>Ga0209427_10001948_pt1 | contig 24069 bp, 17 predicted proteins | sample DeeMarSWOR136_30_FD_187465 | JGI IMG/M metagenome (GOLD analysis project Ga0209427, IMG submission 187465) | Marine sediment microbial communities from White Oak River estuary, North Carolina - WOR-1-36_30 (SPAdes) (version 2) | ecosystem: Environmental > Aquatic > Marine > Intertidal zone >...
AATGTGAAGAAAATTAGAGGAGGGCCCATCCAAGGCGTAGTGAAAGCTACAAAGGGAGTAGGAAGTACGGGGATTCCTCTCTCGGCCCTCCTCCCCTAACGATCTCTACCCGAAAAAATCCGGCAATCCTCTCTTTTTCGATTCGTAAAAGTTCGCACTAACCACAATATATTGTTATTCTTTGAAGAAAAAATACGATATATAGATAAGTTTGTCAAGTATTAATTTAAAAAAATCTTCCATTATGTCATAAATAGATTTTTCGATGGGAAATTGGGATCGCTGGTCAAATTGACCCCCAATCTTTTCAATCCGGCCTCATCCCCTGGAGAAGGAATATGGGTTACATGAACTTCGCAGCCTCTGAGCTCTTTCAGTTTCGACACGGCCAGCTCTGCTGTAGGATTTGAAGCTGCACTTATGCTCAGTCCCATCAGAGCCTCTACCAGATTCAAACTGACGGTCTTCGACTGCAAGATTTCACCCTTAAGATTGCTGATGGATTCGATGATGTTGTTCGGCAGTAACGGGAGTTGATCAGGTATGCCTGCCAACTTTTTTATGGCTTTCAGTATGAGGCTGGAAGATGCATGCATGAGCGGAGAATTATTCCCCTTTACAATGGAACCATCTTCAAGTTCGATGGCTGCTCCGCAAAAAATGCCTTTATGTCCCTTATGATCCCGAACTGCCTCTTGGGCAGCCTGCCTTGCAGGCATTACAACCTTCCTGTCTTCGGGCTTAAGATTCAGTTCCTTCATGAGAAGCTCTGTCCGCTGGACGGTCTCTTTGTCTACAAATCCCATGACATATTCGCACCTGTAACGAAAATATCGCCTGATCACCTCTTGTTTTGCGGCCTCCTTTACTACCTCGTCATCTACAATTCCGCAGCTTGCCCGGTTTACTCCCATATCTGTCGGCGATCTGAACACGGAGGCTTCTCCGGTGAGCTTCTCCAAAATCCTCTCAAGAACGGGAAACACTTCCACATCCCGGTTATAATTCACACTCGTCTTACCATAGACTTCGAGATGGAAGGGATCGATGAGGTTAAAATCCCCGATATCCGCTGTGGCAGCTTCGTAGGCCACATTGATTGGATGTTTGAGCGGCAGATCCCAAATTGGAAATGTTTCAAACTTGGAATAACCAGAGTGTATACCCCTTTTGTGATCATGGTACATCTGGGACAGACAGGTGGCGAGTTTTCCACTTCCAGGCCCAGGACCGGTCACAACAACAAGAGGTTTTGTGGAAGGGATATGCTCATTCGCTCCATAGCCGTTGTCGCTCACCACAATATCGATGTTCGTCGGGTAGCCTTTGGTATACGGATGTGTATAGACTTTGATATCCCGACGTTCGAGCTTATTCTTGAATATCTTTGCCGAAGCCTGATTATCGAATCGGGTAATCACAACTCCCAAAATACTCAACCCCCAATCCCTCAGGTCATCTATGAGCTTGAGAGCATCCACGTCATAAGTGATCCCAAAATCGGCTCTCAATTTTTTTCTCTCGATGTCACCAGCATAAATGCACAGCAAAATCTCTGCCTTATCCTTCAACTTTTGAAGGAGCATCATCTTCACGTTAGGATCATACCCAGGAAGTACCCTTGCGGCATGGTAGTCATAAAGAAGTTTTCCACCAAATTCCAGATACAACTTATTATCAAACCTCTCGGCTCTCTCCAATATTTCCTGGGTTTGTTGTTTCAGATATTTCTCATTGTGGAAGCCAATCTTTCTTGTCATAAAATCTCCCTGAAAAATTTGATGCTGCGATTGAGGAAAGGCAAATAATCCATTCTCCAATTTAAATATAAAAAAAATAAAGAAAATTCAATAAATTTAAGAGATTGGTGCTGCTTGATGTCGGTAAGTCCATATGATAAAAGAAGAGAAGAACTCTTTTAGCGACATTGAAAAAAACAAATGAAATGCTATAGAATCAAAAGCAGAGATACAGATTTGCTGGATTCGTATAAGTCAGAAGTTTCGAACAGGAGGCAATGGAGTGAGCGATAATATCATCATCAAAAAACCTGCGGGCAAGTTAGGAGTCCTTTTGCCTGGTTTAGGAGCAGTGGCTACAACATTTATTGCTGGAGTCATGGCTATCAGAAAAGGGATTGCTCGACCATTTGGATCGTTAACTCAGATGGGAACCATCAGACTCGGAAAGCGAACTGAGAAACGGGTCCCTATGATAAAAGATTTTGTCGAGTTGGCCGACATCAAAGATCTGGTATTCGGAGGCTGGGATATATTCACAGATGATGTTTACAGGGCTGCCTTGAATGCTGGGGTACTGGAGAAAGAACTGTTGGACCAAGTTCGGGAAGACATCGAACACATCACACCTTGGAAGGCAGTGTTTGACCAGAACTATGTGAAAAAATTGCACGGTGACCACGTCAAGAAGGCAGACACCAAATATGACTATGCCCAAATGTTGACAGAAGATATCCAAAAGTTCAAAGAAGAACATGATCTTGACCGTATGGTAATGGTATGGTGTGCCAGCACAGAAGTCTTCATGAAGCGCGATCCCGTGCACCAGACTGTGGAATCATTCGAGAAAGCCATGAGAGAGAACCATCCTGCCATTGCGCCCAGCATGATCTACGCCTACGCTTCGATGAATGCAGGTGTCCCGTTTGCCAACGGAGCTCCAAATCTAACTGTGGATATCCCTGCCATGGCAGAATTTTCCCGCCAAAAGGGTATCCCGATTGCTGGGAAAGACTTCAAAACCGGCCAGACATTGATGAAGACCATCCTCGCACCGGGACTGAAAGCACGTCTGATAGGCTTGAACGGGTGGTTCTCGACGAATATTCTGGGGAACCGGGATGGGGAAGTTCTGGATGACCCAGAATCATTCAAAACCAAAGAGGAAAGCAAACTGGGAGTTCTTGAATATATTTTGCAGCCAAAAGTCTATCCTGACCTTTACAGTAATCTTTATCACAAAGTTCGGATCAACTACTATCCTCCTAGAGGGGATAACAAGGAAGGCTGGGACAACATCGATATTTTCGGATGGCTGGGATATCCGATGCAGATCAAGATCGACTTTCTCTGTCGTGACAGCATACTGGCTGCACCGATCGTCCTGGATCTGGCTCTGTTCCTCGACCTCGCGCAAAGGTGTGAGATGAAGGGGATTCAGGAATGGCTGTCCTTCTATTTCAAAAGCCCGATGTGCGCCCCTGAGCTCTATCCAGAACACGACCTGTTCATCCAGTTGATGAAACTGAAAAACACCCTGCGGTATATCAAAGGAGAAGATCTCATCACTCACCTTGGTCTGGAGTACTACGACTAAAAGATGAGAATCTGTTTGGGGACCCCAATTTGGGGACAGTATACGCGATCACCGAATTCCATTGGTTCTAAACTATGATAATTAAGTAATCGCGTATACTGTCCCCGTATTAGAGTCGGATGAATTCAAAAGAACGGTTGATGCTGGCCATCAACAGGGAAAGGCCGGATCGGCTTCCCGCCTCCATCCATCAATGGCAGAATTATCATCTTGATAACTACATGGATGGGAAGAGCGATTTGGAGGCCTTCCAGAGGGTTGGATTAGATGCCCAAATTCAGTATTTTGAGGAGATGGATCAGTACTGGCTGGTCGATTCGGATTTTTCAAAATTGAGTACGGCCGGCTGGAGAGACGAGGCTAAAATCATCAGCGATGATCCAGAAAATCGAATCATTCACCACACCGTAAGCACTCCGGATGGTATTCTGACCTACAAAACCGAAGGCGACAGAAAAACGACATGGATCACCGAGTACTTGATCAAGAGGGATGAAGATATTGATTTAATCGAAAAATATATGCCTGTGCCTCGACTCAACCTGAAGCCAGTTGCTCAAAAATACGACCTAGTCGGAGATAAGGGAATCCTGCGGGGATTCATTTGGGGAGATCAAGCTGGGTGCTGGCAGCATGCAGCCTGCCTGTATAAAATATCCGACTTGATTATGGCAACGTACGACAAGCCAGAATGGGTTCACAGGTTACTTGGTATTCTTCTCGATAAAAAACTACAATTTATCGAGTCAATGAAGGGGGCTAAATTTGACCTGGTGGAGACAGGAGGTGGCGCGGGCTCTTCCACAGTTATCTCTCCCAATATATTCAAGGAATTCTGTTTGCCGTATGACAGGCAAATGCATCAAGCGTTGCATGACTTCGGTTTCAAGGTGACCTATCACACCTGCGGGGGAACTTTAGGAATCGAGGAATACATTGTTGAAAATGGAGCAGATGTTTCCGAGACCCTCGCTCCCCCCAGCGTGGGCGGAAATCAAGAGCCATGGGAATTCAAAAACAAGATTGGGAACCGTATCGGCTTGATTGGTGGATTGGATCAGTTCAATGTTTTGACCGCAGGATCAAAAAAGATGATCCGAACAAAGGTTTTTGAGCTCTTCGAAAAGGTTGGATGTGACGGCGGATATATCTGTTCTACCTCTGATCATTTTTTTGAAACGCCAGTCGATAATCTGGTCACGTTTGCTGATGCGGCAAAAGAGTGTCTCTACGAATAAGCACCCAATTCGGGGACCCCAATTTGACCCCCCCAATTTGGGGACAGTATACGCGATTACCGAATTCGATAGATTCTGCAGGCAGATTAGAAGGGAAACAGCAATTACTTTTCGAAGATATACTTCATCGCATCGAAGTCCAGTGTCCAGGAGGAATACTGCCGCAGGAACCGATGGGAGATCAATCCATCCTGAATAAAACCCAAAGACCAATAAGACCCTGGCGGACGTGATCCGTACTCACCTATGACGTTGGATTGCGATAAAGGGCCCAATCCAATACTCTTAATCGGAAATGCACCAGAGGCCCACTTGCCCCCTCCCCCACCGATTGAATCCTCATGGACTTTTTTCTCAGGCACCGGGATACCGACATACTCAAGAGTCTGAATCGGTGCCGAAAAACAGGCTACGCTGGCCAATCCTGAGTCCACAAAAAAAGTCAAGCCCTCTTTATCGTTCAGGCTTCCTCTGGCCATCATGAAATGGGTAGCTTTCAACACAAAAGGCACCTCTGCTGCAATCCTGCCTTCGAGCTCCCTTCTGAGCTTTACCACGCTCTCATCTGTTCTTTCCCGCAGAATCAATCGATCGTTTTTATAATCGATTGTCGCCAGGAATTGTTTCAGAGCTACTGTACCGATGAAACCTCCTAATGTGTATTTGCCGTTCTCAAAGCCCATCGAGAAACGCTTGGTCGGGAGTATCGCGACCGGTACCTGCTTAAGAGTGACATCTCCTATTTTTACTCGTTCAACCTTTCCGAATCCAACTTCAGATTTTTTTCCGCCTCCGAAGTCTCCCATAGCCTTTGAAACCCACTCGACCCCCATTTCTGCCGCAATTTCGTTGTCAAGGATGAATGCATCTGCTCCGGTGTCGAAGATTACATGTACGGGGACCTCATTGAACTCTATAGTCAGTACAGGTAAAGGATCTGTCATCTGAAACGGTACGACGGATACCTTTTCCTCGTTGTGCCATTCCTTTTGATAAGGGCTTTGTTCGAACGATTTCATCTGTTCCCAGTTGGGAAGTATAACACCGGGAGGGAACTCTATCTCTTTCGCCTTGTCGTATTGATTGGTCTGGTAATAGGTCAGCATAAGGCCCACCTTAACCATCACCTGCCCCGCCGCATCTCCTTCCTTTGCTGTAATAAGTCGTTTGTATAGCTGCTCGGCCTCATCATAGTTTGCAAGCAGGTATTCAAGCTCCGCTGCTATCGATAAGACATCAACCGAAGGCTCAAGATCCTTGACAAGCGGTTCGAATACACTTCGCGCTTGCCAGAAATCGCCAGACTGATACAGCAGCTTTCCATATTCGAAGCGAATCTCCTTATCGTCTGGATTGTCTTTGAACTTTGTCTCGATCTGCTCAATTTCTTCTTGAATATCCGCCCTTGTCTTTTCTTCTTTCTGGCTTGTTCTTTCTAAAGCCACACCCATAAAACACAATAAAAGAAGGATAATACCCAGAAACAATCCGATATGATATCTTGGAATCATCTTCTCTCCTTTTTGGCTGAAAGTAGTCTTCAAATATATAAAACTGTTCTCGCTAAAAACTTGTTGCAATCAATCAATAATTTATGACCAGTTCACACATTTTATAGAAGATAAGTGATCGCGTATACTGTCCCCGAATTAAGGTCCCCGAATTAAGCGAATTAAAATTAGAGTCAGTACAGGCCAGCTTTTTTTAATATCTGGACGATACCCGGTTTCTTCATCAAGGCCTCGATGTCCTTCACTGTTCGGGGAATGCCGGCGGTCAGGTTCTCACAGCCATCCTCAGTAATCAGGATGGTATCCTCCACTCGTACTCCCAGGTTTTCATCGGGAAGGACACACAACGGTTCGTTGGCAAAGACCATGCCGGGCTTGAGTTCCATGGGACCCCCGCCAACATCGTGCACAGCCATGCCGACATAATGGCCGAATCCTCCCTGCATCCTCTGGAAATAATCCTTGGAGAGATCATATCCCTGTTCTTCCAAGATCTCCCTCACCTCCTCGCGGCACTGTTTCGCTGTCAAGCCGGGCCTGTACACCTGAATACAAGCTTCGTGCACGGCGTTGCAGGCCTCATAGATCTCCTTCTGTCGCTCCGTGAATTTTCCATTTACAGGGTAGCTGACAGTTATGTCGATATCGTAATACCCCAAATCCGGCCCGACATCGATCACGAGGAAGTCCCCATCCTCGAGAAGTCGGTCATACTTGTGGTAATGGAGGTAAGGATGATTCTCGTCGGAGCAGATGACCGCATAATAAGCCAAGTCCTGGGCACCTTCCTTCTTAACCAGGTATTCATAAAGCGAGGCAAGCTCATATTCATGCATACCTGGCCGCGTAGCCTTTATCATCTCGATGTGGGCTTTGACCGCGATTCGAGCCGCTTTTCGGAGCACTTCTATCTCGGCGGGAGATTTAATGATCCGCAGGTCCCAGATCATCCGTGAACAGTCCCGAACCTCTAAGGTTGGAAATCGCTCCTGCAGGTGCTTGACAAACTGCTGCTCTCGGCTCATCCGGCCGTCCCATCCATCAGAGACCATATAGCGATGGAGAGTGCGGAGCTTCTCATTCGTGCATTCCCGCATGAGTTCTTCAGGTTTAAACGAAGTATAAAAGATTCTCGACCCGTCTGCCAACTGACTCAGATAGTCAGAGAATTCTTCACGAGGAAGGATTTTTTCGATCCCTGTGACCTCCTTCGGCTTCTGGATATAGTCCAGGCTGATGCCCTCGCTGCGCGCTCCTCTCTCAGAGATGGTGTAGAAGAGGACACTTTCCCGGGTCACCCCGTCGACAATCAAAACTGCATCGGGGATTTCCACCCCAGTGAAATAAACGAAATCATTGTTCTGGAAGAACTGGTAGTAGGATGTTAGGGGCTTCGCACCGAGTATGATCGCTACTCCCTCGCCGATCTTTTCCATCAGTCGCTGACGCCGGGCAGCGTATTCTTCCTTTGTGAAGTGGGTTCCAAATATAGACGTGCTGAGTATTAAAATTCCAAATAAGACAAAAACCTGCAGTCGAAAACGTCTGGTCATGGTCACCTCCTTATATTTTTCATTCTTACGATCTTTTGCATTTACTCTGCCCTATCATCCCCAAGACAATATTTGCAGCATCTACACAGGCCTTATGCATCGTCCTGCGGAAATCATTTCGCGTATTTTCGTCTGCAAGATCCGTAATGGCTCGGATGATGACAAAGGGGACACTGTTTTGGAAGCAAACTGAGGCGATTGCCGCGCCCTCCATTTCGACACAATCTCCACGGAAAGTGTCCCACAGCCACTGTCGTTTCTTGGAGTCGATAATTGTCTGGTCTCCAGTCAGAATCTTTCCTACATGGCAGTTTTCTTCGAATCCCAGCTCATGGCTCGCTCTCAATGCGAGATCAATCAGTCCAGGATCTGCCTCGAACCAGGGAGTTTTCATCTCATCCGCTTTTCCTTTTCCAGCAAGATCGAAATCATGCTGCACAACCTTCTGGGAGATAACGATATCACCGATCTTTACCTCAGGATTCACTGCTCCGGCATTTCCTGTATATATCACAGCCTCGACCGGGAAATGATCCAGCAGGTATTGGATGGAAGCGGCTGTTTTGACTTTTCCAACTCCGGTCGTCATCACGACAGCATCTTGGTTCTTTAATTTGCCTGTGTGAACAAGCCTTCGGCCCCACTGAGACACAGAGTCCTGGCTCAAATTTTCGATAACACACAGGACTTCTTCCTCGACTGCGCCTGCTATTCCCCAGACCATTTTAGAGCGTCTTTTTAGAATCAGTTAGGAGTTTCAATCGAACTCTTCCTAGAAATAGACTATTCATCTCCTGGCCTGATGTCAACCTATTCTGTGTATCAGAAATATAAGATAAAAAAAGGTAGAAAAAGTAATCCCGCCCACAGATACTGCCACAAATCTTTCTATTCGTACCGCAGCGAATCCACAGGATCAGAAGCGGCTGCTTTAAACGACTGATAGGCAGTAGTGAGGAAGCCGATGGCCAGAACCAAAACCGCCGACGCAGGAAAGATCCAGAAATGAATGGGCGTCCGGTAGGGAAAATCCTGAAGCCAGTGGCCTGCCGCCCAATAAGCCAAAGGCCAAGCAATGATGTTGGCTAGAAGGATGAACTTCCCTATGTCCCGGCCTAAAAGAAGCACTATACCGGAGCTTGAAGCACCTAAAACCTTGCGGATACCGATCTCCTTGGTTCGCTGTTCTGTGGTGTAGGCAGCCATCCCAAAAAGTCCCAGACAGGCAATAAAAACAGCCAGCAAACTGAAATAGGAAAACAGCCGGCTTAGACGCGCCTCCGTCAAATACTCACTCTCGAGCGAGGCATCCAGGAAAAAATAGTCGAAGGGAGTGGAAGGAACCACTTTGTTCCAGGCTTTTCTTAGAGACTGCAGTCGTTCTGCTAAATCGCCACCCGGAGCCAGCCGGACCGTAAGGGCATTGGTGTCGCTTGGCGCAAGAAAGATCATAAGCGGCTCGATCAAGGTGCGGACATCCATGAAATGGAAATCTCCAACCACACCAATGACCCTTTTGGAAATGGAGCGACTGTCCAGCTCGGTAAGGAATTTCTCCAGAGGATCGTCCCACCCGAATGTCCGGGCAGCCGTTTCGTTTATCAGAACTGATTTATGTGCATCTGCCGGAAACTCCCGTGAAAAATTCCGACCTTCCACAATCTCAATTCCCAAGGCCGGAAGATAATCATGGTCTACATGAATTATGCCCATCGTCTGGGAATTTTCCAGAGAAAATCCCTCTGGAAGAACAGCATTGTGCCTCGCCCCCCATCCCGGCACATGGGATGATCTTCCAACCCCTTTGATCCAAGGAAGGCTCAAGAGCTCCGTTTTGATTGTCTCGATGGAAGGTCTTATACGGTCATCGGTGACCCTCAGGACGAGAAGATGCTCTTTGTCAAAACCCAGGCGTTTGTTCTTCATATGCTGAACCTGGCTGATCACGACTCCGGTACCTATGATCAACATAATAGAAATAGCGAACTGAAAAACCACTAAGATACCGCGGAATCGACCCTTCCCCTTTCCAAGGAAGGGATTTCCCTTGAGGATGGTAGATGGCTCGAAAGAGGCCAAGACAAAGGCTGGATAGCTGCCTGCAATCAAACCGACCAAAAAGGCCAAAATGATCAAGGCTGGAATCAACCAACCTGCCTCGGCATAAGGGACATTCAGATCTCTTCCAGAGAGGGAGCGGAAAACGGGAAGAAACGCCTGAACTAAAACAAGAGCCAGAACCAATGAAATTAATGCATGGATCAGAGACTCTTCCAGGAACTGCCGGATAAGCTTGGCCCGCACAGCACCATGTACCTTACGGATTCCTACTTCCCTACCCCTTCCGGCCGATCGGGCAGTAGAAAGGTTCATAAAATTTATGCAGGCTAGAAGCAGGATGAAAAGTGCAATGGCCGAGAACAGATAGACATACAGGATGTCACTTCTGCTTCCGACATCTCCAAGCAAATTCGAATGAAGATGGATCCGGGCCAGCGGCTGCAGCTTGAAGACAACTTCTCCACCTATAAGCTTGATCACTCTGCCCATGTTCTCATCTATTAAAGGTAGGCATTTTTCTTCTACAGCCTGGGGATTGGCTCCCTCTTGAAGCAGAAGATAGGTCCAGTTGTCAAAATCTTCCATCCACCGGCTGAACCGCTCGGGATAGACAGCTTCCAGGGTTTTAAAGGAAAGCAGAATGTCAAAATCGATATGGGAATTTCTAGGAACATTCTCTACAATTCCTGTTACTGTGTAATCGACCTGATTATCAATCTTTAGAATTTTTCCGATAGGATCATCCGAACCGAAGTATTTTTGGGCGGTTTCTTCGGTAAGAACTGCCGTATAAGGGACTTGAAGCGCCTCCTCAGAATCGCCAGAGACCAAAGGGAAAGAAAAGACTTCAAAGACCGATGCATCTGTCCAGAGAATCCCTTCTTCGAAGAACAATTTATCTGTATAGGCAACTGACGAACGATATCTCCGGCGAAACCGGACAACGTCTTCAACCTCAGGCAGCGTATCCCTGAGCGAGGGCCCAATCGCTCCATTGCTGGTTGCTAAATTAAATGGCATATTGGCAAGATTCCCATCCATGGTGAGGCGGTAGATCCGGTCGGCTCTATCATGGAACTTGTCATAACTGATTTCGAAATGGACATAGGAAAGAATGAGAATGCAGCAGGCCATGCCTACAGCCAGACCCAGGAGATTGATAACAGAATACAGCTTTTGACGCCGGAAATTGCGGACCGTGACTTTGTATGAATTTGCAAACATGACGAATCCCCAGTAGAGCCAATTGTAGACAGCGTGGGGAATGGTGCGCAGGATTTGCATCCCTAACCAAAGCTTGGCCTTAGAACGGCCTTTCTCTTCCTGAACAACATGATACATCTCCTCGATGTCGCCGAACAGGCCGTAATTTTTCCGGATGCTGATGATGCGGCTGAGCAGCCAAAGACCGATTCCAGAGTACTTTGTAGAATCTTTCATCGCGATTCTTCTCCTGCGAACTTAATTCTGGGGAGGTTTTTCCAAAAGGTATCCTGGATTCTTCTGTTAGCGAGCAGCTCTTCCTTCCCAAGCTGGGTCAGACGATAGTAGCGTTTGCTCTGTCCTCCTCGAACAGGGGTGGGTTCGCCTTTATAAGCTTCCAGAAACCTCTTTTTAACCAAACGTTCAAGAGGAAAATATATTCCTCCGATAGCGAGTTTTTTCCGGGTGATGTCGCGGATATGTTCATAGATGCTTATGCCGTAGGCATCATCCTGCAGTTTCCATACAGAGAGCAGGATCTGTTCTTCCAGCCGTGTCAATTCAGCCATGCCTTTCTCCTTTTTCTGCCTTATCTATTCATATTTTATGAAAAGATAGAAAGGATTGCAAGTAATTTTTTCAGAAATTATGAAAAGATTAGCGAAGACGCTTACGATTGGGTGAGAGGTTTCTCGACAGTCTTTGAATGCGCGTTTGTTCCCATATATTCAGGAGATCATAAGAAGCTTGACATTTCTTTGAGTTGTCCTTTATACTTTTTTTAGATGGTTGGAGGGGAAAATGGGAACTAAGACGCTTTCTCGGCCACTGCAAACGAAATCCAGTTTCTTATCTTTCAACTAGGGGGCCGGTTGTGATCGATAGAAAAAAGCTCTACAGGTTCCCCTGGTCTAAATCGGATAACGCAGGCGGTTGGGTCGAAGTGACGGATGAATGCACCCTGTCTTGCCCCGGATGCTACAGGCATAAAATTGAGGGCCACCGCCCTCTCGACGCAGTCAAGAATGATATTCTGGAATGTCGAAAGAAGACGAACTGCGACGGAATGGCAATTGCAGGGGGGGAACCATTGATTTACCCTCAGATTCTTGATGTCGTAGAGTTTATGGCGAAACTCAACATTAAGCCAACCATTCTATCCAACGGCGAAAAATTAATACCCTCCTTGGCAAAGGAGTTGAAAAAAGCCGGCCTGGCCAAGATTCACCTGCACATCGACAGTGCCCAGAAAAGGCCTGGTTGGGAAGGAAAAAATGAGTCTGAGTTGAATGAACTCCGCCAGTATTACGCTGATCTTCTGTGGAAAACGGGCGGCATTCAGTGCGGCTATCATGTGACCGTTTTTCAGGAGTCGCTTCCGTATCTTCCCGAAATTACCGAATGGTGCAAAAAAAATATTCATAAAGTTCAACACATTTCATTTATTGCTTTCCGCACCCTGCCTACTGCCGACGATATTGAATATTTTGTTGAAGGGAAAAAAATCGATCCTCAAAGCATCAGCTTTAGTTCCCTCGATCCGAGAGAAGGCCACATCACGACCGAAGAAATGCTGGAGGTCATCAAGAACCACCATCCTGGCTTCGAACCTGCTGTCTTTCTCAACGGTTCTGCCTGTGTGGAAACCTTTAAATATTTAATCGCCGTGTATGTTGGAAGCAAAAGCATGGTCTATGGAGTCTTGGGACCAAAGACAATCGAACTCGTTCAGAGTTTCTATCATTTTTTCAAAGGTCGATACCTTTCTTTTTTAAGAAGCTCGGTGGCCGGGAAGAAACTGTTTCTGCTTTCTTTTCTTGATCCTCAAGTTCGACATGCCTTCAAAAATTTTATTTTCGTTTGTTTTCGAAATCCCTCTCATCTTCTGAAGAAAATTTATTCGCAATCCATCCACCTTCATCAACCCAATGAAGTGTTGAAGGGAAAGGTCAATCTGTGCGATAGCTGTCTCAATACGATGATATATCAAGGGAGGCTGATCAATTCCTGCCGTCTCGATGAATACCGAATGTATGGAGGATTGCTTATGCCTGTGGAGCTGAAAATAAAGAGGCCAAATCATACGGAGAAAATTTACGATGCCCATTGAAAGAAGAAAAATGTACAAATTTCCCTGGTCTAAAGCCGATAACCCAGGAGCCTGGATTGAAGTTACGGATGAGTGCGATTTATTCTGTCCAGGTTGCTACCGACATCGGCTTCAAGGCCATCGGGATCTAGAGGAAGTGAAAAGCGATGTCCTATTGTGTCACAGATTGACCAATTGCGGCCGCATATCGATCGCAGGAGGCGAACCGCTTATCTATCCCCACATCGTCGAGGTTGTTGATTTCATATCCCGAAATAAACTACAGCCGGTGATATTTACTAACGGGCATAATCTCAATAAAGAGTTGGCTGCTGAGTTAAAGAAAGCCGGCCTCCATCAATTTTTTTTTCACATTGACAGCAGACAAAAACGGCCATCCTGGGAAGGGAAATCTGAATCTGATTTGAACGAGCTGAGACAGCATTATGCAGATATGGTCTGGGAGCTCGGCAAGGTTCAATCCGGGATCAACGTGACATTGTGTCGAGAGACCCTGCAAGAGATACCCTCGATAATAGAATGGGTACAAAGTAACATCCACAAGGTCCAGAATGTTTCGCTGATAGCCCTGCGTGGTTTGGCTCTAACAGCCGGCAAAAAATATATGGTCAACGGTAAGGTCATTGATACATCTATTTTACAGTGCGTCTCTGTGGATGAACATGAAATTTCCATAACCAGCGAGGAAATTCATGAGGCAATTGAAAAGCAATTTCCAACCTCAAATCCAGCGGCCTATCTCAGCGGCACAGCCAAGACAGAAACTTATAAATTTCTCATTGTCCTCTATCTTGGGTCTCCCCAAAAAACTTACGGTGTTGTCGGAGCAAAGTCTGTTGAATTGGATACAATCTTATTTCATTTGAGCCATGGACGATATAGTGCGGGACGAGAAAATCCAAAAGTAGGTAAGAAGATCTTTTTCCTCTCGATACTTGATAAGGAAATCAGAAAGGCATTCGGCCGATATCTCCGGGAAATTCTAAGAAATCCCATCCGCCTTTTCGATAAAATCTATGTTCAGTGCATCAATATTCAACAGCCTAACGAGATGCTTGATGGAGAAATCAATCTCTGCGATGGTTGTCTGAATCAGATGATTCACCAAGGTGAGCTCATTCCTTCCTGTAAGTTAGACGAATACCGTCTGTTCGGGGGGCCAATAGTTGAAATTAGTGATTAAAGAAGTCAGCTCAAGAAAAGAACTAAAGGCCTTTATCCACCTACCGGATAAAATCCATCGCAATCATGATAACTGGCTCCCTCCGATCTACGCTGATGAAAAAAGATTTTTCGACTCTATGAAAAACAGAGCATTCAGACATTGCGATACTTGTCTACTCCTTGCTGTCCAAAACGGCAAGGCGGTTGGCAGGATCATGGGGATCATCCACCATCGATCTAACGAGATTCACGACGAAAGAAATGCGCGGTTCGGATTCATGGAATGTTTTGATGACCAGAGGGCTGCACACTCCTTGCTTCAGTCCATCGAGAACTGGGCCAGAGAGAGTGGGATGGTCAAAGTCGTCGGACCAATGGGTTTCACAGACCAAGATCCCGAAGGATTCCTGATCGAAGGTTTTGATGAAACGCCGACAATCGCCTGCACCTATAATTTAGACTATATGAACCGGCTGGTGATAAATGAAGGATATCAAAAAGAAATCGATTATGTTGTTTATAAAGTCCCGGTCCCCGCAACGATTCCGGAAAAGCAGCTTAGAATCTATCAATGGTTGCTTAAGAGAGGCAATTTCAGAATCATTGAATTCTCCAGAAGAAGGGAACTCAAGCCTCTCATCCTCCCTGTTTTCGAGCTGATGAATGAATGCTTCAAGGACATATATGGGTATGTTCCCTTGGATGAGATGGAAATGCAGGACTTAACGAAGAGATATCTTCCTGTGGTAGATCCCCGGTTCATCAAGATCGTTCTGGATAAAGTAGATTCCCTCAGCGGGTTTATCGTCGGACTCCCTAATTTTTCGGAAGGAATCCGCAGATCTCGGGGTAGGCTCTTTCCTCTGGGACTTTTTGACATCCTTCGTGCCTCAAAGAGAACAAAACAGCTTGATCTTTTAATCGGAGGCATAAAAGCGAAATATCGAGGACTTGGTTTAGATACCATGTTAGCCTTGAAAATGATCGAATCTGCCCAAAAAGCAGGATTTAAATATATGGACAGCCACCGAGAGCTCGAGACTAACCTCAAGATTCGGGCAGAGATGGAGCATTGGGGTGGCCATGTCTATAAGCGCTTTCGGATATATCAGAAGAATCTTAGGTAATCAATTATCATTCATCGAGGCCCAATTTCTTTTTAAGATAGGGGATTGTCCACCAGCACAACAGGGCGATCAGAATTCCCACTATGACATCAGATAAATAGTGAAACCGACCATAGACTAAAGAAATATAAATTGAGGTCACGATAGGTATCAGGAAATAAAACAAAGGGCGATAATAGCGATAGCTCATCAATAAAATAATGGTCGAGGCTGCAGCGTGGCCACTGGGCATGGCTCCTCCGCTAGACAATAATTCCGTCCTCATAAGGTCCTGTATAGACGTAAAAATATAACCCTGAAGAGGAACAGAATAATGACTGTCCAAATAAGTTAAAGGATTGGCCACTGGATATAAAAAATAGCCGATATTGCAGATAACGTTGTTGATGCTGACTGTAAATAGAAAATCCTCCATTTGATTTTCACCGCATTTAAAATAGAGAAAAGCCCCAAGTATAGGATAGAGGGGCAAATAAAAAAGAAAGCATAACATGAACCATTCTGTCAGAAGAGGCGAAATCCATTTCTGAATCCATATGGTCGGCTGAACTCCAAAAACGTGCTGTTCGAGGTCAATGATAACTTGATCGTTCCAGTTGTCAAAGAGGATGAGAGAGAGCCGTACGGACAAGTCGAAAATATAGATCAAAAGGAATGAAACTGAGAACATCCTCAACAAGAATTTCCAGATCGGACTGGAGATCTTTATCTGAAAATAGACCGAAGTTGAATAAATGGCCACAATAACTAGGTTGGTGATCGCAAGGGAAACCCATCCTTTAACTCTGAAATTAAAGAGAATTATAAGAAGTGTGTAGAGAAATAAGACTACAATAAGGAAAGCATCGGTTGCTTGAAATTCAATTTTGAGAAAAGGGAAATTGTAGCGGTTTTTTCCCATCGTTCTCGAGTTTCAAAGCTTTATTATCGTAATTTGTTTATAAAAAATAAAGCAATATTCCTTTCTCTAACCTGCAGACTATCATGAAACATGGCATACGTATAAGGAGACCTCTTAAATAGACCAAATTTGCTTGTATTGGCGTTGTTTAGCTTGGTTTGTTCTTGTTATGGTAATTAATTCATTACAAAGGGATTAGCGTAAAAAAAGGAGTGCCGAGGGCCGGACTCGAACCGGCACGTAGGTACAACCTACGAGGGATTTTAAGTCCCTTCTGTCCCTCGTTAGTATTTCAAGTGCTCAATCTGTCCTGTTCTTAATCATAAAGATTATCGCCTGGACTGAATTTACTATGCTGTGATTGTATATCCTTGAATGTGATATTCACGTAATTCCTGACCATCTCAAGAGTTCTATGCCCGAGGATTTTCTGGAGGCTGAAAATATCTCCGCCGTTCATCAACCAGTTTTTAGCAAAAGTGTGACGAAATGTATGGGCAGAAAGCCTGATGTTCTTAACTTTAGCTTTTTCGCCGATTCTTTCAATTATTTTATTTGTCATCCTGAGCGTTAGTGGATCTCCGAATTTAGTAAGAAAAAGTACTCTTTCCTTTTCAAATAGCTTATTTCTCTTATTCAAATACTTAACTAAACTAATGAGCGATCGATCCCCAAAAGGAACGGCTCTTCGTTTTCCACCCTTACCTCTGACAGTCAGGATTTTCTCGTCAATCTGAATATCCCTAATTTTGAGTCCTAATAATTCTGATATTCTACAACCAGTATCATAGAGCAGAGTAATCAAAGTGTAGTTTCTGATCCCAGGGAAATCCATATGATGCTTTGTGACATCAAGCATTACCGTAATTTGATTATTAGAGAAAGTAGCAATGGCAGCTTGGTCGGTCTTAATCCTTGAGATCTTCTTCGAAGGATTCTCAGTGATTACTCCCTCTTCAATCATGAACTTAAAGAGAATCTTCAGTACTTTGATATGTTGGTTTACTCCTCCCGCCGAATGACTCTCTTTAAGTCCTGAAACATACTCCCTCAAAATGGTATGATCGATCTGTTCAATTGAAACGTTCGGATACTTCGACTCCATAAACTCCAGGAACTTGTTGAGGTGTTGGCTGTAGAAGATGATTGTGTTGGGGCTGTGGGCTTAAATAACTCTTATATAGAGGGCTAATGAACGGATTATGGACCTTATGGAGTGGATTTTCGCATGGTGAATGAAAAGGAAGGTTGGTAGCGAGGGCTGGATTTGAACCAGCGAGCTCTAGATTATATGAACTATCCGGATTAATAACCCAATCAATATGCCATTTATCTTATGACTTATCTTAAATTGTAAGCTTGGAGTAATGCAGGATTCATGTCAAGGAACATGGTTCTAAAACTGACGGAGATCGTCTACTTAATTCTATATATTCAAGCTGTAATTCAAAAAATGAACTTGCTGCCGAGTCGGGCTGAAATTGAGCCCTCGTGCCCCCAATTTTTAGGTTGTATTCAGCATACAGATTGGCAAACCAGAGGAATGCTGTACACCCTAGATTTGCTCTGTTGTAATGTGGCATAACAAAAGCTAATTCATCTGCTTTCTCAGCTTCTCGATTATATCCTTTACTGTGTCTGCTTCGGAAGCATTAGGTCCCAATTCTAAAAAGCTCTCAAGAAATTTAATTGCTTTCGGAAAATCTCCCTTTTTGATATAGACTAATCCGAGCTGGTAATAAGCGGAAGAAAAATTGGGATCTAATTCTATGGATTTTTCGAACGAATTGATGGCTTCTTCAATTTCATCATTTTTATAGTAAATAATTCCAAGATTGTAATAAGCTTTTGGATTCTCCGGCTGAAACTCCAAGGCTCGTGAGAAATTCTCTTGAGATTTCTCCTTGTCGCCTTTTATGAAATAGCATTCTCCCAAGGCGAAATAGATTTCAATCACCTCTGGATTTAACGTTAAAGCCTTCGATAACTGGTTTATGGCCTCGTCTGGATCCCCAGCTCTCAAATGGCTCAGACCAAGAGTATACAGGGCTTGCATGTTGTTAGGGAATCTTTCAATCACCTTGTTAAAAGATTCAATGGCCTCTTCATATTTGCCCTGCTCGAAAAAATTAACACCATCTGTATAATCTTTATCTTTTTCAATTCTAGGAGGAATTTTTTCAAGGGTGATATCCCATTTTTCCTCTGGGAATTGCGTCCTAAGCCTATACTGGAATTCATAGGGGAAATAACCTTCCAATTCGACAGACACCTTATAAATCGGTGGAGGACTACTGACTTGGATAGCTTTAATAAACTCTCCCTTCGCGTTGGACTTTACAGTGAATTTTCCTCCCCTGATTTGATCAAAAAAAGTAATATTTGCGTCTGCCAAAGGATTGCCTTGTTTATCATGGACTGTTCCTTTCACAACGGTCGTCTGTCCTGAAGCCAGACAAGGCAGAAGTATCAACACAATGAGCAATGTCAACTGAGGAAGAATTCTAGCCATAGGTAATTCATCTGCACTCATGAATCGCTCCAAAAAAAATACAAATTTAAGCATGATTGCCTATGTTTGAGAACTGTCCTTTACGATAAACTCTGCATCCTTGTCTGTTGATTTTCCCGATATTCGATCAGTGACTTTTACCTGCAAGCCGTATTTTCCCGGCTTGAAATTACTCAATTGAAAAGAAGCCTGGACTCTACAGTTTTTTTCACTGGTCGGGCTCGATCTAGAAGGAGATGTATGGACGATCAAATCATTGTTCAGAAAAAAGAAGTATTCAACAGAAAAATCATTGTGACCACTCTCTGAATCCAAAGTGAGATTATATATCTCATAATATATATTTAACTCCTGGCCAGTGCTAAAAGCTTCGTTGACTTCGAAAAAAATTCTTTCGAGACTGACCCTCTTACTTGTGGAGACTTTTTTATCACTTTCATAAGGCTTGTGAGAAAGGATGATATCACTCAAGACTAACTCATTCTTTTCAAACTCAGGGACTGAAATCCCTTGATGGAGAGTGCCAATTTTCCCACTGAAATTGTCGAGAACAAGCAGATGAATTTTGTATGCTTCTGGCTCTAACGATAAAAAGGTCTGGATCTGAAAATCTTTGGTACTCAGGACATCAAGCTCGGCTTGCGAATGATTGAAATTTATATCTTTGCTCCTCTGATGAATAATCTGTCCGAGTCTGTTACTGATATTCATTATCAAGGTTAATGAAAAGTAGTATTTTCCTTCTATTTCTTTATTAGGAAGATTTGCATACGGGATTTCGATGACTAAGGGCATATAGGTGTCTCTCACCGCTCCCTTCAAATGAAATAGACTATATTTAAGAGGGATCAAATCATATGTGACTTGAGTGGTGATAATCCCTTGAAGTTCCTTTAAATTCTCAAAGGGAGCCTTCGCAACCTCGGCTAAATTTGCCATATAATCAAAATGATAATGCATTGAACTTAGATCATAAGGGGCCTCCCCCTCCTCTCCTGCTCTCACATTTCTCACCAGAACATAATCTCCTGTCCCCCATCTATCCTCAAATGTAAATTCTAAAGTGTATGGAAGCTTTTTGCCAGGCAGACCCATGTAGTTCCATACTTCTCTGGCGGCATTAGATACATGGGATGAAGTGAGAAACGAACCAGCCGGACTAAAATCTTGATGGATTTCATTCGGGGGCCCTAAGAGTATGTAGATTCTACCTCTATCAGTCCTCCAGCCAGGGATAGCAGAGCTTCCGAGGAATTTATTGGCCAAGGCTATCCTTTTGTAGTATTCAATCTTGAATTCATTTTTTGGTGTCGCCGGATTGGGATCTCTTATCCGCCAGAAATTTTCTATGAATTTTCCTCTCTCCACTTCGTTGGGAAGCTTTTTAAAGACCTCTTTTTCTTCAGGAGAAATGATATAGTGAACGATCTCCTCTAACCACTGCTTTGACCATTTGCTTAAAGGCTCTTTTTTTGTCTCTTTTGGCTTTGATGACTCCTGAACAATCCCTTGATTGAGGAAAGCGAAAAGCATCATCATGAAAAAAGCAAGAATTTGAACTCTGCCTTTTTTTGTTCTCACGTCTTTATGATATTACAGAAAAGCCCGTAATTCAATGAATCTAAAAAAGGAACCCTCCTTTCAAGATCAAAATCAGTGCGGAAGTTTTCAACTGATATTAACTTGAATTCATAATATTGGACAAGAATTCATATTATTGGATTAATGGCAAAACAGATAAATATTACACTGGTCGTAACTTATTGATTTAAATATAGATATAAAAATGAATATTTGGCATAAAATTTGCTTTGATAATTAGCATTATTAAGTAAGATATTAACTGTACTTAATCAGATATAACAAAAAGGAGGGATTATTTATCTTTCATTTAAAAGGAATCCTTTCTCAAGACACATAATAATGGAAGAGATCGAAGTAATCCATCTCTTAACCGGAAGGCATGATTATTTAATCAAGATGAATAATGGATAAAAGCAAGTCACTCCTTTTAGCAGCATGTTGTCCGGGCTTGGCAACACTATATGGTCTAAAAAAATCTAGCATAAGGGAGGTGATAAGGAAAAAGAGCAATTGTTTATATCTCACAAAATTCAAGGATAAGGTTTTCTCAAAAAAGGGGGTTATATGAAAAAATTAAAAAGTATGCATTTTTTCCTCATTTTGCTAGCTTTGGCCTGCTTTCTAATCGGCGGAAAGGCACTTGCCCAGACAACTCTGGTGACTCTAGAAGGAGTGGTCACCGATGAGGAAGGCAGTCCCCTACCTGGAGCCACTGTTCTCGTAAAGAGTATGGAGACCGGATATGAACTTCACACTTCAACACGCTCTGATGGAAGTTATATCGTCTCAGGAATCCAGCCAGGTAAATATGAAGTTGAAATAAGCCTGCCCGGATTTGGTGCAAAGAAAAGGAGTGGATTGACGCTTGCGGTGGGGGCAAAAGTGAAAATCGACTTCGCTCTCTCCCCGGCCACCCTTGAGGAGGAGGTTACGGTTATTTCCGAATCTCCGATGGTGGAAGTGACCAAGTCAGAGATAAGCAATGTCGTCGATCGCCAAATGATCGAGGAGCTTCCGCTACTCGACCGAGACTTTGCCGACTTATCCATCACGACACCAGGTGTCGTGGGAGGCCAGGCAAACGCCGCACCTGGAGGGATGAATGAGACATTGATCGATGGAATGTCCAACGAGAATATCATCCAGAATTCCAGCAGGTTGCCTCTTCCAGCTGATTCTGTTCAGGAATTCAGGATCATGGTCAACCAGTTCGAAGCAGAATTTGGAAACACGAGCGGATTCCTCAGGAGCGCCGTCACACGATCTGGAACGAATGAGTACAAAGGCAGACTGGCTTACTTCTACCGAGACGAGGTCCTGGACACGCCCAATTATTTTGTCAGGTACGATAAATACAAAGGAAAAAAGATTCCAAAAGATGATCAGGAAAAAGCTGAATACGTGCACAATAATCCCTCAGGCTTTGTTGGAGGGCCGATAATAAAAGATAAGGCCCATTTCTTCCTCGCCTATGAGGGTTTCTACCGAACAACATATGATACTATCACATCGCCGCTGGTTCCTAAGGAAACCATTGACGTCCCAGAGAAGACCCATCTAGGGGTAGTCAAGCTCAGCTACCAGCCCAATGAAAAACATCTCTTTTCGATACGATATAGTCCCGATTACGAACGATCTGATAATCAGGGTGTTGGCGGATTTTATACCAAAGAGAGGGCCTACGAATATAAAGGTAACACTTGGGAATTCCAGTTAAACTGGATCTTTTACCCCACAAACAACACTATGAATGAGCTTCGAGGCATCTATGTCATTGATGATCATGACTTTGACCCTCTGCCCGAATTCGCAGACAAATATAGTATCTCTCGGCCTTCAGGATATTTCGGCAAAAATAACAATTTCGCCCAGTACAACTTCGCAGATAGATACCAGATAGTCGATAACTTCTCCATTTTCCTCAATAATCACACCATGAAGATGGGTTTGGATTTCATGTACGTTCCTTCTGGCGTCTCTGTCTTTGATATGTACATTCCTGGCCAGATCACGTTCCAGACAGACGAACCCTTTGATCCGGATGATCCAGATACCTATCCTTATCAGTTCCTTTATAATTCGGGAGATCCTGCTTTCACTCTCTATATCTACGAATTCGCAACTTTCATTCAGGATTCCTGGAGGATTAATCCACGGTTCACTCTAAACTACGGCCTCCGATATAACTACTACACTTATACTGGCTTAAAACTCAAATCCACAGATTTCAGCAATTTCAATCCCCGTCTTGCCTTTAGTTGGGATCCTTTAGGTGATGGAAAGACCGTCATCAGAGGCGGTATCGGCACCTACACAGGAAATGTCATGGCTAACATCGCCTTCCCTAATGAATTCTATAAAGATGTGAAACTTAGCATCAAGTTCTATCCAGGTTATCCAGATCCCTTCAAGCCAAATCCTTTTAGGACAGGCATGGAAGTACCGATTACGTTTGATGAATACGCGGTTGATTCTGCTCCCAATCCCTATACACTCCAGATGACTTTAGGAGCTCAAAGAGAATTCTTCACAGATTTATCCGTTGGCTTTGACCTGGTCTGGAGTAAAGGATACAGTCTGATTCAGTGGGAAAACAAAAATCCCATCATCCCCGGGACAACATTTGTTCATGAGGATCCAACAAAAGGAAATATTTGGTACATCGTAAACCAGGGAAAAAGCGATTATAAGGGGCTCTACCTGACTGTAAACAAGAGATATTCCCATGGCTGGGCACTGGATGTCGGCTACACTCTTGGCAAGGCAGTGGGAAACACCGAAGGCCAGGACAGACCCTGGAGTTATGAAGAGGATGCATGGGACAGAGCCTGGGGCCGGAAAAACAATGATGCCCGCCACCAGGTATCCGTTAGCGGTATCGTCGATCTTCCTTTTGGCTTTCAAATGAGTGGCATTGTTTTCTACCGTTCAAGTTATCCATTCAATGCTGCTTATTCCTACGACTTGAACAAAGACGGCCTAACCTATGACTATGCAGACGAATACCGAAACTCCCGCAAAGGCTTCGACTACCTCCACATAGATGCCAGATTGTCCAAGTACTTCCACATCGACAGGTTCAGCCTCCAGATCTTTGCCGAAGTCTATAACGTGACCAATAGAAATAACTTCTATAATGTCTACAGATATACCGACAAAGAAGACTTCGGAAATCCAACCGAAGCCTATGATCCACGACTTGTTCAACTAGGAGCTCGTTTTAACTTCTGATACGCTCGACTGAACGTTCATCACAGGAGAGGAAACTTCATTTATGAAATTTCCTCTCCTTATATTCTTCAAAAAACCGTAATATGCCAGTATTGAATGAAGATGATCAGTTGACACCCACTTTGACAATAAAACACCAAGGGCCATGTAGGTATGTCAGACCCTCCTGGACACTTTGTGTTATTTTGTAAGCTACAGAAAGGAGGTCTGAGACATGCAAAAAGAAGTCAGAGAGGCATTCAGAATCCGTTTCAAATGGACAGTTCTTGAATATGCCAAAGTTTGCCACACTGTGACCAAGGCTTGTCGTGAATTCGAAGTGCCGAGGTCAACATTTTATAATTGGAAAAGAGCCTTTGATAAAGAGGGAAAGGCAGGTTTAGCCAGGAAAAAACCTAAAAGCTACTCCAATTTTTTGCTTCGTCTTCAATTTTTTCTCTCCAGGATCTGCAAAGGAAATTAAAGAGGCATAAAGAGTGCCGGAGGAGGGAGTCGAACCCACACTCACCGTGAAGTGAACTGGATTTTGAGAACAGTG
>Ga0209427_10001951_pt1 | contig 24057 bp, 22 predicted proteins | sample DeeMarSWOR136_30_FD_187465 | JGI IMG/M metagenome (GOLD analysis project Ga0209427, IMG submission 187465) | Marine sediment microbial communities from White Oak River estuary, North Carolina - WOR-1-36_30 (SPAdes) (version 2) | ecosystem: Environmental > Aquatic > Marine > Intertidal zone >...
AGCCCCATTTCTTTATCAGTCATGATAAACCCGATGTGAGATTCTGAGTAAAGGTCTCTTTTAATGCGGAAAACATTTATCAGGGCATTATAGGGATTATACTCTTCTTCTTCCTCCTCCTCTTCTTCCTCCTCTCCAATCTTGATATCAGGGGGATTTGTATCAAAGGCGCTTAAAAAGGCCAGGGTCGTTTTGCCCGCTTTGCCTGTAAGCTTAACTCCCCATTGAGGGGCGACAATTTTTCGAGTGTAGACCAATTCGAGTGGCGTGTCATAGAAATCTTTTCCTTCCAAGAAGAAAGGCCTCGTTTCCGGGTAATAAACGTCATAGCGTTGATTAACTTCGACCTGGGGCATATCAGCTTCGACCTGGCTGAAATCAGGATTATAAGTGATGTCTGCAATCAAATCAGAAGTAATACCATATTTGAGGTTTAAACCCGCTTCAGGTTCAAATTTTTCATCGGATTGTTTCAGACCTGTCAGTACGGGCATGAATTCAAAGTTCTTCCCCTTGTCAATAGCTCCGTCTATCTCTAAAATTCCGGATTGGATCAGAAAACCGTTTATATCGCGGGATCGGGGGCGCCAATAAATTTCCTCGTTTTTTCTTTTTATGGTTCTCATTATCTGAAGACCCCAAGCTTGAGGCTGGGTGTTGGGGAATCTTAAGCTTTTAAAAGGAATGGCCAGTTCAACGGTGTAGCCGGAGTCGTCTATACGAGCGGCGGAGAGAAAAAAAGTATCCCAGTTTCTATCGAACCCGAAAAATCCTCTCCCGCGGCCTCTTCTCCGTATTTCCGTATAAATTCCATCGCTTTGTATCCCGTAGGGGTTAACCTGGAAGACAAAAGCTCTTTTTTTATCGTTGAATGTATCTAGATAAATTGTGACTTCGTCGTCTCCTTCAACCTTGTCTCTTTTCGTTAGACAGGCTCTGATGGCTTCCGAATTGGAATCAAAGCAGCGGACTGCAATGTAAAGATTTTTTTTATCATATCCTATATAAGCCACAGTATTTTCAGAGGGGCTGGCCCCTTCTTGCGGTTCGAATTGAGTGAAGGTGTCGATGATGGCTGCTTTTTGCCAGAGGGGATTTTCAAGCTTTCCGTCAATCTTTGGCGGAGAATGAAATTTCGGAAGGTTTATTTTGTAATTATTTTGGTTTTCCTGAGAAAAAGAAAAAAGGGTAAAAATATAAAGGATGCTGGGAATAATTATAATAGGCAAAGAAAGTTTTTCCCTGGTTTTCATTCTTGAACGAAGTATGAAGTATATAGAAATTGAGTCTTAATTTCAAAGTCATTTTCTTTTATTATACAATTAAAGACAGCGTTCTAAGATCTTCCTTTTCAGGCTTTCTTTTTCCGCAGCTTTGCTTCGAAGATAGAATAAACAACAGGCACGATTACTAGAGTAATTAGTGTCGAGCTTATCAATCCTCCGATTACGGCCCTGGCCAAGGGTGCTTGCGCAGATCCCCCGGCACTGAGGCCCAGTGCCAACGGAACAAGAGCCATGATTGTTGTCATGGCTGTCATCAGGATCGGCCGCAGGCGCCGCCGTCCGGCCTCTTCGATAGCTTCCTTCATGGGCATTCCATCACGCCGTCTGAGGAGATTGGTATGGTCCACGAGCAAGATGGCATTGTTAACCACGATCCCTCCCAGCATGATGCATCCTATGTATGACTGGATGTTGAAAGTTGTTTTGGTAAAAAATAACATCAGGATTACACCGATGGCAGCTAGAGGCACCGAGAACATTACAACGAACGGATCTACAATTGATTCATAAAGGGATGCCATTATCATGTAAACCAGCAACAGAGCCAAGGTGAGACTCAGCAGAAGCTCACGGAAGGCCTCTTTCTGTTCTTCGTAATCACCGGCAAAGATTATGCTGAAATCCCTTGGTACCGGAATTGATCGAAGGCTCCTGCGGGCGTCAGCAAGAACAGATCCCATATCCCGTCCGCTGATGTCAGCATAGACTGTGATAATGCGCTCTTGATCTTTGCGTTCGATTCGGACCGGCCCTTCTCGAGGACGAACATCCACTACGTTGCGCAAAACAACCGGCTGTCCGTCCGCATTGGTTAGGGTTAGGTCCAGGATATCATCGAGAGTCAAATGTTCTGAATCCTTGACTTTGACACGAATCCAGTACTCTTTTCCGCCTTCACGATAGTTGCTGGCGCGAGTTCCGGTTAGTATTGTTTGAAGAGTGCTGGCAATTTGAGAGACTGTGAGCTTCATGTCTGCAGCCTTCTGCCGGTCAATTATGATGAGTTCCTCCGGAGTGCCGGTTTCCCTGCTCAACCGGGCATCGGTAACACCTTCTATATTCTCAAGAGCAGTTTTTACCTGCTCGGCGAGTAAATTGGCGGATTCAAGCTCATAGCCTCGTATCTCGACTTGTACTCTTTCTTCTTCACTCGTTCCCATTCGACGCAAAAGGAAGAGTCCTTGTCCAGCCCGCGTTCGAATCACAATTCCCGGAATATTGAGAAGCTTCTCACGAAGTACGTCAGCAATCTCTTCACTCGACCTTGACCGTTCGGATTCAGGCTTGAGAGAAATCCTGAGACTTCCTCTGTAGGTGCCTGCTCGCCAGCTTGATCCTCCCATGCTTTCCACCATGCTTTTGATTTCGGGAACTTCTTTATTTACGACAGATGTGATAGTTTTAAACTTTTCATCCAAGACTCCCACTCGCGTCCCCACATCCATCTCGCCGCTCACTCGCACTTCCCCTTCGTCCGCGGCAGGCATGAACTCAGTTCCGACAAGCCCTATGAGAGCCAAACTTCCGATGAGAAGTAAAGCCGCTATCCCCAGGACAAGCCCCCGGTGACCCAGGGCATAATGGAGCAGATTTTTGTAACTGTTCTCCATTCGAGTGGAGAACTGCTTGCCGGTTATAAAGATTTTGTGTTTTAGTGTCTTGCCGGTTGATGTCTGAATCTTTATCATCCGCAGGATTTTATTCGAAAGCATCGGTACAAGAGTAAGGGCAACAACCAACGAACAAAGGAGGGCAAAACTCACTACATAGGCAAGCTGCTTGAACATGATGCCTGCCATGCCCCGGAGAAAAACCATTGGCAGAAAAACCGCCATAGTAGTGAGAGTGCTGGCAATGATGGCAGAACTAACTTCCGCACTTCCGTTAATTGCTGCTTTTAGCGGAGAATCCCCCGACTCCTGGAGGCGATAGGTGTTCTCCAAGACGACAATTGCATTATCGACCAGCATGCCTATGCCAAGCGCAAGGCCGCCAAGAGTCATGATGTTCAACGTAAATCCGCCGAAATATATAAGAGCAAAGGTAGCAATAATAGAAATAGGTATAGCAGTAGCGATAATTGTTATGCTGCGCAAGTTGCGCAGGAATAGAAACAGCACCAGTACCGCTAAAATTCCTCCATAAAGAGCTGCTGAGCCCACACTTTTGATCGAGTCTTGAATGTATTTTGAAGTATCTATGATTGGGATCAATTGGATTTGGGGGATATCCAGTTTAATCCTGTCAAGCTCGCTAAAAACTTTTCTGGCTATATCAACAGTGTTCTTGCCCGATTGTTTATTGATTGACACGCGAATTCCGGGCTGTCCGTCAATCCGGACAATCCTTCTTACCCTCTCCCAGGAATCCTCAACACTTGCGATTTCCTTGAGTTGGATGGGGACACCCTCGCGAACAGCAACAACCGTATTCTGCAGTTCTTTCAGGTCAGTATATATTCCTGGTATGCGGATCAGAACCTCAAGGTTTCCCCGCTCAATGGTGCCGGCAGGCACATCGACATTTTCCGATCTTATTTTTGCGAGTATGTAATCAAGAGGAAGGCCGATTGCCTTAATTTTATCAGGGTGAAGATTGACATGTATTTCCCTTTGAAGGCCTCCCCAGATATCAACAGAAGCAACTCCGGGCACCCGCTCTATACGGTACTTTATCTGATCATCGAGAATGCGGCGCATTTGTACAGGGTCCAAGTCGCTCGAGGCTCCGAGGATAAGAATGGGAAAGTTCGCCGGGTCAAACTTGCGCAAGCTTGGCCTGGTTGCATCTTCCGGAAGACGCGGGATTACGCGGTCTAACCGGTCCCGAATATCGTTCGCTGCATCATCCAAATCCGTGCCCCAGCTAAACGTAATGCGGACGTTGCTGCTGCCTTCTGATGAAGTCGAAAAGACACTTTCCACTCCAGGAACTGCACTCAATACTGCTTCAATAGGACGCGATATTAATTCTTCCATTTCTTCAGGGCTTGCATTTTCATAAGAAGTTTGAATGCTGAGGGTTGGATAGGTTATATCCGGCAACAGGTCAACTGGCAGGCGGCTTAGGGACACCGCACCCAGAATAATTACAATCAGGACTACCATGACAGTAAAAATAGGATGTTTAACTGAAAATTCAGTTAGCTTCATCTCTTTTCTCCTTGTCGATTCTGATCATTCTTGTCTGGAGGTTTTGAATCAGGTTTATCTGTAGCGGAAGTTTCCTGCCAGTTGGCAGGCAGGATGATCGGACTCCTGTTCCCAAGAAGATGCTGCCCCAGTGTTACCACAAATCCTGAGAGAGAGGCTGGCTCGACAACCTCAGCCCATTCACCGCTGACAATGCCAAGACTAACAGGAACGAATTGGGCAATCTTGTTCTGGGTGTCTGCCAGGAAAATGCCTTGTTGATTTTCACGTTTTACCACTGCATTCACCGGGACAACTGTCGCATTGTTTTGTGTGACAAATTCAATTTGGGTGTTGATAAACATGCCAGGCTTAAGAATTTTGTCTGGATTGGGAATTTCGATCTCAACCCTTGCCTCACGCGAAGTTTCCTTTAACAGGGGTGCTATGCGTGCAATCTTTCCGCTAAATGTTTTTTCAGGAAACGCTTTGCTGGATACGACCGCGTTTTGACCTGTCTTAATGCGAAAATAGTCTCTATCAGTCACATGGATGGCAGCGATTATCGGCTGGATCTCGAGGATTGAGAGGATAGGGGCGTTGGGCGTAAGCATAGCTCCCTGATCAACAAAACGTTCTCCGACGACCCTATGCTCGTAGCCGCTTTCCCATGATGCCCTGATTTGTGTGTATGATAATCGAACCTGCGCTGCCTTCAGGCCTGCTCTCGTATGAGCAACCTGGGCAATGGCAACCTTGTATTTTGCGTCTTGGGCCTCGTAAGCGGCCTGGGAGGTATCGAGTTCTGAATCAGACGCTATTCCTTTTTTGTGAAGCGTTTGCGCTCTATCGAGTCTCCTTTTTGCAATTTCTAATGAGCTGCGAGCTTCTTCAAGGTTAGCCTGGGCAACCTGTAGGTTTGCCTGAGCCTGGGCAACCTGTTGGGCATACTCCTTATCATCGAGAACCGCAATCAACTGACCTTGTTCTACCCAGTCTCCGATATTGACCATGAGCTTCTCCAGGCGGCCGGAGATCTTAGGTGCTACCACGAACTGCGACTTGGGAAAAAGAGTTCCTGTAAATTGTCCCACATCACGGATTGCAGTCCTCTGGACAGCGGCTATTTCAACAGCCACCGGGACCTTCATCTGTTCCATTCCGGGTTTCTTCGAAGACTCTGAAATTCTTTGATAGACTTGCCAGCTAATAAGGCCAACCGCGGCAATGGCAATGAATATCCAGAGGTATTTTTTTTTCATGCTATTTCTCCTTTCCTGAAGATAGCTCTTTATCCTCTTTCAACTGAAGCATACGCGTTCTCCTGGTACTGTGTTAGAACACATGGATTATTATACCTGGTTTGACAAATAGAATACATAAACTGCTGAAAAGAAGCATCATGATAAATTCGGGGCTCCGGGTGTGCGCTTCTGCCGATTGATTTCTTCTATTTTTCAATTTTTTCTTTCAAAGACACGTATGTATAACATGTATGTTTAAAGGGCACTTATTCTCCCAGTATTGTAGAAAATTTAATGTTCTTAGCTTTAAGACTTACTCCCATGGCTCTGTTCAGACGGGCTAAAGAGAGGTTGTAATCAATCATGGCCTTGACCTCATTTGTCTGAGCAGTAGCCAAATCTGTTTGGTATTGGAGGACAAAAAAGGGCGTTGTGATGCCAACCTTGAGCTTTTCCTCTTCAGCTTCGAGTGTTTTCTGGGCGAGTTCCCTGGCAACCTTATAGGCCTGAACTCTTTTATAATCAGTCTGCACCGCTCTCACCGCACTTTTGATTTCAAGAAAAATTTGCTGTTCCTGGTTCTTAAGGCTTAGCGTTGCCAGGTCCAGGTTGACTCTCGCCTGGGCGTAGTCTGCACGGGAGAGTAAGGTGTTTAAGGGTATATCGAGCGTTATTGCTGCTGACCAGTTGTTGTATTTGAAATCAAAGGCATCTCTTAAGGCATCAGCTGAGCTTCCAGGAATCTTGCCAATCGGAGGCGCATAACGATCATCGGGATCCAAGATAAGTTGATCTCCGGATATTCCAGGGCTCCAGTAGGATGCATTTAGACTTAAATTCGGAAGAAGCTGATTCCTGCTATAGCTCAAATTTAATTCTTTATTCTTCAAGTCTATTCTTGTTGCGTTCAAATCTGGCCGATTCTCCATGGCAGTTAGAAGGGCCTCATCAAGACTTACTTCCTTTTTTTCGTAGGCTGGCTTATCCAGGGGGATTATTGTTGCTAACTCTGCTCCTTCTTCTTCAGCAGCAAGGTTGATGATTGTTTTTAAACGGTCCTCGCTATCTTTAAGTGAAGCCTCAGCTTGCAGGATATCCGCTTCCCTGGTAGCCACTGCGGACTGAGCACTTAAGATTTCTATAGGGGCTAAAGTCCCCACTTCGACAGCTCTCTTGTTTTTTTCCAGCAGGTCCTGGGCTAAATTCAAAGACTGTTTCCTCACCTTGAGGGTTTCGATGCTATGAACCAAATTCCAGTAAGCCTCCTCCACACTGTAAATCGTTTCCTGAAGCACTCTTTTCAGCTGGTTTTCTGAGATATCCAGGTTGTTCCTGGCGATGATGATTTCTCTGCGGTTTACCTTAAAACCGAAATTTTTAAGTAGCGGCTGGGTGAATTCAAGCCGTAGAGTGCTGCTGTAAAGAGGATTGTACGTATTGGTCACTCTGTTTGATTCGCTGGTGTAATTGGCCAGATTGATCGAAAAATTTCCACCCGTGGGGATGAGTTGAGAGATTGCGGCAGAATAATCCAATCTTTTTGAAGTGCTCAGTTGACTAGCCTCTATCCAGGAAGAGGAAGCCTGTTCTGTATTTCTTTGGCTATAGCCCAGTGAAAACGTGGGCATAAACTTTTCGTTGGCTCTTGATATCGAAATATCAGCCAGTTCTGGATTCAAGACTTCAATGGCAACAGCGAGGTTGTTCTCCATGGCTTTCAGGATGCAGTCCTCAAGCGATAAGGAGAGAGTCTTTTCTTTTTGCTGGGCAAAGATTGTTATTGCCAAGAATAAAGTCAGGAACACAAAAATTCCTAGGGTTCGCTTCAACATTTCAATCCTCCTTGATTTGAATTAATAAAAAGCCGGACAAGTTAAAAAAGCCAGAAAAGCAAGGCAAGCTAGAAATGCGAGAAAAGCCAAATTTCGATTTCAATTTTTTTGCCTTTCATGTCCGCTTGGTTTTTTTACTTGATCTTTTTTCATTCGCTCCAATTAAAATGTAATAATTCTTTAATAATTTTTTCTCCTATGTATGATTCTTTTTTTACTCGTATCTTAATGCTTCAATCGGGTCCAACTTAGAGGCTTTGCGGGCAGGATAAAAGCCAAAAAATACTCCTATTGAGCCCGCAAACAGGAAGGCAAGAGCAACTGATCCCATTGAAACAAGCGTTTGTAACTCTGTGAAACGAGAGATTAGTTTAGAACCAACAATACCCAGGCCAATTCCCAAGAAGCCCCCCAATATGCTTAAGACAATGGCTTCTGCCAGGAATTGAAGCAGGATATCTTTTTCTCGGGCACCGACGGACATTCTGATCCCGATTTCTCGTATTCGCTCGGTTACAGAGACAAGCATGATGTTCATAATCCCTATTCCTCCTACAAGGAGGGAGACAGAGGCAATCGCACCGAGAAGAATAGTCATGATTTCTCTTGACTGTGCCGCTCCTTCGGCAATTTCTGACATATTTCCTACGTAGAAGTCATCCTCTGCTCCCGGAGCAATTTTGTGTCGAATCCGGAGGATTTCTTCGATCTGCTCTGTTGCTTCTGTTGTTTTGGCTGCGCTCACGGCTGAAATATCTATTGACTGAATTCTATCTATCATTCCGATGAGTCTTCTTTGGGCAGTAGTGTAGGGAATAGTGATCATGTCATCCCTGTTAAACCATCCTCCTGATTCTCCTCTCGATTTTAAGACCCCAATCACCCTGAAGGGGATTTTCTTGATCCTTATGATCTGGCCGATTGGATCTGCTCCCTCAAATAGGTTTTCGTTCACTTCACTTCCCAGGACACAGACTTTCTGTCCGGACCTGACCATCTGTTCATCAAAGAAAATTCCCTCTTCGACTTCCCAGTTTCTTATTTCCGGATATTTATCGCCGACACCATAGATAGAGGTGTTCCAGTTCTTATTGCCGTAGATGACCTGGCTTCTTGTTGATACTGAAGGAGAAACATATTGTACAGCATCCGCTTTTTCGGCAATGGCTTTGGCATCATCAGGAGTAAGATTTTGGTATGTCCCTCCGCCTCCCTGACGGCCGCGATAGGAATGACTTCCGGGGCGGACAAAAAGAAGGTTTGTTCCCATTGACTCGAAACGTTTTTCTACTTCTCTTTTAGCTCCCTGCCCGATGCTGATCGTGGCAATCACAGCCCCGACACCTATGATTATGCCCAAAGCTGTGAGAAAAGAGCGCATTTTATTCCGATTTAAGGCCCTTAAAGAAACACGGATCGTTCTCAATATGTTCATTTTTTATTCCTTCATTTTGATGGCTATTTTGAAGCAGAAGTTTTAGGCGCTCTCCTCTTTTTTTATGATTTGGCCATCCCTGAGATGCACTCTTCGACGAGCAATCAGGGCTAGTTCCGGCTCGTGCGTGACCAAAATAATCGTAATATTTTTTTCCTGATTGAGCTTTTTAAAGATATCCATTATTTCCTTCCCTGTTTTTGTGTCCAGGTTTCCTGTTGGTTCATCGGCAAGAATCAGGGAAGGGTTATTCACAAGGGCCCTGGCAATGGCCACTCTCTGCTGCTCTCCACCAGAGAGTTGATTTGTCCGGTGGAGTTCTCTACCTTCCAGGCCAACTATTGAAAGAGACTTGCTGGCCAATTCTCTCATCTTTTTTTTAGACATGCTTGAATACAGAAGGGGCAGCTCGGTGTTTTCTAAAGCAGTAGTTCGGGAGAGAAGGTTAAAAGTCTGGAAGACAAAACCTATTTTTTTGTTCCGGATACGGGCCAGCTTGTTCTTATCCAGAGTAGAAACTTCCTCGCCTTCGAGGAAATACTTTCCCTCTGTCGGTTTGTCCAAACAGCCCAAGATGTTCATCAGCGTCGATTTGCCGGAACCTGAGGGGCCCATGATAGCCAAGAAATCGCCTTCGTTTATGTTGTAGGACAAACCTCTTAAGGCATTGACCTGAGTTTCGCCAACCTTGTATATTTTTTTAACATTTTCCAATTGAATGAGGTGGTTGTTTTCCATTGTTATATTCTTCCTTACTTTCCATCTTACATTTTAGAGAGAGGGGCGTTTCATCAAAACATCCTGAACATTCTCCCCGTGGAAGTACGCCTGTCTTCCTGTCCTGAAGTCTCGCCAGTGATCACAAGCTGCCCTTCTTTCAGGTTCCCCGAAACGATTTCTGTATAACTATTATCAGTTACTCCTGTTCTTACAAAAGCCATTTTGAGTTTTCCGCTTTCATCCTCAAACCAGACCCGAGCGAAGTTTCTCATCTGTGCCCCCTGCATGCTAAATCCTCTTCTTCCAGAGGCTTGCTGTCCTGAGTCAGGTCTTTGTGCCTCTTGTCTGGAGGAAGCTCCTTCTGGTCTAGACCTTTCAGCCTGTTCCGAACCTCCTCTTCTTTCTCTCATTTCCTCTCTCATACTTGCCATGAGTTTTTGCATTTCTTCGGGACTTAAAGAAGGATTGAAGCGGAGGGCAGCATTCGGGACTCGCAGCACATTTTTTGCTTCTCCTGTCACGACGGAAACTGTAGCTGTCATACCAGGCCTTAATTTCATCTCAACGTTATTCACTTCAACAATAGTTGTGTAGGTAACAACGTTTTGGACGATTTCAGGAGAATAGCGCACCTGGCTTACTTTTCCTGTGAAATTTTCATCAGGAAAGGCATCTACAGTGAACCTGACTTTTTGGCCTTCCTTTACTTTCCCGATGTCGGCTTCGTCCACACTGCATTCCACTTGCATTTTGCTCAGGTCATTGGCAATTTGAAAAAGAACCGGTGCCTGAAAACTGGCAGCCACAGTCTGTCCGATGTTAACTCTTCTGTTGATAACGAGTCCGTCAATGGGCGATTTGATGATGGTATAGGTTAGGTCTACTTTGCTTGAGTCGAGCTGAGATTCTGCCTGTTCTAGTCTTGCTTCTGAAGATTGGATGTCAGCCCTGGCGCTGTAATATTGGGTTTCGATGGATTCTTTTTCTTCAAAAGATATCAAGTCTTTTTCAAAAAGATTCATAGCTCGATCATATTTTTTCTTGGTATTGTCAAGAGTGACTTTGGCCTTTTCGAGGGAAGCTTTGGCGCTCTGATAATTAGCTTCATTCTGTTTAACCCGAGTAATGAACTGAGATTGGTCAAGCTCGGCTATAACCTGGCCTTCTTTGACGTGGGAATTAAAATCCACGTAAAGCTTATCAATCTTCCCTGAGACTTGACTCCCAACGTCGACAGTGGTCACCGGATTTAATGAGCCTGTTGTTATGACCAAGGCCTCAATATTTCCTTTATCAATAGCCTTTTTTTCGTATTTTGAGATATCGTTTTTGTTGCGACTGAATAAGGAAAGAACCAGAACAACTCCGGCGATAAAAACAAGGATAGCAGCACTGATAATGATCTTTTTTTTCATCTTTTTTCTACCTTATCTTTTCCGTGGTTTCTGGGATGTTTTTTTCTTTGCTCCGCATCTTTTTTTCTTTGAGAAATGTATTTCTGAATCATAGCTTCAAATTTAAGGGTTTGTTCATCAGTTAATACGTTTTTGATTTCATCTTTAAGTTGAGTCCTTATGCTCGAAAGGCGTTCATCGATATTTTTTCTCAAATTGTTGAATCTTTCCTCGTTATTCTTGAAGATTTCTCTTATCTTTTCTTCCTGGTCTGGGGTGAGGCTTAGCTCTTGAGCCATCATTTCGAGAGAAGGAAACCGGACAGAGCTCCTTCTTTTAACTCTTTTTTCTACTTTCTTATCGATGAGGTGCTTTTCAAAAAGAATTCCACCTGTGAAACCGGCAGCAAAGACCACGATTAAAGAAAACACAATCCAGAATTTATTGTAGTTTTTCATGGCAAGTATCTCCCCGTTGAGTTTTTTTCTTCCATTGCGGTGAAGATAAGCATCATGTTTTTGTCCTCGACTTTTTCTTCTTCTAACAATATTGTTGTTTCTTGCAGAGGGTCTAGGTTGCGAAGCAAAAGATCTCCTGATGCACTGAGCTCTTCTTTTTGCGGGGGAATAAAAAGAATTATGGCGGTTGCGAACAGAATAACCAGAAGCATCGAAGCGGGAATGGCCCTTATGGCCCATTGTTTCCAGAGTGACCATGGATCATGTTTCTTCCTTTCCTCCAGCTTGGGCTGTAGTCGTTCCCAAAAATAGGGCTTAGGTTCTGGAAAGTCTTTTTCTTTGAGGGCATCGAGAATCCTTAGATATTCTTCTCTCTTTGTTTGACAGAGGGGACAGCTTTCCAAGTGCTTCTTGAGTTCATTCTTCTCTTCTTCTTTTAAAAGCTCATCAAACGACCGAAGAAGAAATCTCTCAACTTTTTTACATTTCATGATTGCCTCCTTTCTGAATAAAGAAAGGTGCTAATTTTTTCCGAAGTATTTTCCTGGCCCTGTGCAGACGTGAGTCCACAGTCCCCGGAGATATTTTCAGGATTTTTGTAATTTCCTCATAGGAAAATCCTTGAATATCCCTGAGAGATAAGATGACTTTGTATTTTTCAGGAATGGTTTGAAGGCACTGGTGCACGAATTTTCTCCTTTGTTCACTGATTTGTTCTTTTTCTTTTTTTATCATCTCGTTTTCCTGAACAAGAGGCATCTCTTTCGTCTTCTCGAATAACATTTTGCTCATCTTGCTTTTTTTCCTCAGATAATCCTTGACATGGTTAACTGTTATCCGGTAGAGCCAGGTTCCAAACTCTGACTTAAACTGAAACGTCGGAAGAGCAAAATAGGCCTTGATGAATGCTTCCTGTGCCAGGTCATCTGCAGTTTCCCGATCACGTGTTAAGCTCCATGCTAAATTAAAAACTTTTGTCTTGTATTTTTTCACCAGAGAGGCAAAGGCCTCTTCATTGCCTTCTTTGCTCAGTCGGACTAGTTCTTTCTCTTCCATCCACTTTCAACTTTTCTTTACCTCCGTACATAATTTAGACGGAGGAAAGAAAAAAATCTTCCGTTTAATCTATTAAACAAAAATACTTTTGTTTAGTTTCCTATTTTAAGCTATATGAAGGGATCTATAAAGAATTATATGCACCAGGTAAGCACTTCCAATTCCGTGACAGAAAAAATTAATTCAGCAAGGTTTTTGGGAATGGACTCGCTCCGGTCAGATTTTTTACGCCATTCCCTCACCACCTCCTCGGCAGTCTCGAAACTGCGCCTGTTAGCCTTTAATCCACACATCTAGACAGTTCTTTCCTCTGGGATTTTCCCGATTTATTTCGCGTGCTCAAACATCTCGACAGGCCGAGTTCATCGGCTACCCTCGTCGGAGCCTCGGGAAGGCTAAATCTTCCGATGTCGCTTCCTCCATTCCCAAAAACCTTTTCCATCACGGATTTGGAAATGCTTCCAGACACCGGTACAGAGAAAGGGTGAGCTTGTAAAGGGGAAGGGTAAGCTGGAATGCAGAAAGAACTTGCAAGTATACGTGAAATCTAGATATTTTTTCTACATGAGGAAAATATCTTTAGAAGCGAGAGTTATTTTTTCTTTGCCTTCCATTCGCCGGAGCCGAAATCACCCATTTGAACCTCGCCCGACATCGTATCTCCTTCTATTTTTCCGGTGTAAGTCATCGTGAATTCTCCTCTTGGAGTTGAGCGAGTTATGGTCCATTTGATTTCGGTTCCTTTTACAGTGCCTTCTCCTGTGACTTCGCCGCCTCGGCCTTGCATGGTTACGGTTAGTTTTTCGCCTTCTTGCTTAAAGTTAATGTCCTGAGTTCTTTCTCCTCGAGGAGTGGTGACTGTCATTTCCCAGTCTCCTGTTACATTTACCTCTTGGGCGCTCAGGGAGATGGCCAGCAGGAACAAAATACAAAAACTGAAAATGCAATAATTCTTGGACATCCATTCCTCCTTTTATTTTTTAATTCTCATTATTTAGACGCAAAATTTTTATTTCTCTTCCGCAAAAACGATAAAAAGGTTAAGTCCTATCTTGCCCTTTTATAATTTTCTTTTTATCACATTCAGATGAGAACGGAAAGAGGGAAGCAAGAAGATGTGTTTAAAATTGAGGAAGGAAGAAAATTTATTCTTTTTCCCTGCAATTTTGTCGTTAATCCTACAATTTTGTCGGAATTTATCTGGCTGTATTTTTTATAAATTATTTATATTCAATAATTTAAATGTTGGCACGTTTATTGCTCTTATGATTGCCTAAAACATTTTAAGGAGGTTAAAATGATTATGAAAAGAACATTTGCTCTCGTAGGATCATTATTGATCCTGGCCCTAGGTTTTGCTTTTGCTCAGGAGAAATCTCAGTCAGAAATTCGCAATGAAGTTCGTAGTGAAGCCCAGACGAAAGCTCAAGAGCGTATAAGGAATCGAATCTTGTTTGTCGATGAGAATGGAGACGGAATCTCCGATTTTGCTCGAGACCATGACAATGACGGAATCCCGAATTGTCAGGACCCTGATTGGTCAAGACCGCAGGATGGAACCGGATACATGAATAGGCATAAAAATGCTTCTTCTTCCAACCAGTTTGAATACAGAAACAGAAACTACAGCGGAAAAGGCTGGAACAAAGCCTCATTCAGGCATAATATGGCTGATTATGGCAGAGGCATTTTCGGTGTCCGTGCTTGCAAAGGCAAAGCTTCAAAGTATGGTAGGCGCTGAACTGACGGGGAGAGATTTCCTCTCCTCGTCCAGAGAGGGAAAAGGAGAAAGGCTCCTTTTCCCTCTTTAAAGGAGCAAGGAATGAGAAAACTTAGTATTTACGTTTTTTCGATATTGTTTCTGAGTGTAAGCTTAAAAGCGGATAGCTTTTCGTTTTCTTTCTTTCAGAATATGACTGATAACATTTTTCAGAATAGGTATTCTGCACAAGATAAATTATCTCACCTGGGTTTTTATATTGATAAAGATTTTTCAAAGATTTCTGTCTTCACAGAGGGGAGCTATTCCTACCTCTTTGAGAATCCTAGCCTTGCTTATTATCTTCAGGACGTCGGCTTAGATTATCTTCATCCGGTTAGCGATAAGGCAGCTTTTTATTTTTCTTTAATAGGTCAGGGAGTTTTCTACCGATCTGATTATGAGGATTTCAACTCTCTCTCTCTTAATTTCCTGGCCGCTTTTAAGACTTATCTCAGCCAAACATCAATTTTGAAGTCAAACTACAGCCTGGATTACAGGAGTTTTAGATATTCGCTTTTCGACTTTGTTAGCCAAGGCTTGTCTCTCTCTTTTGATAAATACTTCCAGACAAGGACGACATTGAAATCAGAAATAAACTGGGGTCTAAAGTACTTTCTCCATCCGTATTCTTCCCAAGAAGTTATTCTGGTTGAGGATAGCGGGGGCCATCACTCAGGGAGAAGATCTTATCTCTTCGTTCCCAGGACTCAATTTGAGGGTCAAAGCATTCAGGTTTTTTCCTTCAATGGTTTAATTGCCCAGGGCATTGGAGGTAATGTGGGCTTCAATATTTCCGGGATGAAACAGTGGTATCTTTCAGGAGAGAATCCTTTTACTTCGGTTGAAGAGTTTTACATGGTGGAAAATCCTTCTTATGATAGATTTGCTTGGGCAGGTTATCAGCTTGGCGCCCAAATTACGTTGTTGATCCCTTGGAACATTGAGCTCAAAATAGGTTATACTATGGCTGATAAAGAATTTCCTGGAGTTGAGAGTATGAACTTAGAAGAGGAGCTCTTAGGAGTGACAAGGGAAGATAGAAGAAGAACGTTTGAAACAAGGTTGGAAAAGAATTTTCCCAGGTTCTCTTTGTTCCTATCCTATGCATACGTTGATAACAATTCAAATGATCCTTTCTTTGATTGGCACGGCAATTTCTTCTCAGCAGGCATAGAATGGAATATGTTTTTTGGAGAAAAGAAATGAAGAAAGGATTAAGCCTGTTTATAATGTTCTGCTTTTTGGGATTTTGGAGCTTGACCTTTGGACAAGAGCCCCAGAAGCCTCTTCATTTTTATAATGTTGATACCGAAAAAAAGATCAAAGGGACGATTCAGGAGATCATCATGGAGCCTCGCTATAAAGACACCTCTCCCTTCTTAATTATTAGGCTTGAGGAAAAAAAGACTCATCAGAAGTTTATTGTAGAGATCAGTCCGGTCCGATTTTTCACACACGATTTTCACAAAGGGGAAGAACTTGAAGTGGTCGGTTCCCTCTATTCAAAAGAAGGAAGTCAAAATATTATTGCACGCCAAATACGATTCAGGGGAGAAATTATTATTCTCAGAGATAAGCGCGGCTTCCCGGCTTGGAGGGGAAGCGATATGAAGCAAAAAAAGAGAAGAAAAGGCAAAGGATTTTGAGAAGCAAGAATTTCCTTCTCTTTTTTTCCTTTCCTTTTATAGGGATGATTGTAATTTTTTTTGTTCTCTCATCCTTAAATAGGGCCTACATTAAAAATAAAACAGAAGAGTTAATCAAGGAGCAGCTTCAAGCTACGGCTGAAATTTTAAAAGTCAATATATCTCACTTTTTAAAGGAAGACTATTCAGCGGATGAGATCTTCGAGTCCTATTCCAGAAAAGAAAACATTTATTACATGGCCCTGCTTAATGAAAAAAAGGAAGTCTTAAGCTGGAGTTCTCAGTTTGAAGGGTACCTCCCTCTTTCTCTTCAATCCATAAAGGATGAAGAATCATGGATAATAGATTCCCCTGCAGGGAAAATATTCAACTATTTTTCTCCCTTTTCTGCCCTGGAAGGAAAAGCATATTTTCTTTACCTGGGTTATTCTCTGAAGAACTTGGAAGAAATGGTTGTCTATTCGCGACGAAATTTCTTTTTAATTTTTGGGCTTATTTCTGTTATTGGCATCATTTTTTTCTTAGGAATATACCAGCTTCAGAGCCATTATCTGGAGAAAAAAAAAGAGGTGGAAGAAGAAAAAAAAGAAAAAGAACGGTACAGGGAGATTTCTGCTTTTACTTCAGGTGTTGCCCATGAGATCAAAAACCCCTTGAACAGTCTTTCTCTTATTTTTAATCTTCTTCGAATAAAAGCTCCCCCTTACCTTCAGAAAGAGGTCGGCGCGGGGAAGGAAGAAATCCAGAAGATTTCTAGAATCATTGACCAGTTTGCCTCCTCTTTGAGACCTCTAAAGTTAAGCAAAGAGACGTTCGTCCTTGAAGAGATGGTATCGTCTGTACGCGGGTCGCTCATCAAGGAATCAGATAAAGCAGAAGTGGAAATACGCTACTTGGAATCTTCATCGATTGCTCTGAATGCGGATAAGGATTTGATGAGTCAGGCCTTTCATAACCTCCTCAGAAACTCTATTGAAGCCAGTAGCGGCGGTGTGATTTCAATCAAAGCACAGCAAAGGAAAAAGAAGGTGTTTGTAAAGATCGAAGATTCGGGAAGAGGGATAGCTGAAGAAGATGAGCAACATATTTTTGAACCTTTCTTCTCTAGAAAAAAGAAAGGGTTGGGTATCGGCCTCTACCTGACCAAAAAAATAGTTGAGGCCCATGAGGGCAAGATCGAAGTCCAGAGAAAGATAGGACAGGGCACGGTTTTTCTTATCCAGATTCCGGGAGGCTGAGATGAGCAAAGCAAGCATTTTGATTGTGGAGGATGACCCTCTTCAGAGAAGATTGATCAAAGAAAATCTTGAACAGGAGGGTTATACTGTTTTTGAATCAGCATCAGGGAAGGAAGCCCTTAATATGATTGATGATCATCCAATAGATATAGCGATCGTTGATTACAAGCTCGATGGAGAAACGGGGATAAGCGTCATTCAAGATATTTTGGAAAAGAATCCTCTCATTACTTCTATTATGGTCACAGCATTTGGCAATATAGAAAATGCTGTGGAGGCCATAAAGAAAGGAGCCTACGATTATATCGTCAAACCTATAGATTTTGGTAAATTTCTGTTGGTCATAGCGAGGGCATTGGAAAGACTGAAGCTGAAGAAAGAAATATCAATCCTTCAAAATTCTCTGGAAGATAAATTCAGCTCAAAGAACTTTGTGTTCTCCTCATCAAAAATGGAAGGTGTTGCACTCCTAGTTTCAAAAGCTTCGAAGAGTGATGCTACTGTCTTGATTTCAGGAGAAACTGGGACAGGAAAAGACTTTGTAGCCAAGACAATTCATTTTTCTTCCAAGAGAAAGAAAGGACCCTACTTGGCGGTCAACATTCCTTCTCTTCCTGAAACATTGATTGAAAGCGAGCTTTTTGGGGCAGAGAAGGGCTCATTTACTGGCGCTTTTGAGAGGAAAACAGGAAAGTTCGAGGCTGCATCAGGAGGGACCATTTTTCTGGACGAAATAGGAGATTTCCCCTCTCAACTACAGGTCAAGCTTTTACGCTTCCTCCAGGATAAAGAATTTTATCGCCTCGGGTCTTCCCAGCCTTTAAAATCTGATGTAAGGATTATAGCCGCCACAAACAAGAATTTAGAGAAATTGATGAAAGAGGAAAAATTCAGGCCCGATCTTTATTACCGGCTGAATGTCATCCATATCCATGTCCCTCCTCTCCAGGAGAGAAAGGAAGATATTCCTCCTTTGGTTGATCATTTTATAAGAAAATACAACGAGAGAGAGGGGAAGGAAATCGAGGAAATTTCAGCAGAAGCTATGAATTTTCTGCTTAAATATTCTTTCCCAGGAAACATAAGAGAGTTGGAGAATATAATCGAGAGAGCTATCGTCTTTTGTGAAGGAAGTGTTATTACTTCACCAGATATGCCTGTATTTTTAAAAGAGAAGAAGGAAGAAGAATTAATCCAAGAGGGACTATCTTTGAAGGATAAAGTTAAGCAGGTGGAGATTAGAGAAATAAAGAAGGCACTTTTAGAAAGCGGCAAAGTTAAAAGCAAGGCTGCACGCTCTCTAGGGATAACAGAAAGAATTTTAAGTTACAAGATGAAAATTTACAATATCTTCTCTGAACAAAAGCATTAGAAATCATTATTTCCCTCAATTTTTATTAAAGAACTCCTGTTGCGCTAAATTTGGCATAACATCCCCCTTTTTCTTGACAATCCCCTTAGTCTTTAATTTAATATATCTTCAAAGCAAGGAAATTATTCAATGTTTGTCTGGATTTTCCATCGTATCAGCGGTCTCCTGCTTGTCCTCCTCCTTGGCATTAAGTTTTTAACAGCTTTTTTTCTGATGACGAAAGAACAAAAGCCCGATTGGGCGCTTGTTCTTCATGCGAATCCCTTTATAGACACCCTGCTTATTATTTCTGTGGTCTTTCATGCTCTTTATGGCCTGAGAACGGTCGCTATTGATCTTGGGCTGAGGAAAGAGAAGCTGCTTTTCTGGATTTTTACTCTGCTCAGCCTTGTTTTGAGCGCCCTTTTGCTTGTCCTTTACTTTACCAGGAATTACTGAATGATCAGTCAGGACATCCTTGTCGTTGGGGGCGGGTTGGCAGGATTGGCCGCAGCATTATCCTGCGATCCTAACCTTAAGGTTGCCGTAGTATCCAAAGTCCATCCTCTTCGCTCCCACTCTGTTGCTGCTCAAGGAGGGATAAATGCCGCCCTGGGAAACAATCCAGATGGAAGAGACGACAGCTGGGAGAGGCATGCTTTCGATACTATCAAGGGAAGTGATTATCTTGCTGATCAAGACGTTGCGGAGGTGATGTGTCAGAAGGCAGTCTCAACCATTTATGAACTAGAGTATTTGGGTGTCCCTTTCAGCCGTTTTCCTGGCGGAGTTATCGCCCAGAGACCTTTCGGTGGAGCTGGATTTCCTCGGACATGCTATGCAGCTGATAGGACAGGACTCGTCATTCTTCATACTCTTTTCGAACAATCCATAAAAAAACAGGTCAAGTTTTATAATGAATGGCTGGTGACAAAGCTCGTGGTAAATGATGGGAAGTGTCTGGGAGTTGTAGTCTATGATTTAGCCACAGGTCAAATTATGCCTGTAAGAGCCAGAGCTGTAATTTTTGCAACCGGTGGCTACGGGAGAGTATATTCAAGGACTACTAACGCTTATATCAATCATGGAAGCGGAACAGGGATAGCCTACAAAGCGGGCGTTCCCCTAAGAGATATGGAATTTGTCCAATTTCATCCCACATCTCTTCTCGGCAAGAATATTTTGATTACAGAAGGAGCACGGGGAGAGGGAGGTTACCTGGTCAATAACAAGGGAAAAAGATTCATGGCCGATTATGCTCCTTCGGCCATGGAGCTTGCTCCCAGGGATATTGTCGCCAGAGCTATCCAGACAGAGGTCGATAAGGGAAACGGTTTTGATAACCAGTATGTTCATCTCGATTTGAGGCATGTAGGAGAAGAAAAAATAAAAAAAAGACTGCCTGGAATTCGAGAGATTTGTATCAATTTTGCCGGAATTGACCCGGTGGACACGCCTATACCCATCCAGCCTGCCCAGCATTATTCGATGGGGGGGATTGATGTCAACGAGAAATGTGCCTCGCAAGTGGAAGGATTCTTTGCTGCTGGAGAATGTGCTTGTGTAGGTGTTCATGGTGCTAACCGCCTCGGAGGCAATTCCCTTCTGGATACGGTAGTTTTCGGGAAAGTTTCTGGGGAAGAAGCTTCGATTTATGCCAAAGGAAGTGAAGGAACAGACAGTACTGAAAAGATTCTCCTCGAGGAAGCATTAGAAGTGAAGACAAGAATTGAAGAGTGGGAGAAGAGGAACTCTGGAGAGAAAGTCCATCGTCTGTTGGACAGGTTGAAAGTTGTGATGAGTGAGAAAGTCGGGATTTTCAGAAAAAAGAAGGATTTAGCTGAAGCCCTGGAGAAGATATCTGAGCTTAAAGAAGACTATAAGCGGATTTATCTTTATGGAAAATGCCTCCGCTACAGCCAGGAGCTTGTGAACCTCCTCGAGTTTGATTCCATGCTGGATTTAGCAGAAGTCATTACCTTGGGTGCGTTAAACAGAGAGGAAACCAGAGGCTCCCATTATCGTCTTGACTTCAAAGAGCGTAATGATAAGGACTGGCTAAAGCATACTCTGGTCACCTGGAAGGAAGGTAAGCCACACATAAGTTATGCAGGAGTAAATATAAGTAAATACGAGCCAGAAGCGAGAAAATACTGAGATGGAATATCTTTTTAAGATCCTCAGGTACGATCCCCTAGAGGACAAGCATCCTTACTTTCAGGATTTTTTCTACGCGACAAAGGAGAAGAAATCACTCCTGGAAGCCTTGATGGAAATCCGAAATGAGCAAGATTCAACCCTTGCTTTCAGGTATAGTTGTCGAGAAGCTATATGCGGGTCGTGTGCTATGGTGCTTAACGGGAATTTTGATTTAGCCTGCCGGATAGAGCTTCAAGCGCTTGAATCTACCCTGATTGTCATAGAACCCCTGCCCAATCTGGAAATCCAGAAAGATTTAGTGGTGGATATGGAGCCTTTCTGGGAAGCTCTTTCCCGGATCAAACCCTACCTTTTCCCTGATAAGAAAATCCAAAAGGAGGGTCATAGAATAGAAGAAAGGAAGATGGAAAAGATATTCCAGTACATCAACTGCATCATGTGTGGATGTTGTTACAGCGCCTGTCCAGTGGCTTCAAGGGATGAAAGGTACTTGGGTCCTGCTGCACTGGCTAAGCTTTACCGGTTTGTGAAAGATCCCAGGGATAAAAGGCCGTTCTCGAACTTATCAGGCGTTAATACTGAAGGGGGGGTGTGGGGATGCGATACGATTTTTAAGTGTAACGAGGTTTGTCCTAAAGAAGTAAGGCCTGCAGATGGCATTGAAGCTTTGAGGAGAAAACTTGTTGTTGAAAAGGTAAAACGAATTTTTAGATTAAAACGATGAAGCTTAAACATTCGCTTTTCACACGCCGGCAATTTTTAAATGGTCTTCTCGGAGGCTGGCTGGGAGCTTTGCTGGCTTCCTTTCTGTATCCTGTCATAAAGTTTGTTTTTCCGCCTACGAGGGAACCGGATCAGGTTATTTTACCTTTTGCAGATTTTAGGGATATGGGGCCTAATTCTGTTAAAAATTTTCTGTGGGGAACAAAGCCCGGCATTTTAAAAAAGAACGATGACGGGTCCTATTTGGCTTTTGTCGGTGTTTGCACTCACCTGGATTGCAATGTCAGCTACCTGGAGGACCAGAAGAAGTTTTTCTGTGCCTGCCATGACGGCTGGTATGATGAGAATGGTCTAAACATAGGCGGCCCTCCTCCCCGGCCTCTTCGTCGTCTCGTAGTATTTATTGAAGGGGAAGACTTAATAATCAAGAGAGAAGGCGGGGAAAGAGAATAAGACGCATGAAAACCGGAATTCAATCCTGGCTTGACGAGCGCTTCGGTCTTTCAAACATAACCAAATTCTTAAAAGAAAAGACTGTTCCCCAGCACAAACATTCAATCTGGTATTACACGGGAAGCGCCATCCTGCTCTTTTTCACCATTCAGGTCATCACAGGATTTATGCTCGTCTTTTATTATAAACCCACTCTGGAAGGAGCCAACGAGAGTGTTGCCCGGATAATGACCGAAATTCCTCTGGGATGGATTATCAGATCAGTCCACAGTTGGTCTGCTTCTTTTATGATTGCCTTTGTTTTTATTCATCTTCTCAGCACCTGGCTTACAAAATCATATCGGAATCCAAGGGAACTCACCTGGATGAGCGGTGTTTTTCTTCTTGCTGTATCCCTGGCGTTTGGCTTTACCGGGTATCTTCTGCCGTGGGATGACCTTTCTCTTTCAGCTACTAAAGTGGGGACAGATATTCCTCGCTCTATACCTCTAGTTGGGGCCTGGGTAACAAAATTGCTTCGAGGAGGGGAAGACGTTACGGGAGACACCCTGACCCGCTTTTTTGGTTTTCATGTCAGCATCCTTCCTGTTTTTATATTTATCCTTCTGGCTGTTCATATCTATCTCATCCAGAAACAGGGAATGAGTCTCCCCCTTGCTTTAGAAAGCAAGAAGGAAGAAGTGAAGGAGATTCCTTTCTGGCCAAACTTTGTCTATCGGGAAACGATCGTCTGGCTTCTGCTCCTGGGGGCTCTTTTCTCTCTGGCTATTTTTTTCCCCCCTTCTCTGGATAAAGCAGCTGAATTGATGGCCCCTGCCCCTGAGGGGATAAAGCCTGAATGGTATTTTCTTTTCTTGTTCCAGACTCTTAAAATATTCCCGGCCAAGATTTTTTTTCTTACAGGAGATACTTTTGCAGTCCTTTTGATGTTACTGGTGGGTATTCTGTTCTTTTTTTTGCCTCTCATCGATAATAAACCCGCAGAAAGGAAAGGTAGGATTATAACCATTATCGCTTTAGTGCTTATAGTCTATGCTGTGGTCATGACGATCTGGAGTCTATTATGAAGTTGAGAAAGAAGAAATTTCTGGGTATGTTCTTGTTGGTTATCTTCTTTGTTTCTTTTCTCATCCTCCAGTTAAACTTTGCCCAGCAGGTTACCCAAGAGGAGCAGGAAGAGAAAGTTCAGGTTAAGGCAGATCAGGATAAAATTATTCCTTCTCCCCAGAATATCAAAGAGTCAACAGGCATTTACGTTTTCGTTGCCTGGATGTGGATTGCGATACTCGTCCTTATTTATATCTTGAGCTTAAAAATAAGAGAGGTCGATAGGCTCCTAAAGCTTCGGTTTTTATCCACCGAGAAAAAATAAGCTTTCCCGACCTGCGAAACTTTCCATCTCTCTTTCGTCATATGTGTTAGTTATACTTGTTTTGGGAATTATGGACCATTCTGAGATAGGAAAAGATCGAAGCTTGCCAAAGGAACAGGGACATAGATGGAGACTCAGAGAAAAATTCCTGAAGGGGGGACTTAAGGGTTTTCTTGACTACGAGATCGTCGAGCTACTCTTGACTCTTGGAACTCCCCGCAGGGATTGTAAACAACAGGCGAAGAAAGCTCTAAAAGAATTCCAGTCGTTAAGAGGAATCCTGGAGGCTCCGCCTGATGAGCTCCAGAAGATAAAAGGAATCGGTGCTCATAACATTTTTGGCCTCAAGCTCATTCAGGAGGTTTCACGCCGCTTCCTTAAGGAAAGAATGATGAGCAGGCCCTATTGTCATTCCTCCAAAGAGGTGTTTGATTATCTTTATCATACGCTCAGGGATCAAAGAAAAGAAAAATTTAAGGTCCTCTTTTTAGATGCGAAAAACCAGATACTGGAGGAGGAGACCGTTTTTGAAGGAACGGTGGACTCGAGCGCTGTTTATCCGAGAGAAATAATGAAAAAAGCTTTGAGGTGGGACGCTTCATCCCTGATTTTTGTGCATAATCATCCCTCCGGCGATCCCGAGCCTTCTGTGAGTGACAGAGAGATTACAAAGGAACTATTTTTTGCGGCGAATGTCATGCAGCTAAAGGTGCTGGATCACATCATAATCGGGAATAACTGCTATTTCAGCTTTGCTGATGAGGGGCTGATCGAGGATTATGATATAATGTTCCAA
>Ga0209427_10001952_pt1 | contig 24057 bp, 22 predicted proteins | sample DeeMarSWOR136_30_FD_187465 | JGI IMG/M metagenome (GOLD analysis project Ga0209427, IMG submission 187465) | Marine sediment microbial communities from White Oak River estuary, North Carolina - WOR-1-36_30 (SPAdes) (version 2) | ecosystem: Environmental > Aquatic > Marine > Intertidal zone >...
TTCATGGATTGCCCAAGCCACATAATCGTTGGCATGCCAATGTTTACATGACCTATGTCAACAAAATGGGTTTGAAGATGTTGTATGCAGGGTTGGCCAATATAAGTCTGGCTGACCAGGCATTTCTCACCATTCCGATGCAAACCCTCCTGTTTCACTATAAAACGCAGAACAACAACCAAGACGCGCTAGTCGCCTCGTCCTTTGTTATGTTAATGGGGTTCAATGACACGGCGGGATCGATCCATTCGGATTCCCCCGACAGAAACGATACTCTTTGGGCGTCCTTCAGCTTTGGAGTCAACCTTCGACAGCTGTTTCCTAACGCGACGTTTCCAGCGTTCAACAGCAAATCCGAGGTTTTCCCGTTGACGCAGTCTGAAGATGGCTTGACTTGGAAGTGGGGTATGAAGTACACCAACTTGACGGCGCTTTGGATCACAACACACATTTCGGGTGAAAACGCGACGGAAACTAGTAGACCGTGGGGACTTGCCACCTACGACGAATTAACCTTCAACTACACCCTGTCGATCGATCCAGACGAACAGAAAGCAACCGTAACCCAAGATCACGCAATAGGGCGAATACGTGACCTGTGGACTTTCTGGGGCTGGTTCCTAGTCTGGCCTTTATACAATCACTACAACAGCACTGGCTGTTACCGATACGCCAACAAAGTGTCCGACGAAACCGTCTACGAGTACCTGCACAAGCATGACGTCAAAATGAGCATTGTCGATTTTCAGACGTCGATCATGGTAGACCGCGAGACCTACAGCCTAGCAGCGAATGGACAGAACGTGACAGACACCGACGTCTTTGTAAGTGATTCATCCATCTCGACCTACTCCGAGGACGGGGAGAAGATCTTCGACACATCCTTCGGCGTCAAACCCACCTACAACCTCTTCAACTACACCGAAGACGATACCGAAAGAACGGCAGACCCTTTCAACGCCACTACCAGAACCGCTGAGATTGAAGGCTACACAAGAAACCGCGAACTCTTCCGATTCCATAGAGACTTCGCGAGATACCTGCCCCTTGTCCTCATACACATGTATCCCCAACTCTACCAACGAGCAAGAGAGACCATAGCAAACATGACCCGCGCAGACTACCTCTTCCTCATCTCCTATCCAAAATACAGCGGCTACCGAATCGAACATGACCCGACCTTCACAGTGTACTTTGCCACATCTTCTTTGCCGTCCTCCCCAAACGTGGGACCTGTGCTAGTCCTCATTGCCGGTGCCTGCGTAGCTGCGGTAGTTGTCATTGCGATGCGGCAAAGGAAACCCCGACAGCAATTGCCAGAGTCCTCCGAAAGCTAGATGTGACCATTAGCAAGCTAGCCACCCTCCCTTTCCTTTTGGCTCTGTAAGATGTCTGCTGTTTTTCAGAAACAATGCGTGCGCGTAAAGCTTATATTCCAATGCCTTTTCTACTCTTCCGCAATATAAGGAGGATTGTTTGAGATTGTCTACACAACTTGCTGGAACCCCTGTTCTAATACTGCGTGAAGGTGCCAGTCGTTCCCGAGGAAGAGATGCCCAACATGCCAACGTCATGGCGGCGAAAATAGTCGCAGAGTCAGTCAAAAGCGCTCTCGGTCCAAAAGGCATGGACAAAATGCTAGTCGACAGTTTCGGCGATGTAACCATCACAAGCGACGGCCGCACGGTCCTCGACGAAATGGACATACAACATCCCGCTGCGAAGATGATGGTTGAAGTTGCCAAGACACAAGACGATGAAGTTGGTGACGGAACCACAACCGCGGTTATAATCGCTGGAGAATTGCTGGGGAACGCGGAAGACCTCATCGACAAGAACGTACACCCGACCATTATTATAGATGGTTACAGAAAGGCAGCTGACAGAGCCCTCGAATTACTGGAAAAGATTGCTGTCCCCGTAAAGCCGAAGGACAGAAAGTTCATAGAGATGGTTGCTACAACGTCGATGGCGAGCAAACTGGTGGCCGAGAATAAGGAATACCTCGCGAAGATCGCCACCTCCGGAATTCTCCAAGTTACTGAGAAGACGGAAACTGGATTCAAAGTCGACATCGACGATATCAAGGTGGAGAAGAAGGCGGGCGAATCGCTGACCGACACAAAGCTCATCAACGGCATCCTTGTTGACAAAGAAGTTGTTCATCCAGGTATGCCAAGACGCGTAGAAAAGGCCCAAATAGTCTTGCTGGACACGGCACTAGAAATCGAGAAAACCGAGTTTGACGCAAAAATCAACATCGAAAGCCCAGAGCAGATGGACGCTTTTCTAAAACAAGAAGAGAACATGCTCAAAGGGATGGTTGACAAGATTCTTAACAAAGGAGCCAACGTCGTCATCTGCCAAAAAGGCATAGATGACCTAGCTCAACACTTCCTCGCTCGAAAGAATGTTCTGGCAGTACGCCGAGTCAAGAAATCCGACATGGAAAAACTCGCGAAAGCAACTGGCGGAAAGATCATCACCAGCTTGGACGACATGACCAAAAGAGATCTTGGCTTCGCCGAACTAGTAGAAGAGAGGAAGATCGCCGATGACAAGATGACGTTCATCGAAGGATGCAAGAACCCCCGTGCAGTCACGATTCTCATACGTGGCGGAACTGAAAGAATCGTTGATGAGGCGGAACGTTCACTGCACGACGCGTTGTGTGTCGCCCGTGATGTCATCGAAGAGCCAAAGGTCGTCGCGGGTGGAGGCGCACCTGAGTTGGAAGTCGCACGAGCACTTAGAGAATACGCAGACAGCTTGCCGGGAAGAGAACAACTTGCCATAACGCGCTTCGCTGACGCCTTTGAAGCGGTACCCACAACTCTTGCCGAGAATGCAGGACTTGACCCAATCGACATCATATCGGAACTCCGAGCGCGCCACGAAAAGGGTGAGGTTTGGGCTGGAATAGAAGTACATGACGGCAAAGTAACGGACATGAGAAAAGTGGGTGTCTACGAACCCCTCGCCGTCAAAAAACAGATCGTCAAATCCGCCACCGAAGCCGCAACTATGATACTCAAAATCGACGACGTCATTGCATCTGGCAAAATGAAGGCTCCACCAACGCCACCAGGAGGTCCGCCAGGAGGACCAGGAATGGGGCCTATGGGTGCCGGAGCGTACTAGCAAGACGCTAAGAAAAGAAAAAGTCACAATCGGTCCTCCAAAGCTTACTCGCTTTGAGAAGGCTCGGATAGTGGGCGCTAGAGCGCTACAGATATCCATGGGCGCACCAATACTGGTCAAGCCGACAGAAAGTCTTTCGAGTCCAATCGACATAGCGCTAGAAGAACTTGAGAGTGGGATCCTTCCCATCACCATTCGCAGAACCTTGCCAGACGAAACCTTTCAAGATATCCCTCTCAAATGGCTAGTCGAAGAGTAGCACCCGCTTTTCCTTCTTTCTCATCAAGGCTCTTCGCATCGAAGCTACTGCTAGATTGAATACTGTACAATGCAGGTCTCCGTTCTAGACAGAGCAAGCAGATCCTTGTCGGTTTCGATTATGAGAAGATTGAAGTGCTGCCCAAAGTGTGGTTCCACTAAGATGTAATGGGCTAGTGGACTGCCTCAGCTATGGTCAATTTGGGAATGCAAAAAGTGTGGTTATAGAGGAGCCCTCGTAGTAGAAGATGTGGAGCTGGCAGAGACCCTTGAGCAGAGACACCGCACAAAGACTAGAGAAGAGGACACAAGAGCCTAAATCCTATTCCAAGAAACTTCACGACTTCTCCAAGGTTTCTTTGGCTTCGCTCAAGGTCTTGTTAATCCTCTTCCAATGAGAACCTTGCCAATAAACTTGGGCACACCCAGCACACACCCAAAACGTCTCATAGTAAGACGCCGTCGCCTCAGGAACCTTGTCCATTACATCTTCCTTGGAAATCGGCTTAATCCTTGAATTGCACTTGGGACAACGCGAAACACTGCTGTCGAATTCCAAACTGATATCAAACCGTCTCGCCAGACCTGCAAGTTTCTCAGCCCCCGTTGAGCCTTCGACCAAGAAGGCGGTCAATCCCTGTGTCATAGCTTGTTGATAGAGCTGCAAGTCACGGGTGAGTATGACTCTTCTTTCTGTTTTCGCGATTCTGAGCAAATCCTCGTCTTCTGAAGACTGGGAGTATCTAACGTCTTGTCCCAAAATGCGGAGCCAACGAGTAAGCTTACCCAACATACCGTCAGCCAAGAACTTCAAATCATTCACCGAACGCTCGCAATAGGCCGTCTGGACATATGGTATAATGTCACTTCATGAGCCAATAGAAAGATTTCGCTTATATGTTTGAGAGACGCGGGTTTCACTTCAGCTCATCAAACTTGGCAAATAGCTAGTCTATCGCCGAATGACTTGACCGGTCCCAGGTTCTCCGACGATTTCCCCTTCATCCATAACCAATCTTCCGCTCACAAAAGTCTTTGCTGGTCTTCCTGTGACCGTCCATCCGTCAAATGGGGAATATTTTGCTTTTGAATAGAAATTTGAAGCATCGATTTCGTATTGTCGATCTGGATCTATGACTACAAGATCCGCGCAGTATCCTCTTTCTATTCTTCCTCTGTTCGGCAGACCAAAAATCTCCGCAGGTTTCTCTGAAGTCGCCCGGACCAAGTCAGATATCGTTAGATGCCCCCGGTTCACCTGGGTGAGCAACAAGGGAAGCAGGGTCTCAAGTCCCGGTATCCCGGGTTTAGCCTGCCAAATTGACGCCACTTCTTTCTCCTCAATTGTGTGGGGAGCGTGATCGGTAGCTATCAAGTCGACTGACCCTTGCTCAAGGCCCTTCCACAGAGCCTCCACATTTCTCTTGGTCCTCAACGGAGGATTAGTGAGCGCCAATGCCCCGTGCTGTTGCAAATCTTCAGACGACAACAGAAGGTTGTGCGGAGTGACTTCACAAGTGATCGGGAGCCCTTGAGCTTTTGCCTTCGAGATGGCTTCTAATGCCGTCGCTGAACTGACATGACAGAAGTGAACATGCACACCAGATTTCTCGACAAGTTCAATAGCACGCCTTGTTGCCCGCTGCTCGACCTCAATTGAATGGACTTTTTGATAGGCATCTATCCCTTTGCATCCAGCGTGTTTCATCTTTCTCCTATTCTTCTCGAGCATTGCTACATCTTCAGCGTGCACAGCAATCGGGACTTCAAGCCGTTCAGCCTCGTTAAACCCTTGTAACAACATCTCATCATCGTGTATGTCTAGCCCGCCTATTCTCTGCGGCATGTATAGCTTGAATCCAACAGCCCCTTCCTCAACTATCGACGGCATTTCTCGCAAATGCTTTGGGAATGCTGAGAAGAATGCCACATTCACAACCACCCTTGTTTCAGCCATTCGCATGCGCTTTATGAGGGTTTCTGCGCTCATGGTCACGGGCTTGTTGTTGGGCATATCAAGACCCAGAGTTACGCCGCCTGCGGCAGCAGCAGTAGTTCCGCTGTAGAAATCTTCTTTGTAGGCGAGCTGCTGATCTCGCAGGTGGACATGCACATCTATCAGCCCTGGAAGCACAACTCTTCCCTTGATGTCGATTCTTTTCGAAGCCGTTGGAAGGTTTGGTTCCTTGGCTACTTTGAATATGCGCCCATCTTCTATGGCTACGCCGCCCTCCAGGATTTCTCCGGCAGTGTAGATTTTGGCGTTCCATAGAGCGAGATCTACTAGCAAGGGCTTGTCTCCGATCTTGGAGTATTCACAGTTGTCTATCTTGTTAAATCTCTTTTCCTGTCGGTAATGTTGCCGCGGGCGTCTCTGTCTTCCCGATTGAGATGTCAGTGACATCACTTACGCTCCGCCTTGAGTAGACTCACTTGTGCCGTTGACGAAGACACTGGGTGTCCGCTTTTAGATTTAAGAACGCCAAGCGTTTAGTGTACTTTGCAGGAGGATGTGGGAGAGTCATCATGAAAGTTGTTCCCAGAAGTGAAGTGATATACAGTTATAGTCCTCGCCACGACCCTGCTGAACATGTGAAACTGGGAGAACTCGTCTTGCTGCAAACCGAAGATGCATTAGGAGGGCAAATCGAAAGCGAAAAGGATTCCTTGGACGAGCTTGACTGGTCCAAAGTTGACGGAGCAACAGGCCCGATCTTTGTCGACACCGCAGAACCAGGAGACACGCTCGTCGCGAAAATACTAGATGTAAAAATCGAGGAGACAGGAGTGATAGTTACGGTGCCAAGATACGGAATTTTGGGAGAGAGAAGGTTCGGTTCTTCTACCAAGATAGTCAGTGTAAAAGAGGGATACATCAGTTTTGAGGACCTTCGTGTCAAAGCGAATCCCATGATAGGCACGATTGGGGTAGCCCCGGAATCTGACGAAATACCGTCAGGCTCCCTAGGCAGGCATGGCGGAAACATGGATGTCAAGGAATTGACTGCAGGAACCACGCTCTACTTGCCCGTATTCACTAAGGGCGCTCTATTTGCAGCTGGCGACCTACACGCCGTTCAAGCAGATGGAGAGCTCTGTGTTTCATCTGTTGAGGTGGCTGGAGAAATCCTCGTGAGATTCAACCTTATCAAAGAGAAGCAGCCAGAATGGCCCATCCTTGAAACCCATGACTGGTATGCCCTTCTATCGAGTGGTGACACCCTCGATGAAGCTGTTACTCTTGCAGCTGACGCTGCCGTCAAGGCTCTCATGCGAGAATATGGCTGGCCCTTCGAGAAGGCATATATGTTTGGAAGTCTCGCCGTCGATCTGGAGATAAATCAAGTGGTAGATCCAAAGAAAGGAGCTCGAGCAGTGATATCTAAGGAGTATATATCCTTGAACAGCCTGTTGATTTGAGGCCGCTGCTCACAAGCAGGATGGCAGACAAAACTCCAAAACTGCTTCTTCGACTTCTGGCGGATGCAGACAGGTTCCTCGAAGCAGCCAGGCTGCTCGTGTTAGTCACCGAGTTCTTCTTGGCATTCTTCGCACAGAAAGTTGCCCTCAACATCCGTAAGGGCGTCAGACCATTGTCCACAATGGTCACAATATCCAGCCAGCGGAGAAGACGCTGATACCTCTTCGGTTGCGATCGCTCCTTCAATGCGTGCCTTTTCTTGTATGATCTCCAGAAGTTCTGGCGTGACATTCAGGACATCTTTGCTGGAGATCAGACCCACAAGGTTTCCCTTATACATGACGCCTAGCCTTCTGACATTCAGTCGACTCATGCGTCTAGCTACGTCGCTCAGTTTTTCATCAGGATCTACCGTAATGAGTGGAGACGTCATCACTTCCTTTGCAGTTAGACTGGACGGCTGGATGTTTTTCGCCAGAACTCGCATTACAAGGTCTCTCTCAGTTATAATACCTAAGGGCTTTTCTTCCGTTCCAGTGACGACGATGCAACCTACATTATGCTTTTCCATGAGTTGAGCCGTGTGACCGATAGATGTATTCTCATCAACCGTAATGACTGGACTTGTCATAACGTCTTTGACCACCATGCGAGTGCGTAGATCTATCTCTGCCATGATTGGGGCCTCAATACGAGAAGGGATTGAAACGCTTATTAAACTGTCGTCGTCCACACGCGCAACGCGGAGAGTGAACGAAGCCTTCCCGTGCCAACGGTAGTTTAGTGCAGAGGATTTTATCGGCTTTATCTGGTACGCTCATGAACAAAGAGCCAAAAAGAAGATTATAAATAGAAGGCTGGACTCTTAGGCATTTCTGCTCGGACGCGCCCACGCACATGGAGCTGACCAGGCATGCCATGGAGATCCTCTGAAGAAATTCTTGCTGTGAGAGAGTGGAAGAATTATGATGCAAGGTGAAGAGTTGGCCGCTATCAAGAATCTGGATTTCAATGTTTGCATGCAGTGCGGTGAGTGTACGGGCTCTTGCCCGGTGTTCTCAAAATCTAAGCTAAACCCTAGGAGGCTCATGCTTGAGACTGCCTACCTGGTCAACCCTCTAACGATGTCCCCTAAACTGGACATCTACGAGAGAAGTGAAGTGTGGGACTGTACCACCTGTTCGACCTGTTCATCTCGCTGCCCAAGGGATGTTAAGCCCATGGACGTTCTGATCGGCCTGCGCAGTCTCCTGATCGAGGAGGGGCAGGTTCCATCCACATTGGGCGAGGCATTGGAGGGCGTCTTCAAATATGGAAATCCGTGGGGGCTAAGCCGTGGCAAAAGAGCTGATTGGGCTCAAGATTTGACAGTGAAGCATACCTCAGAAGATGAAAAGACAGCTTTGCTGTACTTCGTTGGTTGCGCGGCTTCCTATGATTCTCGCGCCCAAGAAGTGGCCAGAGCATTGGCCAGAAGCCTGAACGCGTTGAAAGCGGATTTTTCGATACTTGGCAACAAGGAGACCTGCTGCGGGAATGAAGTGTACTCCCTCGGCGAAAAGGGACTCTTTGAAGAATTGGTCGACAAGAACCTAAATCTCTTCGACCGCTATGGCGTAGACCAAATCATCACTACGTCCCCTCACTGTTTTCATGCCTTCAAGAATAGATATGGGAAGAATCTTGCCGTCCAACACTACACGCAGTATCTCGCAGATCGAATCGACGAAGGAAAAGTGAAATTCCAAGGAAAACTCGAAAAAGTAGTCACCTACCAAGATCCGTGCTTCTTGGGCAAACATAACAACATCTACGATGAACCCAGAAAGATACTCGAAAATATCCCAGGCATGAAATTCACAGAACTAGATATGTCAAGGAAGCGAAGTGTTTGCTGTGAGGGAGGAGGCGGTAGAATGTGGCATGACATCCCCGGGGAACGCTTAGCAGAGGCCCGCATTAAGGAAGCCCTCGACGTTGGAGCTGAAGTATTGGCCGTGGCCTGCCCCTTCTGCCTCTTGACATTCGATGACGCCGTCAAGACCACTGGGACAGAAGATGCAATTCAGATAATGGACATCATGGAAATCCTGGCCAAAGTCCTGTAGTGGCTCTAGACCGGGCGCCTGAAAGAATCGACGTACGAGTAATTATAAAGTTAAATATGGAGAACTCCATTTTTCTGAAGTCTGCAAACTGCATGAAGTGATAGGAAGGAGAGCGAATGGACATAATCGTTTGTGTCAAGCATGTTCCCGAGACGGCGGAAGTAGAAATCACTGTAGACAGAAGCGAAAGGGGCATAGAGACCGAAGACCTAGTGTTCGACATCAACGAATGGGACGACTACGCTCTTGAGGAAGCTGTATTGCTGAAGGAAAAACTCGGGGGCTCAGTCACCGCTGTGACGGTCGGCTCTGAAGATGCCGACAGCACATTGAGGAAGTGTCTGGCTAGAGGAGCAGACAAAGCAATAAGAGTGACAGATGAGGCGTTCAGATCTTCTGACGGCCATGCTATCGCCAAGATTCTACACCGCGCAATCAAAGACCTGCCGTTCGACTTGGTTCTAACCGGCGCCTTAGCAGGAGACAATGGATATGCCCAAGTTGGCGTTGCACTCGCAGAGATGCTTGGAATCCCGCATGCTGCCATGGTGAAGAAGCTCGAGCCTATAGAGGACCTTGTACGGGTTAATCGAGAGCTTGAAGGCGGTTTGGAGGAGGTCTTGGAAGTGAAGCTGCCTGCGCTGTTCACCATTCAAACCGGAATCAACGAGCCCAGATACGTATCGATCATGGGCATCAGGAAGGCTAGGAAAAAGGAGATAACAGTGCTGAATCTGAAGGCCCTCCAAATGGAAGCGGATGAAGTTGGAGAATCCGGATCTTGGGTGAAGGTGGAGAGGATGTTTATACCGCCCGTGGAAAAGGAAGCGGAGTTCTTCGAGGGTACCCCAGACGAAGTTGCATCAAGAATTGTTGAGATATTGAGATCGAGAGGGTTGGTCTAGATGACAGATCTTTTTGTCCTAGCTGAGCACAGGCAAGGCGAGATCAGAGATATCACATTTGAAATGCTGACCAAAGGTAGAGAGTTGGCAGAAAAGACAAACACAGATTTGACCGCTGTCTTGTTGGGTCACAAAACCAAGGACTACGCCGAAAAACTTGCAGACTACACTGAGAAAGTTCTAGTTGTCAAGGACACCAAGCTGGAGAACTTCAACTCTGTAGCCTATCAAAGAGTTCTGGCCCATCTCATCTCTAAGCACAAACCTCTGCTCGTAATGATTGGTCACACGGGCTTTGGAGTCGATCTAGCTCCCAGCCTAGCAACCCATCTGAATCTGCCCCTCGCCACAGACTGCATAGACGTAGATTTCGAAGGAAAAAAACTCGCTGTCGTTCGTCAAGTGTATGGTGGCAAAGTCAACGTCAAAGCATCGCTTCGTGACTCTGACAGCTACATAGTGACTATCCGTCCTGCGACCTTCGAAGCGAAGGAAATTAAACCTATTGGCGGAGAAATCGCCGAGGTCGAATCTCCTCTGGCTGAGGACATCGAGAATAAGAGATTTGTCGAGTATGTTCAGCCACCGGCTGGAGAGGTTGACATAACGTCTGCTGATGTCATAGTGGGTGTGGGTCGCGGGATAAAAGACGAAGAAAACATGCAGATGGTGGAGGAATTGGCTAGTGCACTTGGAGGAGTGCTTGGTTGTTCACGTCCGATCGTGGATAAAGAGTGGCTTCCCAAGGATCGGCAAGTGGGCACGTCGGGAAAAACAGTGAAGCCGAAGCTCTACATCGCAGTTGGTGTCAGCGGCGCTTTCCAACACGTTACGGGCATGAAAAACTCCGACCTCATCATAGCAGTGAACAAAGATCCAAAAGCACCGATCTTTCGGGTGGCAGATTACGGCGTCGTCGATGACTTGTTTAAGGTTCTCCCGGCGCTGAAAGGCAAGATAGAAGAGGAAAAGAAAGCGTAACAAGAAGAACAGGATGCGAAAGAAAGATGAATTTTGAGCTAAACGAAGAACAAGAGGACATCCGACGAGCAGCTAGGGAGTTCTGCGAAAAGGAACTGACCCCCGAGTTGGCATTGGAGTTCGACCGGAAAGAGGAGTTTCCGATCACCCTCTACAAGAAGGCAGCCAAACTTGGATTCACTGGTATGCGGTTCCCAGAAGAGTATGGCGGTCAGGGATACGGCCTCCTAGAGGACTGCCTCGTCGTCGAAGAGATGTGCCGAGTTGATCCTGGACTAGGCGTTGCCATAATGTCAGGCACCTTCGCGCTCCCTGATCTAGTCCTAGCACGTGGAACAGAGGAACAGAAGAAACAGTATATTCCACCGCTATGCAGTGGCGAAGAAGTCTCAGCGGGGGCGTTCACCGAACCGGAACATGGAAGCGATCTCTCTCGGATGGATACAACGGCTGTCAAACGCGGAGATACGTGGATCCTCAACGGGGACAAACAATTCATAACAAATGCTCCAGTAGCACATTCCTTCTGTGTCTTGTGCCAAACAGCCCCAGAAGCCAAACCCTCTTACAGGGGTGAAAGCCTTTTCCTAGTGGATAAGGGCACACCCGGACTCGACATCACCAAACTGAAGGACAAAATGGGCATAAGACCAGCAGTCACCGGCGCGGTTTCGCTCAGTGACATCAAGGTCACCGCAGACAGACTCGTGGGAGAACTCAACAAGGGTTTCTACTATGTGCTAGAGTTCTTCGACAAGAGCAGGATACCGATCGCAGCCCAAGCAGTTGGCATGGCCCAAGGGGCTTTCGAACGGGCGTTTGCCTATGCCAAAGAGAGAAAGCAGTTTGGGTCGCCGATTATACAGTTCCAGGGCATTTCTTTCAAGCTGGCTGACATGGCCACGCAAATCGAAACTGCCCGGCTCCTCACGTATAAGGCAGCGTGGATGTATGACCAAGGAAAAATGGATCCTATGCTCACTGCTATGGCCAAGGCATATTCGAGCCGAGTGGCAGTGGAGGTCACTGACGAGGCCATTCAGATTCTCGGAGGATACGGCTATTTAGCGGATTATCATGTAGAACGCTTCCATCGTTGCGCAAAAATCACAGAAATATACGAAGGGACCACTGAAATCCAGAAACTGACAATCATGAGATATCTCCAACGAAGAATGTAAACGCCAGAGCCGATGAGAAGAAGCGCGAAGATTTAAGTCTGATCACTGAACTATAAAATGAGGCAATGGACATGGGATTCCTTGACAGATTGCGAGGAAAGAAAGCGGAAGAGAAACCCACAAAGGAGCAGCCTGCCGAAGAAGCCAAAGCGGCAACAACAGGATTGGAGAGCATTTGTAGCGACGATAAAGAGGCCTATGAAGCCTTGCGCAGAACGATGCTTCTGGATCCAAGGAAGGCCGGAGTGACCATCGCAGAAGCTGAAGAAAGGGCGAAGGACTTCGAGAAGGAAGGCGATGCTATGAAGGCGAGAATATGGTATGAACAAGCAGGCGGATTGGCGATCTATGAAGGAGATGCAAAAAAGGTTAAGAAATACTTCGGCCAAGCCGCAAAACTCTCACCCAACACATCCTACCCCATCGTGGAGATCCCAGACAGAGCCGTGGCCAAGGCTCAAGAGTACTACAAAGAGTATCTCAAAGAATGAAAGCGAAATGGCTGGCCAACTAGGTGTTCACTCTATTTTCACTTCGAACTTCTGAGCTATCAAGCTGTATCTAACAGCTTCTTGAGTTCTTTGGCTTCTTTCTTAAGTACGCCAACCTCGCCTTCCAGAGTGCCGATTTTCTCCTCGGCCGCCTCTTTCAGTGTGTCTATCTCTTCCAGAAGGTCTGCCTTCTCTTTCTCCAAGGTCTCGATCTTTTTCCTCAAGTTCCTTAAAGTTTCCATAAGCCCCTCCTCTATTCCTTTAATTCGCTTTGCCATGTTTCCAATTGTAATCTTCTCTTTCCCAATGGCTACCCTGAACTTCTTCTCACACTCAGGGCACTCGTACAGCCCTATCGTAAGCTTCAATCGGTCACCACTCTTGCTCGGCCTTCCAGTCATCGACCAGCTCTTGACTAGATTGAAGACTTCGGTGCCGCATTTGGGACACTTCGCCAACGTGAGGCCTCTACAGTAATTTGCCCGCTTGTTCTAAAATGTATTTTCATATCCGAATAAGCGGTTTCTACGAGTCCTACTCTAGCAGTGTTAGTTCTTCGTTTCGATCCTCTCGAGTTGCTCTCTGATCGTACTCTCAAGGGTGGCCTTGTACTCGTCAGGAGAAGCCCAAACCAGCTGGTCATTTACAACCGTCCCCGGATTGGGGCCATAAACCTCAATCAGTCCTGGCTTCTCCCACATATCGAAGATTTCAAACTTGACTTTCTTCCCGAATCCTCTCGTCACACGTTGCACTTCTTCAAATCCTGGAGATCCATAAGGGCAAGGGGTGCTTCTGAAAACCTTGACCGATAGGGGCAACCGTTCTTGGGCAAGAAGGCCCACCTTTACTTCTTTGGGTTCTCTCTTCTTAGGTTTAATGTCAAATGTCAGCAAGACAGGAATTCTTTTGGGTTCTACGTCTAGGTATATCCATCTCACTTCGGCTTGAAACCCGATTTTGTAGAATGGATCCGCGCTTTTCCATTCGCTTCCCTCATAGGCGATCAGCTTTATGGATTCTGCCGGTTCACCTTCGAACCATGAGTGCCCCTGAGAGAATTCCTCAACGGTCGACTTGACGAGAGCAGACCCGATTCCTCGGCTTTGTTCATCATGAAGAACATAATAACAGTCGACGTAGACGCAAAGGTCCTTGTCGGGGGATGCTATCGGAGCGATCTTTCCTGGTACGAATTCTAGGAAGCCCACTGGTTCGGCATTCCTGTAAGCGATTTTCCCCGCCTCACCGTATTTCTTGATCATCCCTCTGAGCCATGCGTGTTTATACTCGATCCCTTTGGCGAATTCGGGAGGCGGATCGTTGAAGATGCGTTTTCCAACACAGCAGATTAACTCGTCATGGATATTGTCCATGCGAAGAGGTTGGATTTCGATTTTCGCCATAGCGAAAAAGCCTCGAGGGTTTCGCTCACGGCATAACGAAACGCGTCAAATATCGGAGGCGCTCTAAAGAGAGACAACGAAGAGAAGGCGCTCAACCAGCTCCTTGTAACGGTTTCTAATGGTGACCTCCGTCACTTGGGCGATTTCTGCAATCTCTCTCTGCGTCTTTCGCTCGCCCGTCAAGACAGACGCTATGTAGCTGGCTGCGGCGGCTATGCCGGTAGGTCCTCTGCCAGATGTAAGCCTGAGTTTTCTTGCGGTTCCAAGAATTTTATGGGCAATCTCTTCCACTTTTCCTTGCATGGTCAGCTGGTTCGAGAATTTAGTGATGTATTGACTAGGTCTCAAGGGAGGGATGAAGTAATCAAGCTCTTTGACTAGAAACCTGTAGCTACGCCCGACCTCTTTTTTGCTGATATTGGAGGATTGAGCAACCTCCTCAAGGGTTCGTGCAAGGCCACATTGCCTGCAGGCCACGTAGATAGCGGCGGCAGTCACGCCTTGAATGGACCTGCCACGGATGAGCCGTTCTTTGACGGCTTTTCGATATATGACTGAGGCAGTCTCGAGGATATTCTTGGGAAGGTTGAGAGCATTGGTGATCTTTGAGATCTCGGATAGCGCGAAGGCGAGGTTTCTCTCTGTGGCGTTAGAGACCCTGATGCGTCGTTGCCACTTTCTGAGCCGGTAGATTTGAGCCTTCTGTCCGGGGGAAAGCCGCTTTCCGTAGATGTCTCTATCGTGCCAATCGATCATCGTAGAGAGGCCTTTATCGTGGATAGTATAGGTCAGAGGAGCGCCAACCCGGGTTCTCTTGGCGCGTTGCTCATGATCAAAAGCGCGCCACTCTGGACCTCTATCCGCAAGTTTGGTAGCAATCACGAATCCGCATTCCATACACACGATTTCAGCACGTTCAGGATCCCGCATAAGTCGTCTGCTACCGCATTCTGGGCACTGCTGAAACTTTGCGGATTGTCTGGGGAGTTCTTTACTCACTTTTCTCTCCTTCTTTTCCTCTTTCGCGGTTTTGCGGAGGGAACACTGTACAAGACTTGCCCAACAAGACGGTGGCTGCTTTTAGTCTCGCTTCTTACTGAGACATAGGGAGAAGAGGTAGGTCCAAAAATGTCATAAACCGTTCCTACTGGATCGAGGTCCGCGTCCACAACGCCATCGCCGATTCTTGGAAGATTTTCCGCCTTGAGGATGATTTTTCTATCCGAGCTGATGTGAAGAACACGGCCGACTCGCTGCAAAGCCTTATCTTCCCTCACAAAATCAAGATTCAAAACAGACCGCGTTATTTAAGCCTTTCTGAAAAAGGAGCTCAAAAATCTTGATTTTCAGTAACTATCTAGAATCATTGCACACTGTTCAATCTGGTCACGGCATCGAAATGCCCTTGAGACCATAACAATTAAGTGTCTGGATCTTGGCTAAGAATCGGGTATGTTTGTGAGAAAACGGGACAAGATCGTTGTGTGGCCAGTCTACTTTGACTCTACAAAGACCCGTAGTGAAGGCCGAAGTGTTCCTAAGCAGCTGGCGGTGTCTTCACCCAAGCCGGAGGAGCTTGGAAAGGCTGTTGAAAGATTGGGTCTTCAAGCGGAGATTGTTTTGGATCGTGCTTATCCAAGCGATCCTTTGCGAGAAACTGGCTTTGTGACAGTTCCCAAGAGAGGTCCCAAAACACAGCTCTTGAGAAAAATCGCTGAAGAGCTGGTAGATGTTCGCGGTAAGAAGTGACCAGTTCTTGGCTTGCTAATCACAACGTCAGAGATCAGCTTTTCTTGGGGAGCAGGGTGGCGTTTATGATGCCGCCTTGTCCCGGGCGGGAGGTGATGAGAGCTCTTCCCAACGGGGTTTCTATGATCGTTCCTTTGGTCATGACGCCCCTGCGGTCATAATCGATGTTGGCGGGGTTTTCGATCACCCGCAGGATTTCGGCTTTTTGAGTTTTACCCGTTTTCAGATTGGAAACATTCGCGTGCTTGGCGGCGAGTAGGCGGATTTTCTTGTTTCCTCCCCGTGTACGAGAGATTTTCATCTTAGTTTTGCCGAGTATTGTTTGTGTCGGGAAGGAGCCTTTTTCATGCTTTCTTTTCTTGCGGTAGACGTGTTTTCGTCCACCTGATGCTTTTCTCTTGTGCTGGTTCCGATGGGATACGGACATGATATTGGTCACGCTTTCCGGTTGTTTGGTATCAGAGAATCAAGTCAAGATATAAGTCTATTGTGGTTTCTTTCTCTTTTCCGCCTTTCGAATAATATGCCTTAGTTTTTGTTCCATCTTGAGCTCCGCAGTGTGTTCTGGCGGGGGAGGGGGAATTGTCTTGAGGTATTCTTCAACTTCTTGCAGCCTTTTCTTTGGTTTTCCAGTTTCCTTTGAATCCAAGCCAACACCTACTCCTGGCCCTAGAGTGGCTGGCGTTCTTATTTATTGTGTCTTCAGAGTGCGTATCTGCTCTCGCATCTTCTCCAGTTCCTTTCGAAGAGACATCACTTCACAGAATAGAAAGATGTTGCCGTGCTTGCAGTATTGCGTTACCTTCGTGGCAACGGTTTCTGGATGGAGGCTGTCTCCGACGCTTTCAAGAATGTCTCGCAAGAGCATTTGTTTGGGTTTCAATTTAACCGCAAGACAGTTGCCTATCCGCGTCATAAGAATTATGAAAATAAAATCTCTATCCAAAGTCTGTGCTTCGCATTCACAAGATGTTTCATAATGGGAGCATATGCCGGTTAGCGATGGCTGGAGCTACGCCGTTCCCTTTTGGGGGCTCAGCTCCGCAGAGTCCTCAAAGATGTTCTTGAGTTCGCGTTTCATGGTCCTCAGGTCATGGCTTAGACCGAAATAGTCAGCGAAGAACTCGGTTGTACGTATCTTCTTGGTCCGCCCAGCGTTCTCACGGTTGATCAAACCTCTGTCTTCGAGTTCTCTCAAGTGAGAATAGGCATGGTGCCCTCTAACATCGACAACCTTGGGCTGCAGTATGGGCTGACGGTAAGCAATATAGGACAGGGTTTTCAAGGGGCCTTTAGAGAGAAGCGGTCTGACAGCTAAACGTCGAACGCGGGGGGTGTACTCCGCCTTTAGTTGTAACACAAAACGTTCATCTTCGAGTTCCAAGACTTCGAGGGCAGTGTCACGGCTCTTGTAGTCCTCAAGAAGAATGTTAGTAAGCTTTCGAATCCTTTTCTTGGAGCGGGTTCGTATAACCCTCCCTAGAGTGTTCAGATCAAGAGGGCGACCAGCGACGTACAGCGCGGCCTCTATTAATGCCAGACTACGTTCAAACCGTTTTTGCCTATCCTGCGCGGATGGCTTCGGGTTCTGTTCCTTCAAAATCTGTACCTTCCATCAGTGTTATGTAGATCTCTCCAGAGTCTTCCTCCTGCCACAGGCTGAGCTTATCTTCCTGCGCAAGAAACAGAAGGACAATAAACTGCCTAATCGCCTCCATCAAATCCAGCCCGGCTATGACCTTCGAGAAGCCTATCGGTTCGCCTTCACGGACTAGCTTGCGGAGTAAATCGTGCAGCTGTTTCATTCGTTCACCCATCTCCACCAAGTACAAATCAATCGGCGGAAGAACTGCCTGTGGAGGTGGTAGGAGGGGTTCTGGACGGGGTTCTCGAAGGATGCCCAGTTCACCCTTAAGCACCTCGTCCAAGACTGTGAGAAGGTTACTGATTGTGGTTGAGGTCAATTCATAACGGGCTGGAAGGAAAAGAGGTGGTGGGAGAAACTCAGGTGCAGGTTTGGGCGGCGGTGGCGGCTCTTCCAGTTTCAGCAGAATCTTGGATTTCATTAAATATATAGTGGCCGAGGAGTCCAATGCCATACCCGACGCTCGAAAATCGATGCCGCCTCCCTCTTCCATCTTTTCCAAGAAAGTAGATAGCAGAAATGCGATGTTGACCTTCCAAGGAAGAAGCTTGTGCAATTTGTGGAGTTCGAAGAGGACGTTCAAAGGGGGCTGGAAGTAGAATGGCTTTTCAGCGACCGAGGACATCAGGCTGCCTCCTTAAACATCGTGGAGATGACGTTGGACATTCCGTTACGAGAGTATACCCCATACACTTTCTCCGCTTTACCAACCATCTCGGGCTTCAGAGTCAACACGAGAAATTGGGATTTTTCTGATTCTTCTACGAGAAGTTCGCCCAGCCTCTCGACGTGAAAAGCATCTAGATGTGCATCAATCTCGTCAAATAGATAGAATGCGGCAGGCGTGAATTCCTGCAACGCGAAGATAAAGGCTACTGCTGACACAGATCTTTCCCCGCTGCTTGCGCCGCTCACAAGAATCGGCGGCTTCTTCAGAAACTGGACAACCATGTCCACTCCGCCGGATAGAGGGTCATCAGGCTTTTCTAGTTGGAGGGCAGCTTCGCCGCCGCCTGTTAGCTTTGAAAAGAATCGTCCGAGCTTATCATTTATCTTGCTAAAGGCTTCCATGAAAGAATCGCGTTTCTTGCGTTCGATCTCGTCCATGAACGCGAGTATGGCCTGCTTCTCCTCTTCAAGCTCATTCATACGGATGGAGAGCTCCTTATATCGGGAAGCTTGTTCAGCGTAGTGTGTCTGCGCCAGCTGGTTGACGGCGCCAAGCCGTTCCAGCTCCAATCGCATTTGGTTGAGCGCGGATTCTACAATATCAAGCGGTTTTAGCGGGATCGTAAGAGGCGTCTCGTATCCAACCTCTGCTAATCGGCGATGGTGCTGATCAAGCTGCAGTTGACACGTTTGGAGGCTGAGTTGAAGCTGGTTGAAGAGCTGGTTTGTCTGCTCATGCTTGCTGTCCAAGTCATGTACTTTCTTGTCGATGTCACCAATCTGAGAAGTGAATTTCTTCGCTTCCTCTTTGGCAGTCAAGACCGAGTGGGAGAGTTCCTCCTTGGATCTTTCAAGCTTCAGGAGTTGGGCTTCAAGCAACGTTTTCTTCTGAGCCGCTTCACTAACTTCTTCTTGCAGAGTTGAAAGCTGTTGTATCACTTTCCTGAGTTGAACTCGGAAGTTGCTCGAGCCGACTTTCAGAACGTTCGTGTACGTGGATTCGAGCGTTGAGAGTTCAGTATCGATGCCACCAAGTCCCTGTCGTAGTTCGATGAGCTCATCGCCCAACCGTTCTCGTTGCGTCTCCATGTCTTGGATGCGCATAGGATCGGTCTTTTTCCGCAATTTGGCTAGTTCTACCCGTAATCTTTGTGCGCCCTTCTGCAGAGCCGTGCACAGTGACCTCTGATATTTCCTCTCCTGCTTCTTCTCTTCCAGTTGTTCTTGAACGCTCTGATATTGGCTTTCTACGTGTTTAATGCTTCTTTGGGCCCGTCCTGTACTCCGCTTTATTCGACCAATCTCATTTCCAAGGGTTTTTATCGTTTCGTCGAGGCGAGTTATTCCCGTTCGGTAGTCATCGATCTCTTGTTCAAAGGTGGTTACGTCGCTTCCTCTCTTGGCCAAGTGTTCTTGCAGGGCTTTGACGGCTTCTTCCAAGCTTTTGATGGCGGATTCACTCGGTATGATAGAGGAGAAGTTGATTGGCGCCCGGTAGTAGCCACTCTCAATCCCGCCTCCTGCTTCGTAGAGGTCTCCGTTTTTGGTGACGGCTCGGTACCCTCTGACCGACGCCGTGAAAGCCGTCTTATCATCGCTAGTTACCACAGTGTCTCCGAAGACGAAAGTCACAGCGGGTTCATACCGTTTTGCACAGGCCACAAAGGCGGAGGCAGGGCCGCTCGCGCCTCTAATTCTGGGAGGGTTGAGGGCGTTCATTTCCGAGAGCTCTTCAAGAGGAACGATTTTGATTCGGCCCAATTTCAATCGTTTCAACGTCTCAGAGCATGTGAACGCGGTGTCAAAATCTTTGACAACCAAGGAGTTGAGCCAACCCGCGGCGGCGCCTTCGACTGCTTGTGTGTAGCCGCTCTTTATCTTAATCAGATCTTGGAGTCGCCCGTACACCCCGGAGATGACACCGAGATCCACGAGTTCTTCCAGGTTTCGCAGCGCGTTTTCCTCGGCAGCCACAGTCTCAGCTAATTCTCGTTGAGTGACGAATTCGACGACAGCTTCACGAGCGGACTTCGCAATTCGATTAGCTTCAGCAATCTCCTTCTCGATCGATTCTCGTTGGTTGGCTTTTGTATCGAGAGCTCTCTGGAGGCTCTTCAGGCGTTTCCTCTGTTCGTTTTGTACGGTCTTGAGGTCGGCCAAGGATTTGGCTAAGTCAGTGAGGGTCGAGGTCAGCTTTCGCTTGCGAGTTTTGAAAGTTCTTAGTCTGGTAGAGAGCGCTTCTATTGTTGTCAGTCTCCTAGCATCTTCGCTTCGATGATCAAGGATTTTTCGGTAGAGCGTATCGAGCCTTTGCTCAACCTTGCGAGCCTTCTTGCCATTTTCACCGAGATTCGCTCGCAATTCTGCCGCTTCGCCGGAAACAGAATTGTATTGGGCCTCTTTCATTGTGATTTCTTTCAATAGTTGGTCGTGTCTACGCTTCAATCGACGGACTTCTTTGCGGTTTTCGGAAATCTCTTTTTTGATCGCATTGAGTTGTTGACGGTCGTTTTCCTCCACTTTTCTCAAGCCTTCGAGGCTTGCAGTCCCTGCACCTATCTTGGTCGTCAGCTCAGTCAGGGTCGACCTAATGTCCCCTATCCTTATCTGGACTCCTAGAACCTGTGTGCCGCCTTCGTCAACCACCTCTGAGCTGAGCCGGGTCCATTCTTCTTGCATTCCCCGGCGCTGGGATACGAGTTGTTCTCGGAGCTCCCTGACGCGCGCCACTTTGTCCTTGACTTTGTCTAACTTTGAAGAGAGTTCGTCCATTTTACTTCGAGTCTGCAGAATCTCGTGGTGAACCTTCATCGCTTCGAAGAGCCTTGTCTCGTCCTGAATGAAGTTGTAACGAAGGAGTTCGTTGCGTTCCCGCTCGAGGTTGTCTACTCGTCGCTGCACCTCGTCTATTCGACCCATAGCTGTTCGAATTGATATGTCGGCTTCCCGCAGTTTTTCTTCGGCCTCTGCCTTTTCGGCGTCATATTGGGCGATGCCGACGAGATCTGCTACGATTTTGCGGCGGTCGTAAGGCGAGATCTCAGCCATGCGGGTGATGGTGCCTTGCAGAACGAAGTTGTGCCCGGTGGGACTTATACCGGCGACGGACAGCAGGTCGAGAATGTGAGACCGTGAGATTCGCCTGCCGTTTAGTCGGTACACGCTTTGCCCACTGCCGGAAACTTCTCGGGAGACGGTTACGGTCTTTGTGTCCACAGGTATGCGCCCGTCAGCGTTGTCGAATTGGATGACAACCTTGGCCGATTTTACCTTCGTTGATCCGACGTCGGGAGACCCGCGGAAGATGAGTTTGGGAAAGTTCTCTGCTCGGAGTCTCCGGGCGCTGAGCTCACCCAAGCCAAATAGAACGGCATCCACGACGTTGGTCTTTCCGCTTCCATTCGGTCCGGTCAAAACTGTAAACTCTTTATCAAGCATTATTTTGGCGGTTTTCGGACCGAAAGACTTGAAGCCCCGTAGCTCGATTTTCTTGATGTAAGGCATCTTCTTCGTGGTCCGCCTTTTCTCTTGACCTGCTGGAAATTACCACAACTACTGTAAAAGTTTCTATAAAGTTGTTCTATAAGCTAGCCATATTTCTGGCTAATATGGCCTCAGGTGTTTGGAAATTCGGGATTCTTGTAGATTCTCAGCCGCTTCTTGCGCTACGAGACTTTTCAGCCAAGGTTTTGACAAAAGACTTGATATCGTCGCCGGCACCCGAGATCAGGAGAAAATCGTCCTTCTGCATTTTGCAGGTGAGGTTCTTCGCTCTAGCGAGGGCTTCTACATCTTTTCGAGGAATATCTTCGGAGATCTTCACGCGTATCCAGTGTTCGCCTCGCGGAAGCCCCGAAACAAACCGTGCAGCAACGTCACCTTCCTTCTCGAGGGTTCTTCTCGCCCTTTTGAGTTTCTCCATCCATTGATCGACGAACTCCGATCCGAATTTCTCCTGCGCCGTAGAGACAAGACAGGATTCAACGTTTCCCAGAAAGATCTCGATTTTGGGAATGTTTTGGATGTGCGACGGGTCCGCTTTCAGGACCTGCAATAGGGTTTTTGCTGAACGTAGATCTTTTACGACGTTGGTTGGAATGGTCTCCCCCTTTTTTCGGAGTGCCACCAGCAGATCTGACAGCACTTCCCAAGTTGCATCATAAGTCATTTTTTGTGTTTCGCTCCATCTCAAATATCGGATACCCACACGCATGCATAGAACATATTCATCGTCTATTACGGATCTTAGTAAGGGTTATGTTTTTGTGGGCCTAGTTCTTGACTTGTCCCGCATAGAGACCTTATAAGGCAATCGGATAAATGGGCAATTCGGGGAGATGTCATGATCAAGAAGATCGGTTGCGTTGAAGTTCCTGTTTCAGACATGGATAAGGCTGTCGCCTTCTATGAAAATATCGTAGGACTCAAGAAGATGTATGAGCACCCCGTGTGGACAGCTTTTGACGTGGGAGGTACACGGTTTGCGCTTGCAGCCAGTGGAACAAAGAAAAGCATAGAGAGCGCGAAACTCTGTACCAGCTGTTCCTTCTGCGTGTTGCGGTACGTTGCTGGGAAAATGAAACCGGATAGGGAAAAACCGACTGCCACCGCCATAATCTATTTGGAGGTCGCAGATCTGGACGAGGTCTATGAAGCCCTCAAAGAGAAAGGAACAAAGTTTGTCACGGAGCCGAGAGAACAAGGTTGGGGCGGTAGAACCGCTGTAATGCTCGATCCTGACAACAACATACTTGTTCTGTCTGAAGCATGAATTCACATCTCAAAAGAGCGCGCACAGACGGCCTTTCGGCAGATGATTGACACTTGTGACCGCTTGGCAAAAAAGTCCAAAACTTTAACGAAAAGGCTTTAAGTTGCATTTCCACAAGAAGACAAGCAAACTAGGTTTCTAACCGAGAGGTGATGTAGTGTCCATATTTGCGGCTCCCGGAGCGTATGATCGTGCAATTACCGTGTTCTCCCCCGATGGGCGCCTATTCCAAGTGGAATACGCCCTTGAGACCGTTAACCGGGGCTATACCATATTGGGAATTAGCTGCTCCGAAGGCATCGTCTTGGGAGCTGAAGAAAAAGTGGAAACAAAACTGCAAGATCCCGAATTCACCCTGAAACTTTACGAGATAGATGACCATCTCGCCGCGGCCATTGTGGGCTTATCGTCCGACGCCCGCGTGCTCATCGATCAAGCCAGAGTCTACGCGCAGAGCAACCGACTCATGTACGACGAACCCATCGATGTCGAAATCATAACCAAACGCATCGGCGACGTGAAACAGCTCTACACGCAACACGCCGGGGTCAGACCCTTCGGCGTCTCGATCATCTTCGGCGGCGTCGACAAACGAGGCAACAAGCTGTTCGTCACCCATCCCAGCGGATCCTACGGAAGCTACAAAGCCGTCGCGGTCGGCATTGGCCGAGAGACGGTGGAGAACATCTTGAAGAAAGACTACCGCGAAAACATGAGCCTTGATGAGACCATAAAACTCGCCGTCAAATGCCTCACGAGATCACTTGAAGCCCGGGGCGAGACCCCCAGGGTCAAGATCGCGGTGGTTCCATCTACCACGAAAGAATTCCGGGTGGTTACCGATAAGGAACTGGAGACTTATCGCGAGGGGTCCTGAGGGCAGTGAAGCCCCATGAGCGAACGCTACACGATTGCCCGGCTCACCCGTGAAGGCGAACACTTCGAGATTCTCGTCAAGCCTGAAGAGGCCTACTCCTTCAGGACGGGAAAAGCCATGCCCATCGCTAAAGCATTAGTCACAGAGACCATATTCAGCGACGCCAACAAGGGGCTCAGACCCACCGAAGACGCGCTCCAAAAAGCCTTCGGCACGCTCGATCACCGAGAAATCGCGACCCGCATCCTCCGAAAGGGCACGCTCCAGCTGACGACCGAGCAGCGAAAGCAGCTGACGGAGGACAAACGAAAACAGATCATCTCGTTCATCGCGCGCCAATGTGTAGACCCCCGCACGAATCTGCCGCACCCCCCGACCCGCATCGAACAAGCCATGGAGCAGATACACTATCCCATCGACCCCTTCAAAGAGGCGGAAGAACAGGCGCAAGAGA
>Ga0209427_10001954_pt1 | contig 24045 bp, 25 predicted proteins | sample DeeMarSWOR136_30_FD_187465 | JGI IMG/M metagenome (GOLD analysis project Ga0209427, IMG submission 187465) | Marine sediment microbial communities from White Oak River estuary, North Carolina - WOR-1-36_30 (SPAdes) (version 2) | ecosystem: Environmental > Aquatic > Marine > Intertidal zone >...
CTTACCGTGCCTACGTACGCGGCAAGGTGGCCTGCTTCCAGTACGATAACCCGCATATCTCCGACGAAGAAAGGGAAAAGACCATTTCTACAGCGCGCAGCTACTTCGAGCTGGCCGAATCATATATATATAACACGAGTTCAGCATGAAAAAAGGTTGGTTACTGGCAAACGTCCTGGCTTTATTGATTATGCTTACCGGCGTGGCAGGCTGTAATAACGAAACACCCGCCGAACCAGAATCGCCTGCGGAGGTTACCCCCACCCCGCCTCCCATAAAACCCAGTTTCAACTTCATATTCAGATACGGCATTATGGGCAAGAATATACTGGACACATTCCAGGGAACATATTCAAAGGACATGATTATTGACCCCAATATTGTTATTAAACTGTCCCTTTCTCCGGAAGAGATGGACAGAATCTTCGAGAAAATGGTCGAGATTGATTTCTTTGATTACCCCGAAAGGTTCAGGGTTTCCGTACCTCCCGGCGAAACTCTTGGCATGCAAACACCACATTCCAGCTATTACTTCAAGGTTGAATACGATGCCGGTACTAAAGAATTATGGTGGAACGACGATATAACCAATGAAGATGAAAAGGCTGCCAAACTGAGGGAGCTCATCAGGCTTATCAAGGATATCATTGAATCCAGGGAAGAATACCAAAAGTTGCCAAGGCCGAGGGGGGGTTATCTATAAATAGACTGGAGTTTATCCGGTCGAGCCATACCATGAAAGCTAATTACACTGATATTTCGAAGACATATGATAAATATCGCTCATATTCTGAGAAGGAAATAAAGAAAATTATCGAGTTCGCCGGAATCAGGGAAGGAACGAGGATTCTGGATGTTGGCTGTGGAACCGGCAACGTTGCCGTTCAACTCAAGAAGCTTATAGAAGTGGATGTGGTTGGTATTGATATCTCAATGCCCATGCTGGAGGTAGCCAGGGGTAAAGCTCTGAAAGTAGTCTGTGCTGATGCCGGCAGCGGTCATCTGCCTTTCCGGGATAATTCCTTCGATATGACAATCGGGGCCTATATCGTCCATCAAATTGACAACCTTCAATCCATGTTTTCCGAATGCTGCCGTGTTTTAGGCAGCGGTGCGATCGTCCTCTTTACATCAAGCCACCGGCAGATTGAGTACCAGCACCCGGTTATCAAGCAATTTTTCCCCAGCCTGATTGATATCGATAAAGTCAGGTTTCCGGATATCCCCGAAATAGACCGCCGGCTCGGTTCTGCTGGATTCACGGATATCAGGCATGAAGAGATACGCGTGGAAAATATACCCATGGATGACGAGTATTTACAGAAGGTGAAAGGCAAGTACGTTTCGACGTATCACCTTCTACCTCAGAAAGAGTTCGAGGCCGGCGTCAAACGACTGGAAGCGTTTATCAGGAAGAGCCACCGGACAGAATTCCGGGAGTGGCGCGGTACATTGGTATATGGAAAAAAGAAGGGTTAAGTGGGTGCTCAGGCTGGATACGCAATCATAAGGAGATAACCGAGATGAATGAAATATTGTTGTACGTCGGCTCCGCTGTAATCATCCTGTGGGGTATCGCCCACCTTGTCCCGACCAGAGCTATCGTTAAAGGCTTTGGTGACATTTCAGAAGACAATAAAAAGATTCTCGCCATGGAGTCCATGGCCGAAGGACTTACCCTTATCTTTCTCGGCGTACTTCCGCTACTGGTGACTCTCATGGTGGGACCCCAGGGCAGGACCGCCTATATCGTCTACCTGGCCTGTGCCACAATGCTTCTTGTCATGGCCGTGCTTACCGCCCTGACCGGAGCCAGGACATCGGCTGTACCGTATAGAATCTGCCCATTTATAAAGACAATTGTAGCGATACTGTTCATCCTGGGTGGCGCACTGTAAATGGGCGATAAAATCCTGCCCTCTACGCCGGGAGTTCCGGAATCAGGTATTTCCTCAACTGATTTCGGGCCGCGTTTTTCCAAGCCCGCAGCTTTTTTCTGGCTGCTGCGGTTGAATCGCACCGTCATGGTGGCGATTATTACCGGCGCCGGTGCCTTCGCTGCCGGTGCGGGAGTCGGTGCTTCGTTCTGGATGACACTGGCAGGGTGGTGCCTGGCCGTGGGGGGCTTCTCTCTGGACTTCTACGCCGACCGTGACCTGGATACCCGGGGACCCCGGGCTGAGGTACGACACAATCCCCTGGCCGACGGTTCTCTACGCCCATCGGCCGGACTGGCTTTCTCCCTGACTTTCCTCGCCGTCAGCTTTGTTATAACCCTGTTAATCACTCCCTGGGCGTTAATTCCCTGGGGAGTTGTCCTGGCTATAGTCGTTGGCCTTGCCTTACACCGCTTCGAGACGCCGCTGGCCCGCGCCTTTACCCTGGGACTGCTGCAGGCGCTGTACCTCCTCATGGGCGGTGCGGCCGGTCAGCTGAGTCCGGGACTGGGCCTCCTGGCCGGTATGTTCTTCTTCGCCATGTTCGGGGGGCGGGGGATGATTGACATTCGCGACTTCTCCCAGGATGAGCATACCCGCGTGCAGACTCTGCCCAAACGTTACGGCACCAAACGTACTGCCCGGTTCACCGCCGTCTGCCTTCTTATATCATGCGCACTTAGTCTGGCGGCATACTTCACGGGTGAATTCAGCGCCGTTTACCTGTACCTTGATATTGTTTTCATCGCCGTGACTTTAAGCGGGGCCTGGCTCTTTGCCATGCGTCCCACCCCCAGAATGGCCTACATCCTGACCATTGTCTATATGATGGGCGCCGGCATTATTATCTGCCTGGCGATAATACTGGGGAGTGTGTAAATTCAGGCGTGTCGAGCAGTATACCCGGTATATATAGAATGGGGTATAATAAATACGATAGGGCGAATCTACCAGGTCAGGAGGTAGAAGACACGTACATTAAAGATTTAGGTGAAAGCTGGGATGAGCAGGGAAAGCTGGACCCGCTGCGGGCAATACTTACGACTCGAGATAAAAACGACACATGGGATATAGACGAGTTCTTTGCGTCCGGTCAGCGAAAGATTGATGCTCTCATGGAGTATATCAAGTCTTTAGGCATTAATATCTCACAGGGAAAGGCTCTCGACTTTGGTTGTGGAATCGGGAGGTTAACTCAGGCGCTTGCCCCTCATTTTAATGAAGTCCACGGTGTTGATATCGCGCCGTCCATGATAGAGCTGGCCAATAAGTATAATCGCCACGGTGACAGGTGCCGTTACCATCTAAATGAGAGTGCTGACCTGAAAATATTCCCCGACGAAGCTTTCAATTTGATTTGTACATTTATTACGCTCCAACATATAAAGCCACAATATGCCAAGAACTATATAAAGGAATTTATCAGAATACTTGCTCCTCGCGGCGTATTAATATTTCAAATACCGGGAAGAATAACAGGCTTTAATGGACTGATAATGCGGATTGTACCGAAAGCACTATTGGATGCAACATATCGAAAAGTGAAGTACCGCAATAGACCGGGCCCGGATAGCTACTGGATAAAGAGACAGGAAGTCGTTGCCTTTCTTGAAAGGAACGGGGGGCAGGTAATAGATATTCGAGAGAATAGGGCCCGAACCATCGTAAACTGTCAGTATTGTGTTACCAAAGGATTGCATGAAGCCATTCCACATCAGACCGATAAATAAAGGCGACACGACCTGGATCATTGACCTTTGCAACGAACGGTGGGCAGGTCCGATGCAAATAACCCGGGGTAGAGCGCATTATGTAGACAGACACGCCGGATTCATCGCGGTTCAGGATGACAAACCGGTCGGATTGATAACCTATAATATTGATGGAGACCAGTGTGAAATAACGCTTTTAAACAGCCTCGTCGAGGGTGAAGGCATCGGCACGGCCTTAGTTAACGAAGTCAGTAATGCCGCTCGGGAAGCCGGATGCAAGCGCCTGTGGCTGATAACCACCAACGATAATACGGCGGCTTTACGCTTTTGGCAGAAGCGGGGCTTCCTGCTGGTGGCGGTGCACCGCAACGCAATGGAGGAGTCGCGCCGGCTAAAGCCGGAAATTCCTCTAATCGGCAACGACAGCATCCCACTCCGGGACGAGATTGAACTGGAGGTAATTTTGTGAAAAAGTTATATAGTATTTTGCGCCGGGGAGGGCTGACGGGACTGCATTTTTTACTGAGCTATATGTGTAATTCGGAATGTGACCACTGTTTTCTATATAGCAGCCCGCATGCCCGGGGTACTTTTACTCTAAGCCAGATACAAGAGCTTCTTAATGAGGCGAAAAAAATCGGCACCATAAAGTCGATATACTTTGAAGGAGGGGAGCCGTTTCTATTCTACCCCGTAATGCTCGAGGGAATAAAAATGGCTCGCGACCGGGGCTTCAAGGTAGGTATTGTCACCAATTCGTATTTCGCCACTTCAGCAGAGGATATCAAATTCTGGCTGAAACCCCTCTGCGAACTGGGAATCGCCGATTTCCGTACCAGCAATGACCCGTATCATTTTGAGAATGAAAAGGATAACCCGGCGATTCTCACTAAAAAGATAGCCCGGAAGATGGGCCTTCCCGCCGCCGAAATCCACATCGATAAACCCTCTGTCGATACAAAAAAGGGGCAAGGTAAGGGAGAACCGGTTATTGGCGGCGGGACTATGTTTAGAGGGAGAGCCGTGGAGAAATTAACCGCAGGTCTCCCGCGAAGATCATGGGAGGAATTCACCTCATGTCCCTACGAAGACCTGGAATCTCCCGCCAGGGTTCATCTTGACTCTTACGGTAATGTCCATCTCTGCCAGGGGCTTAGCATGGGTAATGCCTGGGAAAAACCACTATCAAAGCTGGTTAGAAGCTATAATGCCGGTTCGCACCCTATCTGCGGTCCACTGGTTGAAGGAGGGCCAGCGCTTTTAGCTAAAGAATACCAGGTAAAGCACGATGATAAGTTCATAGATGCCTGTCATTTCTGCTATCTTGTTCGCCTGGCACTACTGGACAGGTTCCCGCAATACCTTACACCGAGGCAGGTTTACGGACTGGAGTAACAACGATACGGTTACTATGTATAACACGGTGTAAAGAAGGGGATAAAATGAGAGAACCTTTTGTAAAATATATCGAGGATGAAATAAAGCCGGGATTTCTGCTTATCGCCTGCGGACTCCCCGGCACATGGAAGACGGAGACCACCGAGGAAGTGGCTAAAATCAAGGGCTGCAAGCTCCTGCGTACCGACCTTATCCGGCTGGAGGTGCTTAAAAACGAAGACGTCTTCGATGAAAAGGTTGCCGGCGACATGAGTAAAAGGACCCAGGTCTACGATGAGATGTTCCGGCAGGCGGATGAAGCCCTGAACGATGGCAGTTGCGTCATCCTTGACGCAACTTTCGTTACGCAGGCATTGAGGCAGCGGGCCGCGGCCATCGCCGCCAAACATAACGTGGCCTTCGTTATCCTGCAGACCGATTGCCCCCAGGAGGTATCCATCAGGCGGATACTGGCACGGACCAAGGAAGAATACGTGTCCAACGCCCTGACCGAGGAAGCCTACCTGAATAACAAGAAGAAGTTTGAAGCCGTGAACCTTGACGAACTCAAGAAGCCGAACCCCGGACTCGATATTGTCCACCTGATTGTTGATACCGCGCAGGACCCGCCCGAAGACTGGTATATCACCTCCAGAGAAACGAGGTAAGGCGAATCCGCATGAAGATAGACCTTCACATCCACACCAGCACCGGCTCGGACGGCAATCTCACCGTCGAGGGAGTCTTTAAGGAAGCCAAACAGAGGAAGCTCGATTTAATATCCGTTACCGACCATGATTCAATTGCCGCTCAGGAAAGAGCCGTAGCCCTGGCCAGAGACCACGGTATAGACTACATTACCGGCGTGGAATTAAACGTGACCTTCAGCTATCCCGGCGGCGGGTCAATCTCTTTAGACTTCCTGGGATACAACTTTGATATAAAAAACCGGGCTTTAAACGACAAACTACAGTTGATGCGGCAGCACCGCGAAGACAGGGCGTGCCGGATTCTGGAAAACCTGAACACTGAGTTTGCTAAAGAGGATATACCCGGATTGACTATGGAAGACCTTGAGCAAATGCAGGAAGGCGTTGACGGCGCCCTCGGCCGGCCTCACATCGCCGATTATCTGATAAAAAGGGGGATTGTCAGCGACCGGCAGGAGGCCTTTGATAAATACCTGGTCAGGTGCGATGTTCCCAAGTATCCGCTCCTGCTTGCCGAAGCCTCAGAGCTTATCAAAAACGCCGGCGGCAAAATAGTACTGGCGCACCCCAACGACCCCAACGGCACCTCGCTGATTGGTCTCACCAGTGACCTGACCGAGCAGACGCGGATAATCGAGGAACACATGCTGGAATTCATCGACGGCGTGGAATGCTGGCACTCCCGAAATGACGCGGAGACTACAGAGCATTACATTGGGTTCTGCCAGAAACATGGCCTGTTAATGACGGGTGGGAGCGACTGTCATCAGAAACCGGTTATTCTCGGCACAGTGGACATACCCGACTTCGTGGCGGAGCAGTTTATGGGGTAGTCCACCATAATGGAGATAAACTCTGTGCTTAAAATTGGTCTGATTCAAATGCGCTGTGAGAAAGCAGCCATCACCGAGAATCTGGAAATCATCTCAAACTACATTGCCGAAGCCGACAGAAAAGGGGTAGACATCCTCGCTTTTCCGGAAGCGAGTATTACCGGCTATATAGATAGAAATCTATCTAAATACCCCGGAGCAATTATTCAGCGGGACGGGGTTGAAATCGAAACCGTGTGTAGAATGACCGAAAGGCGGTATTTAACTGCATTGGTCGGCTTCATAGAAGAAAATCCGAATGGTAAACCATTCATTACTCAAGCCGTTATCCGCGACGGGCAGATTACCGGCTGCTATAGAAAAATGAATATAGTAGACGAAGACACAGACTGGTTTTCCCCAGGCGAGTCGACCTCCGTATTCAAACACGACGGTATCTGTTTCGGTTTGGCTATCTGCGCGGATATTAGCAAAGAAGAAGTGTTTGCCGAATGTGCCCGGCAGGGGGCGCGAATCGTCTTTGAGCTGGCGGCGCCGGGACTTTACGGCGAGCAAGCCACCCGTAACTGGCGTACGGGTTTTGAGTGGTGGGAGGGCGAATGCCGGAAATATCTAGCGGGTTACGCTGAAAAATGCGGAATCTGGATTGCCGTGGCGACCCAGGCAGGTCGGACTATTGATGAGGACTTTCCCGGTGGCGGCTATGTGTTTGCGCCGGACGGCACGCGGGTCTTTGCGACTAAAGACTGGAACCCTTGCACTATCTATCTGGAGATCGATATAAAAAATAACCGGATTACGGAAATATAGAAACCAGTCTATAGATTCCTTTACAGTATAATACGCCTGTGCTATTATTCCCCGTATGGAACGTTATTCCGCATACGATAACTTCGCCTGGCTTTATGATAGGGAGTGGGCTGAATACGCCCGGGTTATTTTCCCGCTACTGAAAGATATAGCCGGTGATAAATTGCCGGATGGAGCAAGAGTACTCGACCTGAGCTGCGGCACCGGGACCGCTGGTTAATATCGCGGCGGCTGGTGCCTTTTTTACTATAGCGATTCGTAAAGTAGGTGATGCCTATATAAAAACAAAGATGGCTTATTCGCCAGCAGGCCGCCGAGAGAGTGATTCATTGTATTTCAATATTTTAATTAAATCTGGTAAGAAAAAGGAGGTAACAAATCATGGAACAGGCAGCGAGAGCGGCTGGAGCTATGTTGCAGTCAATGATGATGGGAACGGGCATGTTCGGCAAGGCTTTCTACGATAAATATGGAAAGGAAGCCTTACCGATAATAACTGATGTTATGAGCCGACGTGGTGCGGAGACTGGTAAGCTCATGCAACAGATGATGCCGGTCAAAGACATGAACGATATTGCTGAACGCTTCAAGATGATGGCACCGGTGATGGGGCTGGAAATGGAGGTAGTGGAATCTTCAGGCGATGTGTTTCACATTAAAATGTCACGGTGTCCGCTTGGCATAGAGGGAACGAGTCTAGAACTGTGTGAAGCTTTGATGTCCCAAGATGCGAACATGATCGGCACGGCTCTGGGACAGGACGTGGAAATGAAGATACTTAAATCCGTAGCTGTGGGAGATAAAGAATGTGAAATTATTTTCTCCAAGAAATAAAAAAGGGTAATGTCAACCCTTTCCCCCTCAACTACCACAGGTGGGGGGTAAAGGTGGAGGAGATATTCAAGGGCTAAGCTGCCGATGATACGAGGGCGGTCGGGTGGGAAAAGATAATTTTCGTCCCCTCCACTTACCCAGATAAAGAAGCGCGTAAAAGTAACCCCTAAATATTCTCTCCCTGATAGACGCCGTTATATCCCTCCGTCTCGCCGGTCAGTTCAAAGAAAACGAGCTGTGTTATCCGGGCATTCCTCTGCAGGCAAATGCCCCGGGGATTATAGACCACCAGGAGCGACTGCGAGCGCCCCTCGTAGCCGGCATCCCATACCGCCGTACCCACGGTAACGCCGCAGCGGAGCAGGCTTGACCGGGGCTTCCCCAACGCCATGATGTTCCTGGGCAGGTGCACAATCTCGTTATAGGTAATGATGTAGATACCGGCGACAAGCTCAAGAGAGCCCAGGCCATCAAACACCAGCGGCGAGAGTTCGGAGACCACCCTCTGGCTGTTGACGGCCGTTATCTTGCCCGCCGATTGAGGCAGGGAAACCTCACGCAGGGTGAGGTCGAAGCCATTGGCCTGCAACTGCTCCTCAAGGTCAATCCAGCCCTCCACGAGAGGGGGGTCCTGCGTAATCAAACGCCGTATATCATTACCGGAAAGGACCGACATTACTACTCCTGTATCAGCCTTTACTTGGTCAACCGCCGCCTCAGTGTTACCAGTGTTATCGAGAAGAACACCACCGTCCAGGCGATGATAATCCCCAGAGCCAGTATCATATTCGGTTGAAACTCCCCCTGGAAGAGCCCGCGGGCAAGATGGGCAACCGGCGTTAATGGCGCTATCCAGCTCAGCGTCTGCACTATCTCGGGGAACCGGGTGAGTGGAAAGAAGACGCCGCTCAGCAGGAACATCGGGGTGATGACAAGGGTAAAAAAGAAGTTAAAAGTATATATCGCGGGTACGATGGAGGTAACGAATAGCGCGATAGATGCGAACATAAGGCCAGATAGCGCTGTCACCAGCGGTATCAGCAGCGCCCACGGAGAGGGCACCAGTTGAAAAATCGCCGAGATAGCCAGGATAATGCACCCGGTCATGAAAGCGCGGGTGGCTCCCCAGAATATCTCACCGGCGGTGATATCCTCGACATTCAGTGGCGTCGCCAGAATAGCATCAAAGGTATAGTGGTGCTCCATCCGGAAATAGCTGCCGTAGGTACATTCGAAGCTGGCGGCAAACATGGCGTAGGCGCAGATAACACCCGGCGCAATGAACTCAATATATCTCTGCCCATCGATGGCACCGACAAAAGCCCCCATCCCCATCCCAAAAGCCAGCAGGACGAGAACCGGCTCGATAATGGCGCCGGCCCCTTCCGAATGCCACAGGCGGAAGAAGACGTCCCTGTTACGCTGCCATAAGCGGTAGAAACGCCACGAGAAAGGCCTCATTCTACTAACGACCTCCCCGTGAGTCTAAAGAAGACATCCTCCAGAGTGGCCGTCCTGGCCACGCCGGGAAGGCCTTCCAGCGGCCGGTTATCGGTGTTAAAGACACGGATGATACCGGAGAACTCCTCATATTCAAGCTGCCGGCTTTCCAGCTCTTTAATAATCGTATCACGGTCGACGGACACTAAATCAATCTCCCACACCTGGTTACCCATATATCGGGAGACAAGCGCCGACGGAGTATCGATGTCAATTATTCTCCCCTGGTGTATTATCGCCACCCGGTTGCAGAGACGGGCGGCTTCGTCCATATTCTGCGTGCACATTAACTGGGTGACTCCCTGGGCTTTGAGTTCCCGCAGTTTCTGCCAGACCATATGCCTGGCCTGAGGGTCGAGTCCTATCGACGGCTCATCGAGGATAATTATTTTGGGCGAATTTACCAGTCCACGGCCTATCAACAGGCGCCGCTTCATACCCCCGGATAGCTCATCAATACGACTGTCCCTCTTATCTTCAAGCTGCATGGAACGCAGTATCTCCAGGCTTCGCTGGCTGGCTATATCTTTGGGTATGGCAAAATAACGGGCAAAGGTACGCAGGTTCTGTATCACCGTTAGGTCTTCATCCAGGTTGTCTGTCTGCGGAACGACTCCCAGCATGGCCTTGACCTCGCGTGGATATTTCCGCAGGTCCATACCCATTACCTCTATGTCACCGCTGGTAATCGGTGACACGGCGGTTATCATCCTGATAAGGGAAGTCTTGCCGGCACCATTGGGACCCAGCAGTCCGAAGCACTCGCCCTTTTCTATCTCCAGACTGATATCGTCAACAGCGACGAGCTCTCTAAATTTTTTAGTTAGATTCAGTGTTCTAATGATAGCCATAGTCGTATACTCGCAAAGCTCCGGGGGTTACCCGTATATCATACCAGATATGAAGCTAGCTGACAATGGATATTTGAACTAATTTTCGCTGTGGTTCAAAGATGCAATTATTTAAGCCCCCTCTCCCCCTCTCAGATATCTATTCCCACCCAGGCCGCCCAGTACCATCTAATACTTATCCCGCGGTGTCCTCCTACACCTCCCGCTTATGTCATTGCGAGCGGAGCGAAGCAATCCCTTTCTCTCCTTATTCCTTCTATCTCTACCCACCGCCCCTCTTTTTTTATCTATTCCCACCCAGGCCACCCAGTTACATCTTCTACTTATCCCCTAGCTTTTAATCCCCACCCCAAAGGGGTAGTAGCTCGCGGAGAGGGGCGCCAGCCCCTCTCGAAAATAATTCCCCCTCTCCGACCAGTTTATCTCACAGAGTAATTAATCTGGCTGGTCGGAGAGGGGGACAAAGGGGGTGAGGTTATAAAATATCTTCTCTTCAAGCTTTTTTCGCCTTCCGAATTAATAAACACCTAAATCCACCTGGGATTTCCTTTACAGATATAGTAACTTTCATTACAATGTTACTGTTTGAAAATATTGAGGGAGTCGTTTTCTAATGATTAAAGCCGTCTTTTTCGACCTCTACCATACGCTGGTGCGTTATGAGCCGCCTCAGGAAGAACTCATAGCGAAGGCACTCAAGGACTTCGGTATTGACGTGAGTCCGGATGTCTTTAGCCGGCCACTGGTAACTGCCGATGAATTTATCTATCAGGAGATTGCCCGTCGTCCGTTAAGCCAGCGGTCACAGGAAGAAAAAATGAAGCTGTACGCGCAGTATCAGGGAATCGTGCTCAGGGAGGCCGGCATTGAAGCCGATGAGAAACTTGTCCTCGGTCTTCTGGGCAAGATGCAGCAGTTTAAAATGAACCTGGTCCTCTTTGACGATGTGGCTCCAGCCCTGACTGAACTCAAGAACAGAGGGAAAATCCTGGGATTAATCTCCAACGTGGAGCAGGACATGACCGATACATTTAACAAGCTGGCGCTGACCTCGTGGCTGGATATAATCGTAACCTCTCAGGACGCGGGGTCAAATAAACCGCACCCCGAAATATTCCAGGAGGCACTGAGACAGGCCGGTGTCCAGCCATCTGAAGCTCTGTATGTCGGTGACCAGTACCAGGTTGATGTCCTCGGCGCTAACGGGGCTGGCATGAAGGGAATTCTTCTCGACCGCACCGGCCATCATGAGGAGATTACCGACTGCCCGAAGATACAAACCCTCACCGAACTGGCGGCGTATCTCAAGGATTAGGTGACGGTTTCCTATCACCGGACAATAAAATGCTCTATCTTTCAGAAAACCGGTATTTAATATTCGCGAAGCATCTGTGAAGTGCAGTAGAATCGTTTCATACCGGTTATCTACATGTTGTCATAATCTCTGCGTCTCTCACCCAGTCTTATCACCTGCATAGCGAGTACATAGATAGCGAACAGGGTGATAATCACCATTGCGGAGATTTCCCTCCACAGAATGAAGGGGTTATTTTCAATAAAGGATACCGACCCATTCAATGCTATTAAAATCATGTGAATTGTCCAGGCTATGGACAGAGCTATGAGCAGCATCTGGTTTATCATGATAAGCGTGGCGAATGTCAGTCGCCGGCGCATTGAGCTCTTATTATTAACAACCAACCATTTAAATGCCATTTGACAGATACCCTAACTGAATATTATAGATCAAATGTGGACTATTGTCAATATTTTGGCATACTAGGTCATAATATTGGTCGTATATACACGGACTTCTGTCGATTTAAATGGACATTTGAGAATGTCGCAATTAATGGAGCATGAGCTGACGGTTCTTATCGATTACGTCAGGGGAATGGAATGAGTCTGTCTATTCACAACCTATTGGGCAGTCTCCACATCTGCCCTGGGAGCACATCGTCCTGTAGATATGAATCAGTCCCTGTTGGCGGCGTGCTGAGTTGACCGCATACCGGCTTATCCCGAGCTGATATATCATGTGTTTCTCCAGGGCGTTTACGTCCAGCACCGGGTAATTTCGATAGAGCTCAAACGCTTTTTGTACGAGCTCCGGATGAGACCCGACCTGACCCCAGGCCACGGCGAATGGCAGCAGTATGTTGACCACGATATCAGCGGCCCTCCCCCTGCCGAGAAGGGCTGGACGGCTCCGCCTGCCGGGCAGTCCGAAGTCCAGGAATTTGGCCCAGTAGCCATTGGTAGTAACCCGCAATGAACTCTCGAGGTCTCCATAACCGGCTTCTACCGCTGCCTGAGAAAGACTGCCGACAAGCCCGGTAAGTATTCCCCTTTCCCTATAACGGAGCAGCAGATAGCTCATGGCCGCTATGCGGCGGGTGGGTAAATTGCTTGGCCTGACCTTACAAAAGTGCCAGTCATCTTCGGACATTGTTGCCGTCTCGCGGGAAGAAGCCCACAGCCTTTCGAGTTTGTTTACCCACTCATCAGCCGGGTCACCCTTCTGATACTGGCTGGAGCGTTGCGATGGGAGTAAACCTGCCATGCCCATCAATAATGCCTGCTGCCAGGCCAGACATTCGGCATCTGATAAATTGTTAAAAGCCACCGATTCCAGCCTGCAAAGCGGCATCCGGCGTGACAGCTCCGCTAGGGGGTACTTATTCTTGACATAGCCCAGGGCCTCCATTATTCCCTGATAAAGGCATTGGCTCGTTTCTGTCCGGGCCAGCGCCGTCCGGAAGCCGGTAACCTTGGCCAGGAACCGTTCCTCTCCGGCCGAGTCCAGGATTTCACCCATGGCGTTGATATTGCGACTGATTGGTGAATTGCGGCAGGGCATCGACCGGCCTGTAGCCGGATATGTAATAGTTGTATGCCGGTCAGCCTGATTCTCCACGAACTCATGGAGCGCCAGAGTGGGGATCTTCCTTCCATTCTGAAGACCGGCAGCAGTCTCGGCATCGTGCCAGCAGACCACATGCAGGACTACCCGGTTATAGGCGGGATCCTGATGATGCCCGTGCGCCCGCCAGCTGCTGGATTTTACATGAACCTCAACGTCTCCCTTTATTAATCCCCGTCTGTTAGCAATAACCGCATCCAGGAAATCGGCACCGCTGTCATGATTTATTCTTCCGGGATAGATTATCCTTATCGGCTCACCGTCTTCGGTCACCAGGTCGGTCCTGCCCGGCAGACATACCTGCCACATCTCAACGACTGATTTCTCAGGAACAGTGTTCACGGGCATCACTCTCTCCTTTATGATTGAGTAATGCTATGCCGGTGCTTATAATAGCGGTACTGGGCGGCCAGTGCCGTTATGGCGTCTATATCACTGGTATAGCTGGGGATACCCAGCGCCTGGAAGCCCTGGCACATCCGCAGGTATATTTTCCTGTCCCCCAGCGGGTTGACGACCATGAAAGGCTTGTCCTGGAATTCCTTCTTCATATCCTTGAACAGGCCGGGTATGTCCTTCCCGGGAATCCAGCTATTGGCGCCCATGATAACCACGACGGCATCCACACCGTCATCCTCCAGAGCTGCCCGGGTAGCCGTGGTAAAAGCCGCCTCAAAGCCACTGGCCTCAACGGCCACCCAGACATCTACCGGACTCCTTACCCGCCACCAGTCGGGATAGACCTTCTTTATTTTGGCCACGGTGGCCGCGGACAGTTCGGCAATCTCCAGTCCGTTCCGGACGCAGGCATCAACGGCGGTAACACAGCCAGACCCGGCCAGATTTACTATCCCCACCCGGTTTCCCTTCGGCAGTGGCGAATGGACGAAGGCTTTGGTGACGTCCCAGAGCTGTTCGAAACTATCTACCCTGATGATGCCTGACTGTTTAAAAGCGGCGTCATAAACCCTGTCTTCCCCGGCTATTGAGCCGGTATGTGTGGCTGATACCTTTGCCCCACTCCGGGTTACCGCCGATTTTAGGACGATTATCGGTTTCTCCTTCACAATACGGTGGCTCAGGCTGAGGAAACGTCGACCGTCTTTAATGCTTTCCAGGTACATGGCGATAATCCTTGTTTGCGGGTCGCCGCCCATGTACTCAAGCATGTCACTCTCGTCGACATCACACTTGTTTCCCAGGCAGGCTATCTTGCTGATGCCGATGTCAGAATTTATCAGCGGCAGGTAGACACCGGTGAAAAGACCTGTCTGACCGATAAATCCGACCGTGCCCGGTTTTATATCCCCCTTCGGCAGAAACACCCTGTTCAGCCGGCCCAGACTGGCATCGAAATTCGCCGACGGGTTGATGGTGCCGACACTGTTCGGCCCCATGACCCTGATACCAGCCTGTTTGGCCATTCGGGCTATACGTACCTGCATCCGGGCACCCGCTTCGTCCATTTCGCCGAAACCGGCCGACTCTATAATGACAGCTTTTACTCCCCTGGCAATACAGTCCTCAAGAGACGATATAACCAGCGAAGGCGGCAGCACAATGACCGCCAGCTCCGGCGGCTCAGGGATATTATTCATGTCAGGATATACTGCCAGTCCCAGTATCTGCTTTGCCTGTGGATTTATCGGGTATATCTCCCCCGGATAGCCGAGTCTGAGCAGGTTCTCGATGATATTGTAGCCACCCTTACCCGGCATTCTTGAAGCTCCGAGGACGGCAACGCTGCCGGGCTTAAAGAAGGGCTTTAAGCCATTTTCATCGCCATAACTACGCATAATACCCCGTTTCCAAGCACAAGCTTATCATCATTTACAGCCTTATAGCAGGTCTCCGTGAGAATATTATCAACAGAGCTAAATGATTATACACGTTAACGTGTAAATTGTCAAGTTTTCTTTTTCGTGGGGGAAGCGTCATAGCTAAACCTGGCCTGTTCGGCTATTATGGACAAGAGGGTGGCCGAGGCGCCCCGGGGCTGGTACATACCCGTTTCCCACTCGCTGACGGTCTGCTGGCGGGTGCCCAGGCGTTCTGATAACTCACGCTGGGTCAGGCCCAGGTGACGACGCAGCGCCTGAACGCTCTGGCTATTCCACTTTTTTCGGTTTACCTCTGGCTTCTTATTCATGCATAAATTCTACACGATAGAGTGTAAGCCGTCAAAATCCGCCTTCCTTTGGCGCATGTTTCCATAAACTATCCTAATAACATCCAGGTTTTTTCGTCTTTCATATTTACACCACCACCCCCATCGGTTATTATCTATTCCCACCCAAGCCGCCCAGTTACTTCAGCGGCTTATCTCGTGAGTATACCCCGCCCCCTTTTTAATATCTATTCCCACCCAGGCCACCCAGTTACGTCTTCTGCTGATCCGGCAGATTTCCCCCACCGGGTCCCCCCTTTTCGTAAGGGGGGATTAAGTGGAATTTAAATTCCTTTTAATAGGGGAGTAACCCGTGGAGAGGGGCGCCAGCCCCTCTTGGAAATTCTTCCCCCTCTCCAACCTGATGCACTTAGTAAAACCGCTAGATGTTTTGGTTGGAGAGGGGGAAAAGGGGGTGAGGCAGGTATGATGTCTTCGTTTGCTATCTTTCCCAAGCCAACTCACCCGGTATCATCTGCTGCTTACCGCCCATATACTTCTTGACTACTTTCAGAAGAGGGTACGATGTAGCTAACTATTGTATTCTGGAGAATACGAGTGTAAACAATAGATTATAGAATTTATATTGCTCTAATTGCCTGTAAACAGCTCTATTTAAAGTTGCGATGTATCCCAATCTACGCTATTATAGAAGTGTTAGCACTCTCACCCCGAGAGTGCTAATCAGTGTAATTTCAAAGACCGTCAGACCAAGAAAGGAGGAATGGTATGGCAATCAAAATGCAACCGATGGCTGACCGGGTACTGGTTAAACCTATAGAGAAAGAAGAGATGACAAAATCTGGGATATACCTGCCGGACACAGCCAAGGAAAAACCTCAGGAAGGAAAGGTCCTGGCCGTTGGTCCGGGTAAAATGACCGATGATGGCAAGAGGATAGCCATGGACATCAAGGTAGGCGATACCGTGATTTACGCCAAGTACGGCGGTACTGAAATCAAGGTCGATGATGAAGAGCTTATTATACTGCGCGAAAGCGATATTCTGGCAAAGAAGACCAAATAATCCTTCCGTTTCCGGAAGGACAAGGAGGAAGAAAAATGGCAAAACAAATAATTTTTGGTGAAGATGTCAGGCATTCCCTGAAGAAGGGAATAGATGCTCTGGCGGACGCTGTGAAGGTCACCCTCGGGCCCAAGGGGCACTGCGTGGCGCTGGATAAAAAATGGGGGGCACCGTCGGTAATTGATGACGGCGTTACTATTGCCAAGGATATTGAGCTCCCCGAACCATTCGAGAACATGGGCGTGCAACTGGTCAAAGAGGCCGCCAGCAAGACCAACGATGCCTGTGGTGATGGTACGACAACATCGACGATTCTGGCTCACGCTATTATTTCCGGCGGTTTTAAGAACATAGCGGCCGGTGCCGATGCCATGGCTTTAAAGAGAGGCATTCAGAAGGCGACCGCCGCCATTGTTGAGAAGTTGAAAAAGGCCTCTAAAGAGGTCAAGGACAAGGAGCAGATTGCTCAGGTAGGCACTATCACCGCCAAGGATACGGAAATCGGCAATCTGTTGTCCGATGTTATGGAAAAGGTAGGCAAGGACGGCGTCATTACCGTTGAAGAGTCCAAAGGCACGCAGTATGAGATTGAGTATGTCGAGGGTATGCAGTTTGACCGCGGTTATATCAGCCCCTATTTCGTCACCAATGCGGAGCGCATGGAAACGGTGATCGAAGACCCCTATATTCTTATTACCGATAAGAAAATTTCGGCAGTTTCTGACCTTCTGCCGGCTCTGGAGAAGATATTGCAGATCTCCAAGAACCTGCTTATTGTCGCTGAGGATGTCGATGGTGAGGCTCTGGCAACCCTGGTCGTCAACAAGCTGCGGGGTACCATTAATGTCCTGGCGGTAAAAGCACCCGGTTTTGGTGACCGGCGCAAGGCCATGCTGGAAGATATGGCCATACTTACTGGCGGCACGGTTATCTCCGAAGATGTGGGCCGGAAACTGGACTCGGTCACGGTGGAAGACCTGGGCAGGGCTCGCCGCGTGACCTCTGACAAAGACAACACTACCATTGTTGAAGGTAAAGGCGCTGAGGAGGCCATTACCGGGCGTATCAAACAGATTAAAGCCCAGATGGAGGAGACCACCTCTGACTTTGACCGTGAAAAACTCGAGGAGAGACAGGCCAAGCTGGCTGGTGGCGTGGCGGTGGTCAAGGTGGGCGCCGCTACCGAGGTTGAGCTCAAGGAGAAAAAACACCGCGTTGAGGATGCTTTACAGGCAACCAAGGCAGCGGTAGAAGAGGGTATTCTGCCCGGCGGCGGTGTCGCGCTGATCAATGCGCTCCCGGTTCTGGATAAACTCCAGGTATCGGGAGACGAAGCCACCGGTGTTGACGTTGTCAGAAAAGCCATAGCCGAGCCACTACGCTGGATTGCTGAAAATGCCGGCCAGGACGGGTCGGTAATAGTTGATACCGTGAAAAAGAGCGCTGCCGGAGTCGGCTATGATGCCGAAGCCGATGACTTTGGTGATATGGTGAAGAAGGGTATTGTTGACCCGACCAAGGTGGTAAGGACCGGACTGGAGAATGCCGCCAGCATCGCCGTGATGGTTCTGGTGACCGAGTCGCTGATCTCCGATATACCGGAACCGGAGAAGGCGGCACCCGGAATGCCCGGCGGCGGCATGGGCGGTATGGACTACGGAATGTAACCCAGACATTTTTTACTACCGGTTTAGAAGTGTAATAGAAGTAGCCACGGTCTGAGGGCTGTGGCTACTTCTTTATTATTACCACCCCACTCCCTAATTTCGTATTTATTCCTACCAAACCCACGCCCGTTACTTTATCAGTCCGTCCGAGGGTTATTACCCCTCATCCCCACGCGGGTTGTGGTGGTAAATACCTGCGTGCTAAGCCGTAGATGATATGGGGCGGCAGGTTTGCAATAATAGAAAACGAAGACATTATACATACCTCACCCCCTGTATCCCCCTCTCCGACCAGCCAAATCAATCGCTACGCGAGATAAACTGGTCGGAGATGGGGAGTTATTTTGAGAGGGGCTGGCGCCCCTCTCCGCCGGCTACTCCCCTTTTCAGGGGGCGGTGAGATAATACTGACGTGCTAAGCCGTGGATGATACTGGGCGCTCTGGGTGGGAATAAATATCTAAACGAGGGGCGGTGGGGGTGAGGTTAAAACAGTAGAAACACACTGCCGAACGGAGCATCAGGCCGGTAATAATTGACCGCATCTGTAAAACCCATTTATACTTGAACTAGAGAGGTAATACACGCTTTGGAGTTGATATGGAATCACCTGACAACTGCGGGGTATGTGGCAGACCCCTCGTCTACGGGACTGAAGAGGTTACCAGACCCTGTGTCTTCTGCGGCAGAGAATTTAATACTTTGATATTCTGTCCCGAAAGCCACTACGTCTGCGACTCATGTCACAGGCGCGCGGCTCTCGATGTCCTTAGAGATGTATTAAATTCAACCTCCAGCACCAACCCCGTTGATATCCTGGAAACAGTTATGTCCCATCCATCGGTGCCGATGCACGGACCGGAGCACCATGCCATGGTGCCGGCTATTATCGTGGCCGCCGTAAAAAATGCAGGCTATCCTGTCCCCGAAGGAGCTGTGGAAAAAGCCCTGGATAGAGGCGAAAAGGTACCCGGTGGCTGGTGTGGCTTTTACGGAGCCTGCGGTGCCGCGATAGGAGTCGGTATTGCCGTCAGTGTCCTCACCGGGGCAACACCGTTAACGGGTAAGACACGAGCGCTGGCCAACGAGGCTACAGCTTTTGTCCTGGGCCAGATGCTGGACGGAGGCCCGCGATGCTGCAAGAGGGCAAGCCGCAGGGCACTGGAGTTGGCGGTAGAGTTCCTTGATAGCCGGATGGGTATTACCCTGCGTACAGGGAACAAAATTAGATGTCAATATGTTGAGCGTAACCGCGAGTGCCTTCGCCAGGATTGTGCTTATTATAGTTGATGACTCTTCATCGATAAATGGGGAATAATTCGCCATAAAAGCACTTCATAGCTTCAGCAAATCTTCCAGTGGTTCGTCCGGCTGCACCGGGCCGACTACAGCCAGACGAAGCTGCTCACCTATCAGCAGTTCTCCGGCCAGTTGCTGGAGTTCTCCAGCAGTGATGGACTCCACGATGGATATCACCTCATCGACAGTGAGGATTTGACCGGTGAGAATCTCCTGTCCGCCCATCCAGCCGGCCACGCTGCGGCTGTCCTCAAGGCGTAGCAGTATACGACCCTTGAACAGCTCCTTGGCCTTGGTCAGTTCCGAAGCCGGGATTATCTCCTTCTTCAGCCGGGAAAGCTCCTTAAGGATAGCCCCTACGGCGACCGGTATATTCCTGGTCTCCACTCCTGCCGAAGTAATAAACGCACCGGTATCGAGAAGGTGCTCCGCGTAGCTCTGAATACTGTAGGCCAGCCCCAGGTTGTCGCGTATTTCCGTAAACAGGCGGCTGCTCATTCCCTCACCGAGCACCACACTTAAAAGATCAAGCTTGAAGCGGTCGGGGTGGATAATAGACAGGCCGGGCAGGGCCAGGCAAAGCTGGGACTGCTCGGTATCACGGTTTTCAATCAGCACCCGACGTGCCATTTTACGCTGATAGGGGGTGTAGCCGGTCTGTGGTTCATGCCTGGACCAGCCGGCGGTTGCCTGTTCGACCATACTCACCACTTCCCCGTGCTGGATATCGCCGGCCACCGCCAGTACGGTATTTCCCGGCAGATAGTGTTTGACCAGGTAATCGAGCATCATGTCCCTGCTGATAGCGGCAACCGATTCCTTACTGCCGGCAATATCCCGACCCAGTGCATGCCCGGGCCAGAGTACTTCGTCAACAAGCATAGCCACCCGCTGTGACGGAGAATCGAGAGACATGTTTATCTCTTCAATGATTACCTGCCGCTCCTTCTCTATCTCAACCGGGTCAAATCTGGAGTTGAGGAGCATATCAACCAGTACTTCGAGGGCAATGCCGAAGTGTGGCTGCGCCACTTTACACCAGTAGACGGTTAACTCTTTATCCGTACCCGCATTCAGGATACCCCCCACTCCCTCGATAGCCGTGCTTATATCCGTAGTGGTGGGTCGTTTCGAGGTGCCCTTAAAACAGAGGTGCTCTATAAAGTGCGAGATGCCGGCCTGCATATCAGTCTCGTATCTGGAACCGGCACCGATGAAGAAGCCGATAGATACCGAGCGGGTATGGGGCATTGTCTCGGTAACCAGGCGCAGTCCGTTGTCCAGGGTAAGCTTCTGATACAATAAACTAACCCTTTAATAAATGATATGAATAAGCTATTCTAAATGTTTCATGGCGCAGTGTCAATTCGGGACGGTCTAGTCCAGCTTTCGTAACTGCGACGAAAAGGTCAGCATTGCCACACATACGATGGCCAGAGCTATGGACAGTCCGCCGATGGACCACTGTATCCCCATGGTCTCCGCCAGTAAGCCGCCGAAGACGGTACCCAGGCTGGCCAGGCCGAATCCCAGCATCATAAAGCTCATGACACGTCCCCGGTAATCGGGATTAACGTAATACTGTATCAGAGTAAAGCCGATTGCCGTCTGCCCCGTCTGCCCCAGTCCGATAAAAACGGACAGTGCCAGTGAAAGGTACCACTCCGACGTAAAAGAGAAGGCTATCAGCGCCAGACTTAAAATCAGGCCGCTGAACAACATCATAATGCCGCGGTTTTTATTTGACATGGAGGCAAGGACGAACGAGACCACGATAGAACCTATTCCAGAGATTGCCATCAGTATCCCCAGGCCGGAGGCGCCGACCATTAATATATCTTCGGTGAACATCGGCAGAAGCATGTTAAAGGGCATGCCCAGTATGGTACAGGCGAGGGTGAAGCCGAGGACGAGCATGATGATAATTTCACTGCGCACATACCGAAATCCCTGCAGTATTTCCGTGGCGGTACTGCTACCCTGCCGGATGGACGTAGGTCTACGCGGCATTAACATCAGAAACACGTTGGAAAACAGATACAGAGCTGTCATAATATAGTACACGGCGGCAAAGTCCCAGGCATCAATAATGAACCCTGTAGCCGCCGGTGCCACAATACGGAAGACATTCATCCCCATATTGTTCAGGGATATGGCGTTCATCAGGTCTTCCGGCCTGACAATTTCAGGGACCATGGACGCGCGCGAGGGCATCATTATACCCATAATAATTCCCTGCATTGCACTGGAAGCTATCAGAATCCACCAGGAGCCGGGCACATCCCGGCTCAGGATATTGAAGCTCAGGGCGAGGGCGACACCCAGGGTAACGACTGCCGAAGCCACCTGACTGATAATCAGTATTTTTCTCTTCTCTACCCGGTCGGCCAGGGCGCCACCGTAAAGGGACAGGACAAGCATGGGTATCGCACCGGCCAGGGCCATTAAACCAATAATAGCCCCCGACCCCGTGATGCGGTAGATAAGCAGGGTGCGGGTTACCATCTGCATCTGCATCGGAGCCCAGTGACCTACCAGAGAATAATAGTAAAGGCGATAGACAGGGTTTTTAAAAGAACTGAAAACCCTTCTGCCGTACCCCGCTATGCCTCCCTCGCCCGTAACCGGCCGGGTCATCTTCAGTTTCTCGTCACGGTATTCGTCCAGATTATTATTCACCAATCTAATCTGACACTTTCCTCATAATTGCCGATAGGGAAAAATAACTTCCAGAAAAGGACTGAAATCCTCGGGGGGTGCTTGTTTTATTTTACACTGCTGCGCCCTTTCAGGCAAGGAGAGGAAGAGTTGGCAGGTAATCCTGCATTGACTTCACTGACGGTCACTGGTAACATTAGAAAGCGAGGTGAATATGGCAATCAGGCAGACAATTCCGGTGCTTTCCCTGTTCCCGCCCACGTCTGAGGTGAACGAAAAAGGCCACCTGGTGCTCGGCGGCTGTGACAGCGTGGCGCTGGCCGAGGAGTTCGGCACACCGCTGTACGTCTTTGACGAATCAACCATACGAGGCCGGTGCGCCGAGTTTAAAACGGAATTCACGAATCGCTACCCGGATACCACCGTCTGTTACTCCGCCAAGGCCTTCACCAATAAGGCCCTGTTACGTATTATCCAGGAAGAAGGACTCGGCCTGGACGTAGTTTCGGGTGGGGAACTGGAAATTGCACACTCGGCAGGGTTCCCCATGGACAGGGTGTTCTTTCCCGGCAATAATAAGTCCGCGGAAGAGCTCGAACTGGCGTTACAGTACGGTGTCGGACGCATCGTGGTGGACAATCTCCATGAACTCAATATGCTGCGTGAGATTACCGGAGAAAGGCAAGCCAATATACTGCTACGCCTTACCCCCGGCATAGACCCGCATACTCACCAGTACAATACAACCGGTATCGTGGATTCCAAGTTCGGTCTGCCGCGTACTGACTGGGACGAGGCAGTTGCTACAGCCATGGCAGCACCTAATTTAAATGTTCACGGACTTCACTTCCATATCGGCTCAGGTATCTTTGAGATTGAGCCGTACCAGAAATCCATCGAGGTGATTCTTGAATATGCTGCCAATATCAAGCAGAAGTACAATTTTGAAATCAGGGAACTGGATATCGGCGGGGGATATGGTGTCCGGTACACGCTGGAGGAAGAACCGCCGCCCATTTCAGCCTTCGCCGAGTTGATAACCGGCGAAATTACTGCCCGGTGCCGCGAGCTGGAGCTATCACTACCCAAACTAATCATTGAACCGGGCCGGGCAATAGTAGGACAGGCCGGCGTGGCGCTTTACCGGGTGGGTGTGGTCAAGGATATTCCGGGCATCAGGTGCTATGTTTCGGTTGACGGCGGCATGGGCGATAATATCCGCCATCCGCTTTACGGTGCCAGGCATGAAGCGACGGTAGCCAATAAAATGATGGAAAAAGAAGGTGGAAAGGTCACTATCTCCGGCAAATTCTGTGAGTCCGGTGATATTCTGATAAGAGATATCAACCTGCCACCCGTAACTGCCGGTGATATCATAGCTGTAGCTGACTGCGGCGCTTACTGCCTGCCGCTGGCAAGCAATTATAACGCCTCCCTCCGTCCGGCCATAGTCATGGTCAGGGAGGGGAAGGCACGCCTCGTACGGCGCCGGGAGACACTTGAAGACCTGAGCCGTTGCGATTTGGACTAACGAGGAGACTCTTAATGTGGCAGGTAATCGGACAGACCTGGGCGGTCTCTCTGTTACAACATAGTCTGGAGTCAGGCGCTCTGGCCCACGCGTATTTATTCGTCGGCCCGGCGCATGTCGGCAAGATGACCCTGGCCCTGAACATGGCACAGGCGCTCAACTGCGTGGCGGCCGAACGTCCGTGCCTTGAATGTGTTTCCTGCCAGAAGAT
>Ga0209427_10001958_pt1 | contig 24022 bp, 18 predicted proteins | sample DeeMarSWOR136_30_FD_187465 | JGI IMG/M metagenome (GOLD analysis project Ga0209427, IMG submission 187465) | Marine sediment microbial communities from White Oak River estuary, North Carolina - WOR-1-36_30 (SPAdes) (version 2) | ecosystem: Environmental > Aquatic > Marine > Intertidal zone >...
CCGTGTTATTACGATCCGTGTTACCACTGTCCTCCCTACTACTCGTGCTACAGCTCTGTATCTATTTCTAACGTTTCAGGTATCTTCAATGGAAACGCGTACGATGCAGTAATTTTTGTTTACTTTCATCCTCAACACCCGTGTTATGTCCTGAAAATTTACATAGATATTCTGAATTTGTCAACAATACAGATTGTGGGCGTGGATTGGGATTAACATGAGGATAGCAGTGTTAGACTTAGATAAGTGCCAGCCAAGAAAGTGCAACTACTTATGTATTAAATTCTGTCCTGGAGTGAGAATGGGAGAAGAAACTATTGTCGTGGATGAAGATACAAAGAAACCAGTCATTTCTGAAGTGTTGTGCTCCGGGTGCGGTATTTGTGTGCATAAGTGTCCTTTTGAAGCTATTACTATTGTGAATTTGCCGCAGGAGTTGGAGCAGCCTATCCATCAGTTTGGTGCTAATACGTTCCGGTTATACCGGTTGCCCATACCGAGGGAGAAGCAGATTCTGGGATTGTTAGGCGCAAATGGGGTAGGAAAGACCACGGCTATACGAATTTTATCTGGAGAAATCACCCCGAATTTAGGGGAATACGACTCTGAAGAGGAGCATGATCTGTCTGCGTATTTCAGGGGTTCAGAGCTGCAGAGCTACTTTGAAAAGATGCAGTCCGGTGGGCTAAAGGTGGTTATGAAGCCGCAGCAGATTACCAAGATACCTTCTGTGGTCAAGGGAAGAGTTTCTGAGTTATTTGAGAATATGGATGAGAGAGATGTATCAAAGGAATTGATTCAATCGCTGGATATGGGAGCAGCTTTGAATAAGGAAATTGGGAATCTGTCGGGAGGAGAATTACAGCGGTTGGCCTTAATTGTGGCCATGTGCAGGGAGGCAGATGTGTACTACTTTGATGAGCCGTCCTCGTATTTAGATATTCATCAGAGGTTGAATGTTTCAAAAGCGATTCGATCATTATCTGAGGAGAAGAGTGTTATTGTGGTGGAGCACGATCTGGCGCTGCTAGATTATCTGTCTGATTACGTGCATGTCCTGTACGGGCAGCCTGGAGTATATGGGATTTGTTCTGTGCCGTACGGGGTGAGAGTGGGTATCAATTTGTATCTAGGGGGGTATTTGAAGGAGGAAAATGTCCGATTCAGAAAAGAGGAGATCGTCTTTGATACTGCTGGAAAGGTGTGGAAGGGAAAGGAGATTATGCTGGGGTATCCTGCGCTGAGCAAAAAGTTTGAAGGGTTTACCTTTCAGGGGAGTTCAGGGGAGATCCACACGGGAGAAGTGATTGGGATTATTGGACCCAATGCTATTGGGAAGTCTACCTTTGTGAAGATTTTGGCAGGCGTCATGGAGGCAGAAGAGGGATTTGAGACTACACTAGTGATTTCGTATAAGCCGCAGTATTTGGAGTCAGATTACGAGGGGACAGTCCAGGATGTGCTATTCCAGGTGAATAAGAGGCCCTTAAGTTCTCTGCAGATGACAGAAATTGTCAAACCTCTGGGTCTGGAGCGATTGATGGATAATATTGTTTCAGAGTTGAGTGGAGGGGAGTTGCAGCGGCTGAGTATTGCAGTTTGCTTGCTGAGGGAAGCAGATATTTACTTACTGGATGAACCCACTGCATACTTGGATGTGGAGCAGCGGTTAAACATGGCCAAAGCGGTGAGACGGTTTGTAGAGCAGAAGGAGAAGGCAGCCATGGTAGTGGAGCATGATATTGTCTCTGTGGATTATTTATCGGATCGGCTGATGGTATTCTCGGGGATACCAGGCGTTGAGGGGGAAACGTCAAGACCCATGGGATTGAGAGATGGGATGAATGAATTTTTGAGAAGTATTAACATCACCTTCAGGAGAGAACCTGATTCAGGCAGGCCGAGAGCGAACAAGGAAGGATCATTGCTGGACAGGGAACAAAAGGCAAAGGGAGAATACTATTACTCGTAGCAGGTCCTCATCAGAATGGTATGTTTTAATATCTGTTGAAGTTATCCCTTAGCGATGTTGATTATTATTAATGTAGAACTATTTCCTAAATCAACGTAGAATAATGACTTCAATTAATATTGAGGTTATATGATTATTGTTTCTTTATAGCTATAAAATACATATTTATGACTGCATAGGAGATAAAATTCTCTTATTTACCTTTTCATTGAGAATTAGTACTGTCAACAGGAAATTTTATTTATAGACACGTCTTGCTGTGCAAATCTAAGAAAACATCTTTTGAATGTGCTAACCTATCTTTGTATGCAAGAATAAACTCTGACAGATAGTTGATGGGAACACCTATAATTTTTTTATGCTCAGGAAATTTTCCTTTGAGAGGGTGAATTTCTACATAATCTGTTTTTTGGTGAATTTTATAATTTTCTTGCCATTTTTTACTTAATTCTATCAAGAATCTTATGTCAACACTTACGTATTGTTTGTTCTTTTTTAGACTTACCACTTTAATTTGCGATATATCTTTTTCTTTAGTTGGAGGAATCTCTTCCTGTAACTCTCTTAGGAGGGCTGTTTTTATTGGGGTATCCGATTTTAGATCATCTGGTTCTAGAAGTCCTCCTGGTACAGGTTCAAAATCTCCACCCATGTAGGTCATTTCTTTTTTGCGTTCACCCAGTATGATATACTTGGTTTCATTAACCTCAAAAAAACATATTCCTCTCACACCCAGGAAGTATTCATAATAACCAGGAATTTGAAAGTTTCTTGTGGCTATAACATATTTGTAGGTGGTTTCATAAATATTTAAGATGTATTTATTTTCTGTTTTTTCAATGGATTGTACACCAAAAATGGGATTGGAAGTTAACGTTCTCCCTTGCTCTTCTACTTCTTTTACTTTCTGATTCCATATACTTTCTATTCTCTTTTCTATAGTTGTATCAATTTCTGGCCTTTTTGATTTCATTTGTTGCAAATGAAATATCCTTCTCTGGGATTTCCACATAGGGTTCCCATTCGTTGTTCTCCTTAAGGATATCTATTGCATATCTTGCAAGTCGCATCCACTGATCACATCCGAAAATTCTCATATCCAGAACATTCTGTTAATGAAGACTCTCTTATTTTGGACTTCATTTATAATCTTTATGATTTTTCTCTTTTTAAGCCTAACAATATCTCTTTCGAGTTCGTCTATTTGCTTTTTCAACTCTTTGTTCTTATGACATTTTACTAAAGACATTATCAGTATTATTGGAACAGAAAAAATAACCAGCAATTTAACTTCAGAAAGGAGTAACAGCGTCATTATATGCAAAATTACAATGAAAATTCCACTTATTTTGAGAATTATAATTACTTTGAGGTATGAAAGCCAGGAACAGAGGCAAAAACAAATGATTGAAAAAATGACGATAACGAAGAGAACAATGAAAAAAACAAACATAGCCGATAAAGTGCCAGTTTTCCAAAGTGCATTGGAGTGCAGATAAATGATATCCAAGATTGCCACAGCAAAAACTGCAAGAAGAGGAGCATACATTTCTATGACATTATTTGAATGATAGTAAGTAAAAAACCTTTCCAAAATATCTGCTAAATTCTTTTCATATTTGTAGTAGATGATATCTAAGACTTCATTTTGTCTAAGTAAGATTTGCAGTTTGAAATCTCTGGGTTTTCGATTAGAATTTTTTGAATTTTTTTTGGTGTCCTTCTTAATATCATCTCCTTTCCACCAATTGAGTTCCTTTTCAAAGGCGTTTTCTTCTAGGATCTTTTCTACTTCTTTTGGTCCTTTTCTACTTTCTAAGAAACACTCGTATTCAATAGCGTTATAAAACTGGTAAAGCAAAGAACCAATAGGCAAAGCCAAGACTGCTACAGCTCCCACCAATTCCAGCGATAACTCACTGATCTGTTTGAAACAGATCTCTATTTGTTCTGCATAATCAAGCAAAATCGGGTGCGAGAGCATCAAAAAGTATATGATGGTTATGAGACCCGGTATCTCATAGCGGAGAAGCTGCCGTAAGTCATCCATGGTATATGTATTGTTTCATCTTTTTGAAGATTTTGGAAGCATTGGATGTTACAAGACAAATTGAATAGCTTAATGACATAGAACTTCAAAAAATCTATAGTACTTTCCTCAGACTCTTTTTGGCGGCACAGAGGGCATGTTTTGTGAGTTTGCTATTCCATGGTAATATGGATGTTAGACCTCCAATCCCGCATTTCATCCCTACCGTCTATCACATGGATCTACTCCTTCATTTGAAGGTCATGTGAGAAGATGTTCAATTCTTCCCTGATAAATTAAGATATCATGGATCGAAGTTATTCAATGATTTGGTGTTTGTTTTGTTACATCTGTAACAAATGACTTCTTTTTATTTACTCAATGAAACTTATTTTGACATTTAAGGAGATTTGGAATGTAGAACACCCAAAAAGCTGACAACCTCATGGGGTCTCTAAATGAAAGTATTTGAAAGATAAAACTGAATCCGAAGGACAATTCCCTCTTTTTGAAGAGAGATAACCACAGAGACATAGTGGCAGTGTGACGGAACTAATATTGTATTTTCTCTAGAAATAAGGAAACGGAGAGAAAGGGGCCATCCGAGTACCTATGCTATTTAAACATAACATAATGTATATATAGTATGAGTGGAATCCTAGATTTGAAGGAACATGAGAAGCATATTTACGTTTCTGATATATCATCTGTGAGTATTTCTTTCAGAGACGCACATAAGCATACTATAGAGGAGATCTTTAATACTATCGAAGCTGCAGATAGGATAGATAAATTGATGGACAAATAGCCTTAGGGATGGGTGCAATTGGAAAATAAACCAGAAAATCTGAAAAATGAAATTGAATCCGCACTTAATTGGCTTGAAATACTTCGGATTATCCATTCATTAAAAATTTCTTCTTTTGAAAATTTATCAGAATGTTTCACGTTAACCTATCTCAATCAAGATAAAAATTCACACAATATCCTTCCCCATCTGCCCAGACCCCGAATTACACAAAGAAGGCTGAAAATGATTGATGGAAGTAACAATGAACTTGCCATACTTCCTTCATATGAAATCCATGAGGTCCTCAGAGAGTTATCAGAAGATTATCTAGATAGAATTCTCAGCCATATAGAACGTAATGAAGCCATAGAGGAGAAGGTTTTTGAATTAAAATGTTCTTTCAAGAGAATCTTCAGATATGGAGATAACGAGGAGGAAATATCTAGAACAAAAGAGATATTTGAATATATTTCTCAACAAGTAGAATCTTTAGATCCTGAATCAAAAGAAAAATGTAGGAAATTATTGTTACAGCTCACATATCTGGTGAGTATACAGAAAAAGTACACGCCATTTGTTGAACTAAAAGAACCTTTTCCTTCAAAAAAGCATTGCATAGTAAACTGTACGGTAGAAACCCCCAAACGTATTGAGAAAAGACGTTCTCTATTCTACACAAAAGGTGAAATAAGGTATTCATTTTCTTTGCTGCCAGCTTTTGTACCATCTTACCATATAGAAATCATGCCCCCAGAAGGTGTTGATATACACGATTTTGAATTTGAAGATTTAGAAAGAAGCAAAATAATACAAAATAAGAGGGAAAAGCGTAGCTACTTCGACAAAGGACTACTCTATATTCCTTTTTCACCAGAAGAGACAGAAGAAATCCACAAAAGAATAGATTCTGGGAGAACGCCTTCAGTGACCATTTCGATGAGAATTAACCGTCTTCTCCACGTGTTATATTTACTTGTCCACACAGCGATTTTATTGCCTTTATTTATTGAGTTTCTATATAGTGATATAGGAGCGTCTGAGTTCATTGCTTGCCTCGCATTGGCAGCTACTATTTTTATTTCTGCATCTATTTATGCCATAGATAAAAAAATTGTACAAGAATTTGCTTTAGTCCATCTTTTGATTGATTGCGCCTTATTGGTGGTGGAATTAGGCATATTCATATTACTCTAACTGCAAAATTAGACATTTCCTAATTTATAAGTAATACTCTTAGAAGGATATATAAAGAAAATATTTCTTCTATTTTTTTCCTACCATTGAAGGGAGTATTCCTTTTACAGCTCCCTTGATAGTTGTGGTCTTTGTTCTTGTTCCTTTTTAATTCAGTTTTCTGTATCAGACAGCGCATTGATAACCAACACCAGTTGAGATCATCCAACCTCTCTCTACATCTTCTCAGCAATCTAACTTTTTCTTCATTGTCCATCCTTTCAAGGTAGCAACCCATGAAGATATTCTTGCCTTTTCATTCACACGCTCACAACTACTTGGCTCCTGTAGCATTTGTACACCCCTCCTTCCTTCCAATTTGTAACCTATGTTTCAACACCTGTTGAAGTTAACATTCAGCAACATTGGTTATCATTATTGTAGAATATTGTTCCAGAACAGTAAAGAATAATAGCTTCAACTAGCATTGAAGTTATCCAATAAAAATTAATGTTCTTTGGTAACACTATATAAATAACTGTGATCATAAAAGAAAATCAACACTGATTATCAGTTCAAAAGTGCAAATCTGTATAAGATGGTGGAGGTCAGAGTATTGTAATTTTCATTTGGAAAGTGATACATTCTTTATATTATCTTGCAGTCATATAACTATGTAACATTCTTTCTATGATTGAAAATCCTTTTATTGATTCAACATTACATATGCGAAAAAAAGAAGTGGATTAACCTGTTTGACTGAACCTACACTAAACAAATGTTCTGGAAGTCCAGACAAAACCACAGATGAAAGTACACTGAATTCCTGCAGGGTTACCTTCTTCGAACAACTCTTCACCAGTATTGCCCTAGATTGAAATGGCATCTGTAACCGTGGACATCAAAAAGAGAGAGCATTCCCCATGTTACACGTGTAACAACAATGAGAGAAACCACCACATTGAGAAATCCCCTAAACCGAAAAGTATAAATTGGGGAAGAAAAACCAGAACTGATACTATGTCACGAGAAGAAAAACAAATACTTCAGCAAGAAAAAGAGAGAATCGGGTGGATAGCAGCAAGAATGATCAGAGATGAAATGGTGGTCGGACTTGGTACAGGTTCTACAGCAGCAGAATTCATCAAAGCAGTGGGAACTCGCATCAAGGAAGAGGGGATAACGGTATATGGAGTACCAACCTCTATACAGGCTAGACTGTTGGCAGAACAGAATTCCATTACCATAGTCTCTTCAGATACCATAGAGCTGGCAGTAGATGGAGCAGACCAAGTAGATCCCAAAAACTACATATCCAAAGGAGGTGGAGGAGCTCTCCTCAAAGAGAAGTTAGTGGACTATAGAGCTGATACCCTCATCATTCTGGCAGGCATAAAAAAGTACGTGAACATGCTCACCAAAATCTACGTGGAAGTCCACCCTTTGGCCATTGGGTCTGCCTTCAAAGCATTGCAAGAATACGGAGCCCCCGTGTTGCGAACTGTCAAGGGGAAAGGTATTGAATCAGGAGACCAGGTCTTCATCACTGAATCAGGGAATGTTATCTTTGATGTGAAAGCAAAAGTTACAGATCCTGTACAGATGGAGAAAGAGCTAAACCACATCCCTGGGGTTATGGAAAATGGTATCTTCACCAGAGAGTGTATCGTCATAGGAAGACCGATGGCAGCTCCGGGGTGATTGTATTACCTCATTTCTGCCTGAAGATCTTCATCATCTGCTTTCTCAGCCTGCGAAACTCAACTTCATCGTCAGCCTCCTTGGCCACTCTCATAGCATCCAGTATTTCAATGAGAAAATCTATAGTCTCCAGCGGTATAATGTTGCAGTAGACAGCCAACAAAAAGGTAGCCATAGCCCGGTCGATGTTCTCCTTTGCCAGCCGTATGTTCTCTGCAACTCCCTGCCTAGTGACATGTCTCCTGCTGGCAATCTCCTCATAGGTGGTCTTCTCTTCCGTATCCAGGTTCCAAATGTATGTCACATAATCCTTAATCTGCTTCTTGGTAAAATAACTGGATTCAAGCAATTTTTGGGCGAAAGAGTCGCTATTTATCCAGTTTTCTATGTAGGTGAGAGTGTACTGCATGAGATCACCAAAGTCAAGTGATTTTACTTGACAAAATCACCTATTTAAACTTTGCGGTTAGGGGTACCACCTAGTACTATTGATCATTGATACTATATAAAGTTATCGGTTTACCATAAGCTTTAAATATGTAAGTTGCAATAATTATTTATGAAAAGAGTAGTAATCAGTGCACTGTTATTGATGGTAATTGGCATCTGTGGTAGTGTGGAAGCTCCTCTGAAGCAGGTGATGATCGATATACATCACAGTGTGGAAGGTGCAAATCCAGAAGTGAACATGGTGGCCATTACCAAGATCTTGGCTGACTTTACCTTCGAGATAAAAGACGAGCCTTTGACAGAGAATCTGTTGCAAGAGTACGACGTGGTGATGCTGTACCAGCCGTATGCTAACCTGGACGATGCTGAAATTGAAGCTTTAGTAGAGTTCGTCCGAAAAGGAGGAGGACTCATCATATGTGGTGAGCACGATGTGGGATGGAACGATTCGTCTAGATCCACGTACAACAAACTGGGAAAGACCTTTGGCATTATTTTCACATCCAATGCTGTTGATGATCCAACAGATAAAATGGGGTGTTATTGCACACCCATTATTCATAACATGGCAGAACACCCTCTCACAGAGGGGGTTACCCAGATCGTGTTGTACAAGCCGTGTGCGCTGCGGATATCAGCAGATGCAGTGGCTGTAGCCAGGGGAGATGATGACAGCAAAACAATAGGTGCAGAACAAATAACTGGGGAAGACATCGTGGTGGTAGCTGTTGCAGAGTACGAGCGCGGAAAGGTGGTGGTGACAGGTTCTCATACAGTGTTTGACGATTCCTTTATCAACCAACCTGACAACCAGACATTTTCTATCAACGTTTTCAACTGGGTATCAGAACAAGCTGTTCCCAAGGATAACTCATGGGTTACCATGGCAGGTATACTGGTGATTGCAGCGGTGCTGGTGCTGGTCATTGTACTGAAGAAGCGGTGATAACCTATAAAATAAAAACTATAAAACCCATAACCAATTAAACTATAAGGCGTAACTTAGGTAAAAAAAGAAAGGGGAGTCAAGAGACTCTAATTCAGAATTTTTCTCCACAGCTGGGGCAGAATTTACTTCCTGCAGGTACATCTGCTCCGCACTTGGAACACTTAATTCCTGCAGATACTGTCCCCATGGGATTGCCGCAGTTAGGACAGAACCGGGAACTTCTCGGTACTTGCATGGTGCACTTGGCACACTGGACTAAGGCTGCTCCAGGACCGGTCATCATCTGGGTGGCGCCCTGTAATGCGTAAGGGATTGCCATGAACCCTGCACCTAAAGCTGCTCCACCACCTTTGGTGTCCCTGATAGCTTCTGCAAACTTCTCTGCTACCTCCTTTCCCACGAGCTGTTCTGCTGTTACTCCTCTCTGTAGATAGAACAGCTTATTCTTGTAGTCATCAGGTATGGTGACCCCTTCGATTCGCATATCCACCATTTCCAGGCCAAACCGATCCAGATTCATACGGAGCTGCGCTCTGATCTTGGTGGATGTCTCCTCTGTCTGTCGGTACACCTCAAATGACGTGTAGTCTGCCAAGGTGTCAATGAATTTCTCAATGATAAAGGATTCGATGAAGGTCTTCACTTCAATTTCAGTGAACCGGGAAAGGTTTCCCACTACCTCAATCACGAACAGCTTAGGGTCTTCAACCTGCAGAAAGGTGGTGCCAAAGCTTCCCACAGGTACCATGTCCTTGAGCATGACCATTTGTTTGGTGCCGAACTTGATGGTGAACTTGGACGTATTGACAAAGACAACTTCTGCAGTAAAGGGGGTGCGCCCATCAAAGAATACCTTGTAAACTCTGTATATCAACGGTATATTTAACGTTGTTAGGGTATGCCTTCCAGGTCCTAGAACATCGTAGGCCTTTCCATCTCTGAAGAACACTGCTTGCTGGTTTTCTCTGACAATACATTGATCTCCTAGTGCAACTTCTCCTCTGTATGCGTTCACCAGGTCCTCTCCTCGATAGTCTATGACATGCATATTTCTTCCCTCTTATCCCATTCTTCCTCCAATTCGCGAATTTTCGTTTTTAAGACTTCTAATTCTTCTTCTCCCTTGACATGCTCTATCAAATCGAACATCTTTAAGTCGTGGCTGTAGATTTCGTCGAGCTTGTCCTCATCGATATGGATCAAGTCAAAGAACCCTGCATAGCCGTAGTCTGCGTGTTCAATCTTGTCTTCCAGTTTCTGGACTTTTCCCATGAGAGCTTCCAAGTTTTTGACTTTCTTTAAATCATCTGGGTGTTCCTCTTCCATACCAACGATATCGTATTTGAGACCTTCTAAGGCTTTTACCAGCCGCATTCTCAAGGCTTTGTCCTGTTCTCTTCGGAGTTCTTTCTCTTTGTAGCCTTTAAACCCTGGAACGATCAGTTCAAGCCTTTCCAGAAGTCTTAGCTTTTGGGGCATAGCCTCACCTGCACCACGTAGATATCGAAAGTATAAAAAGATTTCTTTTAGTGGGTGTCCAATTCTTGGATGTCACTTTTGTTACACGTGTAACATCTCATTGCTGTTTGTTATTCTTTGTGGTTCGTGATATTTGAGAAGGGTTTTTGTGTCGGCATGCAATCTTTAATTATTTTGATGATTTCCCTGGTTTCTGGCAGGTTATTCATGTTATTGGCATTTTTGAGAGTATCGTTTGGAGGCCGAATGGTAGCTACAGTATCCCCTTTAATATTTTTGCTACTCCATCTGGTGTTTCAGCCACAGGAACCTTTGCTTTTCCAAATGCTTCTATCTTGGATTCTACCGTTCCTGTCTTCCCAGATATTACTGCACCAGCATGTCCCATACGCTTCCCCTTGGGAGCAGTCTTTCCTGCCACGTAAGCCACCACTGGCGTGTCAATATTCTCCTTGATATATGCAGTTGCCAACTCTTCAGCATCCCCGCCAATTTCACCGATCAACACAACAGCTTTCGTGTCTTTCTCCTTGTCGTACGCCTTTAGCGCATCAATGAAATTGAACCCCACCACAGGATCGCCACCTAACCCCACTACAGTGGACTGACCCAACCCATTTCTGGTCAAATCTGCCACAATCTCATACGTTAAGGTACCACTCCTGGAAGCGACACCCACATCACCCGCTTTAAAGATATGGGATGGCATAATACCTAATTTACATTTCTCTGGAGCCATCATCCCCGGCGTATTCGGTCCAATGATACTGATACCCTTGGAAAATGCCACATTAATAAACTTGATAGAATCGTGCACAGGCACATGTTCCGTTATTACCACGATAGGATTTAATTGAGAATTGATAGATTCCAGAACGGCGTCCATGACAAAAGGAGCAGGTATAAAAATGATTGATGCATCAGCCCTCGTTTCTTCCTTAGCCTCCTTTACTGTGTCAAACACGGGGACATCATGAACGGTCTGCCCTCCTTTTCCTGGAGTAACACCAGCCACCACCTTCGTGCCATAATCCAGCATGGTCTTACTGTGAAACCGACCTTGGGTACCGGTAATCCCCTGGACTAGCACTTTGGTATTCTCATCGATGAGCATAGACACCAGTTCAACTTTCTTCTTATAAGTTTTGTGGAGCAGATGTTGATTCATTTGTTTGTGTTTCTCTCAATTTTGTTACACGTGTAACAGATGAGAACCATTAACAATTTGAAACCATATTAAACGAAAACCTTAAATCTCTTCAATTGATGGAGAAAGAATGGAAAAAATATGGCTTAAGAATTACCCCGAAGAGGTACCAGAGAGCGTGGAGTATCCTGAGGTTCCCATGCATTACTACCTGGATGAGGCTGCATCAGAATATCCAGATAAGGTTTCTATGATCTTTGTGGACAAAAAGATTACCTACAAACAGTTTCGAGAAGATGTGTTAAGACTGGCACAAGCGCTTTTAGATCTAGGAATAAAAAAAGGTGACAGAGTTTCTGTGTTTATGCCGAACTGCCCTCAAGCGGTGATTTCCTACTTTGCAGTTTTGAAGATAGGCGGAATTGTGGTGGAGTCAAATCCCATTTATGTGGAGAGAGAGCTTGAATACCAGTTAACAGATGCGGGAGTTGAAACTGTTGTTACCTTGGACATGAAAATGTTGTATCCTAAAGTGAAAGCTGTGAGAGATAAAACTGAAGTGAAAACGGTCATCGTGAGCAGCCTCAAGGAGTACTTACCTTTCCCAAAGAATGTTTTGTACCCTGTAGCGAAGCGGAAAGACGTAGTGAAGGTAGAAAGAGAAAAAGGAGTCTACTTCTTTAAAGAATTACTTCAGAAGTACCCTCCTGAAGAGGTACAGGCTGAGGTGAACCCTGACGATTGTGCAGTATTACTGTACACGGGAGGAACCACTGGCGTCCCCAAGGGGGTCATGCTCACCCATAAGAATTTAGTTTCTAACTGCGTTCAAGGTATTAAATGGCTTTACGAAGCTGAATACGCAAACGAGGTGGTCATGGCTGCTCTTCCTGTGTTTCACAGTTTTGGACACACGTGCTGCATGAACTTTTCAGTGTATGCTGCGTGCACCTTGATTTTGATTCCAGACCCTCGAAATACCAAGGATATCTTAAGAAATGTGGAGAACCACAAAGCTACCATGGTTCCTGGTGTTCCTGCCATGTATGTGAATATGCTTAATTACCCTCGCATGAAGGATTACGATTTATCTTCTGTGAAGTACTGTTTCAGTGGGGCTGCCCCCATGCCGGTGGAGGTTTTAGAAGAATTTGAAAGAGTAACAGGTGGCCTCATACTGGAAGGATTCGGCATGACAGAGACCAGTCCTGTCACCCACATTAATCCCATGGTTGGTGAGAGAAAGGTTGGGAGTATTGGGATGCCTATATTAGATACGCTGGCAAAGGTTGTGGATGTTGAAACAGGTGAAATAGAGTTAGCTGCAGGAGAAGTAGGGGAGTTGATCGTGAAAGGTCCCCAGGTGATGAAAGGGTATTGGAACAGTCCTCAAGAAACTGGAAAAGTGTTAAAAAATGGCTGGATGTACACAGGTGATTTGGCAACAATGGATGAGGACGGCTTTTTCTTTATTGTGGGCAGGAAAAAGGATATGATTATCTCGTCAGGGTTTAACGTGTACCCGAGAGAGATTGAAGAAGTTTTATTTGAGCATCCTGCAGTAAAGGAAGCCTCAGTTATCGGGGTACCTCACGAGAAGCGGGGAGAAACAGTGAAGGCCTTCATTGTGTTAAAAGAGGGAGAGACTGCGACTGCAGAAGAAATTAGACAGTTCTGTAAAAAGAATTTGGCAGCCTACAAGGTACCTACTTTTGTAGAGTTCAGGAAGAAGCTTCCCAAGACCATGGTTGGCAAGGTGTTGAGAAGAGAGTTGAGGGAGGAAGAAAAGAAGGCTAAAAAATAGCTCGCGTTATCTTTCTTTAGACGTAGAGTTTTGCTGCTGATCATTTGAATTTTGGGCTGCTAGATATATGGAAATTACCAAGACAACTGCGCAGATCATACCGATCTTTCCATATGTTGCAGACCCAAGAAGTATTTCATTTAAGGCATTGACGAGTAATATGGCCGCAATAGTTCCAAATAGATATCTTTCAAGTTCACTCATTCTCGTAATGTTCACTGGCAGTTTAATGCCTCCTTCTTCTTTTCTAATAAAAATACCGTAGAGACCAATAGCAATTATAAAGAGCACAACTGAAAGCAAAAAGAGATCCAACAAAATAATTGCTTTTGTTTGAAAATATTCCAAAACTCTAGCAGTTGGTTCATTAGAAAATCCCCATTTCTTTGTTGACTGCCAAACGAAGGAGAAAGATCCTAAAGCACCAAATATCCATGCAACAAAGCCAAGAACAGTGAGAAGAAGAATTGATCCATAAATAATGACATATTTTCCCCATTTGAAACTGGCCAAAACCAATCTATGAAGGGTTTTACCTGTTAGCAATTTTTTCATCTCTAGATCCATTTAGTCACCCCCAAAAATCTCTTCATGATAGTTTATTTCACTGCAAAATCTATGAAAAATAGAAGAGAAAATCCTGCATTTACCATTTTCTTCTTTCACAAGACAGAGATTCTTGAGAGTTTCCATCACATTATCTTGTCCTTTTATTTTCCGAGGAGAGTCACATAAGTCTTTCAATTCCTTTTGCTCTTCATCCCCCAGGTTTCCCCAATAGTATTCGAAGTGACCCTTGAATTCTCTGTACAACATTTTCTTCATATTTTCATATGAAGCTTGATCAAGTTTTTCACCGAAAATTCTCCCCGTATCACATCTATACTTGAAGATTTCATAGCAAGCCAGCTGTATGAAGAATGGATGATAATACGCTACGTCAAGCACAAGATTCTTGTCGTCTTCATTGAATTTCACTCCTGCTTGTTCAGAGGATTTAAAGATCAGGTGTTTGGTATCCTCCAATGTGAGAAATCCGATTCTCATTTCGTGGAAAATGTTAAAGAAGGGTGATGACCTGATTTCTTTTGAGTGAGTCAATTCTTTCAGGTCTTTCTTGCTTACTGTTACGTATGTTATATTTGAATAGGATGAAACAAGATATCTCAAATTGCTAAAGAATGATGAAGTGAAATTGGTGTTTTGCGTTACTGACTCAAATTCATCAAAACAGAAAACTACTCTAATACCTTGGGTTGAATACTCTTCAATAAGGTTGTAAATGTCTGTGGTGACGAGACACTCCTTTGTCAGTAGGTTGTCAATAAAAGTTCTTGCAGACTCTTTCACAGATTTTTTCACCTTGTACAGGACGAGCCTCCAAAATTGTGTCTGTGTAAGCTCACTGAGACCCTCGAAATCTATGTACAGTACTATGTAGGTTTCTGGATTCAAATACTCTTTTATAACATCGGGATGAGAAATATGATGTAAGAGGGAGGTACGTCCGATTCTTCTCTGTCCTGTTAACGAAACAGGTTGCTGTTTTTTGATCAATGAGAAAATCTCCCTCACTTCCTCCTTTCTGCCATAGAAATCCTCAGGATTTCTAACAGGACGACCTACAATATATGGATTGTTCATTTACATTCCCTCCAAGAGCTTATGCAGTTCCTTATTCTTTTCACACCAATGTTTGATCAGTTTAACCTTAAACCAATAATGGTCCGCCGTTTTTTGTTCAATAATATCATCATTCAAGAATCTCTCAAATACCTCCCTCACTCTCTGTTCTTTGATCTCAAAGAAGAACTGTCGGAGATATTTGACAATATCAGAGGTGGTCGAAACACTTTGTGAAGAAAGCACGTTAGCCAACGTCAAGAGGACAATTTGTTCCAGCCGATCCATTCCGTCCCAGATGTATTCAAAATGGGGAGTTCCAGCAACTACCACCCTGTCCAGCACCTCGTTCACATCTTCTATGGTAGCATAGTTTCTTCTCTTTTTCATTTGATGTTCAACAAGGTAGTAGCAAATTAACTGAACAAAGTACGGATGACCAGCAGTCATTTCCAGAATTTTCTCAACAGCGAGAGGATCATATTCCATGTACTCTTTTACTGGATCACAGATAAGTTGAGCAGCTTCATTTTGCTCCAGAAAACTAATCTTGTGATAAAGACCAATGTTAAAGAGAACTGACCAGTAATCCGAACTCATCTCCTCGAGCTGATGAGTGCCTGAAAAAATGAAATCTATTTTGTCGGAGTGTTGCATGAGGTTTCTCATGAACGTCAGGACATCTCTGTCAATTTTTCCCTCATGGATCTTGTCATCAATAGCCTCGAATTCATCCATCATCAAAATCATTTTGCAGATTCCCAGTTTTTGCGTGGCTTCTTGCAGAAAAACATCTCTGAAATAGAATGCTGGTCTTTGAATGAATTTGCTTTCATCTGGCATAGCAACCTCAAAATTCCTTTTGGAAAGTTCTCTCCAGATTTCTCTGGTTACCCAGTAAAAAAAGTTGCCTGTTCCCGAATCCGGTATTCCCTGGAAATCCAGAATGACTGGCAAGAAATTATCTTCTAGCCTTATTTTTAGTTGGTAGAGAATTGAGGTTTTTCCAGTTCGTCTTTGTCCATGAAGTATTAAAATGTGTGTTCTATCCATTATTTTCAGTGTAATTTCTATATCTTTCAAAAATTTGTTACGACCATAAAACATTTTTGGGGTTCTGAGGGGTATCCCTGGTATATATGGATTTTTCATTTCTTTATATTCTCTCTTACTTTCAATAAATGTGATAAGATCTGCAAAATTAAGAGTCTTTCCTCCTTTCTCCGCATCATCAAAGGTAATAGTGAAAGATACCCTTAAAGAATTGTTTCCATTTTTCATCTTTATGGAGAATTCGATTTTGGCAAATTCGTTCGGACTCAATATTCTAAGAAATCTATCAGGCGGGCCTACAATTGTAAAATCTCTTGAAGGAAGAATGGAAATGGTAATATTTTCTGCTTTACTGATCCCTTCATTTACCAATTTGAGCCTTACAGCATTTTTCTCTCTTCTCATTGCTTTTTTTGATTCTAAAATAGTCTTTAATTCTGCTTTTCCTCGTAACTTTACGAATTCAATCGAAATAATATCTTGCCATGCCTTCAATACTGATTGCAATATGTAGCGATCAGGGTTATCAAATTCTTTGAGTTCTCTCGTAAATTGACGCTCAGTTTTTTCTAATAAGTCTAGACAATCTTTTAGATTCTCAATTTTATCGTCCCTTTTTGCGTAAAAGCTCTGTTTTCCTAAAAGACGGACAATATCCTTTAATGCTGGCAAAGCTCTTTCAATGCTCTCGTCAACTAATTGAAAATCATCGATGTATTTGGTCAACAAACTCTCTGATGTGTGGATTCTTGAGATAGTGGAAAATCTTAAAAGATTATAATAAAGGTTGTATCGATGTACTAACTCTTTCATGTACGCATTTTTCTCTTCATAGGTAGTCTTCTTTACTATCATTTCAATATGGTTCAACAGTTCTCTTTTTTCTAAAGTGAGAAATGACTCTCTAAAACAGTTTTGAAGTATATAAAAGAAATTTTCTCTTTTCTTTTTTAAGATGTAGAATGAATTTTCTATTTTTCTTGAAGTAACATCATTGGAATTTTTTGAAAGATAAAAAAGGATTTTCATGGCTTCATAGGGACAATATTCACCGTAATCCGCCATAGCTTCGGCAATAGCTTCTTTTAGCAATTCATCTCTCTCTAACAATAGCAATCTTCTGAAAATCTTAGTAGCTTTTTGCGGGTTTCTTATTCCCGTTTTTCCAAGTGTGAGGGCCAATTGTATCCTCACAGAAATGTCATCATCTTGTAGAAATTGTTCAAGTACCTCCACATCAAAGGGGCATGACTGGCTAAGTACTCCAATTGATCTGATAACTCTCTCCTTGATTTCAGGATTCTTCTCAAATGCTAACGTTGTCGTAAGAATATTCAGTGCTTTCTCAGGTTGATATTTGCTTATCTTATCAAAAGAAGAGAAAGCAGAAGATCTCACAGATCCAATAGAGTCTCTTGCTAAGTTTTCTATAATTTCTATAACTCTTCCAGAATGTTCTTTTTTGAAATTACCAAGAAAGGATGCTATTTTTTCACGAATAGCGGGATTACTATTGGCATGCAGGTTTTCTACTATAGAAAGAACGTTCCTACTGTCCTTTTCCATGAATTTTTCTAGAAAATTAAAGGCTGTTCTAAGGACAAGATCATTTTCATCTACGCAAAGTTTCGCAATTATTCCCAAGCTTTTTTGAGGAAAAGAATCAATGTATTTAGGAACTAAGAGTGCAACTTGTAGCCTCACCTCAGGATTTGGATCTTCTGAATATTCTTTGAGTAGACGAAAAGATTCTTTTGGAAAATTCTTCTTAAAACGGAAAAGTCTCTTAGCGATGTCAATTCTGACATTCTTGTTCTGGTCTTTGTAGATTTTTTTAATGATTTCGAAGGATTCAGCAGGATAGTCCTTCATTAGTTGAATAATGAATTCAAGAGCTTTCACCCTCACTTGGGCGACTTCATTTTTTGCTGATCTTTCCAAAATTTTTAAAACTGTATTCAAGTTTGTCGGAAGAAAACGAGGAAGAATTCTCAACCCTATAATCTTTATTGAAGGTTCGTAATCTCTAGATAGTTCTTCGAGAAATTCCAACCCTTTTTCCCAATTTTCAAAATAGTTTCGGCTGAGAAATCGTATCGACTCCTTTTGAACCGTTGATATTCCATCAACAAGTAGCTCTTGCGGGGTTTTTTCTCCACTTTTATGCAGTCGGAAAGCTGTTTTAAATACAATATCAAGGAGGATCTTGGAGTCTCCATTTTCTAGTCTCTTCAAAAGAACGATGACTTCATGTGGATTACGTCTGTTCGCAGGAGAAAAGATTTTTTCTATTTCTTCTTGAAGTTTTTCAACTTCTTCTTTCATTACTAACTCCAAAAGAGCAACTGTTTTTTCCGGAAATGTGTTCCATTCCCCTCTGAGAAAAGAAATTGCGCTCTTCCTTATTTCATAGTCTGGATCGCGCGAAAATACTTCTAAGAGCGAAAATACCTTATCTGGTGCCTCAGATGCCAATTCGAAAGCAGCTTCCATCACATATTTTCTTTTTGTCTTATCATCATAGGCAGCCAATACTTGAAGAAAAGATAATGCTTTGAAAGGTTGATGTATCCCGACTTTAATGAAGCGGGATTTGATTTCTCGTTGGGTAACCCATTCGTCCATCATGTATCCTGGCCCGTCATCGCCAGTTTTTTTCCACATCTCAAAGAGCAACTCTAAAGTTTCTTTAGGATATGTAAACTCAAAGTGCACAAGAGACTTCATGACAGAGAACCGAACAGCGTTATGATCACTTGCTGCCAGATTTCTGAGCAATTCAAAAGTTCTTTCAGGAAGCATATCAACTGTTAATGGGAGTACATCAGGAATGAATTTGGAAGAGATATCATTACTCCTTTCCATTTGAAAAAGCAGGTGCAGTGCATGGGTTGGGTGATCTTTTGCGAATTTAGTAATAGCATTCAAGACAATTCTTTTGTCACTAGTCTCTATGGTTGGAAGCAGGCTGCCCATAAGTTTTGCAGTTTCTTTTGGATACTTCTTTCCAATTTCTCCAAGCAGATCTATAATACCCTTGAAGATGATATAGTTTCCTTCTTGAAAGATCTCTTTTCCCAGATTTTGAATAGCTTGTTCAGGAAAAGACTCCCATATTTGTTCGTAAATTCTCAGTGCAAATTTCTTCTCTTTGTGTCCTCCTTTGAATAGCTTCTCAGTTAATTTGTTCAGGTTAGAGATGCCCATCTCTGCGAGATTTGTTAAAACTCTTGAAGCTTCAATACGGGCATAATGATTAGAATCAGTTAAGAGAAAGCCCAGAATTTTCAGTACATTCTCGTTAGGATTCTCGACTTTGTCCAGAGTAAGGAGGGCTTGCATTTTGCAGGCATGTGTATCTTCAGCAAGTTTTTGCAGAAGAGAGAAGATTGTATTTTCATTTATTCTTCTTGCCATTTTTTCAGCAATTTGTATCTTCATCTTTTCATCATTACTCTCGCAAATTCTTTTCAGCTTTTCGTAATATTCTTCCATTTCTTTGCTTCGAAAAGCGCTTCCCAGTGTCTCCCGAGGATTATTCAAACAGACCCTCCTTTTATCTCATGGACTTGAGCTTTTTTCTCTTTTTATACTATATAAATTTTTGGGTAGGTTGATTAGAAATCTTCCAATTAATTGATTTCTTTGTCATGTGGGCAATATTTCAGTTTCTTGATTCCTACTTTCAATATTCAATCTCTAATCCTTTTATCCTAGCGATCATGGGAAATCCATAGGGATCTGGGAATTGCTTGTGATGCTTTGAGCTCACTGTATCATGCATGTTCATGACATCAGAGAGCTTTGATCAGGACTCTAGCTCTCAATTCTTATTATAAGATAGGTGAACATGCAACAATTTTGCAGTAATTCTTATATTGAACAAAATAAGCTTTCCATCTAATTCTTTGCATCCCTTTCATTATTCCATCATAAGACCATTACTGTTCAACTCTTCGATTTAGAATATTCCTTAATTTTTTCCTTGAGGGTTTCCACCCCTTTCCCTGTCTCAGCAGAAATATTTACGTATTCACTTCTGGAAAGATCACATTTGTTGTTAACAATAATAAAAGGAGTATTAAACTCATTTTTTATGTCCTGTAATAAATTCTCCTGATCAGCAGCAGAGTACCCACAAGTTTCTGACACATCAAATATGTACACGATCACATCTGCCAGATGGGTCAACGCAGATATAGCCTGTTTCTCTATCCAGTTCCTTTCGGAGAACGGCCGATCCAACAACCCCGGCGTGTCCACGATTTGTATCTTGGTATGACGATACTCCATATACCCCAGATTGATCCCCTGGGTGGTAAAGGGGTACGACTGTATCTCAGGCTCTGATCCTGTCAAAGCTTTCAACAAGGAGGTTTTCCCCACATTGGGAAATCCAGCTAAAACCACTGTAAACAAACCAGGGTTCACTGATGGGAGGTTAACCAGCTTTTTTCTTGCCTCTCTCAAAAATTCCAAATTTTCTTCAATCTGATCCAGAATAGACACGTACCGAGCATAACATTGTTTTCGCAACTGGAAAGCTTTATCCTTATTATTTCTCATCTTTCTTAAGTATTCTCTCTTGATTTTTTTGACCATGTTGGACGCCCATTGGACAGCTCCCAAATTATGTCTTATCTCATCTTCTCCCACTAGTAAATCTATTAATTCTCTCTGAAATGTGTCCATCTGTTGAAAAGAAGGGTATCGCTTTACAATTTTTTCCAGCATAGATGAAATAGTATCTGAAGCTAGAGTAACCTTCTCAAAATCATTTCTGCTCTTCTTGGATGCCTTTCTGAAAGCTGTATCAATGATCATCTTTTTGGTGAAGGGTGGAATTTCCTTGAACATTGGATGTATATTTTTTACAACATTAAAGAGGTTGCTGTTGCATCTGTCAAATTCTGTCCCGCGAACATCTATATACTGTATACACTCACAGCAAAATGCAGTAGTTGAACGACAATATGCAGAATCTGAAGAATACTTTGCCGTTGAAAAGCCAAAAGATGAAAATATTTATCTTTAAATTATCAATCTCTTATAATATGCAATCCAAAGACAATGTATGTTACACGTGTAACACGACGAATAGTTAACCAATGATTGAAACCCTCACAACCATAACCGAAAGACTTATAACATTTTTCGTACCATTTTGTATATGGCCATAACATTTAGAGTTGAAAACTACAAAGATCTCATCGATGAAAATAATTTGTACTACATTCTGATGAAGAGCTCTTCCCAATTGGGAACCATATATGCTATCCCTGCTGGAAATCATCCCATCAGGGGTTACAGGAAAGAGTTAACCTACATGGAGAGCACAGTATTTCCCTATTTAGAAGATCATGGCGTTCAGGTACTCAAAGTTTCCAACGTGGTCTTTGAACCAGATAAGATGATTGTTCGTCTGGATAACCCTGATGATCTAAAGTACTTTTACAGAGATTTTTTCGTTATCGGTGAAAAATATAACTACACCTATGTTGCCACCTTGATCTTCAGTCCACCTGTGATTTTTTCCTTTTCTGGTCCTCACAGAACTACCAGAGAATTTGCCAAGAAAATGGAAGAAGAAGGATACAAAGTTATTGAAGGAGAAATCTAGGAATGTAATGCATCCAATTTGAGCTTTAACCATGAGGTAAGAATGTCACATGTTGATTGTCTCATTTTGTTACACGTGTAACAAATTTTCTATTTTTTACTCCGTTCGATAACTATCGGCACTCAGAATTTGACATCGATAACCAGAAAAGAATTGAAATAATATGTAAGAATAAATAAGAATATGTAAGAATAACCCTCAGTTAACCTCTGAAATAGATAATGAGGAGGCCTGCTGCTAACCCCACCACGATGATAACACCCGCAATGATGATTAAATGAAGCCTGCTCAATCCTCCTATAACGCCCTCACCAGGCTGCGCCACAATCAGCGTGATCTCGTGGAACGTTGTCAGCCCTGCATTGTCCCAGGCTCTCACATAGATGGGGTATTCACCTGACTCTTCCGGTAGTACCCAGAGGTAGCTCCATGATTCAGTACCTTGTGCTCTTTCGTAAGCTTCTTCGCCTATGGCGACTTCAACGTAATCTATTCCATTGGCATCATACGCTGTCCCTGTGATGAGGAATGTATCCCCAGATATTTCAGTTCGATCTGGAGTAGATATATACAGTTCAGGGGGGGTGGTATCCACGACTACCGTAATGATTTCTGAGTAACCTACATGACCCAGATCGTCCCACGCTTTTGCCTGCAGCGTGTACATCCCATCTTCAGGGTTCCATTGGTATGTCCATACACCAGCTCCTTCCACTAACTCCCAGGTGGAACCACCATCGGTGGTGATTTCAACCCTCTTCACCATATCGTTGTCGGAAGCTATTCCCTCAATTAAAAAGCTGTTTTCGTCCTCAATATCCTCGAAGTCTGTAGTAATTTTCACTGTAGGAGGTGTATTGTCCACGATTATCGTTGCTTTGCCTTCTACTAATTCGACATTCCCTTCATCATCAGTGGCTCTGGAACGTATGGTGTAGATGCCGTCTGTGGGCAGTTTCCACTTGTACGACCAGGTTTCTGTCCCTGATGCTGTATGCCAGGTGACACCGTTATCAAGAGACACTTCTACTTTTACCACTTTCTTGTTATCAGAGGCAGTTCCCTTTACTGTGACAAAGGTTCCCTTTAATTTGCTCCCATTTTTGGGATAGGTTATAATGGAATCAGGAGATAACGTATCTGAGGGGGGCTGTGCACTGGGCGGCGGTGAATAGGGGGGAAGGGGTAATTGCATGACAGTGAAGGTCTTATTGGGCACACTGGATGCTGCTGTTGCATCTCCGTGGGCATCTACTGATTTGGGTCCTGGACTGGAGGGAGGGACTTTGAATTTGGCAGAGAAGGTTCCAGAAGCATCTGCTTTGACTGTTCCCGGTGATCCCCCAGGGGTAGTGGCTCCCAGAGGTATTAAGGTCACAGGAGCACCCGCAAAGGTTACAGTAATGTTGTTCTCACTTGGCGCAAACCCAGTACCCGTGATGGTAACCCAGGCCCCTGAAGGACCTGCCACAGGGTAGATGTTGATAGAAGGCGGTACAGGCGGCGTTGGAGGAGCACAATCACCCACTGGTATGTCCGGGCCTGTCCCACCCAGAGAAGTGGTATCAGTACCATCATCTGCTGTTATGGTGTAGCTTTGAGTCCCAAGGGGAAACCCTCCGGTATAGACGTAGTAGTAAACTTTCCCGTTCTTGTAGTATTGATCTGTGGGATCTAATTCTACCATGTTGAAGGTGCCTATACCTGTAATAGTTACTGTGATAGAGACGGGATCATCATTATCTTGATCAGTATACGTGACTTGGTAGATGAAGACGGTAGATGTATTTCCACAGGTAGGGGTCACACTCGCATTGGAGAGCACAGGGGGCGTATTGGCATCTGCAGTCACGGTAGGGCCTGTCCCGCCCAGAGAAGTGGTATCTGTCCCATCATCTGCTGTTATGGTATAACTGTGCGTACCCACAGACAAGCCAGCAGTATAATCATAGTAGTAGACTTTCCCATTCTTGTAGTATTGATCTGTGGGATCTAATTCTACCATGTTGAAGGTACCAACACCAGTTATAGTTACTGTAATGGAGATGCAGTCATCGTTATCCTGATCTGTGTATGTAACCTTATACCTGAAGTTAGTGGTTTGCGTACCAGTAGAAGGAGTAACAGAGTCGGAAGAGAGCACAGGGGGCGTATTGGCATCTGCAGTCACGGTAGGGCCTGTCCCGCCCAGAGAAGTGGTATCTGTCCCATCATCTGCTGTTATGGTATAAC
>Ga0209427_10001959_pt1 | contig 24006 bp, 28 predicted proteins | sample DeeMarSWOR136_30_FD_187465 | JGI IMG/M metagenome (GOLD analysis project Ga0209427, IMG submission 187465) | Marine sediment microbial communities from White Oak River estuary, North Carolina - WOR-1-36_30 (SPAdes) (version 2) | ecosystem: Environmental > Aquatic > Marine > Intertidal zone >...
CAAAGCGCTCAGCACGCACTCGTCGCCGTCGATGTCCATGAGCGTAAAGAGGGGAGCTTCATCAGACGCGGGTTGGATAACGTAGGCGACCGCCCCAACGACGATGACTACTCCAAGTACCGCCAAAGCGAGCACAGCCGTTCTCAGTTTCGCCTCTCTCCCTTCGGGCCGTATACCTAATCGGACGGGAGCCCCCTTAAGCTTTGCTTTACCTTACAAGTACGGGCGGCCTCATGAACCAGTGATGGAGGGCGAGCTTGATGGGCGAGACGGGCTTCTCGGAATACGGTAAAAAAAGGAGTTGTGCAGGCCTGCTCATGAGGCGTCTCAATGATGTTGTGCCCCAAATCTGACTTGTGCTTTGCTGATCCGATACCCCGTTGTCGTAACGCAATCCTCTACTCGAACTCGCTTGCTTGCCCGCGCATGACAGATCGCAAGAACCTGCGTTCCCGACGGGTTCCAGAAACTCTATAGGCTAAACCCTAACCGCGTAACGTGAAGGGCGATATCGTCTCCCCCGAAGCCCAAGTCCCAGGGCCACGATATAGACTTCCGCGCTCCGCTTTCGACTCGCCCTCGGCTTAAACACCTTCACGAAGCGATACTCCATCTTGACCCCGTCGAGGAAGCCCTTAAAAAACTCGCCCTGAAACGCTTTGACCATGAGGTTCCCGTCGCGGCGGAGAATGGTTCCCGCCAGCTCCACGGCGTGTCGCGCGAGATCCATTTGCCGCGCATGATCCACCTCCCAGATCCCCGAGATGTTGGGCGAGGCATCTGATAAGACCACGTCGGCGCGGCGCGGCAGATGCTTCAGGATCTCCCCGCCTTCGACCCGGGTCACGTCGTCGACCAGGGTCTTCACATTCGGCCACGGCAAGGGCTTAATGGCTTCTAAGTCGATGCCCAAGACGAAGCCCGCGTCGCCGACCAGGCTTCGCGCGCCCTGCAGCCATCCCCCGGGAAACGCCCCCAAGTCCACGACCACGTCCCCCGGCTTCATGAGGTCGTATTTTTTCGCGGCTTCCAGCAGCTTGAAGACGGCCCGGCTCCTGAAGCCGTACTCTTTGGCGCGACGGTGGTAGACGTCCCGCTGCCGTTCCCTGAGCCACTTCCGCGTCACCCTCTCTTCACCTCCAGCGCGATCCCGTGGTACCCGTCCCTCTCTTTGCTCCCGGTCATAGTAGGATAGGGTCAGCAAAGAATCTATCGACAGCCCAGCCGGGAGCCACCTCGTTGTCCGCCGACGGATCGCTCTCCCTGCATCATCAGTTATATACCGGGCGGCCTCTACTCATAGTAAGAGCCTTCGTTCACACGGAGTGATGGATGACATGAGACTTGAAACCTTACCCCGAATACGGTTCGCTAACCTCCCCACCCCCCTCGAGGAGATGCCGAATCTCGCGAAGCGGCTGGGCGGCCCACGCCTCTTCATCAAACGCGATGATGTGACGGGTCTGGGCCTGGGCGGCAACAAGACGCGGAAACTCGAGTACATCATGGCCGACGCACAGGCCAAGCACGCGGACACCATCATCACGGGCGCGGGCTTTCAATCCAACTGGTGCACCCAAACCGCGTGCGCCGCCAGACGGCTGGGGATGGACGTGATCTTGGTCAAACAAGGCCCCCGCGAGGGCTATGACCCCGCGGAATATGATGGCAACCAGCTCCTCCACGCGCTCCTCGGCGCCGAGATACACGTCGCGCCCTCCCGGGCACGAGCCGACGAATTGATCCGCAGCTTGGCCGACGATCTGCGGCGCCGCGGGCGGACCCCCTACGTCATCGGCGCCGCGGGCTCCACGCCCTTGGGCGTCGCCGGCTACGTCAACGCGATCCTCGAAGTCCTCACCCAAGCCATCCAGCAGGGGATCACCATCAGCCACATCGTCCACGCCACGGGCTCCGGCGGCACCCAGGCGGGCTTGGTCTTGGGCGCCACGGCCTTCAACACGGGCATCCAGGTCCTCGGGATCAGCGTCAGTCCCTCCGACGACCGCGTCGAAACCATTACGCGGCTGGTCACCGCGTCAGCCGAGTTCTTCGACCTCGACGTGTCCGTGGCAGCCTCGGACGTCACGGTCATCGACGACTACGTGGGCGCCGGCTACGGCGTGATCTACCGCGAGGTCGTGGAGGCCCTGCACCTGGTGGCGGACGCCGAGGGCGTCTTTCTGGACCCAGTGTATTCGGGGAAGGCCATGGTGGGGCTGATCGACCTCATCAGCAAGCACTACTTTCAGAAAGAGGACACCGTCCTCTTCCTGCACACGGGGGGGACGCCCGCCCTCTTCCCGTATAAGGGCCCCATCAAAGCCTTCATGAAGCACGAGGCGCCCGCGTGGGTGCGGCCGGCGTGGTCTCCCACGTAGCCACGGGAGACCAACGAAGCGGTCCCCGCGTTGCAGGCGGAAGGCCGGGGCCATCCACTGATACGTCGCATAGGACCCCCCTTCGCCTGGTGTCTCCGGACGTCGCCCGGGAAACCCGGGGGCCTCACGGCCGCCGAACCGCTGGGCCGTCCTTCCCCCGGGGCCCCGCGCTTACAGGGTTTCGACGAAGGCGATCAGGTCCTCGTGGGTCCGGAAGTGCTGGGTGATGTTCTTCTCCAGGAAGGGGCTCATCGTGGATCCGGGCCAATAGATGTACACGTCCTTCCCATTATTGTGGGCGTACTGCATCTCGTTGTTCACGCCGGGGCTGTGAATCGCCGGATCATAGTAATCGACGATGATGAAGTCACTCTGGTCGATGAGGGTGAAGTCCGTGTTCACGGTCTGATTCATCAGAAAGTCGCGGGCGGCCTGGACCTCCTGAATCGGGATGGTGACGCGCTCTTCGCGGCCCTCCGTCGTGAACGGGATCACCACCTCCGTCTTCCCGGCGTCCTCCAGGGCTTGGATGGTGGCCTGCCAGCTCATGTCCTGGATGCCCAGGGGGTCAAAGATCACCATGCTCCGCCGCAACGCGTCCCGGAAGGTTTGGACGTCGCGGATCTGCTCCGCCGCGGCGAAGGAGATGGGGTAACTCAGATAGGCTTTCTTCACGCCGCCCTCGAAGGCAATGCGGTACATGGATTCCGGGGGATCCGCGTAGAAGAGGAGGTAGAAGGCGCGGTTCTGGATCTCGGCGAAGGTCCGCGTGAACGCCATGTCCTCATCCCGCCAGATCAGGAGCTCCAACAGGCTGTGCTTGCCACGCCACCCCTTCTGGACCTCCAGCCGCCCCTTGATGGAGTAGATCGTGTCCATCACGTTGAAGTAGAGGTCAGGCTGCAGCTTGGAGAGGTAGGAGTAGTCGAAGCCGTCGAAGAGGTACTTCTTCCACCGGAAGCACGCATGGGTATCGATGACGGTGTGCTCCGCGTCCCCAATCGTCCGCAAGATATCCTCGAAGACCGACCACCGCAACGACTGCAGCGTAAACTGCGGGAGGTCCAAGATCTTCCCCTCCTCGATGGGATACCCCCCCGCCTCCGCCTTCTCATACATCATCTCCCCCACGTTCTTGATCTGAATATCGATGCCCTGCTGCCGTGCCAAGGCCACCATGGCGGCAATGGCCTGCCGCCGCCCACTCCCACTGATGCCCGTACAGACAATGATCACCATCCGTCACCCGTGGTCGTTCTACCAAAAATCATATGGCTTTATCCCGCTATAAGCTTATGCTCTGACCCCCGCGGAACACCCGATCAGCCCCCGCCCCCCGCCGCCTCGCCGTTCCCCGTGGCCGAGTCGCCGAGACAGCACGAACACCCGGCCTCACCCAGCAAACCGCCGCCCGCTAGCTACCCGACGAACCCCGAGACCGCGCGGTTCCACCGAATCCGTTCCTCGCGCGCCCGTTCACTAGCTCGCTACTCCGCCGCCAGCACGATGCGCTCCGCCGCCACATTGACCTCCACCACGCGGCACCGCGCCACCCGCTTGGACTGCCCCAAGATGTCCCGCAGCACCACGCCCCCCTCCTCCACCCGACAGAACACCGCGTCCTCAAACACCCGCTCCCCATCGAGGAGCACCCGAAACTCACACATCCCCCATCCCCTCCCCTACAACCACGCCCCATAAGCATAAGAACCTTTCCCCATTCGTCCCCAACACTCCCCAACCGTCCCACCCAGTCCCCAACCATCCCGGGCGTTACCCCTCCCCACTGCCCCAATCGCCCAATCCAGCCCAAAAACAACCGTTCCACCTACCAAAAAAAGACAGAAACAAACCGGAAAAAAGAAAGAAAAAAAAGCTGGGAAAAAGAGGGGGAACCGGCGCACGCTACTGCCTCAACGGCCCGAACACGGCCTCCAGCCGATCCACACCCAGCGTCTTCAACGTCTCCCGCGTGGGGATGCCCCGCGCATCCCAGCCCAAGAGGGCGTAGTACGCCGTCTTATCCGCCATGACCTGCGCCCGATCCGTCGTCTTCCCCTTGAGAGGACCCGAGGGCAGGGGCTCGTAGAACCGCGGTGGATTATCATCGTCGTCGGGGGTCCACACGTGGTCCGGCCCGCCCACGAGGAGGGACGCCCGCTGGATGGCCAGCATCCGCGGCCCCATAACCGTCTTCCACTCCTCGCCCGTAACGTCCCAGCCCGTAATCGCCCGCAGCATCGCCCACACCGGCTCCATGGTGTCATCAAAGAGGTTGAAGCCACAGATCACCGCCGAGTCCGCGAAGCCCCACATCATGTCACTGGGGCCATCGATCTGGCCACCGACCGAGGTGTGGTCGGCGCCCTGCACCGTGGAGGCATAGGCAGAGATGGGCTCGTAGTCCAAGCCACTCCGCGTCCCATGCGCCCCGATGGCCATCCCCTTGGCGTGGACGACGTAGGGCAACACATCCACCCCCGTCATCTCCCTGATCTTCAAGGCCGCCCGATACGACCCCTCCGCGAGGATGTCGCCGACGCCCTCCCGCTTCGCCACCATCTCCGCCAGCCGCCCAAAAGCCTGGGCGTCCCCCCACTCCAGGGGGAAGCCAATGTCCTCCTCCGTCCAGATCCGCCGCTGATAGAGCTCGCCCGCAAAGCCCAAGACGTTCCCGCCTTGGATGCCACAGAGGCCCATGTCGTCGCCGATGGCCGCCACGTACACGTTCCCCTCGGGCTCAAAGATCCCCAGATTGGTGCCCATGTACGCCTGGATCTCGTAGTCGGGGTTGTCGGTGATCGCGCCTTTGAAGGGACCTCGATTCACCGCCGCCACCTTCAGACAGGTGGTGGGGCAGCCATAGTCCCCCCAGTACCGCTTCTGCCAGACCCGCCGCTCAAACTCGTCGCCGCCGAAGCTCCGCTCATCATGCCACTCCTCCTGCCAGTTCCGGACGGGCTCCGAGCTGGTGTAAAAGCCCACCTCATACCCCGCAAACCCGGTGCCCCACCGCCGCATCATATCATTTCTGAAGCATCGAGCCGTAATCGTCTGCACCTGTCGAAGGGTGTCCTCCATCTCGACGGGCTCGGGGACGGGATTGGTGCCCTTCGCCACGATGGCCTTCAAGTGCTTGGACCCCATGACGCCACCGTACCCACCGTACCCGCAGGCATGCGTCCACTTGAGAATCACGCCCGCAACTCGAGTCTGGGTCTCCCCCGCCGGCCCGATGTACAGGATGCCCGGCTCCTTCCACATCCGTCCACGCCGCCTTGTCTCCAGGTCGTGGATGACTTCTTTGTTGATGAGCTTGACCGTCTGCTTCCCGTCCTTCCCCCACAGGTGCGTCGCGTCCCGGATCTCCGCTTGCCCGTCTTCGACGTAGAGGTACACCGGGGCATCCGCCTTCCCCGTGACGATCACGCCGTCGTAGCCAGCGCACTTGAGCTCGAGGGGGAACTCACCCGCCCCCGTGGAGCCGATGATGCTGTTGGTCAAGGGGGACTTCCCCGAGACACAGATCCGCATGCCCGGGTAGTACCCTGTCAGCGGTCCGGCCAACGCCAGCAAGATGTTTTCGGTTCCGAAGGGGTCGATGGCCCCCCATTTGTCCCCTAACCGGTCCCAGAGAATCTTTGCCGCAAGGGCTCTACCCCCAAGGTACTTCCTCAGAACATCCTCGTCGAAGACGATGTCCCTTACACGTTGTGAGGTAAGATCGGCTTCTAGGACCTTTCCCGCGTATCCTCCCGTCATCTACACCAACTCCTTCGCTGTTTCCCCGTAGAAACGATACGCCAGGCCCACCGTGGCCTCCTCAGGCGTCTTCGCATAGAGCTTGTAGGACGGCACCTCCCCCAGTTTTGACGTTGATCGCTCAACGACGCGGAGAACATTGTACCCACCCTCCGTACACGCCTTCACGCACTCAGGATCCCCGCCGCAGAGGTCACAGATCACCGCTTTATTGGTTGCCGGGTGGAGAAAGGGCACTCGCCCAGGACAGGCATCAACGCAGTCACCACAGCCCGTACACCCCTCCGTGTCCACAAGAATGGCTCCCGTCTCCGGGTCCCAGCTGAGCGCCGCAACGGGACAGCTGGATATGCACGGCGCATCGTCACACTGCGTGCAAAAGTGGGGGATCTCCAGCGTAGGCACCAGCATGAAGACGCGGATTCGCGACGCCTCAGGCCAGATCTTTCCCTCATGCTTGAGGGCACAGGCTATCTCACACCTTCTACAACCGCTACAGTTCGCATAGTCTCTTGCTATCCATATCTTCGCGCACATAAAAGTCGCCGAAAAATATATTGAGGTCACGTAATTTAAGCGTTTTCCATCCCTTCCACGTGGTCGCCGCGGCGTGCACCCGTTGAAAACGCGTTTCGCCCCACACCCCCTGTCTCTACGTCGATGCGGCTGCGATGCTCCCCACGATACCTCAGCTGACTGCGGAGTCTATGCCTGCTTATCTCTCCTCGCTCGCTAGCGTCGTCGCGCCGCAGACATGCGCCCTCAAAATTGGCCGATAATGTCGTCCTTCGTCATGATTCTGTTGCAGTAGTGACACCGGATACGCAGCGGCTCCTCGTTTTCCACGATGAAGATGGGTGTGACGGGCTCTGGACTGTTGGAAATGCACGCGAGGTTCGCGCATTTAACGATCTCTCGAATCACACTCGGCATCTTCGTCTTCTGTTTTTCCACCACTTTGAAGTCTCGGATGATGTTAATCGAGGCCTTGGGGGATATTAAGGAAATTCGATCCACCTCGTCGGGGCTCAACTCCCGGCCCTCAATCTTCACGATGTCCTTCTTCCCGATCTGTTGGCTGGGCACATTCATGACGATGCTGACCACATTGCATCCCGAACCCGTTAACCCCAAAATCCGGAGCACGGACAGCGCGTTTCCCGCGGTGATGTGGTCGATAACGGTGCCTTCCTTAATCTTCTTGACCCGAAGCTCATTTTCCAACGCAGAACCTTCACCTTTTATATACTCTCTTAAGTAAACATATATCTCGTCAAAGCCTTCTTAAAGGTACTGGATAAACCGAGGAAGGACACAAAATACGAGTAGGAGATGAAGGAAGATGAGCTTTAGAGGACGCGACATCGTCTCCATGAGAGACTTTACTCGAGAAGAGGTCGAACACGTCTTTGCCGTTACACGGCTCATGGAGCCGTTAGCCATGGGAGGCTCGAAGATGCTGGATGGAAAGGTGCTGTCCAACATCTTCTTTGAGCCCAGCACCCGCACGCGGTTGAGCTTTGAATCAGCCATACTGAAACTCGGCGGGAACTACATCAGCATTCCCGAGCCGCAGGTAAGCTCTGCCGCGAAAGGCGAAAACCTCGTCGACACCATCAGGGTCATGGAAAACTATGCCGACGTCATCGTGTTACGCCACGCCCTGGAGGGGGCGGCGCGGCTGGCGTCGGAAGTCGCGGTCGTCCCCATCATCAATGCGGGATCAGGCGGAGGAGAGCACCCAACGCAAGCCCTCTTGGACCTGTACACGATGAAGAGGGAATTGGGAACGATCGACGGGTTGACGGTCGCCCTCTTAGGCGACCTGAAGTACGGCCGAACCGTGCACTCGCTGGCGTACGCTCTAGCCCTCTACGACACCCAGCTTTATCTGATCTCCCCGCGGACTCTGGAGATGCGACGCGAAATTTTCGACGACGTCAGCAGCAAGGTCCAGGTCGTTGAAACGACGGAGATCGGCGACATCATACCCAAGGTCGACGTTTTGTATGTTACGCGAATTCAACGCGAACGGTTTCCCGATCAAGAGGAGTACCAGAAGATCAAAGGCACCTACCGAATCAGCGCTGAAACCCTCCACAACGCAAAAAGCCGCCTCATCGTCCTCCACCCCCTCCCCCGCGTAGACGAAGTCACCTCAGAAGTAGACTACACGCCCTACGCCCGATACTTTAAAGAGACGTGGTATGGCTTGGTCACGCGGATGGCGTTGCTCAGCCTCGTGTTAGGCGCCATCGAGTAAGTATCGCAGACGCCTCCTTCCTTGGATTATGTATTCTGTATTCATAATACCTATATTCTATATTACTAAAATGGATGCGTAAAAGATAAAAACCCGACGAAATGGTGGTGAAACCTTTACTTTGGCCTCAGGAAAGTACAGAGAAGAAGAACTCATAGACGGCCTCGTCGTCGACAACGAAGGATACATCTGTGGCTACGTCTCCAACTTCGGGGTAGAGCCCGATCGCATCACTCTTAACCTCTACGAGTATGATGTTCAGCGTGTTGAAACATTGAACGAGGAGGAATTAGTCAAAAGAATCCTTGACTTTATTCCCCAAAAAACAGGCTTCTTCAACCGTAAACCAAAAGGAAAATCAGGAATAGAGGACGTCTATGACCGCGTTAGAACGAGGCTAAGCCTTCCCGAAACGGATACTCTGACTTTCGAGCATATGGTGGAATATGCGAAGGCCGAGAGCATAGACATCCCCTACGAGATGCAAGAGCTAAAAGAGAAGGTCGACAAGGGCTCCATCGACTGGTCATCCATTGACAAAATAGCCTTTACCGACTTGGGAAAATGTCTTCTCCTCAAAGAAGCGGTGGCAGCAACGAAGAAAGCCGCATCCCAAAACGAAGAAATCGGATACAAAAGCTCAAAAGATCTAGCTGGCAGAATCGTCCTCGACTCAGAAGCCAAAATCATCGGCACTGCTGTAACGTTTTTAGTCGGTAATCCCCCCGGAATATTAGTAAACATCGAACGGGCCATGAGGATAGAACGGCCCGATCCTGAAGCATTGAAAAGTGAGCTTATCCCCACCAGCTACACCGATTTAAAACAATTGTACGACCAAGTTAAAAAGGATCAAAACGTCAGAACTGTGACAGACGACGACTTAATTAGTTGGGCGCGGAAATACAACCTCAATGTGCCCACAAAAGTCGAGGAGCGAAGGGAAACGACGCGGGAGCTTCCCCTCAACTGGAATACGATTGCAAAAATCGGCGACGTCATCATTCTCAAGAAGGACATCGAGACTCTCATTGAGGAAGATAATAAAGCCAATGCCAAGAATTTGAATCGGGTCCCGTCTTCCCCTCGACGATAATCCCCATCGTCCCCGTTCTATCCCGCCCCCTTCCTTCTCCGCCTTAGTCCGCTGTTCAGGGCGCCCCTATCTTCTGTGTGCAGTCAGCCTGTTGGACGCTCCTGATACGAAGCTTACGTGAGACGAAGAGCAACAACAAAGTCTAGAACGCCCTTCTCCTCCTCGACGAAGCGTGGTTACTTCCTTTGAGAGAGGTTTAAAATGGCTTGCGCAAGGTCTCCCGCCACTGCTTCCAAGGCCTTCTTCGCGGTCTCAAGGCTGACCTTAGCCTGTTGAGCCACCAGACGAACATCTTCTTCAGGTAGACTCAGAGGCGTCTCCTCTTCCCCCTCCTCCATAGCCACCTCCGTGATGCTTCCACCCGTGACCTGATAGATGGTCTGCCCCTGCATGTTGGTAACGCTAACGCTAGGGCCGTCAATGACCAAGTCCTTCCTTGATGTTCGTATGATGACTTGTCGTACGTCAGGTAGTTCTTCGACACTCATTCCCAGCTGGCTCATGAGCCTTCGTGCCTGCCGAGAACTCATCTTTCTCATCAAACCCCTTCCCCTCCTATTCCCCGCCTAACTTTGACGGCAACCCCCCTTTTAAATGCTAACATTTCCCGGCCACTTAACACCGCCTTTCCCACGGCTAACAACGCATCCTCTCCGCTGGTGACCAGTACCTCATTTCCCGGCCTGATCTCCACGTCCACCCCAACGACGTGGCGAGCGAAAACGCTCCGTCCTCTCCTAATAAAGTCTTCCACACCCTGCTCAACAACAACCCTGTACCGCAAGGGTTTAAGACGCGTTCTGAGCCGCTTCGCACCGTAAACCGTCAGGGAAAACAAGCCGTCCCGGGGCCTGAGTGTCGCCAACAGCTTTCCCTCATAGTAGATGTGTCGAATTCGCCCGGTTCTCTTAGAATACGTTACTTCAACGCTATCGGGAAACAGGATTCCACCAACATCGTGTTCAAACTGGTAGTTAGCAATCGCCCGAATCTTCTGCAAGTCCAACTTTCTGTTCCCCAATCGTCACCGGCTCCCTTAGAAACCTTCAAGTAGTAAAGCGCCCCCTTATCATTTAAAAGAATCGATGAGAAGGGACTTCAAGATGGAATGTGAAGTCTGCGGAAGAGAGATCTTTGGAAGGCCATATAATGTCGTCATTGAAGGCGCAAAACTTCTAGTCTGCTCGGAATGCGCGAAATCATCCTTATCCGCCAGGAAATATGTGCCGGAAACACCACGGGCTTCCATCAGACGAGTGCGACCTCCTACCCGCCAAACGAAGATCACTCAACGCCCGCAAACGGGCATGCTGGAAGACTCCATTATCGTAGAGGGCTATGGTAAAAAGATTCGGCAGGGCAGGGAAAAACTCGGGTTAACCCATGACGAGCTGAGTAGACAGATCGGTGAAAAAATTTCTCTTCTACAAAAATTGGAAACGGAGAAGATGACCCCAGATTTAGCCTTAGCTCGGAAGCTAGAACAGACCTTAAAGATCAAGATTCTTGGCTCCTCCACTACGATTCAAGTCGACGAAGAACTACGTGAGCACAAGCCGACCGACCTGACCCTCGGCGACATCGTCGTGGTGCAGAAGCGGGAAGAGCGTTGACACGGAGGTATCAGAATCAGAACGATACTCGTACAAAGACGGAATCACCGCGATTCCTCAAATCTAGGTGAGCTAGCGAGCCTGGCTGAAGCCGCAGGCTACCGCGTAGAAGGCCGTATTGAGCAGACACGACGAGCCGACGCAAGACTCCAGATCGGACGGGGGAAGGCCCGCGAACTCGCAGAGATGGCTGAGCGGGTCAAGGCTGACAAGGTTATCTTCGACAACGCGCTTACGCCAAGTCAAGCCTACAATCTCGCCAAAATCGCCGGTGTCGAAATCATAGACCGCTTCCAACTTATCCTCGAAATCTTTTCGAAGCGGGCCTCTACCCGAGAGGCGAAGCTTCAAATTCGCCTTGCAAAGCTTCGACATCAACTTCCACGGGCACGCGAGATGGTTCGACTTGCGCGGATGGAGGAGCGACCTGGCTTCCTCGGCCTCGGAACATACGAAGTCGAGGTGTACTGCGAAGACATTAAACGCCAGATCCATCGCATTAGACAAGACCTCAGGCAGATTCGCGGACAGAGGCGTTTACACAGAGATAGACGGACCGCGTTGGGGTTTCCCCTCGTTTCTTTGGCAGGTTACACCAACGCGGGGAAGACCAGCCTGTTCAACACTCTAACGGGCGAGTCTAAGTCCGTAGACATCGGCGTCTTTACCACCCTGTCCACGACGACGAGGGCGATCGATCTCGAAGGCGGAAAAGTGCTTATAACCGACACAGTGGGCTTCATCGATCGGCTTCCCTTAGCCTTGGTAGAGGCCTTTCTCTCAACGTTGGAGGAGACCAGTCTCTCCAACGCCATAATCCTTCTCCTTGACTTCCACGAATCCGTGGATGAGATTAAGCGGAAACTCTCCTGCAGCTTGGACACCCTCAACGAAATCGGGGCGGGGGGGATTCCCATCGTAACCGCCTTGAACAAGATCGACCTGTTAACTCCCGACGAAGTGGCTGAGCGGCTTTCCCACGTCTTGGATCTGGCCCCAAACCCCCTCCTGATTTCAGCGCGGACAGGACGAAATCTGGACCAATTAGGGCGTCGTGTCGCTCGGTTCTTAGGAGACGTCTTCACCCTGATCTTCAGCCTCCCCTTGACCGAAGCGTCAATTTCCTTCGTATCTGATCTTCACCGACGTGTTCACTCCGTAGACACAATCTACAACGGTAATGAGGTCCAAATCAAGTTACGCGCCTTCCGGTGGCTCATTGAAGAGATAGCGGGGGAAGTAGAAAAACGTCAAGGTACCCTGTTAGTGGCTCAGCCCCCCGTCATGTAACACGGCGCTTCACGATTTTCTTGCCCTTGACTTGGGGCACAACGACCAACTCGGCGTTCTCAAAGGATTGGACAAGCTCTCGCCCCTCAAACAATTCGTGAAGAAAGACGCTCAAGGCGCCTATCTCCGAATGGGGCTGAGAAGTCACAGCAACGTTCCAAGTAGCCGCTTCGTACACATCTTTAGGGACCTTAGCTCCCCCAACCACAATAAGTTTGTCGGCAGGCGATCTCCGAATGTCTTCAATCACGTGTTGCATGGGAAGACCATACATCGAGAGATGAACAACGTGTCCCCCGCCCCGTCGCCACGCCTTCAACACTCTCGCGCCATCCTCCCTATACTCCACGTCGAAGACGCCGCCCCACACTCTAGTCATTTCCTTGATTTTCGCTTCAATTTGCCGATCCCTTTGACCCGTATACAGCACCTTGTCTGCACCAAAGGCTCGTGCAACTAAGAACAGGTGGGTCGTAGCGCGGTCATCCCGAACATACCGGTGGCCCCACCTCAGAACGACAATCTTCACTCTTCAACCACCAGAAACCTTTAACAAAATTTAAGTTACTCTTCGCTCATATAATAATCTTAAATTTGCGGAATTGGTACCGTGAGCGTATTTGTGGATGACGACGTACTGAGGAAGGTTGCAAAAGCCATTGGTGGCGCGGACGCAGTTAAAATAGTTATGGCCCTGAAAAAGTTTAAAGAAGCGACTGATGACCAAATCCTATCCTACATCGCGGAAGGAGCTGAAACCGAAATCAAACTAAACGATGTGCGCAAGATCCTCTTCAAACTGTATAATCACTCCATTGTTCAATGCAACGGCGTGCGAGATGAAACCACGGGCTGGTTTATTTTTCGATGGAGCCTCCAACTCGATCAAGTCGAAGGCTACATAAAGACCCAGAAGAAACGAATTCTCAAAATCCTGAAAACACGCCTTGAACATGAAGAGGAGCACGACTTCTATTACTGTTACACACCCGACTGTAAGAGCCTCATCTTTGAAGAAGCCATGGAATATGCGTTTAAATGCCCCGTCTGTGGAAGCTCCCTCAAACACTTTGATAACCAAAACATAATTGCCAGTTTAACAAACAAAATCCGTCAATTAGAGGCTGAACTGAGCGAGTAGATCTTATCACCTCAACTCGGAGGATTCTCTTGTCCAAAACACCTTCAGTAAAAGAGGCTTTACGTCTCCTACGAAAAGCCGGCTGCGCACCCAATGTTGTTAAACACTGTCAAACCGTAGCTGACCTCGCCACCCGAATAGCCCAGAAAATCGCTCGAAACGGAACTCCTGTAAACGTCCACCTCGTCACAATTGGTGCGCTTCTTCATGACATCGGGCGGGCACAAACCCATGAAATCGAACACGCTGTCATAGGTGCCAAGATAGCCCGCTCCTTTGACCTTTCTGAAGCCATCGTCCAAATCGTTGAGCGACACATTGGGTCAGGAATAACCGCTAAAGATGCCGCTAGACTCGGGCTCCCAAAGCGGAGCTTTCTCCCGAAAAGTCTCGAAGAAAAAATTGTGGCCTACTCCGATAAGTTAGTGAAAGGCGGCCAAGAAGTGGACTACGAAGAGGCCTTAAACGCCTATTCCATCAATTTAGGTGGCTTCCTCGGACCTCCCGCAATTAAACGCTTTAAAAAACTCCATGATGATATCTCCTCCTTAACGGGAGCCTCACCTTGATGGCTCAGTTAACCCTCCTCGAAAAATGTTATGGACGCCATTCGAGCCGGTTTTTGCCCCTCTTTGGCGACGCCTTATCTTCCATCGTCCAAGGCCTTGAAGCTCGGGTCACGGTTCTCGGGAAAACCAGCGATAACTGGCTTCAAGTCGAAGTCTCTGGTCAAGATGCCCCAGTGGTCACCACCTACCTACAACAGCGATTTGGAGTCGCTCCCACCTCCCTCGAACAGGTTACACCGTTTTCAGGGTTCCGAGGGAAGATAATAGCCTCGGGGAAAGTCGGCTACGGGCTTTACGTTGATATAGGAATTGCTGCTCCCCGACACATCGACGTCTTACTTCCCCTCCATGTTCTACGCAGCCAACTAGCCTATGGAAAAAAGGTTTCCCTAACACAGCTGGTTGATGCCTTCACCCTCTACACTAACCTTCCCTTGGAGATTCAAATTACCAGAACCGATCCAGATCAAGAGGAAGTTGAAGGAAGACTATCCACACGTCAATCAGCCCGCTTTGAAGAGTGGCTTTCCCTAGACTTCGACAGAATCCTCGTCCTCGGCGCCCGCTTCGATGACGTAACTCGCGTCGTTAAAAGAGTCGGAGCCATAAGGGACGTGATCAAGATCATTCAACTAGGCTTTCTAGAACAACTCCTCCTCTGTAAGCTTGGCACAGATGGCCCAGGCGTCATAACGAAGATGGGCCCATGGTTCCCTCAAACGCCTCTCCACTGCTTTTCTCCTACACAAGCCAGAACAATCCTGAGGTCGATGGCGTGAGAGACGACTCTCTCATCATACTTCATACTACTCTAAATGTTTTGTAGCACCCTGAAGCGTCTCCCCACGTAACCTTGACTTCGGTCACCTCAGCTAGTGACGGCCCTTTTCGGCAATATTCAATGATCTTCACGACTTGTTCCCTCTCTCCCTCAACCACGGCCTCGACGCATCCATCGGAGAGATTTCTAACCCAGCCTACCACCTGTCTCTTTCGAGCTTCCCTTTGCATACTGGCCCTAAAAAAGACGCCTTGAACCTGACCCTTGACAAGAACATGGGCACGAGCGTGCATATGTTTATTCCTTAAGCTAAACTTCCTTATCATATACCCAGTAATAATCTTCGGTGGAGAGTTTTTTCTCGAGTTTGTTTGTCCAGCAATCAGAACAAACACTGATTACCCGACCGAGGTCCTTATTGACTTCCATCTCATTCGCTTTTAACAGCTCTTCAAAGCACCATTTCACGGTCATAAAGACATCTTCTTTGGTCGTGTCCACTTCTTTTTCGCAGAGACTACATGTGACCTTCATCAATCATCACGCTTCAAGGTTATTACTGAAACTTCTCAATAATCCCTCGAAGGACATATAAATATTACTGAAAAAAGCAGTAAGAACCGGCTTTAGGACGGGCTCTTCACTCTAACAATCTTCGTCGTTCCCAAGACCTTCCAGTATTCAACTTCGGCGCCGAGGGAAAGCTGGTTCGCGATATCCTCTTCCGAGGGCTTTGACGTAAAGAAGGCTTCATAGCTCTCTAAATCCATCAATTGCACCGAAGCCTCCTCCATGTAAACAATTTGAGCACTTCTCTTCTCGATAATGGGCACATCTACCTTCGCGTTAACGGGGCTCACAATACTTTTTTTCGAGTTGTCCAAGACGTTTATGGCAACGATTCTGGCCTTAGCTGATCCATGTTTGCCTGGCTTCGATTTTTCCAAAGACACTATTCTATAGGGGGCGCCGTCAATAACGAGGTGTTGACCTGTTTTCAGGCTTCCTACACTGGTGGGTCTACTCACAACCTTCACACCCAATATTTTATACATATTTTTGCTTTTTCACCTTTATTAACATATTCACCCTGACGCCTTTGATGAGCTGACGTTCAGCAAGTTCATCAGACCTAAACTCGTAGCTGACAGGAGCCATCGCTGGAATGCTTCTCTCTTGAACTCTAATCGGAGCGCTATCAAGATCCCTTACTTGGATGGGGGTCACTTTACTCTAATAGCTTCAAGATCTTCTCCACAGCCTTTTTCGGGTCTTCCATCCCAACGACTTTAACCAGTCTACGATCGTCAAGATACGTATCCACAATTTGATCTACGCCGACGCTTTCAATGACCGCTATAATGGGCTTTGCTTGGAGATAGGCTGCACACGCCACGATGAGGGTGCCGACATTCCCTCCCCGAGGCCCCCCAGTTAACAGCGTTGCTCCGTGCTCCGCCATTTCTTCTCCGACTCAATTGGCTGTTTCGTAGACCCTATCAGAGCAGTGAGTGCCGCTGAAGCCTATTACGAGTATTGGGAGCTTCTTCAAGGCTTCTTCTCTTCAGAAAAAGAGCGATCTAGTAGACGTAGGCTAATAGTTTCCCTCCCCTCTTCTGGCCCCTAGCGTCGCTGTGAGATAGGACGCCCTTAGGCGTGGTCATCACGAGCATGCCAAAACCACTGCCGGGTAGAAACCGTTTTTCCCAATCCTCTAGCTTCGCGACCTTAACTGAGAATCTAGGTTTTATGACGCCGCACTTGTTTATTCTGCCGAGGAGTTGCACATTAAACTTCCCCGCTCTTCCGTCGTCGATGAACTCGAAGGCGCCTACGTATCCCTTCTCCTGCATGACCCTTAATACTTGCCCGATGAGTTTTGATGCTGGCTTTATTATACACATATGTTTGCGTCGTTCCTCATTATTCTGAATCGTGGACAGGGCGTCTGCCAAGGGATCTGTTAACGTCATTGTCCATCACGCGTTGGCTTGATGCAATCGGTTCTCGAATTTTAGGCTGTCCCCTCTTTTAAAGACTTCTCTCCTCCCTCTGTACTTGTAGCACGTCTAACGATCAAAACCGAGACTCTGCCTTTTCCCGATGCAGTCTGTTCTTTTTTCCGCTTAATCTCTGTTATGGGATGGGGAAGGCTTCCGGCTTCCTTGATAAATGGCTTTGTATTATCTAGTTACGGCCTGATTGAACAATCTCTACTGCCTTATCAATGCAGGCTGTTCTTTTTTTCCTATGGTTTTCCACAAAACGTAAGACGTATTCAATGGTTCGGGCCTTGTGCTCTCCGCACATCAGTTTTCCCGCCTTACAATCATGATACGTCTCAACGAGTTTCGCATCATCTTCGACGAATTGATACATACATATCTCGTATATGGGACATACTTCGGGGACGCCGCCCAGCCTCTGCTGTTCCTTCACCGTGGTTCTCCCGCCTGTAAAGGCGTTTGATATCTTCGTCTTTATGCTTTCCGCCTCTTCGTGTAAGGTAAAGTAGCTCATGGGGCTTCTTTTACTCATCTTTGGCGATCCATCCAGGCCTCTCATAATCTTGTGGTAGGTGGATGAAGGGGAGACGAAGCCATGGTGGGCCCTGAACTTTCTTGCGAGATCCCTGGTAAATCGCAAGTGGGGATCTTGATCCACGCCCACCGGCACGATTGTGGGCTTGGGGCCCGCGAAGTCTTGAAGCTGAGGCATTAAAATGTCTCCTGCCTGTATTAGAGCCGCCAAGTATAATCCAATGTGACGTACACCATAGATCGCCTTCATGGTGGCGAATGTCGCTCCTCGGCCAAAGAGGATGGCGAGATCCTGCACCCTTCTCTCTTTTGACTGTTGGTATATGTAGCCTTTTTTCGGGTCAAAGCCTAGGGCAAGGATGTCTGCCACATTACCGATGGCGAATTGTTGGCTTTCATCGAAGGGAATATTATTGTCCTCGTAGGCTTCTACGTCTGCTATGCAATAAAACGCCTTAGCTCCTTGTTTCTGGAAGTAAATGACTTCCTGCGCCGTCATGAGCGTTCCTAAGTGAAACTCCCCGGTCGGTTTGATCCCGCTCATGACGGCAAAGGTTTCCTGCTCCTTAATGGCTTTCAGTATGCGATCGAAGTCTCTATGCCCAAAAACTACGTTACGTTTCATGTACTTGCTCGGATTAGGGACTTGTTTGAGGAGGGGTTTGAACGGTTGAATTCCAAACTCTTTGTAAAGGTGGTGGTAATCTTTGACGATTGTGGTTCCGTAGGGGTCAATCACGGTTCTTCCTTGTTTTTTCTTTGGCATCTTTAACACTCTTCGCTGAAGTGGTTTTTGTATGACGAATGAGAGAAGCTTGTCTTCAAAAAACCTGCCACAAATAATCCGCTACAGCTTAGGTTTGAAGGCTTTACGTCCAGTCCAAGGCGTTCACCATACGTAACCATATTAAACCATTTATGCGATAGCTGTCACTTGACTTCACGTGTACATATAAAACTTTTGCCTTTTACCGTCTTCTTTGCGCGTTCTCGGAGACATATCCATACCAAGGTCTGCCTGAGATTAATACAAGGGGCTCCAGCGGAAGGCGGACGATCTACGCTAAGTGTCATACGTTTTCTCTGTTACTTTGTCCTCGTCCAGTTCTATCCCCAATCCCGCCTTCTTCGTTGGGTAGATGTATCCTTTCACTGGGGCAAGAAACTCCTTGTCGTGGGCTTGACTCCAAGGATTCCATTTAACCAAATATTCGGCCAGGGGAACAACATCTACATTCTGGCTGAACCATATGTGCTGGGAGATAGGCGCGTTTCCTGAGTGAGGGATCACCGGGATGCCCGCGGTAGAGGCAAGCGTACATATCTTCTTCGTTTCGCTTATTCCCCCCGCCCAGGTCACATCGGGCTGGAATATGTCAAGTGCCTTCTTCTTAATCATTTGCATAAAGCCCCATCGGGTATACTCGTGTTCAGCCCCTGAGACCGGGATATTGACTCTTCGAGTGATTTCCGCCATCTCATCGATCATATCGCCCATAACCGGCTCCTCAATCCATGTAGGCTCATACCTTTCCAGCTTCCTCGCCATTTTCACGGTGTAATTCACGCTCCAGCTCATCCAACAGTCAAGCATGATATCGATGTCATAGCCAACAGCGTCCCTGAGAGTCTTCGCCAAAAGGAGGTTCTCCTCTTCTCCTTTGACGCCGTCAGAGGCGCCGTGCCTGAAGAACCATTTCATAGCTGTAAAGCCTTGATCCACATACATTTGCGCTCGCTTCACCACTAGTTCGGGCTTCAGAGACCAGCCTAAGCAGCTGGCATAGGCGCGAATCCGCTCCTTTACCGGTCCTCCTAAGAGGCGGTAAACCGGTTCGTTCCTGAGCTTACCTATGATGTCCCAGAGAGCACAATCCACCGCGCTTATAGCAATCATGGTGTCACACTTTCTTCCATGAACTTGAGTCCGATACAGCTGATCCCATATTCTCTCTACCGCCATGGGGTCTTGTCCGATTAAGACTGGCTTGAGGATTTTTCTACAAATAAATGCGATAAGTGGTGAGATTGGACGTGCCACACCTGTTGCTCCCGCTTCCGTCTCTATTTCAAGCCACGTGGCGCTGACTTCAACTTGGCTTGGTGAAACCTTTGTAACTTCTTGGGGCCCAACAGCCTTATGTTCAGGATATATGTCTATAGGCCGGACCAAGCGTTCCTCCCAAAAGGGGGTGACGCCGTTATGGGTCAGAGGCCCTTTCACCTTGAACGTCTTTACATCCGTGATTTTCGTCTCTAACATTCAATTATCCCCTGGGCTTACTGTTACTACAAACACGTGATGGTAGGGATGAGAATATATAAATGTCTTTTCATAAGTGCTTTCAAGAGCAAGAAAGCCCCTAGCATCATCGTAAGACTTCCGATAAGAGGGACTCGTGCCGTGGAGTTATTACCCATAGCAGAAGTTAATGACGTGGTGGTATGTGCTCCAGAGGATGCTTTCATCTCCTTCTACAACAGCCCCTATTATTCCCATAAGGGAGGCGCTGCCATAGATATCTATTTATCCCATAGAGACGGCGATTTTGCTCCCAGCCCTGTTGAGGGACGCGTTAAAAAGATTTATCGGTTTAAGCCGCCCACGCTCAGGTTCTTTCCTACTCAAGACCGGGAGGATCTGATTATTCTCGAATCAAGGGGGAGGCCCGCTCTTTACGTACGTCTTTTGCATATTGTTCCTAGCGTGAAGGTTGGCGATCAGGTCTCTGTTGGGGACGAGTTGGGCTCTCTCATCAGAAGCGGCTTCTTCAACTTTTGGACTGACCTCCATATTCACGTAGATGTTAGAGGCAACGGAAATTTAGTCAGAGCCAAAGGCTCCCTACCTCTGCACCCCCTATCTTCCCAGGATAAAGCCTTAGAATCCAGCGGAGACATTTTTCAAGGCCTTGAAGTTTTATCGGTACAGGAAGACTATACTCTCCTAAAAGCTAGAAACACGTCCAGACTTGGACGCTTCTGGGGCGTAGGCTGCACAGTTGGCGAAACGGGAGGCCTCCTAGACGGGGGAATCCCTCACTATTCCTGTGGAGGCGTCTATTTGCCTACGTCAACCTCTGTCCACGTTGGCGAAAAAGTCAAGCTGGGGGGAACTATCATCGGGACGGTTGAACGTCTGGATGGGACTATGGCGTTCTTCCGAGGAGAACCTCTCTGGATATCTATCAATGATCATAAGCTCCGTGGCTTATCGCTGTACCTCTTTCTCTCGGATCAGCAAACCATCAAGCTCATTCCGGAAAAGCCAATGAAACTGCCGTTTCACACAGGAGAATCCGTCGATATATCCATACAGCCGATGTAGAGGTTCTTCATCGGTGAAGTGATACTTCTGCTAACTCCTGAACGACCCAGTCAGCGTTTAAATACATTTGCCGTCCCTTAAGTAAGTACGCCGTAGTAGATGATAATGTTTAATCGCTATGATTATGATGTGCTTTCAGCCCTTCTCACTCTCACTCTTACTCTGTACCGAAGCCACGTGATGTGTAAGATCTCGGGTTCTTAATGGCTGAGGGCTTTTCGACTAAGGGGGAGCCTTATGATGTTGCTTCATGTAGTGGGGAGAGAATCTCGCGTACAAATATTCTTGAGCGTAGCCTGCGTGTCTTCCAAAATATTTACGTCCAAAATCACTGAGTTCCTTGTACCTCTGGTGGGTCAGATGCCTTTTTTCGGGCTGCGTTCGGGCGAAGTGATGGCTGTAGTGGGTTCGGAGGATGTGTCTGATTCGAACATCCACGGGGAAGGCCTCTAACTTATCGAGGGAAAAGAGTAAGACGCAGTCAGCAACTTTATCGCCGACGCCCCTCAAGCTTATTAACACCGCCTTAGCCTCTTCGTACGACCTTTCCTTTAAGGCGTAAAGGTTTAGCTTGTCTTCCATAAGGCTTTGGGACGCCTGCTTGACGTATGGTGCTCTATAGCCCAAGTTGCAGTCCAGTAGCTCGTTGATGGAGGCGTCTGCCAAGGCCGTCTTTTCTGGAAAGCTATAGAATTGGAGGCCTTTGTAAGTGAGTGGATGACCGAAGTGTTGGCAGAGGTTCTGCACCATTCTTCTGATTCGGGATATGGTGGAAAAGGTGGCGCAGATGAAGGAAATAAGGCATTCCCACGGGTCTTGACGCAGAATCCTTAGGCCGTGAAACCTGGTTAAGGCATCGGCAATTATGCTGTCTCTATTTATCTGCGACGTAATATAGGGTAGATCATCGTCAAGTCGGAAATACTTCGTGATAAAGGCTTCGCCCCGGTCTTTGGGAACCGTTTCATAGTCTACGACGTTTTCCCTCTGTGAAATCCGTACCACGGTTTCGTCAACTACGCCCACCCAGTTTTCGCCAACTTTTTTCCACCTGAAGGCTTGTCCACAGTGAAGGGTGTGATCGAGGGTGAACGGTGTGGTTCTAGGATTTAACTCTAACTCCAAGGCCTTACGCCCCAAGATGGTTATCGCTTACATACAGTGGTTGTGTTGGGAAGACGGGTCTTAGGATGGGATGCCTGATGCTTCTTTAAAGACCTTGTTTTAGTGGCCTCGTGGGGTCGATGGTGTTGAGAGTATTGGACCGTGGTAGGGGACTGCGGGTGGCCCCAAAGACCTGCTTTTGCCGTCTACTCGGGGTTTGTTCCGAATGTTTATGGGTCTGGATGCTTCTCTACATAACGTTCTTATATGCCATATTTTGGCTAGATCATCCCTTCTCAAGAAGCGTCTCCAATAGTTGCATGCGACGGGTTTTTTTCTTAGCGATCCAATTGAAGGCTTGGGGGATGCCTGCTAGCAGCGCTCTCGCTTTCTCGCTGGTGTGGGTGCAGAAGGTATAGGTTGTTTTTTCGAGGGTGATGGCTTTCTTGAGGGCGTCAGTGTAGCTCAGACTCTCTGATATCTCGGTATCAACTTTGTACGCGTCTGCGTGTAACCCCGTGAAGGAGAAGCAGGCTTCAAAGGCGTCTGTGATGCCTTCGCGATACGTCCTCGTTACCATCATTTTATGTTTTTTATTCTCCTGTGCAAACGCTAGGAACGTGTCTCTGCCTTTCACGTACTGTTTGTTTTCTGCCAAGCAGCTGTAGAATTTTGCTGTCTGATCTTCAAGTTGTGAGTAGAAGCTTATGAGGGCGCTAGCCGTGTTCAGCGCCACCTCAGAACCACCTAACGATCACGACTTTTTGTTCGGTGAAGAAGTTGATGGCGTCCTTTCCTTGCCCGTGGAGGTCTCCGTAGAAGGAGGCCTTCATTCCGCTGAAGGGAAAGAAGGCCATGGGCGCGACGATTCCGATATTAATGCCTACGTTGCCGCATTGGATCTCGTATTGAAATCTTCGGGAGGCGCTTCCACTGCTCGTAAAGATGGAGGCCGCGTTCCCGAAGGCACTGTTGTTGACGAGGGCTATGGCTTCATCGAGGTCTTGAACGCTTAGCACGTTCATCACCGGTCCAAAGATTTCGTCCTGAGCGATGACCATGTCCTCTGTGACGTCTTGGAAGATGGAGGGCCCGAGGAAACAGGCTTCCGGGTAGTCCCCAACAATCGTGAATCGTCTGCCGTCCAGAAGCAGCTTCGCCCCCTCCTCTACGCCTCGTTCGATGTAACCCAACACGCGTTTCTTTCTACCCTCTGCTTGGAGCGGACCCATCTGCACGCGCTCATCCAGCCCGTACCCCATCCGGATGTTCGCGGCGGCCTCAGCCGTCTTCTTCACGAATCGTCTAGAAAACGCGTCGTCGCCGACGACAATGAGGTTCGCCCCTGACAGGCACCGTTGCCCCGTGTTCCCATAGAACGAGGTCATGAGCGACGCAATGGTTCGGTCCACGACGGCGTCCGGCATCACCACGAGAAAGTTCTTGGCGCTACACTGGGCTTGCACCCGTTTGCCCCGCGCACACCCCTCCTTATAGATGATGTCTCTGCCTACGTGCGTTGAGCCCACAAAGGAGATTCCTTGCACGTCAGGGTGCTTGATAATGGCGTTCACTGCCTCCACGTCTCCCTGCACCAGGTTGATCACGCCTGGCGGGAACCCGGCCTCATCGATCAGTTCAAAGAGCTTATGTTGACTGATGGGAACCCACGGCGACGGCTTGACGATGTACGTGTTCCCCGTCGCCACCGCGTAGGGCATGAACCAGAGGGGCACCATGAAGGGGAAGTTGAACGGCGCGATACAGGCGAACACCCCCAGGGGCTGCCGGATCAGGTACTCGTCGATGCCTCGCGCGATGTCTTCCAGGTTATAGCCCATCATCAGGGACGGGATCCCTGCCCCCACCTCAACGTTCTCGATGCCCCGCCGCGTCTCTCCCCGCGACTCGTCAATGGTCTTGCCATGCTCCATGACGCCGACTCTGCTTATCTCCTCGAAGTGTTCCTCCAGAAGCGCTTTTAACCGGAAAAAGTATCGGGCTCGGGTGAGGGGCGTGGTCTTCCGCCATTCCGGGAAGGCTGCCTTCGCTGCCTCCACTGCCGTATCCACGTCCTTCGCGCTTGACAGGGGGGTCTTACCGATGACCTTCATCGTGGCGGGGTTGACGACGTCTCT
>Ga0209427_10001960_pt1 | contig 24000 bp, 20 predicted proteins | sample DeeMarSWOR136_30_FD_187465 | JGI IMG/M metagenome (GOLD analysis project Ga0209427, IMG submission 187465) | Marine sediment microbial communities from White Oak River estuary, North Carolina - WOR-1-36_30 (SPAdes) (version 2) | ecosystem: Environmental > Aquatic > Marine > Intertidal zone >...
CGGCTTGTTCGCGGCGATCCCCGCCGTCATCGCCTATAACCGCTACTCTACCAACGTCGAGCGGCTGGTGACGCGTTACGAGATCTTCGCGCAGGAGTTCGCGAGTATCCTGCAGCGCCAGGCGTTCGCGCAGAGAGCGTGATGGAATACCGCAAGAACAAGAAGCGCCTGATGAGCGAGATCAACGTCGTGCCGTATATTGACGTGATGCTGGTGCTGCTCGTTATCTTCATGATCACGGCGCCGCTGCTCACGCAGGGCGTCAAGGTCGAGTTGCCGCAGGCGGCGGCGAAGCCCGTCGATGCCCAGGACCGCGAGACGCTTGTCGTCACGGTCGATCGGGAGGGACGGTACTATCTGGACGATCGCCGTATCGGGGCCGATGATTTGCGGCGCAAGGTCGCGGGTATACTGCGGATTCGCCCGCAGACCCCGGTCGTGGTGCGCGGCGACCGGCGCGTTGCCTATGAACACGTGGTCAAGGCAATGACGCTGTTGCAGGATGCCGGGGCGCCGAGCGTAGGCCTCATTACGGAGACACCGCAGAATCGCTGATGGCGCACCGGAAGTCCTTGTCGGCCATGCTCGCGAGCCGCGATCCGGGCCTGGGGTGGTCGGTACTGTTCGCAGTGCTGGTGCACATCGCGATCGTCGTGGCGCTTACGATCAGCGTGCGCTGGAGCATCACGCGCACGGCGCCGGTCATCCAGGCGCGGGTGGTGGAAGAGCCAACGACCGGGGCCGCGGAGCGCGAAGCCGCGCGGCGCCGTGCCGAGGCCGAGGCACTGAAGCGCCAGCACGACGAGGAGCGCCGCCAAAAGGCGGACGCCGAGCGGGAGCGCAAGGCAAAAGATGAACAGCGCCGGGCAGAGGAAGCAAAACAGCAGGCGGCGTTGAAGCGCAAGCAGGACGAGCAACGCCGGGCGGAGGAAGCAAAGAAGCAGGCAGCGTTGAAGCGCAAGCAGGAAGAGGAGAGCCGCCAGAAGGCCGAGGCGGAAAAGAAACGCAAGGCCGAGGAAGAAAAGCGCCGCGTTGCGGAGGCCAGGCGCAAGGAAGAGGCGAGCAAGCGCCGCCAGCAGGAGGCCGAGCAGCACTTGAAGCAACAGATTGCGGCGGAAGAGAAGGCCCGGGTCGATGCGGCACGCGCCGCGCGCGCAGAGAGCGAAATGGACCGCTATCGCGCCATCATCCGCCAGAAGGTGGAGCGCAGCTGGAGCCGGCCGGGCGGGGCGACGCAGGGTATGCAGTGCGTGGTGCGCGTGCGGGTCGTCCCGGGTGGCGAGGTGTTGGCGGCCAAGGTGGTCAAGAGCAGCGGCAATGCGCTGTTTGATCGTTCGGTGGAAAATGCGGTATTCAAGGCCTCGCCATTGCCGCTGCCGACGGATGCCGAAATCTTCGAGTATTTCCGGGAAATTGAGTTTGTGTTCAATCCGCAGGAGTGACGAGTCGACGATGATGGGACGCTGGACAAGATTGTGGATCGCCGCGGGGCTGATGGCGCTGTCGGGCGCGAGTCACGCCGTGCTGACCATCGAAATCACGCGCGGTGCCGAAACCGGTCAGCCGATCGCGATCGTGCCGTTCAAGTTCGATGGCAAGGGCGCGCCGCCGCAGGTCGTCTCCGATGTGATTGGTGCCGATCTCACCCGCAGCGGGCGATTTGAGGTATTGCCCGCCAAGGATTACGTCAGTCGTCCGCACGAGGACAAGGACGTGGTGTTCAAGGACTGGCGCATCCTGAAGGCCGAGGCGCTGGTCATCGGCGGCGTGCGTGCGCTCGGCAACAAGCAATATCAGGTGCAATTCCGCCTCTACGACGTCTTCAAGGAAACGCAGCTCGCGGGATATCGCTACACCGTAAGCGAATCGATGTTGCGGACGGTGGCGCACCAGATTGCCGACATCATCCACGAAAAGCTCACCGGCGAGCCGGGCGCTTTCAATACGCGCATTGCCTATGTCACGCAGGACGGCACGGCACGCACTGGCACGCACAAGCTTCAGATCGCCGATTCCGACGGCTTCAATCCGATCACCGTCGTCAGTTCGCGCGAGCCGCTGATGTCGCCGGCCTGGTCGCCGGATGGCCAGCAGCTCGCCTACGTCTCCTTCGAGCAAAAGCGCTCAAAGGTATACCTGCAGAACGTGATCGACGGTCGACGCGAGCTGGTGGCAGAGTTTTCGGGCATCAATAGCGCGCCGGCCTGGTCGCCGGACGGCAAGCAGCTCGCGCTGACGCTCTCAAAGGACGGCAACGCGGAGATCTATGTACTCACGTTGCGCTCGCGCGCGTTGCGGCGCATCACCAATGATCCAGCCATCGATACCGAGCCCGCCTGGTCGCCGGATGGGCGCACGCTGGTGTTTACCTCGGATCGCGCCGGTCGCCCACAGCTCTACCGCGTGTCGGCGGATGGCGGGCGCGCCACACGTCTCACCTTCGAGGGCGAGTACAATGCGCGCGCCTCGTATGCACCGGACGGACGTTCGCTCACGCTGGTCAGCGCCTACCGCAACCAGTTCCGCATCGCCACGCTGCGGCTCGATAGCGGCGCGCTGCAGGTGCTTACCGACACCACACTCGATGAGTCGCCGAGCTTTGCGCCGAACGGGCGCATGATTCTGTACGCGACCGAGGTGCGCGGACGCGGCGTGCTGGCTTCCATCTCGGCGGAGGGGCGGACGCGCCAGCTCTATCGTTTTGAACAGGGAGATGTGCGGGAACCCGCATGGTCGCCTTACAACCGTGAACTGCAACAAGCCCCGGGCGGGGCAAAGGAGTAATACGATGAAGTTCAGGATGCTATGGATCGGACTGGCCGTGGCGGGACTGGGTCTCGCGGGCTGTGCCACTACTGACAAGAAGGAAGGCGAGGGCGCTGGTGCGGGCGCCGAGACGAGCGGCGCCGGCGGACCCGGCGGCGCGGGTGGTGCGGCCGTTGGTGCCGGCGCGCGCGCCGACCTGCTCGCCAAGCGCGTGGTGTATTTCGACTTCGACAGCACCACGATCGACGACGAATCGCGCTCCATCATTGAGGCGCATGCTGCGTACCTCGCCGCCAATCCGGCGCTTAAGGTACGGCTTTCTGGCCATTGCGACGAGCGCGGCACGCGCGAGTACAACCTCGCGCTGGGTGAGCGCCGTGCACAATCGGTGGAGAAGCTGGTGCGCGTGTTGGGCGTTGCGGCGAGCCGCGTCAGCAATGTGAGCTACGGTGAAGAGAAGCCGGTATGTGCCGAGCACAACGAGTCCTGCTGGCGCCAGAATCGCCGTGTCGAAATCAGCTACTGATTCCGTGCGCCGGCTGGTACCGGTCGGCCTGGCGCTTGTGCTGCTGAACGCAGCCGGCAGCGCCATGGCCGCAGGGCTCTTCGAGCGCAAGGACGCGTCCAAGGGCGGTGCGGCACAGGTCGCGCAGGCATCGAGTACCGCGACGCGCGAAAGCCTGGCTGATCTGTTGCTGCAGCTCGAGCAGTTGCAGGCCGAGGTGCGCGACCTGCGTGGCCAACTTGAAGTGCAGACCCATGAGGTCGAGAAGCTCAAGGCGCGCAATCGGGATCTCACCAACGATCTCGATCAGCGCCTGCGCAATCTCGAGCGGCGCGGTGGGGCCGCAATGTCGGGGGTGGTTGAGCCGGCGCCGAGTGCGGTGCCGCCGGCGGCCGCCGGAGCGGCGGCAGGGGCAGCCGCGTCGAGCACGACGCGTGCCAGTGTGGCGCCACCGCCAGCGGCGAAGGCCGCGGCGAGCGACCAGGAGGACTACGACGCGGCCTTTGCGCTCATGAAGCAGGGGTTCTACGAGCGCGCGGCCAAGAGTTTCCGCGAGTTCATTGAACAGCATCCCACGAGTCCGCTGGCTGGGAATGCGCAGTACTGGATCGGAGAGGCGTCCTACTACGTGCGCAACTTCAAGGTCGCGGTGGATGAGTTCCAGCGTGTGGTCGCCAAGTACCCCTCCAACGGCAAGGTGCCGGACGCGATGCTCAAGATCGGTTACAGCTACTATGAGCTGGGCGATTATCCCAAGTCGCGCGAGAACCTCACCAGGGTGGTGAAGCAATATCCCAACACCACCGTCGCGAAATCGGCCGAGGGCCGTCTCAATCTCATGAAGAAAGAGGGACGCTAGCTGGCGCGCGCGGGTTTCGGGAAGCGGGCGGGCCGTGTAAGCTTGCTCGCCTGCCAAACCCGTTACTCGCCGCCATGGCTCGTTCTGAATCTCCTTCGTCTCTGGCGGCCGCCTCTGCGGCGGATCGCCTGCGGGTCAACGAAATCTTCTTCTCGCTGCAGGGCGAGGCGCGCACGGTCGGGTTTCCGACCGTGTTCGTGCGCCTCACCGGCTGTCCGCTGCGCTGCGGTTACTGCGACACGGAATATGCCTTCACCGAAGGCAGGTGGATGAGCTTCGAGGAAGTCGAGGCGGCGGTGGCGCAGTACGCACCGCGCCATGTCACAGTCACCGGTGGCGAGCCGCTCGCGCAGCGCCCTTGTCGCACGCTGCTCAAGCGCCTGTGCGATCACGGCTACGAGGTGTCGCTCGAAACCAGCGGCGCACTCGATATCGGCGACATCGATGCGCGCGTGAGCGTGGTCATGGACCTGAAGACGCCCGGCTCCGGCGAGGAAGCACGCAACCGCATCGAGAACATTGCGCTATTGAAGCCCAAGGATCAGGTGAAGTTCGTGATTCGCGACCGCGCCGATTACGACTGGAGCCGCGCCATGGTCGCCGCGCATGAGCTCGACAAGCGCTGCGAGGTGCTGTTCTCGCCGGTGCATGGCGAGTTGAGCGCGACCGAGCTTGCCGAATGGATCCTTGCCGATCGGCTGCCGGTGCGCATGCAGATCCAGCTTCACAAGTATCTCTGGCAGGATGCGCGTGGGCGCTGATCTTCCAAGAGCCGTGGTGCTGGTGTCCGGCGGGCTCGACTCGGCGACGACCCTCGCCATCGCGCGCCGCGACGGCTTCGCCTGTTACGCCCTCACGTTCGACTATGGCCAGCGCCATCGGGTGGAACTCGAGGCGGCGCGGCGTGTGGCGCAGCAGCTCGCGGCGGCGGATCATCGCATCGTGCCGCTCGATCTTTCCTGGATCGGGGGATCGGCGCTGACCGACCGCAGCATTGCGGTACCCACCTCGCCGGGCGAGGGCATCCCGGTGACGTACGTCCCGGCGCGCAACACGGTGTTTCTTGCGATTGCGCTCGGATGGGCGGAGGTGTTGGGCGCCCGCGCCTTATATATAGGTGTGAACGCGGTGGATTATTCCGGGTATCCGGACTGTCGCCCGGAATACATTGAGGCCTTCCAGCGTCTAGCCAATGTCGCCACCCGTGCCGGGGTGGAGGGCCAGCCTGTCTCGCTGCACGCGCCGCTGATCCAGATGACGAAGGCGCAAATCATCCAGGCCGGGACGGGGCTGGGCGTGGATTTTTCGCTCACCACGTCGTGCTACGACCCGGGTCCCGGCGGTGAAGCGTGCGGACGCTGCGATTCTTGCCGATTGCGGCGGGAGGGATTTGCCGAGGCGGGCGTGGCGGACCCGACGCGTTATCGCTGAGAGGGTGCTGTGATACCATGGCGCCCGCTTTTTTGGGCCGGCTTGGCCGCGGTATCGGCAAGCCACGATTTTGTGAGGAAACAGGTATGAATTTTTCCAGTTTTGCCAGCGCGTATTCCGCATTTCTGTGGGCGACCTTTGCCATTGCGCTAGTGATGGGCGCGGTCGCCAACAAGACAAATTTCTGCACGATGGGCGCGGTGTCGGATCTGGTCAATATCGGCGACAAGGGCCGGCTGCGCGCGTGGCTGCTTGCCATCGCGCTGGCGATTCTCGGCGTGACGATCATGCAGGCCGCTGGCCAGGCGTCGTTCGACTCCACGTTTCCGCCGTATCGCGCCAGCAGCCTCATCTGGTTCGAGAATGTGCTCGGCGGTTTCATGTTCGGTATTGGCATGACGCTCGGCTCGGGTTGTGGCAACAAGACGCTGGTGCGCGCCGGCGGCGGCAATATCAAGTCGGTCATGGTGTTCGCCATCATCGCGCTGATCGCCTACTTCATGGTCAATCCGTTCCCCGGAACGGACAAGACGCTGTACTCGGAACTGTTCCTCGGGTGGATCAAGGTGTTTGCGGTTCAACTGCCGGTGACCCAGGACGTTGGCGCACTCATCTCACGCGAGAACCCCGCGACCGCGCGCCTGTGGGCCGGCATCATCGTGGCCTCCGCGGTCCTCATCTACGTGCTGAAGTCAGCTGACTTCCGAAAGAGTTTCGACAACGTCCTCGGTGGCCTCGTCGTGGGACTCGCCGTGATCGCCGGCTGGTACATATCGAGCGGCATCTTCACCGTCACCGCCGATGGCGAGAAGTACACGATCCTCTCTTACGTTCAGAACTGGGCATTCCTCACCGACAGGCCCGGCAAGCCTATCGAGGCGACAATGAATCTGCAGTCTTATACCTTCATCAACCCCATGGGCCAGGCGCTCGGTTACGCCAGCAGCGGTTTTGCCAAGAGCCTGCTCAGCTTTGGTGTGGTGACGGTGGCCGGTATCGTGCTCGGCTCGTTCCTGTGGTCGTTGATAAGCAAGAGTTTCCGCATCGAGTGGTTCGCGTCGTTCAGCGACTTCGTCAATCACTTCATCGGCGGGATACTCATGGGCTTTGGTGGCGTGCTCGGGCTCGGCTGCACCATCGGACAGGGCATCACCGGCGTTTCGACGCTCGCGCTTGGCTCGATCCTGACCCTGGTGTCGATCGTGTTCGGCAGCGCGCTTACCATGAAGGTCCAGTATTATTTGCTCGACGAGCAGGGCTTCCTGCGTGCGGTGCGCCTGGGCCTGGCAGACATGAAGCTCATGCCGAAACCGAAGGCCGCCTGATTCTTGCTGGTTTGAGTAAAAAGGGCCCGCCTGCGTGCGGGCCCTTTCTGCTTTTGTGCGTTTGACACTGTTGCACCCGCCCCCGATAATCCCGCGCTCCTTATATACACACGTCTATATACGTCGCCGAATTGCGCGTTGCGCGCCTTCGCTGCGGCAGTCCCTAGCATGGGCCGTTAGCTCAGTCGGTAGAGCAGCTGGCTTTTAACCAGTTGGTCGGTGGTTCGAGTCCACCACGGCCCACCAATCCAAGGAAACAGGGGGTCGCCGCGCGCGGCCCCTTCTTGTTTGCGGGACGCGCGAGGTCGAACCGGCGCGGTGTCTGCCATATTGGCGCCGTGGAACCTCGTTTTCTGTTTCCGCCTTGCATCACTCTTGCTCACGGCCCACTTTCCGAAACGATATCATTCAGGTGTTGCGCCGAAAGCAGTGGGGGGTGTCGTTGATGTCTGAGTCCAATCTGCCGACCGCGCCGGCACGGGAGCGTTTCTGGCTGATTGCCAGCACCGAAGGGCAGCTCCTGTTTGCTGGTCTGATCCTGGCTGGTCTGCTGGGGCTTGCGCTCGGCATCGGCTGGCACCTTTTTCCCGACCGTATTCTGGGTTACCTGGTGATGACCAGCCTGACCTTTTTCATCGGACCGGCGACCGGGATGACCTTTGGCTATGCAAGCGGATTCACCCACACGCAGGTCGTGCCCCTCAATATGCTGGTTGAGACCATCCAGGTGCTCATTGTGTATCCGCTCTTCGCGCTTAGCTGGCGACAATTGATCGAGTTGCGCCGCCTGCAGCCGTACGTGGCCCGCATGCACGTCGCTGCTGAGTCGCATACCGGCATGGTTCGAAAGTTTGGAATCGCCGGGCTTTTCGTCTTCGTGTTCGTGCCGTTCTGGATGACAGGCCCGGTGGTCGGATCCATCATTGGATTCCTGATCGGGCTGCGCCCTTGGGTGAACGTCGTGGTCGTGCTACTAGCCACCTATATCGCCACAGGCATCTGGGCGCTACTGCTGAACGAGCTCAGTGCCTGGGCGGCCACATTCAATCGCCTTGCCCCCTACGCGCTGGTCATCGCGATCGCGCTGATAGTTGTTGCCGGGAACCTTTGGCACCGGCGCCGCCGCCGCGCGGCAAGCGATAAGCGCATCTAAACACTTTGGCCGCGAAGTATCGGGAGGCTCAAAGAGAGAGGATGCCCGTCTGCAACGCGGACCTTGTTTTGTCGGCCACGCCTTTCGCGTGGCAATCCCTGGCGCGGGCCGTTAGCGCAGCCGGTAGAGCAGCTGGCTCTTGGCTTGTTGGTCGGGGTTCGAGTCCGCCGCGGCCCACCATTCCTGAATTTGGTGTCTTAAGCGACTATTTCCCGACCCGAAGCCTTAAGGCGTCGCATGGTAACGCCTGATCACTGCGCCTTTTCGCTTCCCGCTATGTGTTGCAGTACAGGACCCGCAATCACCGGCACCCATGTTCGGACATGGAAAATTCCATGGTTGGCCCGTAAGCTGCCGTTCCTGGGTCCGGGTGTTCCAGGGGGGTAAGCGTGCATGCGGTGATGTTCAAATTCGCACAATCGTTATTCAGCGTGGGCGCGCTGGTATTGCTGTTGAGCGGCTGCGCGACGATCAACAAGGTCGAGGGGCTCGAAGCCGTTCGGGTCGAGCAGGTCGTTCCCGTCGCGCGGTACAGCGATGCGCGCCAGCGTCCGCGCCTTGGTATCGCGTTCGGAGGTGGTGGCGTCCGGGGGTTCGTGCACCTTGGCGTGCTGCGCGCGCTCGATGAGGCAGGCATCCGGGCGGACACGGTCACTGGTACATCGGCGGGCTCCATCGCCGCCAGCCTTTACGCAAGCGGCATGACCTATCGCGAGATGGAAACCGTAGTCCGCTCCGTCAGCGAGTTGGATCTGGCTGACTTGGTGATTTACCAACAAGGTGTCATCAAGGGCCGGGCGCTCGCCGAGTGGATAAACGAGGCGACCGGGCATCGCCGCATCAGGGAGCTGCCGATTGCGCTGGGCATTGCGGTAACGGATCTTACCAACGGACGGGCCTTGTTGGTTGTCGACGGTGATGTGGGAGGGGCGGTGCAGGCATCATCGAGCGTCCCGGGCGCCTTTGTGCCGGTACAGTCGAATGGCACCATCCTGGTCGATGGTGGTGTGCTGTCCCTGGTTCCGGTCCGCTTTGCACGCGCAATGGGAGCGGATGTGGTGCTCGCCATCGATATCTATTGCGGCAATCACGTGCCGCTCAGGGGTACTGCCTTCGATAACGTGATGAAGACTTTTCGCCTGCAGGGCTGCTTGCTGAACCGGGAGGAGGCCGCCGCGGCCGACTTCCTGATTCGTCCCAAGTTCGAACCCGCCAGCGCCACCAGTTTCAAGCAGCGTGAAGAGGCCATCATGGCGGGCTACGAGGAGATGCAAGCCATTTTGCCGGAACTGAAAAGGCGTCTTGGCAGGTAGCGCCTGAGAGAACAGCGTTGTGCCTCAATGAGTCGATTCTAGATATGTACGGCAACCCGGCATCGGAGCACCACCCTCGTCAATGCCATACCCTGATTGGTTCTGGCCCTGCGCGCGCGTGGCGGAGTGGCCGGGGCGAGCAACACGACCCGGGGTGCCGTTAGTAGTACTCCTTCGGAAACACCTGGAAAAAGACGTCCTCGACCCGCTGCCACCAGTTCCGCGCGGGTTGCCTGGTCACTGTTTCCTTGTCGTTGACCCAGCGCAGCTCTCCATCGCCATTCAGCTCAACCCGCCAGCTGTTGGCGGGCTGCATATCACGCTCGATCAGTTTGGTGAGCGCTTCCGCCAGCCCCGGGCTCTTGATCACCACGCCCATCTCGGTATTGATCAGCGCGGATCGCGGATCGAGGTTCATCGACCCGATGAATACCTCCCCGCGATCGATGACCATCCCTTTCGAGTGCAGGCCCATGAATTTCGCGTGTGTAGGCAGCGTGTCGGAGACCAGCGATTGTATGGCGGCGTCATGGCGCATCTCGTAGAGCTCGGCTCCCGCCTCAAGAATCGGTTTGCGCCACGCCTTGTAGTGACTGTTCACGGCCGGAACGTCCTGTGAGGCGAGCGAGTTCGTGAGAATCCGCGTACTGACACCGCGATCTTTCAGCGTGCGTAGCGTCTTCATTCCGCGCTCGGTGGGAATGATGTAGGCGTTGACGATGAGGAGTTCGCGCTGAGGCGATGCGATCAGTTCGAGTGTCTTCTCTATCATCAACTGGTGGATGGTGCCGTTTGTCGGCAGGTCCGAATACACCTTGCTGGTGCCGATGTGCCACCGGCCGGGTAGCGCCGCGAACACGGCCGACCATGACTGCGGCGGCAACGGGAAGCGGTCGAGTGACTTTACGTTGGTGATGTATTTCAGGAGTTTTTCACGCCCCCCGGCTTGCTCGTCCGGTGTGATCGGGATCTTCAGGGCCCATACCGGCATTGACCACTCGCTGTTCCAGAAGGAATCGAAGATGGCCGACGTCTGCCGCGCCACCGGGCCAATGCCGAGCACGTCAAGATCGTGAAAATTGAATTCCGAATGCAGGCCCATGTACTCATCGCCGAGATTGCGCCCGCCAAGGATCACTGCCTGATTGTCGACGATCAGCGCCTTGTTATGCATGCGCTGGTTGACTCGCTTCATCTCGTATATCGACTCGCTCACTCGTGCCACGAGATCACGCTTCTTCCAGGGATTGAAAACCCTGACTTGCACGTTGGAGTGTTTGTCCATCCACGCCGCCACCTTGTCGCGCAGGCTGACGCTCGTGGCAGTCTGGATCGCTGTATTGAGGTCGTCGACCAGCACACGCACCTTGACGCCACGGTCGGCGGCATCCAGGAGGCGCTTCACGAGAAGTCGGCCGGCGGCGTCGCCGTACCAGAGATAGTACTGGAGGTCGATCGACCGCCTGGCTGAGTCGATCAGCGCGAGGCGCCAGCGCAGACCGTCCTCATTGCTATCGATCAGCTCGAACCCGGAGGCCTCGGGGCCGTGCGCGGTCCGAATTTCGGACTCGAGCCCGGCGAAGGCGCCATTGGGGCCGGCTGGCATCGCATACTCCGGCGCCGGGCGAACGTAGGGTTCTGTTTCGGGCTTGGTGGAAGAAATAACGCCCGTGACGACCGCCACTGTTCCGCACGCGGAGAGAAAGCTGGTGAGCGCCAGGACAATTGCGTTAAAGCGTGCCAGAGGCATTGCTCAAGTCTCATTCCGGAGCGCAGGACGGCGCGTGTCAGTAGTAGTACCGCCAGTCAAAGACCATTCGGAGGCCAAGCGAGTAGACGGGGCGAAGATCCACTGGCGGCGCCCCAAGCGGATATTCTACCGACTCCCCATGGGGATAGTCGGCGCCAGCGAACAGCTGGAACAGTATTGCCGAGCTCTGGTTGGCCCCGAACGCGCGATACACCCGGTACTCGAGGATCGGCAATTCGAAGTTGGTCGACTTGTAGTTCACCACCCTCCCGGTTCCGCCCGGGGGATCGCTCGGCGCCACGAGTTGCTGGTTCCCGCTCAACCCGTACCAGGTGACGCCGAGCTCGCGGCCGAGCACGAACTGGAAGCGACCAATCGGTGATGCAAGTCCTTGCTGCCACGGAATCAGGCCGCCGTTTGCGGCGGTGACGGCGATCTGCTGATAGGCGGTGGGATTGAACAGCAGCATCGGCGACAGCAGCACAAGGTCGCCTGGCACAAGATAGAAGGGTATCCGGATTCGGGCTGACAAGGCCGTGCGCGCCGGAATCGCCGCGCTCAGCTCCCCGCTCAATTGCGCCAACGAGGTTCCGACCGCCCTGTTCGATGAGTTGGAGTCGGCGCGAAAACCGATCTGGCCGAACACGAGGCCATCGCCGCTATCTCCCAATGCACCCTCGAGACCCAGCCCGGCACGCACTCCGATATCGAGTCCGCCGATCCAGCCGCTCTCGTTTTGCGAGGACTCAAATCCGCCGCTGACATGGCGCGCATCAATCGAACCAGCCAGTCCGGTGAACTTCCCGACCTCGCTGCGAAACCGGGGCATGGCACCGAGCCCACTGCCCAGGCCCGGAACGGGCGTCGGCAACAGAACCTCTTCGGCAAAGGGGCTGAACTGATCTGCATGCTTCTCAAGCTCCGGTCGCGATGGAAAGGTCATGTTTCGGCAGACGTCAAAGGCGTCGGCTGCGGCCGGGATGCTTGGCGCATACGGAAACTCGTAGTCGCGCGAGCGCCCGGCCGCCGCATCCAGCACCTGCTCAAGGCTTGCGCGCACTGTGTTGGCGGCCAGCTCCGCGTCTTGCGGGCGCATGTGCGCATCGCCCATCAATACGATCGTCTTGTCGCGGCCGGCCCAGGTGAAGACCTCGAGACCGTTCTGGTTGTAGTAGTCATGCGTGCCCTTCCTTTGCGAGACGTCGCCCCAGGTGCCGGCTACGTGGCCGGATGCATACACGTCCTCGAGAAAGTGCAAGGCGAAAGCCTCATCGAAAAGCGCGGCACGCACCAGCGCCCGGCGCTCATCGGGCGCAAGCTGTTCCTTGGCGAGCCGGCTCGCTTTCAGCAGCGCGTTCAGGTGAAAGGTGGTCCAGACACCAATCGCGTTGAGCTCTGACCCGGGCCACAGTGTCAGTTGCCCATAGGCGTATGGGTTCAGGCTGGTATCGGGACGGGCGAGCAAGAAATGCGCAAAGTTGGCATCCGCCCGGGTCGCATATTGGGGATCCGCCCGCTGCAGTCGGCTATCCGCCGTGCGCAGTGCGTTCAGACGCGCTGCGCGGCTTGCCTCGCTCGCGAATCGTCGCTGGATGTCGGCGATAAGACCCTCATCCCCGTTTGCCGGTGCCGTGACCGGGATCTTCGCGAGATCCGCCTTGAGTTGCGCAGCGATGTCGGCAACCTGGAGAATCCAGGCCGATGTGCGGACCGTCTCGAGCATTTCCTGGCTCGAGCACGAGTGATCGCCGCCGATCCCTGACAGCGCCGCCCAATCGATGCACCCTGGCGCAGTGCCTTGCCCGGCGTCCGCGCCCTGCGCGCACAGGCGCTGCTCGTCACCCGCCCGCGCGTCCTGCCAGAGCCGGTCGAACACCGCTTTGCGTTCCGCGTCGAGGCCCTGCACCGCCAGGACGGAAATGTCGCGATGCTCCGGATAAATCCATCCGAATGCCGAATTAGCGGCACTCCACAACGCCAGCGCCAGCAGCGTGTGCGACCAGGAACGGCGTATGCGCCTATTCATGCACGAATCCTTCACTAGCAATAGTAAGCGACCCGGCTATACAAATTCCCCAAAGCTTCGTCAGCAATGATTGATGATCAAAATATACAGGTTCCGCGTCGCAGTCTGGTAGCGACCAAAGCAAAAGGACGGAGATCCGTCCATGATACACAGCAAGATCCGTGTCATGTTTGTATGGCCCGCTACAAGCGCCGATCGCCCACTTCAGGAAAGGGTGCTAATAATGGGTGCTGTTTATATGTTGAACTAGGACAACAACGAGGACGTCATTAATGTCTCAATCCGCTCCGTCGCCAGGCACGCCCGAGCGGCGGCGATCCTGGCTTCTCGCCAGCACAGAGGGACAGCTCCTGCTTGCCGGACTGGCCATGGCCTGCCTGTTGGTGGTGGCGCTTGGTATCGCCTGGCACCTGTTTCCGGACGATATTCTTCGCTACGTGGCGATGACCGGCCTGAACCTGTTCATCGGCCGGGCGGCCGGCATGTCGTTTGGCTACGCGAGCGGTTTCACGCACGAGCAGGTTGTGCCCTTCAACATGCTGGTCGAGACCATACAGGTTCTTATTGTCTATCCGCTGTTCGCGCTGAGCTGGCGGCAACTGGTCGAGCTGCGCCGCCTCAAACAGTATGTGGCTCGCATGCATACCGTCGCTGAATCGCGCAGCGGCATGGTCCGCAGGTTTGGTATTGCCGGCCTGTTTGTTTTTGTGTTCCTGCCGTTCTGGATGACCGGGCCGGTGGTGGGATCCATCATCGGATTCCTGATCGGATTGCGTCCGTGGGTGAACGTGGTTGTCGTGCTGGTGTCGACCTATATCGCTATTGGTATCTGGGCGCTGTTGTTGAACGAACTGAGCGCCTGGGCGGCCACCGTCAATCGTCTCGCCCCCTACGCGCTGGTCGTCGCGATCGCGCTGATCGTTGCCGCTGGCCACCTGTGGTATCGGCGCCGCGCCCAGACCAACAGCAAGCGTGCCTGAGCGGCCCGGCCGTGACACGCGCTGACGCCCGACGCAGAATGAAAGACTGATAGATCGGGCGGTTTTTCACTAACGCCACGCTGTCCCGGGATTGTGTCCAGGTGTTCCATCTGCGACAGTGCGTCGAGAGTCAGCCGTGTGGGCATCGCAGGTTCCATATCGGCAAGCGACTGCTCGAACTTCTTGTCAGAGAGGATCTAATTGGTGTCTCCTGTTCTGCGTCGGGTTATCAAGGAACCGCTGCTGCATTTCCTGCTAATTGGGTTAGCACTGTTTTTCCTGTTCGCGGCGCTCAACAAGGATTCAGCCGGTCCGGCCAATCGAATTGCGATCACGCGCGCCGACATCGAGCAGCTGCAGGCGTTGTTCCAGCGCCAATGGCAGCGATCCCCCACGCCGCAGGAGTTGCAGGCGCTGATCGAAGGGCGCGTCCGGGAAGAGGTGTTGTACCGCGAGGCGCTGGCGCTCGGGCTCGACCGCGACGACACCATTGTCCGGCGGCGCATGGCCCAAAAAGTCGAGTTTCTTGTCGCTGACACAGCGGTGCCGTCACAGCCCGGTGAGGCGGTGCTCACGGCGTATCTTAAGGAGAATCCCGAGCGGTATCGCGAACCCGCTCGCATGAGTTTCACGCACGTCTACTTCAGCCGCGACAAACGCGCGGCACGCGCCGCGACCGACGCCGAGGCCGTGCTGAAGCGCCTGCAGGCGACGCAAGGCAATACCAGGAACGCACCGGCGTTGGGCGATCGCTTCATGCTGGCCTATGACTATGCCGACAAGGGAACCGATGAAGTGGCGCGCGAATTCGGTCAGGCATTCGCCGATGCCATCGAGAAACTGCCGATCGGAAAGTGGAGCGGACCGGTCGCCTCAGGCTACGGAATTCACTTGATTTACGTCAGCGCGCGCGAGGAGGCGCGAGTACCGCCGTTCGAGAGGATTCGCGAGCGCCTGGCGACTGACTGGCTGACCGACCAGCGCAAGGCGGCGAATGAACGCGCATACCAGCGCCTGCGTTCACGCTACGAGATTACCGTTGCCGGCATGCCGGAAGCGAAGATGGCCCGCCAGGGGGGCATGGCCCGATGAGTCGGCTGCACCGCTGGATTATCGTTGCACTGGCCTTGGCGGCGGCATTTGCCCCACAGGCGTTCGGCCATGAATCGCGACCGGCCTATCTCGAGCTCACGGAGCAGAATCCGGGAGTGTTCGAAGTGTTGTGGCGCCGACCGATGCGCGGCGAGCGGGTGCTCGCACTGCAGCCTGCATTGCCCGATCACTGCGTCCTCGCTGGCAGGAAGGCAAGGTATGCGCAGGCCGATTCGCTTGTCGAGCGCTGGACGGTCGACTGCGGAAAGGGCGGACTGGTTGGCCAGACCATCGGCATCGACGGACTGCAAGCCACGCTGACTGATGTGCTGGTAAGGGTGGCCTTTGCCGATGGCATCACCCACACACAGGTGCTGCGCCCGAACGCCACGGCGTTTACGGTGAAGGGATCGCCATCGAAGTGGGAAGTCATGGATGACTACTTCCGGCTTGGTGTCGAGCACATCCTTGGTGGTGTCGATCACCTGCTTTTCGTGTTGGCACTGCTGATCATCGTCGAGGGCACGCGCCGCCTCATTGCCACCGTGACGGCCTTTACCGTGGCGCACAGCATCACGCTCGCGGCCGCGACCCTCGGGTGGGCGCATGTCCCGCAAAAGCCGGTGGAAGCAGTGATTGCGCTCAGTATCGTTTTCGTCGCCGGTGAGATTCTGCATGGTTGGCAGGGTCGTTCTGGAATTACCCGGCGCCTGCCGTGGTTGGTGGCTTTCACCTTCGGGCTGCTGCACGGATTCGGATTCGCCGGGGCGCTGGCTGAAGTGGGGCTGCCGCAGAAGGAAATTCCGCTCGCTTTACTCATGTTCAATGTAGGGGTTGAGGCAGGTCAAATTTTCTTCATCATCGTGGTGCTAGGGTTGCTTCACGTCGCCAAACGCGTTATCCATGAAAAACCCCGTTGGGCTGTCCCGACAACCGCCTATGTGATTGGCGTTACCGCGGCATTTTGGCTGATCGAGCGGGTCAACGGGTTCTTCTGAAGAAAAGGCCAGCATTGCGCGAGCGGAAGGCGAACGCTGGCCGGACACCAATGGCAAAGGAGGATCGGATGAGACGAGAACTGGGCCGTGGCACGCTGGTGTGTGCAATCGGTTTGGCGCTGTTCAGCACCATTGCTCGCGGCGAACAAATCGGGATCTCGGTGTCCCCGGAATCCTACTCGAAAAATTACGCGGGCAAGGTCTATTCCCCGTACGCGCAGCGCAGTTTCCCGAGCAAGCCACTGTGGGGAGACACACACCTTCACACCGGGCTTTCTGTGGATGCCGGACTGTTCGGTGCGCGACTGGGACTGGCTGATGCCTATCGTTTCGCGCGTGGAGAGGAGGTGGTGTCATCGACCGGGCAGCCGGTCAGGCTCTCCCGCCCGCTCGACTTTCTCGTGATCGCCGACCACTCGGATGCCATGGGCCTCGTCAACGACCTGGCAAGTGCTTCGCCTGAAGTCACCAAGTATGAGCAGGGGGCGCGCTGGTCGAAGGGGCTGCGCACGGGCGGCAAGGCTGCCGTCGACACCGCGCTTGATCTGATCACAACCTTTTCTCAGGGCAATGTGAACAAGGAATTGTTGGCCGCCTATTCACCGGGCTCGAAGATTTACGCTTCAGTGTGGGACAAGGTTGTCAAGGCTGCCGAAGATGCTAACGATCCCGGGCGTTTTACCGCGCTGATTGGTTTCGAGTGGACCAGCCTCGTCAAGGGCAACAACCTGCACCGCAATGTCATCTTCCGCGATGGCGCCGGCAAGGCCGGTCAGGTCGTTCCGTACACGACCCAAGCACCAATCGGCAGTACCGACCCACTGGATCTTTACAAGTGGATGGACAACTACCAGAAGAAGACCGGCGGCACCGTGCTGGCGCTGGCCCATAATGGCAATCTTTCAAACGGCCTGATGTTCCCGGTCGATGCCCAGTACACCGGTCGCAAACTCGACAAGACCTACGTGCAGGCGCGGGCTAAGTGGGAACCAATGTATGAGGCGACGCAAATCAAGGGTGACGGCGAGGCGCATCCGCTACTGTCACCCAACGACGAGTTCGCCGACTACGAAACCTGGGATGTCGGCAATCTCGATCTGAGCGAGGCCAAGAAGCCCGGGATGCTGAAGGGCGAGTATGCGCGCGAGGCGCTGAAAAATGGCCTGCTGCTCGAAGCGCGGCTCGGTACCAACCCGTACAAGTTCGGGATGGTTGGCTCGACCGACAGCCACACCGGGCTCTCGACCGCCGAAGAGGACAACTTTTTCGGCAAGCATGCCGGCGCAGAACCTTCGAAGGAACGCATGTTCCACCCCTTTACCAAGACCAAGCACGGCGAGTTCAAGGGTTGGCAGACCGTGGCATCGGGCCTCGCGGCGGTGTGGGCAACGGACAATTCGCGCGAAGCGATCTTCGATGCCATGGCCCGCAAGGAGGTCTACGCCACCACCGGCACGCGCATGATGGTGCGGTTCTTCGGCGGCTGGAACTTCACGGCGGACGATCTCAACAGCCGCCAGCCGGTATTCCGCGGTTACGAAAAGGGCGTGCCGATGGGCGGTGATCTGCCGGCGCGCAAGGGTGCCAAGGCGCCGACCTTCATGGTCTATGCGCTGCGCGATCCGATCGGGGCGAATCTCGATCGCATCCAGATCGTGAAGGGCTGGCTGGATAGCAAGGGCGAGACCCAGGAGAAGGTCTACGACGTCGTGTGGTCGGGCAACCGCAAGCCGGACGCCAAAGGCAAGTTGCCCGCAGTGGGCAACACCGTGGACATCAAGAATGCCAACTGGACGAACACCATCGGCGCCTCCGAGCTCGGCACGGTGTGGACCGATCCTGACTTCAACGCGAAGGATCGTGCCTTCTATTACGCGCGCGTGCTCGAAATTCCGACACCGCGCTGGATTGTCTACGACGCATTCCGTTTTGGCATCGAGATTCCCAAGGACGCCAAGACCACTGGTCAGGAACGCGCCTATACCTCACCGATCTGGTACACGCCCTAGACAGGCGTCCACGGTTGGGCCCGTCAATGTGACGCAAAACCCGCGTGGCGAGCGCGGGCATATGGGTCGACGGCAGCTTTTAGACGCGTCCCCGCACGGCACGTCGGCCAAGAGCGGCTGTGCCCAGCAGTGGCACGCGATTTTGCGCCAGATCAAACCCCCTTCGTCCCTCGAGTGTTAGGGTTTTCCCCTAACTCATTGGTTCGGCGTAAGCGGTTGCCGACAAATAAGCCATGTCAGGCCCACCGAAACGAGCAGGGGCGAAATGTCTGATTGAGCATTGGGCGAGCGCTTTTGGAATCGTCAGGTAGCTATCGAAGTGCCTACAAGGAGAAACTTCCGTGAGTACCGTCGGTCGAGTTGTTTTTGCGTCGAGCCTCTTGTTGATGTTTCTGCCCGCGACAGCAAGCGCCGAGGATCCTTGGGAGTTTCGAATCACACCGTACTTCTGGTTTGCCGGCATCAAGGGTGATGTCTCCACAATTCCCGGCGCTCCGGTGGCGCCCGTCGAGGTCTCGGCAGGCGACGCGCTCAGGGATACGCAAGCGGCCTACATGGGCATCTTTGAGATGAAGCAGGGCAAGCACGGCGGATTCATTGATTACGTTTATACCGATGTCGAATCTGACACCACGGTGGTCCTGGATCCGATCAATCTCACATTGAAGTCAATCTCGAAGAGCACGATTGCGAGCGCGGGGTATTCCTACGAGTTTTACAACAGTGATCGCGCTTCCGCTGGTGCGTTCCTCGGCGCGCGCTACTGGAAGGTCGACACCTACCTTGAGTTCGGCGGCGGCTTGGGCTTGCTGGCGGGTCGCAACATTCGCAATACCGAGTCCTGGGTTGATCCGATGATCGGCATCAACGGGACGAGCGCTATCGGCGGATCGAACTTCTTCGTCACCGGAATTCTCGCTGCGGGCGGTTTCGGAGTCGGATCGGACCACTTCTATGACGCGTCCCTGCATGTCGGTTATCAGTGGAGCAAGTTGTTCGGCACGACGCTCGGTTATCGGCTGTTTGATGTGAAATACGAGGACGGCTCGTTCCTCTATGACGTGCGCCAGCAAGGCTGGCTGCTCGGTATTTCGTTTGCCTTCTAGCGCGCATTGGAAGGGAGACGGCCTGTTCCCGGGCCGCAGGCGGGACATTCATCGATGTCGGTGTCGCGATCCTGGGAGACATCCATACTCGTAAGGAGTGTCGATCATGGAAAACTCGTTTCTCAATGGTTTGAAGCGCCTGGCGATGGCGCTGATGGTGTTGCCTCTCGTGGTACATGCCCAAGGCAATAAAGACGCCGAGTTGGCACAGGAGTTGACTAACCCGCTGGCGGATCTTGTCACGATCCCGATCCAGATGAACTTCGATCGGGAGATTGGTCCAGCGGACGACGGGACCAAGATAACGACGAATGTGCAACCGGTCGTTCCGTTCCATCTGAGCGACGACTGGAACCTCATCACCCGCACGATCGTGCCGATCGTCTCGCAGGACGAGATCTACCCCGGCGCAGGTTCCCAGTTTGGTCTCGGTGATATCAACGCGACGATCTTTCTGTCGCCGAAGAAACCCACGGCCGGTGGAGTGATCTGGGGCGTGGGTCCGGTGTTTCTGTTGCCCACCGGCACCGACGACCTGTTGAGCGCGAAGAAATGGGGCGCCGGGCCAGCGGCCGTCGCGCTGGTCTTGCGCGGACCATGGACCGTGGGAGTTCTTGCCAATCACCTCTGGTCGGTCGCGGGCGACGACGAGCGCCAGGACATCAGCAATACCTTTTTTCAACCCTTCGCGGCCTACACCTGGCCGAGTGCCTGGACTGTATCGGCGCAGTCCGAGTCCACCTACAACTGGAAGGCCGAGCAGTGGTCGGTGCCAGTAAACGTGTCCATTTCCAGGCTTGTTCGCATCGGTCAGCTGCCGGTCAGCCTGCTCGGCAGCGTGGGCTACTGGTTCGAATCCGCGGACACGAGCCCGGAGGGTTTTCGTTTTCGGTTGCAGGCCAATATCGTTCTGCCAAAGAGCCTGTTTACCCGGTAGGCGATGGGAGAGAGTTGGCGTGAGTTCGGGCCGAAACGATTTAATCGGAGGATTGATCCCGCGTTGCGCACCGGGGTTGCGATTGATGTCGAGCAACGGCTGCATGGGACGAAGGGCGTCGGCGGGTCGTTTGGCCCAGCAATTTCCACGCATCAGGAGGACAGGAAAATGAAAATCGGATTTATTCGGGCAGCGGTGCTCTCGTTCGCGGCGTCGCTGGTATCGGTGCCGGTCTCAGCGGCCGAACCGTACGCCGGCTACGGATATGAGCCGACCAAGGAGGGCCATATTGGCGAGCGGGAGTACTCGCCGTACTTGAACATCGGCTTCCCGCAGCGGGTGTTCTGGGGAGACACCCATCTTCACACCTCGTACTCGACCGACGCTGGCATGATTGGCAACCGCCTCGGGCCGGATGAGGCCTATCGCTTCGCCCGCGGCGAGACCGTTGTGTCGAGCTCTGGGGTGCGTGCGCGGTTGCAACGGCCGCTGGATTTCCTGGTGATCGCGGATCACGCGGAGAATCTGGGCCTGGCGCCGATGATTGCCGAAAAGAATCCGGATCTTCTCAAACTGGAGTTCGGTAAAAAAATCGCGAACCTGGTTTATAGCGGTAAATACGGTGATGCCTATACGCTATGGGGTACCGGCATGACTGCAGGTAAAGACCCGCTAAAAGGTAACGAGGCATTGACGCGTACGATGTGGGAACGTCTAACTGCTGCAGCGGAACAATTCAATGAACCGGGCAAGTTCACCGCACTGATTGGCTTTGAATGGACATCGAGTCCTAATGGTAACAACCTGCATCGCAATGTGATCTTCCGTGATGGCAAGGCTAGGGCCGATCAGATCCTGCCGATCTCCAACTACGACACGAATAACCCGGAAGATCTCTGGAAATGGATGGCGGACTATGAAAAGAAAACCGGTGGCAAGGCACTGGCGATTCCGCACAACGGCAATTTGTCCAATGGCCTGATGTTCGATGATGTGACCTTCACGAAGAAGAAACTGACGAAAGATTATGCCCAGCTTCGCATGCGCTGGGAGCCGGTCTACGAAGTCACGCAAATGAAGGGTGATGGCGAAGCACATCCGTCGCTGTCGCCGAATGACGAGTTTGCTGATTACGGTACCTGGGGCAAGGGCAGTTTCGGCCCCGATCCGAAAACCAAAGATATGCTGCCGCGCGAGTACGCACGTGAGGCCTACAAGCGGGGGCTGGCGTATGAGCAGAAGCTGGGTGTGAATCCGTTCAAGTTCGGCATGATCGGTTCGACCGATAGCCATACTTCATTGGCAACGACGGAAGAAAGTAACTACTTCGGCAAGGCGACACCCGGTGAACCCAGCAACAAACCGGAACGGTTCAATGAGAAAATCACGGGCTATTTGCAAAAGCCCGGTGGCCCGGATATCTCGATGCGGCATTTTCAAACGCTGGCATCAGGTCTGGCCGCAGTGTGGGCAACCGATAATACCCGCGAGGCGCTCTGGGATGCGCTGGCACGCAAGGAAATCTATGCCACCACCGGCACGCGCATGACCGTGCGGGTCTTCGCCGGCTGGGATTTTGCCGAAGCGGATGTACAGCGGCCGGATTTTGCCAAGATCGGTTATTTGCGTGGTGTACCCATGGGCGGCGATCTATCGAAAGCACCCAAAGGCAAGGCACCGACGTTTGTGATTCGTGCCTTGCGCGATGTGGACGGCGCCAATCTGGATCGTGTGCAAATCGTGAAGGGTTGGCTCGATGGCAAGGGTGGGACACATGAGCAGGTCTACGATGTCATGTGCTCGGATGGGCGCAAGATCACGGACAAACAGCGTTGCGACAAACCGGTTGGCAATACCGTCGATATCAAGAAAACGACCTACACCAATAGCATTGGAGATGCGTTGTTCCTGGCGTACTGGAAAGATCCAAATTTCGACGCCAGGCAACGCGCGTTCTACTATGTCCGTGTGCTGGAAATCCCGACCCCGCGTTGGACGACGTATGATGCCGCCTACTTTGGTGTCGAATTACCGAAAGGGATTGAACCGACGCATCAGGAGCGCGCCTATACGTCACCGATCTGGTATACACCGTAAGAGCTGAAATGCTCCTTAGGAGAACAATATGACTGTTAAGAGAAACGTATCAGTAGTTGTCGGGTTCATCGCGCTCACGTTGTTAGCGAGCTGCGGGAAAGAAGGTGGTGCGCCAGCAACCGGCGGTGCGACGGGCAACGTCGTCGCGAGCGCATTGACCGACGCCCAGATCGACAACCTGGTCCGCCGCTCCTACCAGTTCGTGGCCATGTACAACGTGAACAACAAGTTCGCGCTGAAGCAGGGTGGCTGGAACACCTGTGTGGCCGATACCCAGCTGAAAGACCACACGATGCGCGAGATAGCGCGGCCCAACAATGACACGCTCTACATCAGCTGCCTGGTGGATCTTCGCAAGGACCCCATGATTCTCGAGATGCCGGCCTTTGATTCGAAATATGTGTCACTCATGATCACGGGCTACGATCACTACGTGAACATTCCGATGTCGACCCGGCAGGGAGATTTTCGCAAGCCGGCAAAGTTGTTGCTCTATGCGGCGCGCACACAAGGCTACAAAGGCGGGGCGGTGAAAGGTGTGGATCGTGTGTTTGAGGCAACGGGCGATTTTGTCTCAGTGGTGTGGCGCGTCATGCCGCATGCGAATGACCGTGAACGGTTCAAACGCATCACACAACAAATGCAAAGCGTAAAAATGCGGACCCTTTCAGAGTACCAGGGTGGCAAGGCCAAGCCGATCAACGATATCCAGTTCCCGCCGGTCGGCAAGACCGATGCCGATGTGTTCGGCAACAATCTGCTCGAGGTGATGCAGTTTGTCTTCAACCACACCACCTTCCATCCCGAGCACGAGCTCGACCAGGCGGTTCTTGCTGCCTACGCGCCCCTGGGCGTCGTTCCGGGTCGCGCCTATGATGCCGCCAAGGTCGCGAAGATCGACGGTGGCAAAATCCGCGAAGCCGCCGAGCGCGTGGCGGTCACCGAGCTGGAACAGATGGTCGACCCGGCCAAGAGAGAACAACTGCTGGCCCTGTTCCAGCCCAAGGGCAAGATGGCTTTGGAACAGCTGCTCTCCCAGTCGGTCACCGGTCCGATCGGGCTGCCGGCAACGGAAGCGGTGTACCCGCCAGTCGCGACGGCGGACGGCAAGCCCATGAACGCCATGCATGACTACGTAATTCGCATGAATAAGAACGAGCTGCCTCCGGCAAAGGCCTTCTGGTCGGTCACGCTCTATGACACGAAGAACGGCTTTTTCATCCCGAATGACCGCAAGAAATACAGCGTGGGCGAGAACGCCGGGATGAAGCTGGACAAGGACGGCGGCATCGCGATCTACATCGCGGCGGAGAAGCCCAAGGGTGTGCCGGACGAGAACTGGTTACCCATCAAGCGCCAGGATGAAGCGATCGGCGCTGTCATGCGGATCTATGTGCCGGATATGGAGAAGATGAAGTCCTGGACCGCCCCGAAAGCGGAAACACTGGCCGCTCACTGAATTGAGTTCGCGATCGGGCCGGGTTCGTTGCCACGGAGCGAACCCGGGAGCGCGCGCTTCCAGACGAAGACCCGCAAGGGAGGGGAGGTCGAGAGAGCGCTGATAATCGGGCGGGTTGGCGTTCGCCTGGAACTGACCTGAAGACCAAAGGTATGCGCGAAGCGGCAGAGCGATGAACGTGGGACGCCGAACGT
>Ga0209427_10001961_pt1 | contig 23999 bp, 14 predicted proteins | sample DeeMarSWOR136_30_FD_187465 | JGI IMG/M metagenome (GOLD analysis project Ga0209427, IMG submission 187465) | Marine sediment microbial communities from White Oak River estuary, North Carolina - WOR-1-36_30 (SPAdes) (version 2) | ecosystem: Environmental > Aquatic > Marine > Intertidal zone >...
GACGTTGGCAGGATTCCAATTGTATGAGAGTGCCGTAGCCACTGGATTCACGGTGAGAATTGAAGTGTCACTCTGATTCTGATAACCGTAGGCCCAAGCCTGAATTAACATAGTATGGGGGCCAAGACCTAGAGATGCGCTTGTTAGATTCGCAATCCAGTGAACACCTGAGCTATTGAGTTGAAGTACAGTGGTCCCGTCGATGGTGAGGTTGATCGAACCCGTCGCCTGAATGTCTCCAGTCGGCACCCACATCCCGCTCGAACTTAGAGCATAGTAGACGCTGAGATTGAATCCCCCTAGGTAATCAGCAGAGCTCGAACTCCAGTCTACTGCCATGTATGTGCTTGCAGCAATGATTGAGAAGGCTATCGTATCATTATAACCCGGTTCATATCCGTACTTGCTCACGTTTGCGATGACGAAGTGATACCCTAGGTCAAATCTCTTGTCGAGTAGGATCCTGTACGTTCCACCTGTCCCGAGTAGGGTTTCCTCTGAACCATTCACCCAGACCAGTTTCTGAGTTGCTTGGCCGATGAGAGCCCCGCGAGAGTCAAGATAGTCAAGGAAGAGGAGCCTCGTTTCGGTCCACTCGAACTCCACCCAAGACCAATCACCAGTGAGTGTGGTCGGTTCGGGGCGCACATGCAATGAGGTTGATGCAGTCTGATTTGCGTAGCCGAATCTCCACGCTTCGATGATTGGTGTGAATGACCCCAGACCCGGCTGAGCATCACTTCCATTGAACATGATTTGATACATGCTTAGACTATCATTCCAAAGAAGATTCCATGTGTCAGACTCGATCGTAACGTTGACTTGTGCTCCCTCAATTGGTGTTCCGTTGCTCATAGAGTAGTTCGCGTAAAGCAGAGTCTGCTCGATATACGTTATGTTGTTCTGATACGTGACGTGCCATACGAGGGCGATTAGCGTCGGCTCTACTTGTATTGTCAATGAAGTAGCATCAGAGTTGTTTGCATATCCCCACTTGGATGCTTGAAGGTTCAGGGTATGGATTCCTAAACCTGGAGGAGAGTCCGTACCATTGAACTGCAGCTGATAGAGGCCCAGTGTGTCATTCCACCTCAGTGTCCAGAAATCTCCACCTATCGTCACATTCACATTGGCCCCATCAATAGAAGTCCCATTTCCAATCGAGTAGTTGATGTAGATAATAGTACTCTGGACATAGGTGATATGGTTGCCATTCTCAAGGTCCCACGATACTGAAATCAGAGTAGGCTCGACCTCAATCGTCAGGGTTTGTGTGTTGTCGACGGCTGTCGTGTACCCAGATTTAACGGCCCTAACAATCAGATTATGTATACCCAAGCTTGGGGGAGAGTCCGTTCCATTGAATTGGAGTTGATAGACTCGCATGCTAACGTTCCAGACTAGATCCCAGAATTCTTCTCCGATGACTGCTTCCACGGTCGCCCCTAGTATGACCGTGCCATTGCTCGTTGTGAAGTTGGCATAAACCGTGGTATGGGATAAGTAGGTGATCGTGTTACTTGGCGCCCACTGTACATCCAGGTTCGTAGGCTCAGTCCTCATATCAAGTGTCTGTGTATCTTCAATCTGAACACTGTATCCGTATTTCCATGCGGTTACGTTGAGATTGTGGACACCTAGCCCTGGGGGATTGTCTGATCCATTGAATCTTATTCTATACGTTCCGTCCGATTCGTACCACAGGAGCTCCCAGGTGTCCAGACCTATTGTAACGTTCACTGTAGCTCCCGGAATCGGCGTATTGCTAGCGAGGGAGTAGTCTACGATTAGAACCGTGTTCTGCACATAGGTGATGATCTGGCCGTCTGACCAGCTGACCCCTATGGCGGTAGGTTCAAAGCCAATCGTAAGTGTCTGAGTGGTATCAGTACTTCTCGTGAAGTTGGCACGCCATGCCAATACCAAGAAACTGTGTGAGCCGAATCCTGGAAGCGAATCGGTTCCGTTGAATTGAATCGTGTACTGTTCCAGCACAGGGTTCCAATGCAGGTCCCAAGTCTGTCCGCCAATCGTCACATTCACAATTGCATCAGAGATGGGCGTCGTGTTGCTCATCCTGTAAGAAACACGGAATTCCGTTTCCTGCAGGTAGGAAATGTCATTCTGATGAGGCAGACTCCAAGAACCAAGGAGTGATGTTATGTCTTCATGGATCGTCAGTTCCTCATCAGTGTTGAGAACGTCTTCGAATCCGTATCTCCAAGCTAGTACAGAAAGACCGTAAGTGCCTATGTCCAGCTGAGGGTCAGATTCGTTGAAGCGAATCTGATAGGCTGCGGCGGATTCGTTCCATCTCAATGAAAGAATTCTGGCATTGAATGTGACATTCACAATGGCATTCCTGATGATGCTGCTATTGCTTGTCATGTCATAGTAGACCGAAAGGACGGTGTAACCGATGTAGCTGATGTTTTTGCCCTCGGACCAAGCAAAGGAGATAGTGGTGGATTCCAGATCAATCGCGAGCGTTTCCGAAGTATCAGACTGGTTCGCGTAACCTAGTTTCCATGCAGACACTCCTAGACCGTGTGAACCAAAACCCGGGTTGACGTCTGTACCATTGAAGTTCATCTTGTAATCCTGATCGACGATGTCCCATCTGAGGGTCCAAGTCGTACCTCCAATGGTCACATTCACAGTTGCACCGTCTATCCTCATTCCTCCCTCTGTAGCATACACTACGGATAGCGTTGCGGACTGTACATATGTGATTGAAGACGAAGGTGACCAACTTACACTAAGCGTGGTTGGCTCTTTCCTCACGATTAGCTGCTGGCCGGTGTCAGTCTTGTTCACAAATCCGAATCTCCAAGCCTTGACAGTCAGGCCATGAATGCCGAACCCTGGTGGGTCGTCCATGCCCGTGAATACCTTCTCATAGACTCCGAGAGTTTCATTCCAGGACATCGACCATGATTGACCACCAATTGTGACATTGACCACAGCATTTCGAACGGCGCTCCCGTTCCCAATTGTATAATTGGCATAGAGAATCGTCTGTTGCAAGTAGCTGACATTGTTCAGATTTGGCTGCGCCCATGACAGCACGATGTAAGTAGGTTCGTCTGTGATTGAGAGGATTTCTGAAGAGTCGGTCTTCCCCATGTAGCCATGCTTCCAAGCCTGAATGACTAGATTATGCGTACCTAGGCCAGTTTCCAAGTCTGTACCGTTGAACATAATCTCATAGGCCATTGATGTATCATTCCAAGTCAGATCCCAAGTGGTCAAACCAATCGTCACGTTCACTGAAGCCTGCGGAATGGCAGTGGTGTTACTCATCAGGTATTCCACGGAGAGGATGGTGTGATTTAGATACGTGATGCTGTTGCTGTCAGTCCACGTAACTTGGAGAAGTGTAGGTTCTCGAGTTAGGGTGAGTGTTTGAGAGGTGTCTGACTGAGGTTGATGGCCTGGACTCCATGCCTGTACTGATAAGGAATGAGTTCCGAATCCAGGAGGTACATCATTCCCCCTGAATGTAGTTCTGTATGTTTCAGTCGCGGGGTCCCACGTCAGGGTACGTATTCCACCTGGGAATGTTACGTTTACAGTGGCATCTGAGATGTTCAGCCCGTTACTTCTTCTATAAATGACAATGAAATCGGTGTTTTCTACAAACGTTATGTTAGAGCCTTCCGACCAGAATGTGGTAAGTGCCTGAGTTTCATGAATCAGAATGACTTCGATGATAGTACTACGATTCTCGAAAGCAAATCCCTCTCCATAGATGAAGAGATCGTATACTCCCGGACTCATACCAGATGTATCAACAGTTTCTGTCCAAGTTCCATTGGAATGATCAAACATTGAAGCGTTTACGACGGCATCAAAAGAATAGGTGACCGAGGCAACCGAGCCGTTAAGTCCACTTGGAGTGAACGTGTCGTTGAAGAAGGCACCGATGTCGAAACTGCTGTCCGTGAAAGAACTAATCGTCGCCCTTGCCGCTGTCAGTTCGGTTGGATAGAAGATGACCAGACCCCTTGTTAGATATCCTGCTTCAGTACCGTTGGACCAGTAAATCTGGAGCGTGTAGACGCCGTTACCTGAACTCTTTGACTGAATGTCCCATTGATGCTGAGCCACTCCTCCAGACACTAGTGACTCCTCAGTGTGAACGGTGGAGCCTTGAAAGATGACACTGAGATTTGCATCTCCACTCGAAGTAGGAACAGATGTAGGACTCTCAATTGTGGAGTTCACATCCAATGATACGTCCACTCTTGCTTTGTCTTCAATCACACTACTATCGCTGCTGTCATAGAGGGAGGTGGAACTGACGTAATTCGGAGCGGAACACACAAGCGTCCAAGTGTCATTGGCTAGTTGAGTGCATGTAACAGCTGTTCCGACCTGGGTGAAGTGGTCATAACTATCAGAGGGGTTTGTCATATTGTAAAGGCCGGTTGCAGTCCAATCTGGCTGAACTGAAAGATTCAATCCCCTTTCAACGATTCCTGTCGTACCAGGATAGGAGAGAAGGCTCGTGGCGTTCCAGTATATACTCCCACCAGATGATTCGGCTGACCAGACGACGGTAGATGTCACGTTCCTCTCATAGTGGAACGTCAAGTCACAGTTCACAAAGACAGATTGGTTGGACCTGAATGAAACTGACGTAACATTCATACTGGAGCTGAAGACCCAGTTGCTCCCTGTCAAGTCGGTTGAGTTTCCCCTAATGTGAGTGACCTGTGGATTGTCGTATGTCAATGCCTGATTGGAGCTGGTATTCCATGGTCTATAGGTGTAGTTGACCAAAGCCTCAAAGGGACGTTCCTCCCAATAAGGAGGTCCACTTGTTTTCCGCCTGAATGTACTATGTACTCCGCTGCCAGATTCACAATGCCAACGGATATTGGGGTATTCACCAGCAGATTCCTGCAGAAGGCTACCGTTGATTACCGCAAAGTAGACTTTGCCGGCTGTTAGAATTGCAGTCTGATTGACAGTCACCCATGTTGCACTGGTTCCAACGTCAGATAGCTCAACTCCCGATGTGATACTTGTAGAACCATTAGAGTAATCACTACGTACTTCGAGGTATGCATGATTCTGGTTTCCTGGGTCGTAGCTGGGTGAGTCATACAGGATACTGAAGTTCTGCAGCTCTCCGTCGTGAGACATGTTGTAGAATCCCTGTGCTAAATGGTCGTAGTAAAGGTCTAGGTCATACTCCCAGACTCTGTAGAAGTTGGAGTATGTTGCCAACGAGTAGTTACCAACCAACATCCTCTCAGGTGCAGCGGTAATGTTCTCGACATTGATAATGACCTCGTACAGAGTCCATCCGGGAATTTGGTGTTCCAGAAGGTCAAGCAATGTAGAGTGATCCGTTGTGTTGGCGTAAGTGTTGAGAATCTGAATCTGATGTCCCAGAGACTCCCGAGTCATGAACATTGCCGACGAGAGGTCGTTTCCCGAACCGTCAACTCCCGCCATGACTGGGAAGTGAGATGGACGAGTTGCCGGAGTAAGTTCCAGTGCAGTGGTTCTTTGAAGGTTCGTCGGAAGGACAGCAGGCATCAGCATAATCAGTATCAGCACAGTCACAGCAAACAACCTCCGTCCTATTCTTCGCCGAAACGAGTTGTCGCTGGACCTGTACACAGAAGGCCTCCATTCGGTGACTTGGCAACGTTTGGATGCCATTCCATCATTTATAGATTGGTCTGGAATGGAAGAGCATCCATGGCCTAGCTTGGACCAAGTATATAATAAACTGTCTCAGGTTGAACACTCTCGATTTTCCGAGCTTCTTCTCTATGTATAGTAGGCAGGACCCGTGTCTGTCGACTCCTGAGGCGGCTTCATTCCGTGCCCAGTTATCTCATTCAGCAGTGCTATGGCCATGTCCACAGTGCTATGTACCTTGATCATTGCCTGCCAGAGTCTATCTTCGCTGAACCCATCATCGTAGACTCTCTCTGACACTACAAACCCTGGCCCGGGTGGTTTTGGCCCCGGCTGTCCAGGTCTTGGTTGGACAAACCCCAGAGTGACTCCTTGTGAGAAGCTATACTTCACAGCCTGCATCTGGAAATCGCGCATCTTCTCTTCGTTCAAGACCTTGAGGTGCTCTGGCGACACCATGACCTGTGACTCAATCTGTATGAAGTTCTGCTCGTTTGGTCTGACGACATTGAAAAAGAATCGTCTGAACTTCACTTTGAAGAGAAACTCGGCACGTGGGTTTGAGATACTCTCGAGTTTTGAGCCCTCTCTAGAGAGCCAAGCCTTGACCGCCTTCTTAATCCTCTTTGAGGGCTTTTCTGCCATCTACATTCTCTCCGACTTGCGTTCCCAGTCTACAACACTCACTTAATGCTTGTGATGAACCGAATCTATTCCTTGAACCATTCTACTTCTTCGTACCCTGAGGGTGCTCTGTCAGCATAGCATGTTATCTGCTCTCTCACAAACTCTATCATGTCTGTGTGTGCCACCGTCGTGAAGATCTGCCGCTCAGAGTTCATACGAGTAAGCCTGACCCCCCATGGATCAACGACTTGGCTGTGGCCAAAGTACATCTTGTTGTCAAAGGCCACGCCCACTCTGTTGGCCGCGGCTACGAAGAGCTGATTTTCGATAGCACGGGCCAGGACAAGGTTGTCCCAGTGAGCTGCTCTGGGATCTGGAAATGCGGCCGGAATTAGAACCAACTCTGCTCCCTCAAGGGCTAGCTTTCTTGTTACCTCGGGGAACCTGATGTCGTAGCAGATCTCGACACCTACCTTGATTCCAGGTAGATCAAAGAGTACAATCTTCTTTCCTCCATCGAAGACATCTCGCTCGGATTGGAAGGGATGCATCTTCCTATAGGTTCCTAGAGTCTTGCCTTCAGGTGTAGCCAATGTGAGAGTGTTGTAGAACTTCGATTCTGTGCTCTCTAGCCCTGTCCCTACGACATAGGCAGAGTGCTCCTCTGCGATGGACTCAATGAACTGACTAGTGGGGCCCGGCACTCCCGGCCCCTTGGTCTTGTAGTCATCGTACCTGAATCCTATGGCAAAGAGCTCGGGTAGAACAATGAACTCCACGTCGGTATCGCTGGAGTGGTTCTGGAGCAAGCCTCTTACCCAGTTGAAGTTCTCCTCCCTGTTGCCCTCTACGCATGGCATCTGTACGAGGGTCACTTGGAACTGCACACTTCACACCTGTGTCAATCCTTCACGCACACTGCCACAACCTGCAGTGCCTCTTAAGCGTTGGTTCTTTGGCGGATGCTCAAGACAATGAGAACATGGATTGAGGTTCTTAGATACATCATAATCCTAATATGACCGCTCGCAGACAGGGTCTTGCTGGCCTCCAACGGACGTGTGTCACTTGGTAAACGAAATCAATACCGAACCGAAGAGCAGGGCTGAGATGCCAAAGACATCTTACTCCAAGCCCACTATCGGGGCCACAGGAAAGACAGGCAGTTGGCGCATCTTCTCTCCTAAGATTGACTATGAGAATTGCAATAAGTGTCGTACTTGCTGGCTACATTGCCCCGAGGCTGTCATATCCATCGATGAGGAGGATTTCCCTCGAATCGACTACGACTACTGCAAAGGTTGCGGCATCTGTTCCCAAGTCTGTCCGCCGAAGTGCATTGAGATGGTCAGGGCAGGAGAGGAGGGTGACTGATGAAGACGGAACTAATGAGTGCAAACTATGCAGCGGCCCGCGCCGTTGTATCTGCTCGGGTCGAAGTCGTTGCCGCATACCCTATCACACCCGCTACAACGGTGCCAGAGCAGGTTGCGCTGCTATATGAGGATGGAGTATACAAGGGTGAGTTCATTCGTGTAGAGTCAGAGCACTCAGCCATCTTTGCATGTGTTGGAGCCAGTTCGACAGGTGCGAGGACGTTCACTGCGACCTCTTCGAACGGCCTTCTTCTGATGGCCGAAGGAATTCACTGGGCCGCCGCTGCAAGGCTCCCCATTGTTGTGAACAATATCAACCGGTCTGTTTCACCAAGCTGGAACATCCATGTCACTCACGACGACTCTATGAGCTTCCGTGATGCTGGTTGGATCCAGTTCTATGCTTCAAGCGTTGATGAGATGTATCATACTGTCATCCAAGCTTTCAAGCTGGGCGAGGATGAGCGAGTCCTGATGCCTGTGATGGTCAACACAGACGGATTCGTGCTAAGCCACACGCTGTCAACATTCGATTATCTGGAACCAGAAGAGGTTGACAAGTTCCTGCCTGCATACGAGCCACCACATTGGAAGATGGACCCTGAGAACCCAGTTTCCCATGGGAACATAGTCTTTCCAGAATACTACCAAGAATTCCGATACGCCATGCATGAAGGCCTTCTCAACGTGCACAAGGTATTCGAAGAGGTAGAGCGCGACTACAAGAAGATCTTCGGGAAATACTTTGGAGGACCAATTGACTGCTACAAGTGTGATGATGCCGATGTCATCTTCACTTCTCAGGGGTCAATGGGTGCAGAAGCCAAAGATGCCATCGACGAATTGAGAGATGAGGGGTACAAAGTAGGCAACGCAAGAATGCGTATGATTCGCCCATTCCCAGTTGACAAGATGCGCGAATTGGGTTCAAGGGTCAAGGGTATTGCTGCATTTGACAGAGGCGTGTCGTATGGCTTCGGAGGCCATGTTGTGAATGACATCAGAGCCTCGCTCTACCCGACAGAATATCGCCCCTTAATCAAGAGCTACATTGGTGGCCTAGGTGGCCGCGATGTCACCGTTGATGACATCAAACAGATTGTCTTGGACACAGTTGGTGCCGTTGAGAGCGGTGAGCTAGGTCCTGAAGAAACCTGGCATGACCTTTTGGAGTGATGAGAATGGTAACTACGAAGGAACTACCACTGAAGGAATATGTGCTGAAGGGCAATGCCGCTTGTGCGGGCTGCCAAGACATGGTCGCTCTCAGACACGCTCACAAGGCTCTAGAAGGTGATGTGATTCAGGTCGTTCCGGCATGTTGTACAAGTGTCGTACAATCACTCTGGCCCAAGTCAGGCCTAGGTATCCCTGTCCTAAACACGGCCTTTCCGGCGGCAGCAGCGACTGCATCAGGAGTGAAGGCTGCTCTGAAGGCGAAGGGAAACGACCATACTCAGGTCATGGTATGGGCTGGAGATGGCGGCACCTTTGACATCGGCATACAGGCTCTCAGCGGAGCCCTAGAGCGGAGAACAGACTTCCTCTATGTCTGCTACAACAACCAAGTCTACAGCAATACTGGAACTCAGCGGTCGGGAGCCACTCCCCTTCATGCGCAGACTACCACGACTTGGTATGGCAAGACTGAGCCCGAGAAGATGCTGGACCTCATCGTTGCAGCTCATGAACCAGTCTACCAGTTCACGGCAAACTCCTCCTATCCCAGAGATCTCTACGACAAAATCAAGAAGGCAAAGGAATTCGAGGGGCCAAAGTTCGGCCACATCTTCCTTCCATGTCCTCAAGCATGGAACTACCCTGTGGAGAAGGGTGTAGAAATCGGGAAGCTGGCAGTCGAAACCGGATATTGGATCATGTGGGAACGTATAGGCGATGAGTTCATTCTCGGCAGGCACAGCAAGAGATACCAAGACCCTGAGAAGAGGAAGCCAATCGAGGAATTCCTTAAGATGCAGGGGCGATTCTCAATGCTCTTCAAGCCGAAGCGAAATGAGGCCAAGATAAAAGAGCTCCAAGATTACGTCCAGCACCGATGGGACCTTGTCATGAAGACCTTCACGTAGAGGCCATTAGTCATCTCAACCGCTTTTTCTTCGGATGAAGACGAAACCACCTGTCATGACTACAGCTGCAACACCGATGCCTCCGAGTGCAACGGTTGTGAAGGGGATGTTATACTCGTGAGGGTCTGTGCCAGAGAGATACTCCTGTAGGTTCGTCATGGCGTCTCCATCCGGATCCAGGGATGAATCGTCAGTGAGTGGGTCCAGACCGTTCTGGACCTCCCAGTGGTCCGGCATTGAGTCTGAGTCAGTATCATTGAGGTTTGGATCTGTCCCCAAAAGGAACTCCTGCAGGTTACTGAGCATGTCTTCATCAGGATCCAGCTCAGCGTCATCGGAGAGTGGATCCAGTCCGTTCTCAATCTCCCACGCATCTGTCATTGTATCTTCGTCAGAGTCTGGGTCATTCTCGTCAGTTCCATAAATCATCTCAAGAATGTCAGGCAATGAATCTGAGTCAGTGTCGGTTGCCATTGTGGCCGAGTCAAACCATAGATGCTCGCTATCCGGGACTTCGTTTCCATCTATGTCGCTATTGTACTCCACTCGTAGCGTATAGGCTAAATCGTCGCTATCTGTGTTCTCAACAGTAAGTCGATGTAGTCCCATTCTTGAAAGGGAAGTGTCGATGGTGGCTTCAAGCATTTGGGGGGTCCCTATGTCTGATTTGCTGACGACCAGTACGTCATCCGGGTCGAACAGAGATATCGATGCCTCACAATTCACTCCCACTTCGATTTCTACGCTTGTCGGCATGCTCATTACCAAGTAGTAATCTATTGAGGTGGCTGCAGATAGAGCTCCCTCGTACTCTAATGCCGTCTTCTTGCAGTACCCCTGAGACATCACAAATGCCATACTGGCTCCTATGCTAGCGACTGTCTCCGTGGCGACCTCGTAGTCGTAGGCTGTGTTGTTCCAAACATCAGTCGGTTGATGGTAGTATGAATCATCAGTGAAGAAACCGCTCTCGAAAGCGAACAACACTCGATCATAACCTTCCGCCAAAAATGAAGCGTGATCCGAATTCGGCCAGAGTGGGAAATCCGTGTATGGAACTGGTTTGATGATTCCTTCTCCCAAGTTGTGGCTCATCATCTTGGTCATATCGGCCCAGAACTGAGTCACGTGATAGCCCCCCATGAGATTGTAATTGTGTACCATCAGCACTTGTTCATCTGAAGGTGCAAATGAGTCAACAACCAACAGCATGTCGATATTGTAGTAGATCAGGATGTCGACACCTCTGCTCTGAAACTCTTGAGCCACCTCTCTACTCCCGAGCAGACCAATCTCCTCAGCATTCCAGAATCCGAAGTATATGTCAAGTGGCCATTCATACTGTGACATAACCCTTGCTAGTTCCAATGCAGCGGCCACCCCTGTTCCGTCATCATTTGCACCAGGACCTGCTGGGACCGAGTCGTAGTGTCCCCCCACCATCAACGCAGGGCCAGCGTTCATGTAACCTGGCAGGCATCCAACGACTGACTTGTATTCTCCAACAATCTCGGTTTGTATTCTTCCGTTAGAGAGATTGGTGAGTTGACTCACGAGCCATTCCCTGGCTTTCTCATTCGCGTAGCTGTACACTGTGGGTGAGCTTATCCAACGTGAGCCATTCTCCGTGAGTTTCTTGACAAACCACGTATAGGAATCCTGCGAAATCTGAGAGTGAACCTCACTTGACATGTCCACTCCGTAGACCCTTTCGGCTGTGCTCTGGAAGATTGCACCGAGGACCGGATCCAGGGGCGAAGTCCCTTGCTGAGTCTGAGTGCCCGTGCACAGCAGAAGACCAAGTACAAGAACGAGCGCCCACGTCCGTTTCATGCTCAACCATCAGTCTTGGTGCCAGAAGAAGATTACTCTCAGAGCTTTTGCGCATTTTGGTCTAATACCCAAATCATAATACGAGGTTACTTACCTGAATTGGGTTCCTGATGGTGTACACAAGGTGGTCAAGATGCCGCTGAGAGAGTTCGAAAGTGTCATGGAAATCAAGGATCCGCTTCATGGATACATATCCCTATCTGCGATAGAAAAGTCCTTGATTGATCTGCGAGCGGCACAGCGACTCCGGCAGATACGATCTCCTGCTGGCGCATACATGGTCTTTCTTGGCGCGGACACGTCCTTGATGGGAAAGATGCTGGGATTTCTCCATGTGACTCATATACTGATGGACGACCTGGAGGCTGATCCAGATGACATCCAACTCGCAAGGCTAACCACTCTCTTCCTCTCACTCACTTCGGGGCCATGGGCAAATATCACAAGGGAGTACCTATCCGTACGCGGACTTCCTAGGCTCAAACTTGCGGAACTCATAGCGAAGAACTCCCCCGCCGGAGATGTGCTGCAAGACTCTGACTTCTCCCGTGATGAAATCGCTAGTTCGCTCAGACGTGGGGTATCTGTCAAGGGTGTACGGTTCAACCTTGAAACCGCACCCATCAATCCTGAGCTTGTTGACAACCTTGAACGTGATTCTTACTTCACCGGCGTGGAGTATGCCCAGCTTGAGTTTCGCCGACTCTTTCAATCAACACGAGTAGCAAAGAACAAGATTGCCGTGGAACGAGGTTCTCTATTCACCTTTGAGTCATACCTGTCGGCCGGCGCGAATATGTTTGATGCTGTATACTATCACAAGACGGTAAGAGCTGCTGAACTCATGCTGTTGAGGACCCTTGATGAAGCCGGTTCACAACTCATGCAGTTTCCTAGGGACAATCTCGATGAGTTCCTCACATTGGATGACATGACATTCATGGACCAGCTTCTGAACTGCGAAGATGACGCCTCAGATGAGATGCGGAGGGCTCATCGCGAGTACACAGACTACCATAATAGGTATCTAGTCAAGTTGGCTGCTCAGAGGGCAATCTCTGACGACAACTTCCTCACGTCCATCACAACTCCTGACGGCCTATACAAGGTCGAGGAGGAGATTGCAGAGGATGCTGGCATCGACCCCAGCAATGTGTACGTGGACTACCCTAACAGAGACTCCGTTATCTTCTACCCAGGAATGCTCTCTTTGGAAGACCTAGTCTTCTTTGAACGGGGAACACAGGGATACGAGTTCTGGCCCGTAGAAGATATCAGCCTCTTGGCACGAAGCTTTGCAAGAAAGATGAAACTCATTCGTGTCTACACGACTCGAGGATACAGGGCCAAGGTGAGAAAGTGCGCTGAGCGCCTGCTTGAGAGTGTTGATGCTCCAGGAAGTCGAACCTAGGGGCCTCTTTGCCATCGCCTACACACTGCTCGGGCTCAGTTGGTCTGAAAAGAGTAATATAAGGCGAGAAAGTAGGTTGCGCCTGGTGAGGACCTTGAACGAGGTTGTAGCTGAAGGTGCAATAGGTGATTTAACGAGCGATCCCAACTTCATTCTCATCCTGGTTGGTGCACTTTGCTGGTTGCTGGGATTCTATACCGGACCTTTCGGGCCGCTTTTTGCCACCGGAGGCTTTGTCTTGACATGTCTGGCAACTGCAGCTACCGCACTTAAGCGGCCAATGGCCAACGCTTGGCCAGGATTGATTCTGGGTGCGGCGTTCTATTTCCTTGGAAGCTCAATCTGGTGGATTCCTTTGGTGGGACTCTTGTCTCCCCTATTCACTGTCTTTGGGGGTGTACTAATCCTCTTCTTTGCTGTGCCCTTGGCAATTCAGAGCGGTGGCGTTTCTCTTCTACAGTCTTTCCAAAAGCTGTGGGAGGCGAGGATTCAGAAAGCAGAAGAAGAAAGTCCTAGCGAACCTGGGGAATCACAGCAATAATGTTCTCTTGGTCATAATCTTCCCTCGGCTTCGGAAGCACGTGGCCTACGAAATACCTTTTAGATGGGCCGCCGGATGACTTGTGTGTTCACCACCTACGCCCGATAGGAGTGGGAGACTTATGTTCACATGCAGAAAGTGCAGAGAACCTTTCTACGTCCAAGAGGCAGAAGAGCGATGGAGCAACCTTCGTCTCTACGTGCAATGCATGAATGGCCACAAGGGCAAGAGAGAGGTTCCATTATCGCAAGCTAAGAGCTCGGCCCCTGAACTATTCAAGGGACTGTTTATCTGTCTTGAATGCGGTTCGACAATGGGCCTTGTCAGTACTGACGTTCGAAAGAATCGAATGGAGTATGTCTTCCTGTGCCCCATTCATGGCCCCCAAGAAAGGCGCATACCTCCTCAGTATCACTCAGCCGTGAGTGAGATGGACACTGAAGAAGATACTGCGAAATCCGTATCGGCAGCAATGAACTGTCCTCGATGCGGAGAGAAACTCGTCGTGGATGAAATCGAGGATAGAGCTGGAGTTCTGTTTCTGAAATCGAAGTGTCCGCGGGGACATAAGGCCATGCGATTTGTACCGAGAGAAACTCAGGAGGGCATCACGAATATGGTGATGAAACGGTTTCTAAGCTGTGACTCCTGCGGCCTGCCCTGCAGCATTGACGATCGCTCTGTGAAAGGTGAAAAGCTGAAACTGCAGGTTTCCTGTCCGGTCCATGGGTCTAGCAAGAAGGAGATACCTGCTCAATTCGCTGGTGTTCTTGACGCCGTTTCCCAGTCGGTCTCGGAAGGAGCCATTTTGCAGTCTGTGTTGAAGTGTAAGGACTGCGGAATGCCACTCTCTATTCGCAGCATTGAGGACACTCGTGAAGGCTACAAGCTAAAGACAAGATGCTCTAACGGGCACACATACGAGATGGTTCAACCCCTTGATTGGAGTCCGGATGTCACCGATGAGATTGCAAAGGCTGTCTTGAAGTGCAACGACTGTGATCTCTTGGGTGAGATTCTCAGCCGAAAGGTTGACAGCAAAGGTGCAGAGATCGAGGTAGTCTGCCCTGTTCATCAAATAAACCGTAAGGGACTCACAGTAGACTCATACAAGCGCATCGAAGAGCGAGAGGGTGAAGTCGATCGCATTCCTTCTATTGAAGAGAGTCTCAAATGTGTCAAGTGTGGCACCCCCATCGTGATTCGAGATTCCGGATTCAGTAAGGGTGTGATTGAAGCCAAAGTCGAATGCGAAAAGGGCCACGGGGACAACCGCTACTACTCCGAAACTTTCGGCCCCGAGGTTCTGGAAATAATCTATGATCGGATGTTTGAGTGTCACAAGTGCCACCAGCGGATGGAATTCGTGAGCTTTGAGGAAGAGAAGGAGAAGGGTCGTGTCACGATCTCTTGTGAGAAGCATGGTGAAAGCCATTTCGAAGTACCTTCCACACATGGACTGCTGGTGAGAGATGCTTATGCCGCCTCGATGAATCTTGCTCGTATCGAAGCTCTGACCCAGTCTACACTTACAAGTGAGGATTCCTGCAAGCTCCAGTTTGACGCGAGTCTAGATACTGAAGAGATGCTCAACATCACAAAGAGTGTGATTGAGCAACATGATGTGCATTTCATTGCCGACAGCGAATCAAAGGGTGTCAATCAGGCATGGTACTATGGAAAGGCCCTACAGGGCAATCAGTTTGTGCTGATAGGTTCGGTGTCGGGGGATCTGCGGGAGATTGAGGTCAACGGATTCTCTGACAACGAGAAGAACCTCTCCTCTATCATGGCACACATTCGGGAGAATCTCAGAGAAGTTCTTTTGAGAGTCCACGAAGACGCCGACGATGTTCAGCCTCTCATTGTCCAGTGTGTCCACTGCGGTGCAGCTTTGGCGAAGAGGGGCCTCCCAGGTGAAACTACGAAGTGTGGTCACTGTGGAGTCCCGTTGCACTGGTAGCTCTCTATCTAGAGCCTGTCCACTCAATGGAGGGCTTCTCAGTGGCGCCGATATGAGTTAGAACTCGGTCAACAACTGAGTCTACAAGCTCCTCAACAGTTTCTGGCTTGTGCCAAAAGGCCGGACTTGCAGGGAATACTACTGCTCCAGCTTCGGTGACCGCAGCCATGTTACGGATGTGAACTAGGTTGAGTGGGGTCTCTCGGGGGACAAGAATCAGTGTCCTTCTCTCTTTCAGTGCACAGTCGGCGGCTCGAGCTATCAGATTATCAGCATAACCATGGGCTATACCCGCCATTGTCTTCATGGAACATGGAATGACAACAATCGCGTCGAGACGGTAACTTCCACTGGCGGGTCCGGCATAGAGGTCGTTCTCATCATAGGCCTCGTCCACCTCTCCCCGAAGACTTTCGGTTGTGAGATTCGTTTCATACTTCAGAGTTTCTTCTCCCCACTTCGATATGATTAGGTGGATCTCGTGACCCTGCTCTTTCAGCATGCGAATCAATCTGACGCCATAGATTGCGCCGCTCGCTCCTGTGAGACAGACCAGGATTCTCTTCTTTGACATGTTTCCGTCACTCCATGTTGACCTTTTGGCATCCAACGATTGCTCATTTGCCTTTCTGTGGTGACAATCCCCTCAATCAGAGAAGAAAAGCTAGGAAGACTGCTAGTAGAAAGGCCGCAACGCCTGCTCGAATACCCACCCGTTTCGCGATGCCGGCCGCCTCCGCAATGTCCTGAGTCAAGATGTCAAAGCCTCTCTCTCCAAACGTACGAAGGTCTTTTGCTTCTCCGAACCCTAGTCCGATTCTGACTCTTGAAACCTGCTCTCGAGCCCTGTTTGCAGAAAGGACGATTGCTTCCAAGATCTCCTGTGGCTTATGCTGGCCAACAGGAGGATACCCTCTGCTTGATGTTGCTATGGCATTCACAACATGAGTATCGGTTGTCAATACCTCAACGTCATCAAATCCCTGGGTCTTCAGTATGCGGATTGCTTCTTCGCGAAATCCAGGCTCCATGTTGTTGCCATCTACAGATAGCATGACAACCTCCCGGCTGCCAATCACCAAGACCATCGCCGTGACACCTCCCGGTCCCATTCCCTCCTCAGGACTCATACTCCCGAGTACGACTTGATGGAAGCCTGCAGATATTGGGGATCTCGGAGCATCAAAAGTCGCAAAGACGGCGCCAGAAACAGCACCCACATACTCTCCAGCCTCGAGATCACCTGGCATGACAGACACCGCATCACCGTCAATGCAGTTGTGAGCATCGACGACTGCTACTCTCTTGACTTGAGGTACTCTCTCGCGAACTAGGTTGGCTGCCTCTCTTCCAACCTCTAAAGAGATGTCATCAGTGAACTCTGGCGCGCTCGTACTTATCGCGAGAACGTCTTCGCCTGCAAACAGAGTCCACACTTTGAACTTGCCGAAATCTGACCAGTGAGGACCGGAGGCTGTGTCATGCACTTCTGTTTCTTTGATAAGTCGGTCAATCTCCGACATTACATGCGGGAAGTCTTCTTTCGTCGTAAGATTTTGCTGGTGAGTACAGCTTCCGTGCATCACAAAGGCCGGTACTCCATGATTCTGCCTAATGTGGTCCATTATGGCCGAAGGAAGAGAACTACTTCCTATCTGCCGAAATGGGCCAGGATGAACATACTGAATCACTCCTACTCCGACGAGCCCATCTTCATTCTTGAGGACAACAATCTCGACGGGCACGTCCTGCTTTTCACCAACCTGAGTGAGCGTCTTCTCTATTGGTTCTGAGTTGCTCATCAGATAGTCGTAGCCAAAGGCACGGAGTAGCTCAGGTCCGTTGATGCCCAGGTCTCTCTCAAAGGGGACACTGACCGAACGGAAGATGAAATGAACAGCAAGTGAGTATACTAGCATGGTCACGACCGCAAAAGCCAGCCAAAGGGGTGGCAGAACCAGCACCGATTCCGGGATTCCGCCCAATGCAAACGCTTCCAGATACCAAAGAATTGGTATCATCAGAGCTGCGATGAAGTTCCTAATAGGATGATGATCACTCAGTCCGGTCACCAAGAATGCAAAGGCAGTGTATGCAATGCCGAGTCCGAGGATCCAGAACCGGACCTCGTAGTATGTTATGACAAGTAGGTAGTCCAAGAGTCCTCCTAACGCGCCCGTGACTATCCAGAATAGAATGCCGAATTGTACTGCACCTGCTGTGCGTCTTGCATCAAGAGGGGATCCCTTCTTTCTCACGATTGCATAGAGCAGTGTAGTACCGACAAAAGCTGGTACGACGGTGAGCACCAGATACTGGCCGAGGATCCAGATGAAGTCGCTTCCGGGGTCTTTGAAGAAACTCAGTACGGAAGAAAAGAAGGCACCGAGAACAACCGTGGCTGTGATTCTAATAATGATGCCTTGGAAGGTGGGGAGACGCCATACTCTGGAGTAAAGACTGACAGTTTCCTTGACCTTGGCCTTCTCACCCAATACAGTCCCTTCCGATGTTTTTGTACCCAGTTTTGACCTCTCTTATCAACGTTCCCAAATGCTGGAGCTCTTGCGTCCTAACATAACCTTTATATCACATTCGATAATCGCATTCGATATTAGATTATTATCATATTAGATATTGCGAGTGTGTAATCTTGCCAAAGCCTGAAGACAAGGATTCTCAATGCGAGCCAATTAGGATGCCCCACTCCATACCTCGAGGGCTTCTGAAGCATGTAATCATCAGACTCCTCCAATCTGCTGATATGACAGGATCTGAAATGACGAGAGTTATGAGTGAGAGAACCGGGGAACATTGGAGTCCCAGTCCTGGTTCCATCTATCCTCTGCTTTCCCACTTGGAGGAGGAGGGAATCATTGAAGCGGTCAGGACCGAGGGGAGAAGTAAGACATATTCACTCACTGAGGACGGTCGCGCTCGATTCAGCGAGGTTCTTCACAAGCGGGGCGATGTGGAGCACAAGGCACGGCTCAATCGAATGATGCTATTGCAGCTTCTGGAACCATCAGACCGTGTTCATTTTCACATCAGCGCGTTCAATCATGCCATAGACCACATTGCTGATACGATTGAAGAACTATCTGCATCAGAGAAACGCAAGATCGGCGCACGACTGAAGAAGACATCCAAGAAACTGAACTCGCTAATAGAGCGGGTTGAACAGGGAGAATCATAGAATGGCATACGAGAATAACAATAACACAAGCCGCAGTGCCGCGATGAGGTATATGCTTGGAGGTCTGGCCAGACATCCTGGAGCAATTGCATTCGCATTGACATTGACGGTAATCACAACCCTATTAGTTACAATACCCAGCGTCATTATAGGGCTAGCTATTGACGAGCTGGAACTATCGGGTCTAAGTGCTCAGTTCACGTTCCTGGTCTGGATCATTGTCCTTTTTGGTGTCGCCTATTTGGCAATGTACTTCATTGTAGGCTACGTCTGGGCAATTGTCACGTTGAGGTGGGAACGCGACTCAAGACAAGATTTCTTCGAGGAGCTTCAAGATTTCAGCATGACCTTCCATGATGAAGTGGATAGCAAGCGTTTGCTTTCCGTAGCGATGCAGGACATCAGTTGGGTACGATTCTCATTGAATCCCGCTCTAAGGAACCTATTTGGTGCTCTCATATCGTTTGTCATCACAGGAATATACCTGATTCTGGTGGACCAGACTCCTGGCTTGACTGGCTTGGTGACAGTATTTGGCTTTCCGATTCCTGTGCTCACGATAATAATGTTGATTGGCACTCCGGTCTATCTCGCTTTCGCCTACCGTTATGCAAACGCCGTTGAGCCTGTTCGAAGACAACGCGCTGAGGACATGGAGAAGCTCACATCTATCTCGCAGGGAGTCTTCCAGGGCATTGAAGTTGTTAGAGCATTTGGTTCCGAAGACCGTGAACAAGAGAAGTTCCACGATGCGAGCAAGGCGTATGAGAAAATGGTTGCTCGAGAGGGCCAACTAGCTGCGTTCTACATTCCCGCGCTAGTCTTGACTGCAATGACCACTATAGCATTTGCCTACGTGGGTTTTGCAGTATTGTCCGGAATACTCACCGATGGCACAATGATTGCAGTGCTAGGTCTACTTCTTGCACTGGAGGGCTTGAACTACCATTTGCCATTTATGCTGCTAATGCTGCGTGGCGGTTACGTGAACGCCCAACGTATTGTGGACATCCTCAACTGGGAAGATCCATTGGAGGAGCCGTCCGAAGAGGTCACAGAGGTCGACTGGTTGGGTGACATTGTATTCGACAATGTTAGCTTTGCTTACAACACTAACAATGGGAGGAATGAGCACTATGCTCTGAAGGACTTCAATATCACGATACCTGGTGGATCCAGAGTTGCTCTCATCGGAGGACCCGGAGGTGGTAAGAGCACCATTCTGAAGCTCCTCCTGAGGCTATATGATCCTACTGAAGGTTCCGTCAGTGTTGGAGGCGTTGACCTCAGAAATGTGACAACCGAGCATGTTCGAAACATGGTCGGATTGGTCGAGCAGGACATATTCCTATTCAGAATGAGTGTTCGCGATAACATCGCCTTTGGGAGAAAAGATGCTTCAGACCTAGAGGTTATTGAAGCTGCGCGTCGTGCGCAAGCAGACGAATTCATTGTTGATATGTTAGACGGGTATGATGCAAAAGTTGGCGAAAGGGGTATGACTCTGAGCGGTGGTCAGCGTCAGCGCTTGGCAATTGCACGAGCGCTTATTCAGGATCCGAAGATCCTTCTTCTAGACGATTCAGTGAGCGCCATTGATGCCCAGACTGAGTTCTTGATGAGGAAGGCATTGGATGAGGTCATGGTCGGCCGGACAAGCATCACTGTTACACAACGGCTTCGCACACTTCTTGAGTCTGACTTGGTGCTCATAGTTGATAAAGGGAGGTTAATCGCGGCAGGGACTCATCATGAACTCATTGGGGACTCAGAGCATTATCAACGCATCTTTGAGCGTCTACCGGGAGCACAATCCCTTCTTGAAAGCATGTCTGTCAGGGGAGGTGCAGCGTAATGGGAATGAGAGGACATGGCGGCCCAAGGGGTTTGATGGGTCGAAAAGAGAAGAGGAGCCGCCCTATCCGCGTTCTGCTTGGTCGGATGATTCACTACCTTGGTCGGTTCAGGCGTATTGTAGCAATTGGTGCCGTACTATCAGTTCTAGCTACAATAGTCACTGTATTCGATCCGCTTGTGCTACAGTTGGGCATTGATTCAATTAGCCCCCTTGATCCCACTTCGTACAACACGTTGCTTCTCCTGATAGGAATCTACATTGTTTTGAGAGTCACCAGTTGGGCTCTATCAAGTGGCAATACTTGGATTCTGGCCAATGCGCAAGCAGGCTTTGTCCAGAACATCCAGGAGGACGTGTATTCCTCACTGGTGAGAGCAGACCTTTCATATCACAAAGCTGAGCAGAGTGGTAATGTTACATCACGAGTCACCTCGGATACTGTATCGCTGGGAACAGGAATTCAGGTTATGATTAGCTTCGCAAGTCAAGTTCTAATGCTAGTTGGCACATTTATCCTCCTGTTCACCACATCGCAGGTGCTAGCACTAACATCTCTAATCGTAGTGCCTGGAGTTGTCCTAATTGCCGTTCTTTTCGGCACAGTGGGTCAAAGAATTATGCTGGCATCACAACGAGCAGCCGGTGAGGTTTCCGGACAGATTGCAGAAAACCTTAGTGGAATCCATGTCGCGAAGGCATTCAATCGAGAAAAGGAACTTGCACAAGAGATGATGGAGCTCAATCAGAAGTCGTACAAGTTTGGCTTTCGATTCATGATTCTGATGAGTGCCATGCAACCTTTGGTAAGAAGCATTGGCCAGTTCGCAATTGCAGCTCTGCTTTTTGTTGGAGGAACATTGGCTGTTGGTACTTTACCCATTCTCACACCTGGACAGGTATTCCTTGGAATTATGCTGGTCAGCCGCTTCATGTGGCCTCTTCTGTCTTTGGCCATGATGTCATCTCAAGTGCAAGCATCACTGGCGGCTATGGATCGTATATCAGACGTGCTCGAATCAAAGCGGGCCATTGATGATCTGGAAGATGCCGTGTCTCTGTCAGAAACCAGTGATGGGATAACTTTCGAGAATGTCACGTTTGAATACGTGAAGGACATTCCAGTATTAAAGAATGTCAACTTCACAATCGAAGCGGGGAAGACTGTCGCAGTCGTAGGGCATACAGGAGCTGGCAAGACAACATTAGCTGCTCTAATCAATAGGTTCTATGACCCTGTAGAGGGTAACATTCTGATTGGTCACCAAAATCTACGGGAGATTACCCTGAACTCGCTGCATGGCACTGTCGCCCTCATACCTCAAGAACCATATCTGTTCGATGCATCAATAATGGACAACATCAAATATGGTCGACCCGATGCCACAGACGAGGAGATAAAGGAACTATGTGCCTTGATTGGGGCGAACGACTTCATCGAGGTCTTGGCTGATGGCTATGACGCCTGCATCTTAGAGAATGGAAAGAACCTAAGTGCAGGGCAGAGACAGATGATCACAATCGCAAGAACAATGCTTGCCAATCCTCGCATTCTCATCCTTGATGAAGCCACAAGCAGACTTGACGCATATAGTGAATCGTTAGTCCAGGATGCTCAAGCGATGCTATTCTCTGACAGGACCACTATTGTCATTGCTCACCGTCTCACCACAATTGCGAACGCCTCAAGAGTCATTGTATTTCAGGATGGGGAGATCATTGAGGATGGAACGCATGAAGAGCTGATAGCGCTAAATGGCACATTCAAGTCACTCTATGATACCTATTATGCTCATCAAGGATTTGAAGAGCTCACTGAGGAAACTGCTCGTGTCGCAATGGAGGAAGCTGCCAAAGCTGGCTTAGAGCTAGATTCTGCGCCTGTCCAAGAAGCTATGGGGCTGGGCATGGGGATGATGGCCCAAATAGGCGGACATGGTACCCCTAACCCTGAAATGATGCGGGAGATGATGGAGCAAATGACTCCAGAGATGCGCGAGGAAATGCTGAAACGTTTCGAAAGTCTACCCCCTGAGATGCGTGAGCGCATTGATAAGATGAGAAAGTTGCATGAAGAAGCCGAGTCCACGTCAGATGGAAGTGACTAGACGAGCCGATTCAGAAGTGTTCAATCCCCTTCGCCGCAGCTATCGAAGCTCCTAGGAGCAAATACCCCTCGGTACCTAGGAGCCGTCCAAATGGCTCTAGAGGTGAGAATCCGACGAAGCACCAAGCGGCGATGCGTATGAAGACTAGAGCAAGGGTCAGGAATGCAAGGAATATTGGCCATGCGAGTTTCCCTTCGCGGAAGATCCAGAGGATGAAAGCAAGTGCACACATCACTGAACCCAACCCGATGGTCAGTGGTGCGGTTGCCAAGATTTCCACGGGGTTCCGCGTCGGTGAAGCAATGACCACCACTGAGGCCACCACGGCCACAAAAGCGGTTGGAACTGCGATCAGAATCCCGACCAGCTTCGTGTCACTGGTTACACCTAGAGCATTGTTTGAGGATCTCAGATATCCTAGGACCCCTAACGCCCAAAGGAGCAGTCCTGGCAGTTGAATTAGGCCGATTATGAAGTGGAATGACTCGCTACCTTCCTGCGTTCCGACAAGACTCGCAGCTACCTCAGATATGGCAAATAGAACTAAACCAAGAGAGAAGTAGACATTCATCTGGTTGAACCTGTCTTCTTTTGCGAGGCTTTCACGGCCAAAGTGAAGCAGTCCGATTATTCCCATTAGGAACGCGGTGACCGGTGCAAGAATCGCGTTAGATAGATCGAGCAGAATGAACTGTCCCGAAGACCAAAGCAACAGAAACACTACGAGGATGAGGAATCCTACAACCAGGTATGGGATTGCACTGTATCGTCCTCGTAGTGACACTTCTCCAAGTCTCCTGCGCGTTGGTTGGAGTCCAGTCACCCATGATTTGTGTGTTTTGCTTATCAATGAATTCCGGAAGTCTACTACTATTTCACTTCCAGGGTCTCCCAGTGAATATCATATGCGGTATGTGGGAATTGCCTCTCCACATGGTTTCTCGTTCTTACGAGGATGCTGTTGACTGGGTCTGACCCCATCAGGGAACTGAGGCGTTGAACAAACTCAAGAAAGAGGACCCTAAAACCCTCACTGATTGACTCCGGAGTGATGCTACCTCTGATCGTTGCCGAGATTAGAGAGCTCTTGACCTCAACGTCAATTCCTTCTTCAAGTCCTACGTATACGAGCCATGAATGAGCCTCTTCCATCTCGCTCCTAGCTTTCAGGAAGACCCCTCTCGTAGGTTTCACTCCCAGTATGGTTGCACATCTACTAAGCAGTTCTTGGAGCACTGAAGTGTACAGAACCATCGTCGCTTGTGAAGGTGAAACCCTCTCGACTGTCCTTCGGTGAGCAAGAACTGCAATATCATCCAAGAAGCGTTTGAGGTCTGCAGTCTT
>Ga0209427_10001962_pt1 | contig 23991 bp, 20 predicted proteins | sample DeeMarSWOR136_30_FD_187465 | JGI IMG/M metagenome (GOLD analysis project Ga0209427, IMG submission 187465) | Marine sediment microbial communities from White Oak River estuary, North Carolina - WOR-1-36_30 (SPAdes) (version 2) | ecosystem: Environmental > Aquatic > Marine > Intertidal zone >...
TGCAGGCGGTGTTTTCCTAACAATCGATCAAGTACTTGCTCCCTTGGGAACCATTATCAATGCAATTTTGAACAATATTGCTGCATTCGTAGCTCCAGCGGCTATTATTCTAGCAATTAAGGCAATAATCGGCATAACCAGAACAAAATAAATATTATATAAACCACTTCTAACTTTTTTTTATTTTTTTGTTAGAATATACGCTCTTATGTAAAAATCCTATAATATTGTAACCTGCGTTCTGTTATTTTGAACTACTGATTTTCAATAGTTATTTTTATATTAGCATTCATTTGATATTCCTTTGGTTCTTTTATGGAGTTAAAGTTAATTGACTTTCGACGTAATAATAATTGGATGTGGTCCAGCCGGGATATTCTCAGCTTTAGAATTATCCAAAAACACTGACTTACGAATTTTGATGTTAGATAGAGGTCCATCAATAGGGAAGCGTAAATGTCCAGCCAGCAGAGGTATGGAATGTGTGCGTTGTAATCCTTGCTTTCTATTGAGTGGATGGGGTGGTTCAGGAGCTTTTAGTGATGGAAAATTAACTCTGTCCAATGAGATAGGAGGCTGGCTCAATGAATATCTTGGAGATGAGAAGCTTTCAGAACTCATACAATATGCTGATAAGATTTGGTTAAAATTCGGTGCACCAAAGACTCTTTTTGGGGCAGATGAAGATAAAGTCGAGGAAATCAGAAGAAAAGCAACTCTGGCTGGATTAAAATTAATCCCAGATAAACTTCGTCATCTTGGAACTGAGAATTGCGCAAAGATAATAGAAAAAATGAGAAAACAACTTCAGAAAAAGAATGTTGATATTAGGACTGATACAGAAGTAAAAGGATTGCTAGTAAAAGATCATAAAGTGATAGGTATCAAAACAATTAAAGACCAAAAAATTATCGGAAAATATGTAATTGCAGCACCAGGAAGAGTTGGTGCTGAATGGTTAACAACCGAAGCTCAATTATTGGGATTAAAAACATTGAACAATCCAGTTGATATTGGAGTGAGAGTGGAGGTTCCTGCTACAGTCCTAGCTGATTTAACCGATGTGCTTTACGAACCAAAATTTATTTATTTTTCTAAAGCTTTTGACGATAGAGTACGGACATTCTGTATGAATCCTATGGGAGAGGTTATTACCGAATCATATGATGGCATAGTTACTGTAAATGGTCAAAGCTATGCAAATGAGAAGACTGAAAATACAAACTTTGCAATTCTGGTAAGCACAACATTTACTGAACCTTTTAGAGAACCTATAGCTTATGGCAAATATGTGGCAAGACTAGCGAATCTATTGAGCGGTGGAATAATGATTCAAAGGCTTGGTGATCTAGAGGTTGGCAGAAGATCAACTGATGAAAGAATAGAAAGGAATTTTGTGGTCCCAACACAGAAATCAGCAACACCAGGGGATTTGAGTTTTGTATTGCCTTACAGATATCTAGCAGATATTCGCGAAATGTTAAAAGCTATGGATCAAGTGTCACCTGGGATCTATTCAAAAAGCACTCTTCTTTACGGTGTAGAAGTCAAATTCTACTCTTCTAGGCTGGAATTGAATAATAGCTTTGAGACAAAAATCCATAATCTATTTGCTATAGGAGATGGTGCTGGAATAACTAGAGGTGTAGCACAAGCTTCAGTATCAGGTATAGCAGCAGCACGAGAGATAGAGAATAAAGAAAAATCAACTTGAGTTAGTTATTCAATTCATAATAATAAATCCAATGGGGCGGGCGGGATTTTCATAGCTCCTTAAAGCATATTTTGAACCCGCGATTTCCGGCTGACTCGCCTCAGTCCCGAGACCGGGATCCTAGACCAGACTAGACCACCGCCCCATCCATATGTATTAGTTATCTCTCAATTTAAAACAGAAATAAAGCATTTGTCATATTAGAACAAACTTGTGGATTACATAGCATAAGCTAGATTAAAAGTTGATATCTATAAAAAATGGAAAAGAATATTTTTGTTTACTTTAGGAAGCCTACCTAGACTTTCTTTTCTTAGTGTTATTTTTCTTTAAAAGAGTGAAACCCAATAGTCCTGCCAATATCGCTAAAGCTATTGTTGATATACCAAATGTGTACATTAAATATCTAGCACTATCCAAATCCTGTAATATTTCCAGTTGTGTATTTTGAAGATTCAATATCTCAGTTTTTGCAATATCAAGATCTTCACTCAATTCATCATTGTCATAGGATAGTTCTTCGTACCTTATGCTCAATGAATCATATTCTGTCTTGAGTTCTTCATACTCTGGTGTAGAAGCCAGAACATAGGTTAGTGAAGTTATTTTGCAATCTACAGATTCTCTCGATGTGGAGTAATATGGCTCGTAGTAGGGGGTATAATAGTATGGCTCATAGTAGTAGGGTGAATAGTAATACGGTTCATAGGAATATGGATAGTAGTAGTACGCATAAGGATATGTTGATGAGTAATTATAGCCATAATAATAGCTTGGATAAAAGGAATAATAGCTACTATAAGTACGAGGCCCTGTAGTCTCTGATACTTCACCTATTAAAGCCCCTCTTTGAGCATCTCCAGGTATTCTGAATGAAAAGCTCTTTTGGATAGTATCGCCCCTATCCAGACGAGAATTCTCTATGATAGTTTCACTAAAGATTTCACGGAGATCTCCTGATTTATCATGAACAGATACTTTGAAAACCATCTCTTTTACTCTAACATAATTTTTAGAATTTGCATTGAAATATACAGTTACTGAATTATCGGGTACCTCAGTGGCAGGAAATTCTAGTGTAATATCAAAATTTGATGTCGAGATATTAGATATCCCTGTTTCAGAAAAGCCAAAATCAGTCTTCATTGCAAGCGATAATATCATTACTAATATTAGGCTGCAGATCAAAATCTTTCTCATTTTAAACTCACTTTGCTTTAAAGAAAAGCTATTTGAGGCTAATTAGGTTTTCTATAATTAGAACACTCTTTCCTATAGATAGGCATCTGTAAATAAAACGATTTTTCAAAATTCCTCATAATTATTACAGAATTTATTCAGAATCTGACAATATTATATATCTAAAACATACAAGAAGTACAAATTTATTAGCGCGCGCACTTGTCTACTTTTTAAGAAATCCTTGGTGTGAGCTTTGTTTTCTCAAAGTAAAGTAAAGAATTCTATAGTCAATTTACTAAAAAACAATCTTGGATTACAAAGTAGAGAGAAAGTACTCATACTTACAGACATACCAACTCATAAGATTTGGAATGATAAATCTTTCATTGAATTGAATAATTTTGTTGAGAGATCAATTTTTGCCAAATTTTTCCACGAGTTCACATCAAAAAGTTTTCCAAATAATAGTATTGAATTCTATGCTTTTCCATCTATAGGCAGGCACGGTGCTAATCCAAAAAAGAGCATTGAAGAGAAAATGATAAATTCAGATGTAGTAATTGCGATGACTTCCTACTCTTTGACTCATACAGATTCATGCGAAAATGCAATAAAATCTGGTGTGAGAATTGCAAGTATGCCCTCTTTCTTACCTAGCATGTTTTACCCAGATGGAAGTCTAAGTGTAGATTATTCTAAGATGAGTAAAGTAACTATAAAATTGACCAGAATGCTTTCGAATTCTGAAGAAGCAAGGATCTATAGTGAAAAAGGGACCGATCTAGAATTCAATCTTAAGAATAGAAAAGCAAAAGCAGATACAGGAGTGCTTAGGGAAAAGGGAAGTCTAGGTAATTTACCTGCAGGAGAAACCTTCATAGCACCTCTTGAAAATAATGCTAAAGGAAATGCAATAATTCCTAAAGGATGGTTTCCAGGGCTTAAAAGGGATCTAGAGATCATAGTAAAGAAAGGAAAAGTCGTCGATTTTAACGGCGATAGTGAAACGATAAATCAACTCAATGAGATTTTATGTTTGAATGACAATGATAGCTTTTTTGCACCTAGAAGAGTAATAGCTGAATTAGGTATAGGTACTAATCCTAAGGCAAGATTAATTAATAATATACTTGAAGCCGAAAAAATAAAAGGAACCGTTCACTTCGCTATTGGAGACAACTCTCATTTCGGCGGAAAAAATAAGTCAGATTTTCATCAAGATTTTATTATTCCAAATGCAACTTTAATCCTAGATGATAAGAAGATCATTCATAATGGAAGGATTTTGATTAAGTAATCAATACACGAAATTTCTAAAAAAATGGGTATTTTTTAATGCCAGCAAATCTTAATGCAGAGGCCAAAGCAAAATGGAAAAAGTTCCTAGGAGAAAAAAGGCCGGAAACGAAACTTAAAGCATTGGAAGAATTTTACTCAGCTATACCGAAACATAAAGGGAATGAAAAACTTAGAGCTCAAATTAAAAGAAAAATATCTGGCTTGAAATTAGAGATCGAAAGTAAAAAGAAGCATGGTGCTAGAGCATCTTCTAATGATATATTTCTGAAGAAAGAAGGAGCTGCTCAAATTGTAATCTTAGGCTTAACAAATGTTGGAAAAAGCTCATTGTTATCTATATTAACCAATGCTAAACCACAAATTGCTAATTATGAGTATACAACTACAAAACCTACTCAAGGAATGCTTGAATTTGAGAATTTGAAATTTCAACTTATCGAAGCTCCTGCCTTGATACCACAAAATTCTGAAGATAAAGTCTGGAATTCTAGAATTCTAACTCTGGCACGTAACTCCGATGGTCTAATTCTAATGGTGGATCTTTCAAGAGATTGCATTTCTCAACTAGATTTTATGTTAAACTCATTAGAGGATTTTGGGATTTCAACTTATAGATCTGAATCGATGGTTGATATATTAAAAGAAAAATCACGTGGGATTCAGATTACAGTCTCAGGTCAACTTACAGATTGTAGTTTAAATGATGTCAAAAAGTTAGCATATGATTATGGTATTAGAAATGCAATAATAAGAATTTCAGGTAAAAATTCGTTAGAAGATATTGAAAATGCGATACTTGAGAATAAGAAGATCTATAAATCAGCAATTATAATAGCTAATAAATTAGATATCAAAATTGAACAGAATTCTAAGATACTACAGGGTAAGACCTTTAGAAAAATCCCTATCATAGCGGTTTCTTGCGATACTAAGAAAAATATTGATGAAATTGGTAAATTGATCTTTAGATCTTTGGGAATAATAAGAATATACACCAAAGAACCTGGAGAAAAAGCTTCTGTGGATATGCCATTTATTATGAAGAATGATAGTTCAGTAATTAAAGTCGCTAAAGAAATTCACAGCGATCTTTTTGAAAACTTTAGATACGCTCGTATCTGGGGTACAAGCAGCAAGTATCCCGGGGAGAAAGTGGGTAGAACACATACTTTGAAAGACGAGGATATTGTAGAAATACACACTAAATAATGCCAGTGCATGCGCTGACTAAAAGTAATACCCTATCAAAAAGTTAAGAAATTTGATTGATATGAAGGAAAAAAACAAAAGAATAATTCTTGATGCTATGAAGAAATTGGAAATACCATCAGAAGTTGAGGTGGTTCTTGAAAAGACAAAAAAAGCCCCTTTGCATGGTGTTTTTTCAATTTATGATTACAAAATTAGAGATGATAATCAAATAACTGATTTTAGGTATATTATTAGATACAGAAAATCCATTACTTCCGCAATTCTTAGGCAAGAATTGTGTCATTTAAAGCTCTATTTATCTGCATTACCAACTTTTCATTCAAGCGGAAATCAGAAAATTGTTGGCCAAATTTTAGACATTTTACATGAGGATTTTTACGTTGGCCTAATTTCCGCTTTGTTGTTTCGTGAGGATTATGAATCAAATTTAGAAAAGATACTAAAGAATGAACATGTAGAGGAACATTTCCACGAAGATGATGATTCAATTGCTTGGGTGTTAAGAAATTGTACTCTAAACAAAGCGATCTGTAAATCAATTGGATTTGATGATTATTATCAGAGATTTCATACGAAATTGGATAAAATATTAAGTTTAATCGAACCTGATTTGAGTTCATATTTGAAAGAACTTGAAATATATTTGGATAAGCTCCCTGTAATCAATGGAGGATTAAGACCATTTACTTCTGAAGAAAGAGATGAGATAATAAACTTCATGCTTTCCACTAATATAATTGGAAAAAAAGTTTTAAGGAAAATACATAATCATTAGATCTAAACCTATTCAGTAACGACAATCGCTTGTGTCGGGCACTGGATTTCGCAAGCTCTACAGACTATACAAGCGTCGTTGTTCACAACCACAGCCTTTTGCTCACCCGAAACATCTTGCATCTCGAAAACGGCAACTGGGCAAACACCTATACAGACACTATCTCCGTTACATTTTGCATGGTCCACTTCGACTTTAACCATATTCAAACCTCCGAAATTAATTTGGCATAAAGAATGCAAAATGAAAGTTAATATGTATTTCGGTCATAATTTCATATCAATTTTGGAACTCTTCTTTAGCATCTTCAATTATCTTATGATTGTAAAATAATTCTACACAAGTCATTGCAATAGCTTTTGAGGCTATTATCATGGCTTCTAATCCACTCTTTGATATTGTCGCTTCTGCAAATTCCCTTGAATGAAGCACAACATTTTTCGATCCAACTGACACAAAGGGATGGATTGTAGGAACGACTTGACTTACATTTCCAATATCAGATGAACCTTTCCCTTCATACTCATTCAATTCTTCCATTTTCGAACCCAAATCTATAAGGTTCTTTTCAAATATCCTAGATAATGTAATATTGGTTTTCATGCTTTCAAGCGAATTTGGAAGTATCTTGAAAGTCAATTTTGCTCCAGTTGCTGAAGCAGCGCCTTCAGCGCATGCTTTAATTCGTTTTAAAAGCAAGTTACTATATTCTCTGTCAGCAGATCTGATAAAGAAAAATGCTGCTGCTTTCTCTGGAACTATATTAGGTGCTTTACCGCCATTAGTAACAATACCATGAATTCGATGATCTCCCCTCAAATGCTGCCGTAGTGCATTTATTCCATTAAAAGTCTGGATTACAGCATCTAAAGCATTTATTCCTTTTTCAGGAGATGCAGCTGCATGAGCGGCCTTTCCTCTAAAGATAATCTCTATAGCATCCAATGCTAGAAATTTTGCATCAACTGCATTTTTTGGGTATGGATGGATTTCGATAACAGCATCTATATTATCAAATACACCATTATTGACCATTTTTACTTTAGATTTCGAATCCTTACTGCCTTTTGCTGTGCCTTCTTCATCTGGGGTGCCTATTATTATTAACTTACCATCAAGGTTTTTCATTGCTTTTGATACTGCTAGAGCAGCAGCTAAAGTACTTATTGCAATAAAATTATGTCCGCATCCATGCCCAATTTCCGGCAGAGCATCATATTCAGCTAATAAAGCTATGGTCGGGGATTCTGCGTTGCCTACAAATTCTCCTTTAAAAGCTGTTTCTATTTTCATGAAACAATTTTCAATTTTGAAACCATTCTTTTCAAGCTCCGATGTTAGAAACTTTGAAGCTTTGTATTCCCTTAGACCCAATTCTGGATTTTGATATAATTTCTTAGATAGTTCGTAATATCTTTCCTTTTCCTTATCAATTTCATTTATGACGACTTTCTTTATATCAGGCAACAATTTTGATCCACCAATAGAAACGAATTATTATTCTAAAATAGGCAACTCAAATACAAGAATACTGAATTTAGTATTAATTATATATATTGCAGACTATTGGCATACCAGTAATCTTATATTATCCTTTAAGCATGTTTTCTCTCCAAAAAGGTTGATATCTATGCAAAAAGATGAAAAATATGACTTATCAAGAAGAAGCTTTCTAAAGACTGTTGGTACTGCAGTTGTTGGCTTGGCAGTAGGTGCAGGGATTGGCTATGGAGTTTACCCAACAATCAATCCATCTGGAGCTGAGAAGACAGTCACTGTAACAACTGGAGATGGACCAGGAGGAATCACTTCTATTCCAGTTGAAGGTAAGGAGCCTCATGAAAGGTTAATGAATGCAATGAAATTTGTGGCTGAGAGGGATGGTTTAAAAGGAAAGAATTTAGTGGTAATGCATCCTGGAGGAGGTTCAGCATCTTACGACGCAGTTAAAGATGAATTTGAGAGCGAAACAGGTGTAATTTTCGAGCACTCTGAGGTACCTTTGAATGAGATATTCGATAAGGCAATGTTGGAGGCGGTCAGCAAATCTGGTGATTACGATCTATTTAGTATACAACCTATGATGATTGCTGACATGGCAGAATCTGGATTAATAACTCCTCTTGATGATTACGTAAAATGGTTTGACAATCGCTTCCATGGAATGCCAGATGGGTATGTATATCCACTTGACCATATAATGGCAGAGTACAAAGGTAAAATATATGCGGCTGTGCAAGATGGCGATATATTTGTGAACTACATTAATACTGATATGTTCAATGATACTAATGAACAAGAGGGTTTCGAACAACAATACGGATATCCATTAATGGCCCCAAAAACTTGGGAAGAATACATTCAAATGGGAGAGTTCTTCAATAGGCCTGACGAAGATAGATATGGGATTGTTGAACTAAGGAGTGCTGAGCGAGGTTACATAAAGTGGTTCGGATATTACTCATGCCGTAAATATCCAAGCATGTTGCCATTTGATGAAAATATGGATGCCTTGCTTAATACAGATGAAGGGATAAAAGCAACTGAATTATTCCTTGAAGCCTTAAAATACATGCCTACTGAAACTCCAGCATGGGATTTCCAGCCAGTTAATTATGCTTTTGCTAGCGGTAATGTTTTCCTAAACTATAACTTCCCATCTGCTGCAAACATGTATAACGATCCACAAGCATCGAATATAGTAGGCCGATATACTGTAGATGTTGTTCCAGGTGCCTATATTGAAGGACCTGGCGGTAAAGAAATTTTACTCAGGCGAACAGTCCAAGGTGCTGGTTGGAGCATTCCTGTCAGTAACTATTCTAAAATGAAGGACTTTGCTGCACTCTATGCAATGTGGCTAACTAGCCCCGAGAAAGCAGTTATAGCATCTTCTGCAAAAGCCTCTTGGATGGATCCATGTAGGTATAACCAGCTCGGACCCAATGCTGATCCCAGGGAACAGGCCGCAAGAGGGGCTCGAACGCTTGAAGTAACCCTAACCTCCGCACAAATTACTGTTCCTGTAATATGTGGTGTTAGAGGTGGTTTTGAGTACAACACTACCCTCAGTAGGAACTTGCATGCAGCTCAGTTGGGTACAATGGATGCAGCCGAATGTATGGAAAGAACCGCTGAAGAATGGGACGAAATAACAGACAGGATCGGACGGGAAGAGCAAGTAGCAGCCTGGATCGATTACATGAAGTATTATCCAACTGCGATTTTGTAGACATAAAAACCTAAATCTTTTATATATCTCCTCTATTTTTTTTATGGAAATTTGGTGAATCAATATGGCAGGTCTACGAGACTGGATTACAATACCTGATAAATTTAAGAATCTATTAATAATGCCAGTTCAGCTAACTATGAACATTGTAGCCATGCCGGCATTCGCATTAGCCTGGTATGTAGGTTTTACTAATTGGTCTCCAGCAGCTGGAGATTGGTGGGAGGCCAATTTCATATTTTTTGATAACTTTATCAATTTGGCAGGTGATCAATATTTTATAGGTGCAATTCTTAGGACATTGCTGATTGTCGGTATCTGTGTTCCAATAGAATTTGCACTAGGCTTTTTATTGGCATATGTACTTTCAGGAGACTTTATTGGGAAGAAGGCTGTCATAACAATAATTCTTGTTCCTATGATGGTAGTTCCTGCGGTAGGCGGTTATATATTCTATTTAATGTTCCTTGAATATGGACCAGTTAATGCACTTCTGAGCATTGTTACAGGAACTGATTTTAGAATCGCATGGTTTAATCAACCGAATACGGCACTAATATCAATAATGCTTACGGACATTTGGCAGTGGACCCCATTTATGTTTCTTATTTTCATATCAAGCATGCTTGCACTACCACAAGATCCTATTAATGCCTCTTATGTACTAGGCGCATCTCGTGGATATACCTTTAGACGTGTAATGTTACCTATGTTGAGAACACCGATAATGATAGCAGTAATTCTTCGATCAATAGAAGCTTTTAAGATATTTGATTATATTTACATAATGACAAAAGGTGGACCTGGGTATACAACACAGACGATATCGATGTACCTTTACGAATGGGGATTCAAGTATATCCGATTCGGCTATGTCACAGCTGCAAGTCTTTTAATATTCATAACAATGGCGATCATTGGATGGTACGCATCTAAGCCTTTGAGGGGTGTCAAGTAGAAATGGTCAAAATGAAAACTAGTGAAAGGATTGGTTCATTAACTAGGTATATCGTAGCATTAGGGGCCATATTTTTTGCACTATTTCCTGTATTTTGGATGGTAGGCATATCTTTTAAGCCACCTGATGAATGGATTGCACGTGAAATAATTTGGTTCCCTCAAAATCCAACTATAGATAACTATTTACCGCTCTTCTTTACAGCTGAGCAATTAGGTTTGTTTGTTTGGACAGCTGTATCACAGACAGCAGTGAAATCTATTCAAAATAGTCTAATTGCTGGTTTAGGAGGGACTGCAGTAGCTCTATTCATTGGTACTACAGCCGCTTATGCAATGTCAAGATACAAAGCTGGCGGAAACTTCATGCCATATTTATTCCTGACTTTCAGGATGTTACCTCCAATGGCGATAATAGTTCCTTTAGTAATATGGTTCACTACTCTTAACATGATTGACAATATAGTGGGATTGATATTATTATATGGCCTATTTCCGATGCCATTTGTTGTATGGTTAATGAGGAGCTTTTTCGATGAAATTCCGGTTGAGATAGATGAAGCGGCCCTAATAGACGGTTGTTCACCACTACAAACCTTTGTTCAAGTTATCTTGCCACTAGTTAGAGCTGGTTTGGCTGTTACAGGTTTGTTTATATTCATACTAAATTGGAGCGATCTGTTAGTCGCATTGACAATGACTCGTAAAGAAGCTATTACAGCAACAGTACAATTAGGTAGTTATATGGCTGAGACAGGACAATTATACGGTGTAATGGCGGCTCTAGGAATTATACTGCTTGTTCCGCCAGTAATTATGGGATTGGCTATTCAGAGATATCTTGTTAGAGGATTTACTTTCGGCGCCATTAAAGGTTAAACTCTAACTTTCTTCCAAATCTAATCTTTTTAATAATATTAACGGGAGTTTAGTTAAGTTATCTTAACTATAATGATCTATAGATACTAGCGCGCGCTAGTATTATTATTAATTAATTCCTAGAGATTTCATTTTGGCTAAAATTTAAGTGAAGTACATATGCCGCGACGGGGTCCATATATAGATACAGAAAAGCAAGATTTTGAAATTCTTAGACATCTGAGTTCTGATAAAAAGATAGGGTTTAATGAATTATGGAGAATGTTAAAACAAGACGATATTGGCATGAGTTATTCTACCCTGTCAAGGATATTGAAGAGACTGCTTAATGGAGAATATATTGCAGTTACTAAAGAAACAATTAGCCAGAAGATCCCAAGACATCTTTATTATAAGACAAAATCAGGAATCGAATATCAACAGCATCTTGAGGATAAGATTAGATTATTTGAATTTCCAACACGGAAAATTGTTAAAGTTCATAAAAGTGAAATAAAGTTTAATCAAGAGATATTGGGGGAAATACCTTACACTTGCGAGATACGGCTTTCATCTCCAAAATTAACTAAAGAAAAAGAAGAAGAGATATCAAAACTGATAGAGACTTCTAGTGATATATTGCTATCAAATATTGCAGAGTCTTTGAACAAAGCATACTCAGATTTTATTTCTCTACTAGGAAAAGGTGAAATTGAAGATGGGATCAATCATCTTAAAAAGGCTCTTTCTTTTAATCTACGACTGACAATTCTATTTGATGGTTATAGGGTTGCAATTAGTAAAGATTGGCTAAAAAAAGTACAGCAAGAGTTAGAAGATTTGAATATTCCCGATGCAATAAAGAGTCCATCAGATATGGAATTGTTGAGTAGCTGGATATATGGATTAATAAGCCAGATTTTTCATCCTGATGATTTCGAATATGATCTATCCAATCTGGATGGATGGTCTAAATTTATCACTGATTGCACTAATAAATGGAGAAAGGAAAAAGGCATTCCTGCTTTAGAAGAACGATCAGTAAAGGAGTTCCTTGAAGAACAAGTTGAAAAAGGGGCAATATCAATTAAGCCCATTAATGTTTCTTCAGGCATACTCCAATTTCATGAAAAAATCCCTGATTTACATATGGACGAATCCTACTCATTTCTATTAGGTTTAATATCTAGCTTAAAATCTATGGCTGAAAATGTAAGCTAGTTATTACTGCAGGAGTTTTAGAATCTTTCAAGAATATCTTCTTTTTCCATTATTCTACTACAATAATGGCACTGCATAATAAGAGGTTCATTTTTTCTGACGTGAAACATAGGCTCTAATGGTTCTCTTGAATTGGAAATACAAGAGGGATTATTGCATTTTACTATACCCTTAATTACTTTAGGCAAATTCACACTCTTTTTATCTACTACGTCATATTCTCTGATTATGTTAATGGTGGCATAAGGAGAAATCAAAGCAATTTTATCAGCATCTTTGGGTTTTAGTTCCCAGTCTTCAATTTTCACCATATCCTTTCTACTAAATTTCTTACTAGGAACATTCATCACGATACATAATACGTGATTCTCTTTCCCAGTTATTTTAAGAATATTGAGAACGTCAAGAGCGTATCCAGAGCTTATATGATCTATTACTGTTCCATTCCGAATTTTCTTTGCATATAATTCAACCTTCCGTGGCAAATGAATTCACAAATGGGTAGGTATGTTAAACTTTAAAAAAGCCACGTATCTTAAAAACTTTCTTAATCATCTATCATTCTTATTAAGTAATTAGATTTTTGGAGAATTTGAAAAGATGAATTTTGAAGGAAGAGATATAGTATCTATAAAGGACTTTTCAAAACCAGACATTGAATATTTGATGTCTATAACTGATATGATGGAAGCGATAGCCCGAGGCGGCTCTGAAATGCTAAAAGGTAAGATATTAGCTACACTGTTTTTTGAGCCAAGTACTAGGACAAAGTTGAGTTTCGAATCTGCTATGTATAGGCTTGGAGGAAATTGCATAGGTTTTGCTGAATCAAGTACAACATCAATAGAAAAAGGGGAGAACTTAGCAGATACAGTAAAGGTGGTAGAAAATTATGCAGATGTATTGGTAATAAGACATCCCCAGGACGGAGCAGCCAGACTTGCAAGTGAATTTTCAAATATACCTATAATTAATGCTGGTTCAGGTTCTGAAGAACATCCCACCCAAGCCTTATTAGATCTTTACACAATCAAAAAAGAATTCAAAAAATTAGATAAACTTACTATAGCTCTTGTTGGAGATTTAAGATATGGCAGGACTGTTCATTCTTTGGCTTATGCACTGTCTCTCTTTGATACCAAGTTATATTTGGTATCTCCTGAATTATTAAAAATGCGGGAGGAAGTTGTTGGAGAAATAAAAGATAAGATTGAAGTAGAAGAAGAAAATGATTTGAAGAAAATTCTCCCTGAATTGGATATTATCTACATGACAAGAATACAAAAGGAAAGGTTTCCAGATTTATCTGAATATAAGATGGTTAAGGGCTCATATCGATTAACTCAAGATGACCTAAAAAATGTCAAAAGAAAAGCTATTGTAATGCACCCACTTCCTAGAATAGATGAAATAGCTTTTGATGTAGATAGCACCCATCACGCTAGATATTTTAAACAAACTTGGTATGGATTGCTTGTCAGAATGGCACTACTTTCATTAATTCTTGGTGGATTAGAATAAATTAATTGACCTTTCTACGCTTACTCCTCGGTGAATATCGAACCCATTTATTCATGATCCTTCTCTTTGCTTCATTCCACATATTGAAAGGGATGATGAGAGACGAAGATCTTCCAAAATATTCCGTTGAGCTGGAATTACATGAAGGGCACCTTGATTTAATACCTCTTGAAGTACTATTACATTTTTTACAAAATGTATATGTATTGGCAAAAGCAAAAAATTCTATCTTTTTATCAATAATTTTTTTCGCTAAGCTGCTCATATTAGCAGCATCATGTTCCTTTTCATCCAAGCATATGAGTGAAATATGCCCTCCGTTAAGTAAATCTTGGAATTTTCTGTCTATTTCCAATCTTTTCTCTAAGGTTGTTCTTTCAGTCAAGGGTATTATTGGAACATCATTATAGAATGGATTGCTTCTCATACCAGATACTTTTGCGTTAGCTCTTCCAAATCTTTCTATATCCAACTCGGCAAGTCGGGCTGATGCATTTTCTTGAGCACTTTGTGCTAATACAAATCTCAAGTCTGTTTCTTGAGAAAATATCTTAACATGATCTTTCATTCTATTGATAATTTCTAGACCAAAATCAATTCCATCTTCTTTAGTGATGCTTGAACCAGTATAAGCTCTGACAGCTTCATACAAACCTATGAAACTGAAAGTATATGTTGCATTGTCTTCATTGAAGTATTGATTATCCGTCGATTGACCCGAGAGGAATGGTAAAAGATTTTGTCTAGATCTTTTTCTTATTGTTTTTCTTTTCTCGATAAAAGCTCTCTTGACCATCAACATTAGATTTTCAAGTATATTATTCAGCTTTTGTTCATTTTGATTGGACTCGTATACTATTCTGGGTAAATTGATAAAAATAGTCGCCATATTCCCTGTCCGTAAACAATCGATCTCCCAATTCTTTGACCAATTATTGTCTAGCCTTGATCCAGAAGCAGAAAAACAAATTCTTTCATCATCACCCAAGAACATGAAATAAGGCAAACCTATCTTTGAAGCCATTCTGAAAGCTTTCAACAATTTTTGTTTTGAATCTCTTTTCTTTAAAAAATTCCCCCTTACTTTAATGATTGGGTGAGGATTTATGAATGGCTTAGTTTGAGAAGATTCAGCAAATACTTCAAGAATTAAATCGAAAAGTAATTGGGACTCTTCTTCAAAATCTCCATATGTACCAGAAATCTTCCCTTTAGGACCAATGGCTTTAACATTTTTTAGAAAAGATGGCATAACTGGTTCTAAACATAAGGAAATACCTTTTTGATTTACATTAATCATCTGATTATGATGGAGATTATAGAAGAAAAATTTCAACGCATCTTTAGTTTTTTCTTTATCGATTTTTTCTACAAATGGGGCTAAAAAAATATTGAACATATCTATGCTTTGTTCTCCGTATGATTCAGCTTTAGTCGCTAAGTAAATCATCCTCAAAGCTTCCAGAGCACTTTCAAAAGTTTTAAAATTCCTAAGATCGCTTAAGCCATTTTTAAAGAAAAATCGAATATCATGCACGACTTCATTAGGTTTCAATGGCCAATAATTCAGATCAGTTATATGTAGTGAACCAGATAGATGAGAGTCAGCAATATCTCGGGGCAGAGAAGTCAACAAAGCATATTCTTCTATAACTGATGAACCAGAATCATAGATTATTTTTTCAACATTAAATCCCTTTTGGCCAGTAGTCTTGAATAGTTGATATACATCATAAATCGGCATGCCAAGTCTAGTCAATTTATGTCTATATTCATCCAACCCCTTCTCTATTAGAATTGAATTAACAAATTCACGGATCAAAGGAGCGGTTAAATAAGTTGTCCTCAACTGGATGAGTCTTTCTTCAGCTTCAGTAGCAATCTCTTCTGCAAGATCATAAGGAGTATTTGCTTCTGTTGTAAGTGAGTTGATTATCCTCTCTTTATTAAATTCCTCTATCGAAAATCGAGAAGTTCTTACATACAATTTACCTTTTTTTATAGCTACATACTCTTCCAGTTCTCTCGCAAATTTTATTACTTCTATACCTAAATCAGTTATCATATATTTTTTCTTATCTTTATCTAAAGTTATTAGGCCTGGCTCCATTAAATTTTTAAGGTGGTATACAAATTTTCCAGCATCTCTTACTGGATCTAATTTCAACGAGAACATAATTTCAGTATATGGTAAAGATCCCTTTACATCTAACAATCTTAAAATCTGCAATCTGATTTTTGATGAAACTGAATTAAAAATATCAGAACTTATTTTCTCAAAAGAAAATGTCATAGAATTTCAAGTCCAAAATTTAGAGTTTGGCAATCTTTTATTTAAATGATACCAGCTTTTAAGGAATTGTTTTTGTATATCTATACTTATTTAATTAGTGACTGAAAATTTTTTATCAAAAAATCAGATTACTAATATTATGAATTAGGTGCATTCCAATGGATAAAAATTTAAACGTCATTTTCGATAAACTCATAAACGATGAGATTTCGATCGAGATCTTAAAATTCTGTAGATTCGAAAGACCTACAAATCATATAATGGAACACATTTATCATCTTGGCTTGCTAGGTAAAGAAAAGAATAAAGTAATGATGGAATTAAGTAAGAGATTACGAGAATTAGAAGATTTGAATGCTTTAGAATTCATTAATAGCTCAAAGAGTTGGAATACAACGAAAATAGGTGAAAAAGTACTAAACAAATATTTTACTTAGAAAAACGAAATCATAAAAAAATTATTCATGATCAATTTTTTTTAATTAAACAATCAAAAAGGAAAATTTGATGCTTCAATATTATTCATCCTCAGACATCTACAGACTGGAGCTCAATTCAGAATATCTTGGAATATCCACTTTACAATTAATGGAGAATGCAGGAAAAGCTGTTGCAGATGAAATATCGTCAAGATTTGCTACTAAATCAAAAGTTGTTATATTTGGCGGTACAGGACGTAACGGCGGTGATGGAATGGTGACCGCCAGACATTTGGCCTCTATGGATTATGATGTTACCTTCATTCTTGTTGGTAAAGAGAAGGAAATAGAAGATAATTCAACAAAGTCTAATTGGAGAGCACTGAAATCGATCTTAGTATCTGTTAAAATTAAAGATTTTTCTGATAATTTAAAACTTGAATATGATTGCGATGTTGCAGTTGATGCGATGCTTGGGATTGGAGCTAAAGGAACTCTGCGCCAGCCTTATCTTGAAGCAGTAAGACAATTCAACCGTCTCAAGGGATATAAGATCTCAATAGACATCCCTACTGGAATGGACTCCAATAATGGAAAAATTCTGGGAGATGCAATAAAACCAGATTTAATACTTACATTTCATGGAATTAAAAAAGGATTAGCTAAAAGGAAAACGCAATCCGAGACAAAAATAGTAAGTATTGGAATCCCTAAAGAGGCTGAATTATATGTTGGTCCAGGAGATGTAAAATTAGTAACGAAGGATCGACCACCAAACTCTCATAAAGGTGATTTTGGACGCCTTCTTATTATTGGCGGTAGTAAAATGTATTCTGGAGCTCCTGCACTTGCAGGTATGGCGGCTCTAAGAACAGGTTGTGATTTGGTTTATATAGCTTCACCAGAAAAAAATGCTTACGCTATTTCCTCTACATCACCAAACCTAATCACTATAAAACTAGCGAGTGAGGAATTTGAAGTTAAAAATTTAAAACAAATTAAACCGATTTTAGAAAAAACATCTGCTATAATATTAGGTCCAGGACTAGGTCTAAATCCTGATACAATAGAAGCAGTAACTGGACTATTTACTATCTTAAGCAATCTAAAGAAGCCTACGGTAATTGATGCTGACGCATTGAAAATACTTGGATTGAAAAAGTTGAAGATTGATTTTCCTGCAGTATTAACACCTCACTCTGGAGAGTTCGAAACCTTGATTAGTAAAAAAGTCTCCATGAATTTTAGTTCCAGAATCAAAGAAGTCATTAAATCAGCCAAGAAATTAAATGCTATAGTAGTTCTAAAGGGCGCTGCTGATATAATATCTGATGGGCAAAATTCAAGAATCAATTTTACAGGCAATCCCGGCATGACTGTAGGAGGAACTGGGGACGTTCTTTCAGGAATAATAGGGGGTCTCATTGCCCAAGGTAATGATTGTTTCAATTCCTCAGTCGCTAGTACTTTCATAAATGGTGCAGCAGGTGATTTGATATGTAAAGAAATTGGATTCCATATGGTTCCAACTGATCTAATCGATAAAATACCTAGGGTTATGGTGGATCCTATGGTTCATAAAAATGTGAAATTTGATTGAATCAAAACAAAGCCAAGATATATGTTTACCTTATGAAACAAGACGATCCAAATAAATGCACATCAGCAAAATTGATCAGATTCAATAAAGCCAAACCTATACATCATCAGTCTCAGATTAGAAATAAGATGATAGTGTTAAATCCATATTCAAGAGAGGTTTTGACAAAAAAAGATAGAAAATCGATATGTGATTATGGCATAGTTGCAATTGATTGTTCTTGGAATAAAGCAGAGGAAACCCTAAGAAAAAGGTTTAAGGGAATTAATAGGAAGTTACCGCTTCTTCTTGCTGCTAATCCTGTTAATTATGGGAGAATTGGACAATTGAGTTCAATTGAGGCTTTGGCATCAGCACTCTATATATCAGGCTTTGAAGATCAAGCAAATGAAATACTTTCCCTTTTCAAATGGGGAGAAAGTTTCATGACTTTGAATGAATCTCCTCTAGCTGAGTATCAATCAGCCACAAGTGATGAGGAAGTATTCAAAATAGAAAAAGAATTTTTTTAAAGCGCAGCTCAAAATGCAGTTTATAGTATAGCATGCGTTTCTAGAAATATGCATAGTGTGAGAATAATTGTACGATATAATAATAATCGGCTCTGGTCCCGCTGGATTAACGGCCGCAATCTATTCTAGCCGAGCTACGTTAAAGACCCTTGTCATTAGTGGGGCATCTTGGGGTGGCCAACTTATGCTCGCTGAGAAAGTAGAAAATTATCCTGGTTTTAAAGAAGGGATTCTTGGTCCTGACCTTATGAAAATTATTTATAAGCAAGCTGAACATTTTGGTGCTGAAATGCTATTTGAAAATGCCTCCGCTGTAGATTTTTCATCTAAGCCTTTTAAGATTTGGGTTGGAGATAAAAAATACGAAGGAAGATCTGTGATTATAGCAACAGGAGCTTCAGCAAAATGGTTGGGTCTAGATAGTGAAAAAAGATTAAGAGGTAAAGGAGTATCGATCTGTGCTACTTGTGATGCAGCCTTCTTCAAGGATAAAAGAACAGTCGTTGTAGGCGGTGGTGACACAGCTATGGAAGAAGCTTTGACTCTATCTAAATTTGCAAATGAAGTTAAAATTGTTCATAGAAGAGATAAACTAAGAGCTTCGAAAGCCCTTCAAGAAAGAGTCTTTAAAAATCCTAAAATCGGTATAATTTGGAATAGCATTGTCAAAGAAATTCTAGGGGAAGAAAAGGTTAAGGGCGTTATCCTTAAGAAAGTTGATTCAAATGAAAAAATTGAGCTAAAGTGCAATGCTGTCTTCATAGCAATAGGGTATAAACCAAATACAGAGATTTTTAAAGGAAAATTAGAGTTGGATCAGAGGGGATATATTATCGCTAAAGATATGACAAAAACTAATGTTGAAGGTGTTCTTGTTGCTGGGGATGTCGAGGATTATAATTACAGACAAGCTATAACAGCAGCTGGAGCAGGTTGTAAAGCAGCTTTGGATGCAGAGAGGTTTCTAGGAGAGATTTAAGGTAAGCTTTAGGTTAGTTAATCTTTAATATAGGTAAAAATAACCATCATCTTGATCAAATATGAGCTATTATTACCCTAGTTACTACTATCCAAATTTAGGAGTCGATATGAACGCTTATCATCGCTATCTATATGATCAATACCTATTACAACAATGGCATCATTTCTATGAGCAGTTAAAAAAAGATGAGGGTGATTTTCCTCGAGATGGATTAATCGAATGGAGACGATATCGCGATCTACAAGAGAGATATAGATTATTTTTATCCAGTTCATATAGATCTGTAGCATATTTTCCGATACAATATTAGTTACTTCAATAACGAAGAATTCCAGACTTTCCTAATTTTTACTTTTTAAGAATTTTTTATATAATCTAATAACTGGATTAGGATAGTTTAGATGATGAGATTGGCGTGCCGGCCATAACCCACCTTCTGTTTTAAACAGCATTTATCTACTCGGGGTAACCCGTGCCTCGGTTGGGTTCTCATGGGCACCTATTGCCCCTTTCACTGCGTGGATAGGCTGTCTCACCCTCCATTAGGCCACTCAACGTTTCCGTATCATAGCTTATTGGTCTATGAAGGTATCATTTCTGCGCCTTAATCCGGATTCTCATCCGATTTATATAAATCACGCACCCGTTTTGTGGGTGGAGTTTCCACAAGCCTTTTCAGCTTGGAAGCTGTTCACCGGCTCGCCAATCAGCTTGTTAGAAAATTAATTTACCATACATAGGTCCTGATTTCGTCAAGGTATTGATTACTCAACGCTTGACATCTCGAGCTATTGGGAACAGCAAGCTGAACACCTCGGCCGAAGCCTCGATGCTTACACCTCTGTCCCATCAACCTCATCTTTTATGAGGGCTCTCGTCCAGCTAAATGGACTCGTTACCAAGCCCTATATGCTGGAATGGCCGCCTATTTTCGGGAGAAGCTTCGGGCTTAGATGCCTTCAGCCCTTATCCTCAACAGCGTGGCTGCCCGGCAGTGCCCTGTCGGACAACCGGTAAACTAGAGGCTACGATATCCCGTTCCTCTCGTACTGGGGACACCTTACCCTCAGGCGACCAACACTCCCAGTAGGTAGAATCCGACCTGTCTCGCGACGGTCTAAACCCATCTCACATTCCCCTTTAATCGGCGAACAGCCGCGCCCTTGGGTCCTGCTGCGGACCCAGGATGGGAAGAGACGACGACGGAGTACCAAGCCACCTCGTCGATGGGGACTCTCGGAGGAGACGAGCCAATTACTCCTGGGGTAATTTTTCTGTCACATCCAGCCCCCAACAATAGGGACATGGATGATCGCTAGACCCGGCTTTCACCTCTGGATCCCTTGCTTTTGAGGATCCAGTCAGCCCGACTTTTGGTCTTGCCCTCTACTCCGGCTTTCTGTCCCGGATGAGTCGAGCTTTGGGCCCCCTTGATATTTTTTCAAGGGGGTGCCGCCCCAGCCAAACTGCCCACCAGTCGTTGTTCCAAAGTCACCTTTGGTAAGGGACGTAAATATGAATAGGTGGTGTTACATTGTTGCCTCCTCGACTCCCGGAGAAGTCGACTCGACGGCTCCCACCTACACTCTGTATTCACAGCTACGACCCAGCGACAAGCTGCAGTAAAACTCCACAGGGACTTCTCGCCCCACTGGGAGACCCTGGACTGTTCGTCCAGGTTATGTGGTTTCACCAGGCTCTAGGCGGGGACAGTAGGGACGTCGTTAATCCATTCATGCGCGTCGTAACTTACACGACAAGGCATTTGGCTACCTTAAGAGAGTCAGAGTTACTCCCGGCGTTTAGTGGCCCTTAGCACGGTTGAACCCGAGATTTAGGTACCACCACTGGCCAGAACTCAACAGCCGTACTAACCCTTTCGGGCTTGCGGCTCCCTGTGTTTTTATTAAACAGTCGCGCCCCCCTTGTCACTGCGACCTAAACTTCCAGCAAAGCTAAAAATTCAGGCACCCCTTATTCCAAAGTTACGGGGCTAATTTGCCGAGTTCCCTCGCCTAAATTACACCTGATACGTCTTAGGCTTCTCACCTAGGGCACCTGTGTCAGTTCTGGGTACGGTCAAGAAGGATCCTTCTTCCAATCCTTTTCATTGGCTCTAGGAATCGATCGAACCATCCTAAAAACGGACAGCTATTCCCATCTTCACCCAGTTCTCACCATTACGGTACTCCTTGGGTTTCAATGGTTAAATAGAGCGACGACTCTACTCGACCTATCCCAAAGCGTCAGATTGAAAGCTTGCGTTGCCGCACGTACCTACTTGGTACTGGAATTTTAACCAGTTTCCCTTTCGACAAAATCAGTTAAGACTTGCCTTAGGACCGACTTACCCCCGGCTGACGAAGCATTGCCGGGGAACCCTTGCCCTTTCGACGGAGGAGATTCTCACTCCTCTTTGCTGTTACTACCGCCGGGATCTGCACTTGTGACCAGTCCACTGGACTTTACAGCCCAACTTCCGCCCAGCCACAACGCCCACCTACCAACACAGCCAAAGCCGTGTTCCAGGGTATCGGTACCTGGCTTTAGTCCCGTAAATTTTCGGCGCCTTCAACCTCGGCTGGTCAGCTGTTACGCACTGCTTGGAGGGTGGCTGCCTCTGAGCCTACCTACCAGCTGTCTTAGGTTGAAGACAACCTTTAATTTCTACACTTAACCAGGATTTAGGGACCTTAACCCTAGTCTGGGTTGTTCCCCTCGCGGTGTGGGATCTTACACCCCATCCCCGTCTCTAGCCTTCTACAGCGCTTACATATTCGAAGTTTGAATGGAAAGCGGGGCCTCTCGGCCTCTTACTTCCCAATCAGTACTCTACCATGTAAGCTACCTCCAGCTAGGCTATCCTGCGAGATATTTCGGTGGGAACTAGCTATCACCGAGCTAGATTGGTCTTTTGCCCCTAGCCCCAGGTCTGAGGAGCGAATTGCACGTCAGCACCCCTTCGGGCCTCCACCTAGCTTTCGCCAGGCTTCACCCTGCCCCGGGCTAGATCGCTCGGTTTCTAGTATCGCCCCTGTGATTTCAGGCCCTTTCAGACCTCGTCTCTCATATTACACAAGGCAATATTGCAGACTGTTGGTTTCCCTTCGGCTTCGGGCTTATAGACCCTTAACCTTACCACAGAAGCGAACTCCCCGGCCCGTGATCCAAAACGGAACATACGATCTTGGTCCTCCCTCTTCGTAATCTTGTGTTGCCACAATTTCCTTCAGAGGGGATCTACCCTTTCAGACCGTACACGTCTGTAACCACCTGATTTTAGGCTCTTTTCGCCCCCCTTCCGGGGTGCTTTTCACCTTTCCCTCACGGTACTAGTGCGCTATCGGTCTTGGGACGTATTTAGTTTTGGAAGTTGTTTTCTCCCAAATTCCTATGCCAGAATCAAGGCATAGTAATCAGGGACATCGATCTAATCTCTCTTACTTACGCCTAAGGGGCTATCACCCTCTATGGCGGGCCTTTCCAGGCCAATTCGGCTTCGTAAGTTAGAGCATAATCGAGCCCTATAACACCACATTCCCATAAAGTTTCCTTTACGGGTTCAGTTTGAACTTTTCCCATTTCGCTCGCCGCTACTAAGGGAATCCTATTTAGTTTCTCTTCCTCTCCTTACTTGGATGCTTCCGTTCAGGAGGTTTCCTCTCCCAATGGGAGTATCACAGTAAACTGTGATAGGAAGTCCTATTCGGGCATCTCTGGATCGAAGGCTGCATGCGCCTACCCAGAGCTTATCGCAGCTTGCCACGCCCTTCTTCAGCGCCCAAGCCAAGCCATCCTTCAGGTGGCGTAGTATGTCAAGCATTTTTGAGTCAATACCTAATTGACGTCAGGACCTATGCATGGTCTTCATTATGAGTTTGAGAACTCATTCAACCCTTCACTCCTGAGAATAATTCAGGAGTTGCACATCTTGAAATCATATCGGTCTCATAGTTAAAACGTTTTGCCCCCCAATCCACTTCAAAAAATAATATCTTAGGAGGTGATCCGGCCGCAGGTTCCCCTACGGCCACCTTGTTACGACTTCTCCCCCCTTGTCTAGCTCAGGTTCGAAATGGCCAACAAGACCATGCCTCACCCAGACCAAACTCGGGTGGAGCGACGGGCGGTGTGTGCAAGGAGCAGGGACGTATTCACCGCGCGATGATGACACGCGGTTACTAGGGATTCCATGTTCACGAGGACGAGTTACA
>Ga0209427_10001963_pt1 | contig 23978 bp, 16 predicted proteins | sample DeeMarSWOR136_30_FD_187465 | JGI IMG/M metagenome (GOLD analysis project Ga0209427, IMG submission 187465) | Marine sediment microbial communities from White Oak River estuary, North Carolina - WOR-1-36_30 (SPAdes) (version 2) | ecosystem: Environmental > Aquatic > Marine > Intertidal zone >...
GGCAACTCATCATCGTAATCGTTGCTGTAGATCAGCATGGCCTTGCCGATGCCGGACAGGTTCGTCCCGCAGACCATGCGGAAGGCAATCTGCCTGACCCTGGCCAGGGCCGGCATCAGAATGCCCATCAACAGAGCGATGATCGCAATCACGACCAACAGCTCAACCAGTGTAAAACCTTTCTTCTTCATTTTTTTCTCCTTTTTCTTTCTGAGATTCGCACGCCCGACCGTCTTCAGCTACGCTTCGGCTTACATGTCAATGGATAAATGCCTACCACCACACCCACGTGCGGCACTAAACACCATTTTCCTCCGGCGAATCTCCTCTACCTATGAACACATCTTCCCGAAGACGGCCGGCCCAAATTTGCAAAACCGGTCTTTCCAGCAAAATTCCTGCAATTCGTTCTGTCGAGTTCTCACCCTCTGCGACCTCAAGAGCGCACAGCCAATTCTACAGTACGATCTTTTCCACGCAGGCAGGTCTTTGATATGAAATCGGGACCAGGATTATGATGACAGTCACAAATTATTATAACAAAACTTTCCAAAACCTACCTGCATATATGCCCCATAATAGCACAAAACAATCCACCTGTCAAACGAATTTCGTCAATTTTTACATGCCCCTTGAAGTTTTTTTTTGATTCGCCTAAAATCCCTGTTTTCGGTCTGGATTCGAAGATTATGGGCGCTGACAAGACCCTCGAAGACATCAGAAAACGGCTGCAAAGGCACGACCAAAGCCACCTCCTGGCGTTTTGGGATGAGCTGGACGGCGCCCAAAAGCAGCATTTGCTCGCACAGATCCGGCAGTTGGACTTCGCGAGAATCGAGCAATGGATTAGAGATTTCATCAAGAATCCTGATTCTGCGGCGATAAGCACCGATTTCTCCCCTCCTCCGTCCTATAGCCCGCATCCGGTGGGCGCAGCGCAGCAGCAGAAGTACGCCAACGCCGTTGAATTGGGCAAGACGCTCATATCGGCCGGCAAGGTCGCCGCCTTCGTCGTCGCAGGAGGCCAGGGCACCCGACTCGGATTTGACGGCCCCAAGGGCGATTTCCCTATCGGCCCGGTGAGCAACAGAACGCTGTTTCAAATCTTTGCCGACGCTATCGCGGCCGTCTCACAAAAATATCAAACCGCCTGTCCCTGGTACGTTATGACCAGCCCCCTCAACTACGACCGGACGACACAGATTTTTCAGGCAAACAACCACTACGGCCTGGACGCCGAGAACGTCTTCATTTTTGAGCAGGGCACAGTGCCAAACTTCAACGCCGACGGCAAGATCCTTCTGGCCGACAAGGCTAAGATCGCCTGCTCGCCCGACGGCCACGGCGGGAGTCTCAAGGCACTTCACCGGAGCGGTGCTCTCGAAGATATGAAGAGACGCGGCGTAGAATCACTCAGCTACTTTCAGGTCGACAACCCCTTGATCAATATCTTCGATCCACTTTTCATCGGTTTGCATGCTCTCGATGGGGCCGAAATGTCCTCGAAGGCGTTGATAAAGAGCGGCCCGAAGGAAAAAGTCGGCAACTTCTGCCTGATCGACAGTAAGGTCACCGTCATCGAATACAGCGACCTACCCGATGAGCTGGCTGGTGGCCGAAATCCCGACGGGTCCCTGGTGTTCCAGCTCGGCAGTATCGCCATCCACATTATCAGCCGCACTTTCGTGGAGAGATTAAACGCCAAGGATTTCGCCTTGCCATTGCATAAAGCCATCAAGAAAATCCCGCACATCGACCAGCAGGGAAATCCCGTCGAATCGGACGGCGTCAAGCTGGAAAGCTTCGTTTTCGACGCCTTGCCGTTGGCATCGAAGTCGATCATATTGCAGACGGTGCGCAACGAGGAATTTGCGCCGACGAAGAATGCGACTGGCGTTGACAGCGTCCAAACGGCCAAGCGGATGATTACCGCTCGCGCCGCCGACTGGCTCGAATCGGCGGGCGTGACGATCCCCAGAAAGCCGGATGGTTCTCCCGATTGCCTGCTCGAAATCGCGCCCGGCTTCGCGCTGGACCGAGAGGATATCAGCGAAAAGCTGGATCGGGTACCAACAATCAGGCCGGGCGCCAAAATCTACATCGCCTGAGTCAGAACCGCGGGTGTCCGCCTCCGGTGGACCAGGAACGGACGCATCCTACGGCGAATGTTCGTAGTGGTTCGTAGTGACGCCGTAAGGCGTTTGTAGCGAGGGCGTCTCACCCACCTGTTGCCCGCTATGCCCTTACGGGCACACTACAAACTGGCCCCTACTGGGTGGAGAATTTGAACACGGTTTCGGAGGTGAACTTCTGGCCGGGATGAAGAACCACGGACGGGAACTCGGGCTTGTTCGGCGAGTCCGGGAAGTGCTGGGTTTCCAGACAGAACCCATAGTGTTTCTTGTACGCCTTGCCGTCCTTGCCGATGAGCGAGCCATCCAGGAAATTTCCGGTATAGAGCTGAACGCCCGGCTCCGTCGTGTGAACTTCCATAACGCGCCCGCTGGTCGGCTCGGAAACTCTTGCACATAAAGCAAGCGAATCCCCACTGCCGTTAAGCACATAATTCTGGTCGTAGCCTTTGCCAACCTGCCCGATGCGCGAGCCAATAGCCTTCGGCGTGGTGAAATCGAGCGGCGTGCCTGTGACGCTTTGGACTTCCCCGGTCGGTATCAGAGCCTCGTCGAACACCGTGTACTTGTCTGCATTGAGCATCAGGACGTGACCAAGGACGTCGCCACGACCCTGGCCGGCAAGATTGAAATAGCTGTGGTTGGTCAGGTTGACGATCGTGGTCTTATCGGTCTCGGCTTCGTAGTTGATCTTCAACTCATTCTCACTGGTGAGCGTATACGTGACACTACATGCGAGATTGCCCGGATAGCCTTCCTCGCCGTCCTCGCTCACATAGCTCAACTTCACAACAGCCTGGTCACCCTCGGCCTTTATGTCCTCAAGCCGCCAGAGGACCTTGTCAAAGCCCTTTTTTCCACCGTGAATGTGGTTCGGCCCATTGTTTGTGGCCAACTTGTATTCGATGCCATCCAGAACGAATTTCGCGCCGCCAATCCGGTTCGCATACCGGCCGACCGTCGCCCCAAAGAAGGCACCGCGCTTGATGTAATCAGCCAAATTGTCGTAACCAAGGGTGATGTCGGCAAGATTGCCATCCCGGTCGGGAACCTCCAGCGAGACCAGGATCGCTCCGTAGTTGGTAATCTTTGCCGTCAAGCCGTTCGAATTGACAAGCGTGTATAAGTCTACCTGCTTGCCGTCAGGCGTCTGTCCAAAAGACTCTTTTTTCGCGTCCATCTGCTTGGCCCGGGCAGTTTCGGGGGGAGCTTTCGGCTCCTCCGGGGTCGTGGTCTTTTCTTTGCAGCCCGCCACAGGGATCAATGCGATCCCCAACACCAGACCGATCCAAATCCTCATTCCTTGGAACCTCGTTCTCATTCTCTCACTCCCTTCTGGAAAATGTTTGCATTTATGAAAGAAAGTCAAAGCTTAACATGCAAAATGTTAGACTGTGTCATCATCGTTTCGCGACGATGGACTCCTCAGTTTATGGTTTCCGTTACGCGCATTCAAATGTAACGTCGCGACAACAAGTTGTCAAAAGATTTATCTTCATCCCTTCAAAAGCCTCTTGACCACCTGGGCTTGCTGAGCGGCTGGAGCCATTATGCTCTGGAAAAAATGTCTGATGGCGTGTACCCTTATGTACGGGTGTGCTTGAGGCATTGGGCTAAAGCACCCGATACGCAAAAAGGAGATGCTGTTATGGCCGAAGAAAGATGCTGGGGCGAATGTGGGGGTAAGCGGCCAGCCGAAACGCCACAGGGGCTCTGTCGGGAATGTCTGAAGAAGCTCGGCCTGCCAAGCGGCCCCAATGCGGACCAGGCCAAGACCTCGGCCAATCAGAACGGCATCCCGACCGGCGCCACGCCCCCGGCCGGATTCGTACCGCCCGACCCTGCGGAATTGGCCGGTCAGTTTCCGCAGCTTGAAATCCTCGACCTGTTGGGCCAGGGGGGCATGGGGGCCGTGTACAAGGCCCGCCAGACGCACCTTGACCGGTTGGTCGCTCTGAAAATCCTGCCGCCCCAGATCGGCCGGACGCAGGCCTTTGCTGAGCGATTCGTCCGCGAAGCGCGTTCCCTGGCCAGGTTGAACTATCCGCGGATCGTTTCCGTTTACGATTTCGGTCATACGGAAGCCGGTCTGTACTACTTCATTATGGAGTTTGTCGATGGGACGGATTTGCGGCGGGTCATTCAGGCCGGCGAGCTTCCGGGGGCCGAAGCGCTGGCAATCATACCTCAGATTTGTGAGGCCCTGCAGTACGCCCACGACGAAGGGATCATCCATCGTGACATTAAGCCCGAGAACATCCTCCTGAACAAGAAGGGACAGGTCAAGATCGCCGATTTCGGCCTGGCCAAGCTGGTGGGGCGACCGGCAACCGGATACACGCTGACGCAAGCCGGGCAGACGATGGGCACGCCCCACTACATGGCCCCTGAGCAGATCGAGCACCCAAACGAGGTGGACCACCGGGCGGATATTTACTCCTTGGGCGTGGTGTTTTACGAGATGCTGACGGGCGAGCTGCCGCTGGGCCGATTCGCGCCGCCGTCACAGAAAGTACAGGTGGACGTTAGACTCGACACGGTCGTGCTTCGGACCTTGGAGAAGGAACCGGAGCGTCGATATCAGCACGCCAGCGAGATAAAGACGGACGTCGAGGCGATTTCATCCGGCGGCGGGAGCGTCATTTCGCGCGACGTTTTCGCCGAGGAGGATATTGAAACGGCCCGGCGACGGCTCAGGGTACCGGCGATAGGCCTAAAGATCGCCGGGCTGATGAACTGCTTTGTTGCCCTTCCACTGCTGCTGGCCTGGATGATCCTCGCGGCGACGACAGGTGCGGCCTCGGCCAGCGCGATGATAACGGGCGGCCTGGGGCTTGCGTCCGGCGCGATGGGCCTATTCACCGTCGTGGCGGCGCGGAGAATGATTCGGCTGCAATCGTATGGCCTGGCCGTCGCGGCCAGCGTCCTGCAGTTCATAGCGATCCCGGGATCCATGCTCGGGCTATGGATGGGGATCTGGGCCCTGGTCGTGTTGACGCGAGACGAAGTGCACGGGGCGTTCATCAAAGCGACAGAACTCAAGGGAGACACCATAGAGACCGGGGTCGGGAGTATGGAGTTGGTTATCGTTGCGGTCGCGGCGAGTGTCGTGTTCCTTGGCACACTTATGGGCTCATTGGGTAACCGGCGGTTTCCCCGGTTCATCTTCCTGTTCGGCCCCCCACTGGTGATCCTGGACGTGTTCGCGTTCAAACGATGGAAAGGGCGATCCGCGCGGGGCCAAGGATCGCCGCGGAAGACAGCCGAGGCCGAAGGGATAACAAGCAGGAATATGGCCCGCCCACAGCACGGCGATGTCCGTGTGCCAGAAAGGACACGCCGAATGGCCGTGGGATCGTTTGCGCTTGGCTTATTCGGTGTCTTCCTTCCACCATCTCACGCGGCTTTCACTGCAAAACTTACGTTAGTCTCTCTGTCTGCGTTCTTTGCTGTCTACCTGGGGGTGACCGTCCTGAAGAGTACCCGGCCCTATCGGGACCATCTTCTGGATGCGGGGTTTGCTGCCGGGGGAATTATCGCCGCGTCAATCTCAGTCATCGCATTGTTCGCCCGCTCCATGTGACGAGGTCTTGCGAGCGGTTGGGCCCTTGCTTATCCGCGAAACAGCAAGATGACGGATTCAGGGCACCGGTTGATCTGCCTGTTGAGCGGACCTGGCGATATTAAGCAGCACGCCGACCGCAGCGGCCGAGAGCAGCATACTCGTCCCACCAGCACTGACAAACGGCAGCGGGAGGCCTTTTGTGGGCAGGACAACCGTGACGACGCCGATATTAAGGGCCGCCTGGATGGCGATTGACAGGACGATGCCACTGGCCAGGAGTCGGCCGAAAGGGTCCTTGCACCGTATGACGACCAAAATTCCAAACCCGAGCAGCGCGATGAACAGCAGGATCACCGCGGCGTTGCCGACGAAGCCGAGCTCTTCGCCGATAATCGCGAAAATGAAGTCCGTCGTATCCTCCGGCAAATGACCGTATTTACAAATGCCCCGCCCTAACCCTTTGCCCCACAATCCGCCCGAGCCCAAAGCGATCAAGGACTGGTGGGGCTGATAGTTGATCGAATCCACCCACTTATCCGGATTGAGGAAAGCGGTGATCCGCTGCATTCGACCGGGAGAGTGCCTGACGGCGACATAAAAGGCCACAGCAACGAGCGGCAGAGGAGGAAGGATGTGCCACAGTCGTGCGCCGGCGATGATGAGCATCAGAAAGGTCAGAAGCGATATCAGGGCGGCCGTGCCGAAATCTTCAACAATGATAAGTGCCACAACGACACCAACGATCACACAGATGGGAACGAATCTCTTCCAAAACAACTTGATCTCGTCACCAAATTTATCGCAAACGGCGGCCAGAAAGAAGACGACCGCCCACTTTGCCAGCTCGGACGGCTGAAAGCTTATAGCTATGGGGCCGAGCGGAATTTTGAGCCAGCGGTAGTGCCTGTTTATCCTTGGAACGAACCGCGGGAATACCGGATAAAATCGCTGGATCAAAACAATCGTAAGCAGCACGATGCTAAGGACCAGCAAATAAACGGTCAGATTCCTCCACAAGCCGCCGTCAAGACGCAGCCGGCGATAGTCAAACCGGGAGATTGCGTACATGATGAAACAGGCCAACGGGAAGAACAGCACTTGCCGCAAGCCGGGGTAGCTGTAGAACTTCTGGAAGTCAAGCTCTTGAACGATATTCACACCGGCCGAAAAGACAAAGACCGTACCCACGGCCATCAGGAGAACGACAACCATTGCGATACAATCGGCAACCGGATTGTTTCTCGGCCCCGCAATCATGACGATAGCCTGGCACCTTGATAATCACTGCCTTGGTTTAGTCCTGGGGACTTTTTACGTGGGGCAATCACACAGAACCACCCCTGCTTTTTATATATTCGGCTTTCCTGGGCCAGGAGCAGCAAAAATTCCTCTGACGACACATGCACGGTTTGCTACGCTGGCTGTCAGCAGTCGGCATGTGGTCCGATTCGGTCGGGCTGGTGCTTGACAGGCGACGTTAGGTAGCTTAGATTAACGCTTTTCGTCCCGGCGCGCCGGGAGACCCTTATCGAGGAATCGCACGTTATGCCGGAGAAGGTCGTAACACGCTTCGCACCGTCACCGACGGGTTATTTGCACGTCGGGGGGGCCAGGACCGCCCTTTTCAACTGGCTCTGGGCCCGGCGAACGGGCGGGACGTTTATTCTTCGGATCGAAGACACGGACCAGAAGCGAAACACGCCAACCGCCGCGCAGCAGGTCATGGACGATCTGAGGTGGCTTGGAATCCAGTGGGACGAAGGCCCCGAAGTCGGCGGACCCAATGGGCCGTATCTTCAATCCCAACGCAAGGACATCTACGACAAGTACATTAGCAAGCTGCTGGACGAGGGAAAAGCCTACTATTGCTTCGAGACACCCGAGGAGCTTGAAGCGCTTCGCAAGGAAGCGGAGGCCCGGAAGAACGCCTTGTTCTATCCCCGGCCCAAGGACTTGCCCAGTGCCGAAGACGCCGAGGCGGCCCGCGCTGAAGGCCGGCCTGTGACGGTCCGTTTCGCCGTACCGCAGGAAGATCCTATCGTCGTACAGGACCTGGTCCGCGGCGAGATCACCTTCGCAACCGACGAGATAGGCGATTTTATCATACAAAAGAGCGATGGCTTCCCAACGTACAACTTCGCGTGCGTCATCGATGACCGCCTGATGAACGTCACACACATCATTCGCGGCCAGGAGCATCTCAACAACACGCCGGGCCAGCAGGCCCTCTGGCAGGCCTTGTTCGCGGATGTCCCGCTTCCTAAGTACGCTCACATGTCCGTCACCATCAGCGATAGCGGCGGCAAACTCTCCAAGCGCGAGCGGCCAAAAGCCCTTCGCGATGCCATTAAGGCCATGGCTGATATCGATGTTGAAAAACTCGCTGAGGCCGGCGATATCAGCGTGGACCAGCTCGATTCTTTCATCAAGGGTAAGTCCACGCCGGACATGCCCAGTATCGACGTAATGGCCAAATACCTCGGTGTCTCCCTGCCGGAGATTAACATCGTTGACTTCTTCAAGAGCGGCTATTTGCCGGAGACCATGGTGAATTTCCTCGCCCTCTTAGGCTGGAATCCCGGCGACAACCGAGAGATTATGCGGATCGAAGAGTTGATTGACTCCTTCGATCTCTCACGCCTGACAAAGGCTAACAGCCTGTTCGACCGGCAGAAACTCCTTGCCTTCAACACTGAGCATATACGCATGACCTCCGCAGAGAAGCTCCTCCGGCATCTCAGAGATTTTCTGAAAGAGACCGAATCGCCAGCAGTCTCTGCCGATGACGCGCTCCTCTCGAAGATCATGGGACTCTGTGAAGGGGCGCGAACACTGGCGGATATTGAACGCAAGAGCAGATTTCTGTTCCTTGGCAACGACGACATTCAGTACGATGACAAAGCAATCAAAAAGGTTTTGTTGAAAGGCGATGGCCTAGCCGTCTTGGCCATCGTCCGCAACAAGCTTGCCGCAATGGATGAACTTTCGGAGCAGGCGATCGAGAATATGCTTCGCAGTCTGGCCGAGGAAAGACAGGTTGGCCTGGGTAAGGTGGCTCAGCCCTTGCGCGTCGCTATTTGTGGAACGACCATTAGTCTGCCCATCTTCGATTCCGTTCAGATGTTGGGCAAAGAAAATACGCTGAAGAGAATAGACCACACATTGCAGGAATTCGAAATGCAGATTCAGGGAGGACAAGCATAAAAATGTCACTATTAGTCACAGGCTCGATTGCCATTGATACGGTAAAAACACCTTTTAGAGCCAGTGAGAACTGCCTGGGCGGATCGGCGGTTTATTTTAGCATGTCGGCCAGTTTCTTTTCACCGGTCCGGTTCGTGGGCGCGGTCGGCTCGGATTGCCCGTTCGATTTGGGCAAGGTTTTTGCCGGGAGAGATATTGACCTGACGGGTCTGGAAATCAGGGCGCAGAGCAAGACCTTTCGCTGGACCGGCCTGTACCACGGCGATATGGACGAACGGACAACGGAGCACATGGAATTGAACATCCTGGCCGAAGCGCCGCCGAAGGTGCCTGACGCCTTCAAGGACAGCACGTTTGTTTTTCTCGCCAATACGGCGCCGGCCCTTCAACTCGAATTGCTGGAGCAGGTGGAAAAGCCGGTCTTCGTCGCTGCTGATACAATGGACTGCTGGATTCATGACCATTTGGATGACTTGAAGAAACTGCTAAAGAAGATAGATTGCCTGATCATCAATGAAGATGAAGCAAGATTATTGGCTTCCGAACACAATCTCATCAGGGCCGGACAGGACATCCTGGAAATGGGCCCCGAGCTCGTGATTATCAAGAAAGGTGAATCCGGCTCAATCACATGCAGTGCGGCCGGGGACAAGCTCATCCTGCCGGCCTATCCGGCGTCCGATGTACGAGACCCGACCGGCGCCGGTGATAGCTTTGCAGGCGGCTTTATGGGCTATCTGGTAGAATGCGAGTGTACCGATTTCGCCGCGGTCAAGACGGCGGTGGCATACGGTACGGTCGTCGCCTCCTTCACGCTCGAAGACTTCTCAGTGAACGGACTGATTTCGACAAATAGGACGGAGATCGACAAGAGACTGGAAATGTTGCGGAAAGTCACGGAATTTTAGCAGGTTTCAGAACAAAATGCGATGCTTCATAGCGATAGACATTGACGAGCAAACCAGAAAAGGCCTGAGCCATCTGCAGAACGAGCTGCGAGGCAAAGCAGATGTCAGAAAGGGTGACGTCAAATGGGTGAAGCCCGAAGCGATACACCTGACGTTGAAGTTCCTGGGTGAAATCCGAGACGAACAAGCCGTCGAGGTCTGCAACATCACCCGGGACGTCGCGGGCAGGCACCGGAGCTTTGACGTGGACGTCGAAACGGTTGGCAGTTTTGGCGGCAGAAGCGCCAGGGTCTTGTGGGTGGGCGCCGGACAGAATTGCGAAGCGCTCTTGCAATTGCAGGCGGACTTGGAACGCCAACTGGATTCGGCCGGCTGGCCCAGGGAGGCCCGAAAGTTTTCCGCCCATCTGACGCTGTGTCGGATAAGGAACGCAAAGGCGGGCTTCACACTGGGGCAAATGGTTAAGGAATACGAGAACTTACATCTCGGAACGATACCGGCAGATTCGGTGTCGGTGTACCAGAGCGAACTGACGCCGCAAGGCCCCATCTATACACAGCTTGGAGACTACGAACTACAATAGGGCAGAAACACAAAGCCCAAAGCGAGATATAAAAAATTAAGGAGAAGAGCACAAATGGCAAAGACAAAGAGAGCCGAGACGACGTCGACACCAACGGGCAAGCAGGATGCCCTGCAGCGCGTTATTGCACAGATCGAAAAGCAGTATGGCCAGGGCGCTATCATGCAGATGGACGAGCATCAGTACGCCAGAATCGAGGGGATCAGCACGGGCTCGCTATCCCTGGACATAGCGCTCGGCGGCAGGGGCATCCCTCGCGGCCGAGTGAGTGAACTGTTTGGGCCGGAGTCGTCCGGCAAAACCACTCTCGCCCTCCACGTCATCGCCAATGCCCAGCGTGCCGGCGGCGTGGCGGCATTTATCGACGCCGAGCACGCCCTGGATACCACCTGGGCAAAAAGGCTGGGTGTCGATGTCAGCGGACTACTGGTCAGTCAGCCCGATACCGGCGAGCAGGCGCTCGACATCGCGGAGATGCTCATCAGCTCCAATTCGGTGGATATCATCGTCGTCGATTCCGTCGCCGCACTGACGCCAAAGGCGGAGATCGAAGGCGAGATGGGCGATAGCCACATGGGCTTGCAGGCGAGATTAATGAGCCAGGCAATGCGTAAACTTACGAGTGTCATTAACAAGAGTAAAACCGCCCTTGTTTTCATCAATCAAATCCGCATGAAAATCGGCGTGATGTTCGGCAATCCCGAAACTACCACCGGCGGCAGGGCCCTGAAGTTCTACAGTTCGGTGCGAATCGACCTCAGACGAATCACAACCATCAAAGACACCACGGGCGCCGTCGGCTCCAGGGTCAGAGCCCGAGTCGTGAAGAACAAGATTGCGCCGCCGTTCCGCGATACTGAGTTTGATATCATGTTCGATAGCGGGATCAGCTACGAGGGCGATTTGCTCGATTTGGCGGCCGCTTGCCAGGTCGTCGAAAGAAGCGGCGCCTGGCTCAATTACGGCACCGTGCGCCTCGGCCAGGGAAGAGAAAACGCCAAGAAATTCCTGGTCGAAAACAAAGACCTGTGCCAGGAGATAAAGGACAAAGTTCTTGCTGCCAAGGGACTTGTGTGATCCGTGAAAGATACGAGATGAGAAGCGCAAAGCAAACCAGAAGTGAGTTCATCGACTTCTTCAAGGGCAAAGACCACGAGTTCGTCCCCAGCTCGCCGATCGTCCCCATCGGCGATGAGACCCTGCTCTTTGCTAATGCGGGAATGAACCAATTCAAGGATATCTTCCTCGGATTGGCGCCGGCCCAATACCCTCGAGTGGCCAACAGTCAAAAATGCCTACGAGTCAGCGGCAAGCACAACGACCTCGAGGAGGTGGGCAAGGATACCTACCACCATACGTTCTTTGAGATGCTGGGTAACTGGTCGTTCGACGATTACTTCAAGGCCGAGTCCATTGAGTGGGCATGGGAGCTGTTCACAAAGGTCTGGGGCATCGAGCCGGACCGGTTATGGGCGACGGTCTTTGGGGGCGATCAAGCCGACGGCCTGCCCCCGGATGACGAAGCCGCTGAACTCTGGCCCAAAGTGACGCCGCTGCCGGCCGAGAGAGTCCTTCGGTCCGGCAAGAAAGACAATTTCTGGGAAATGGGGGAGACGGGCCCCTGCGGACCTTGCAGCGAGATTCATATCGACCTCGGCCCGGATCGGTGCGACAGGAAGAACGTCCCGGGCCATGAATGCCGGGTCAACGCAGGCTGCGCGAGATACATCGAGCTTTGGAACCTTGTTTTCATACAATTCAATCGCCAGCCCGGCGGCGTGCTTGTGCCGCTCTCAGCCAGATACGTTGACACCGGCGCGGGGCTGGAACGGATCGTGGCCGTGCTCCAGAACAAAGCAAGCAACTACGACTCCGACCTCTTCATGCCCATCATCGATTACACCGCCGGCTTAACCGGCCACAAATACACCTCGAAGGTGGGCAGCAAAACCGACAACGCCTTCAGAGTCATCGCCGACCATATTCGCGCCCTCGTTTTTGCGATCACCGACGGGGCAACGCCCTCAAACGAAGGCCGAGGATACGTGATTCGTCGAATTCTTCGCCGGGCGTCGAGGTTTGGCAGAGAATTAGAAATGCACGAGCCGTTTTTGTACAAGCTCGTGCCGGTCGTCGTTGATTTTCTGGGGGAGGCATTCGGCGAGATACGAGAGCGGGCCGACCACGTCGCGACGGTCATCGAATCCGAAGAGGCCAGCTTCGGCAGAACGCTCGACAGGGGCATCGATATCTTTAACGCCGCTGCCAGGCGCGCAGCCGAATCGAAGGCCACAATCATCAACGGCGAAGATGCCTTCCAGCTTTACGACACCTATGGCTTCCCGTTGGACTTGACGCAGCTCATGGCCCAGGAACATGGCTTGAAAGTTGATACGGAGAAATTCGCCGAGCTCATGGAGCAGCAAAGGCAGCGCGCCAGAGCCGCTCTTGCGAAGGACTCATTATCCATAACAGACAGAGTCAGCGGCCAGGTTCTGCCTGAGACGGAAGACCTTCACAAATATCGCACGGACCAATGCGAGGCAACAATCGTCGGTGTGATCGACGAGGAAGGCTTCAACGAGTCGGGCCGAATGGAAGCCGGCGCCCGGGTAGGGATTGTGCTGGATCGGACGTGCTTCTACGCCGAAGCGGGAGGGCAGGTCGGCGATTGCGGACTGATCGAATCCGACACGGCCCGGTTCGTCGTGGAGACAACGGTAAAAATCGCCAACTGCATCGTCCATCAGGGCAAAGTCGCTGAAGGCGCTTTCGAGATCGGCCAAAAGGTGCAGGCGGTCGTCAGCAAGGACCGGGCCGCTACGAAAAAAAATCATACGGCCACCCACCTGCTCCAATGGGCCTTGCAGAACGTGCTCGGTAAATCCGTGGCCCAGCAGGGCAGCTACGTCGGGCCGGATTATTTACGATTCGACTTTACGCACCCCAAGGCGCCGACCGCCGAACAATTGAAGGAAGTAGAGAATTTGGTTAGAGAAAAGATCGCTGCCGATATGCCCGTAACGTGGGCGGTCATGCCGATCGATCAGGCCCAAAAGCTCGGCGCGATGGCGCTGTTCGGTGAGAAGTACGGAAGCGAAGTCCGCGTCGTGGCCGTTGGCGCTGACAACGAGAATCAGATTACAGATGCTTTTAGCCGGGAGTTTTGCGGCGGCACACATGTGGACAGGCTCGGTTCCATCGGCGGCTTCAAGATCATCAAAGAAGAGAGCATCTCGGCCGGCGTGCGCCGGATTACGGCGCTGACCGGCGCGGCGCTGACCGATTACCTCGAAAAAGCCAGCGACATTGTCGACGAGCTTTCGCACATGCTAAAGGTCCCATCCGAATCACTCATTGATCGGGTCGGTCAGTTGATGAAGGACAATAAGAAGCTCGCCAAGGGCCTCAAAGCCGCCGCCCGGCAGTCCGGCTCCGATTCACTCGCCGAGGCCAGAAAGCTTCTTGAGAACTGTGAGAGGATCGGCGAAACATCCGTCGTGATCGGCCGGCTTTCAACGACCTCCGTCGAGCAGGCGCGCGCGGCGATCGACATGCTTAAAAAGAAGGCCAAATCCGCCGCCATCGTTTTGGGCTTCGATGACGACGGCAGAGCAACGCTGCTGGCGGGGATGACCGATGACTTAGTCGCCAGGGGCCTGAAAGCGGGTGACGTCGTCAAAGAAATCGCGCCCGTCGTTGACGGCGGAGGTGGCGGCCGGCCTCAAATGGCCCAGGCGGGCGGCAAAGATCCCCAAAAGATCGGCGAGGCCCTCGCCAATGCGACTGAACTCATAAAGCAAAAGCTCGGCGCCTGATACCCTCCGGATGAAGAAAGTCGTCTCTTAGGCGTCTTATTTAATAAAGTGACCAAATGGCGTGGTTCCCGGACCTTGGCAAAGTCGGGACGACAAGGTCGCAGAATCAATAAATAGGAATACCCAGGGATGGGATAATGTGGGAGGGAGCGGGTGGTATGGTCCGATTTTGCTGCGAACATTGCGGTCGCAAAATCAGCGTCCAAGACAAACACGCAGGCAAGCGGGGCAAGTGCCCGGAATGCGGCACCGTCATCGTCATACCCGCCAAATCGACCGTTATCACATTTCACTGCCCAAGCTGCGACCAAAGAATCAGCGTCCCCAAGACGCATGCGGGCAAAGAAGTCCAATGTCCGAGCTGCAAGGATCGCTTCATCGTTCCAGCGACAGACTTCGACATCTCCCCCGAAACACAAAGCCCCCCGGCCGAAAGAGAATTTTCCACCGGCGCATTGACGTTTTTGGACGTCCCGGCCGAATACAAGCTCAAGGATCAACCCGCAAGCCAAACGAACGAATCTGAAAAAGACGTTGGAACTGAACTCGAACCGGAAGAAGACGAGCCGAGAGAAGAAGAGTCCATCGGCGAGCGCAAGCTGCCCTGGTACATCGACATTCTTCTCTATCCGACAAGTCCATCCGGATTGATCCACCTTATCATCTTTGTCGTCATCCCGCTTTTAATCGCCATTGTCAGGACATTGATGGGACCATTGGGTATCGCAGTCGGTCTGCCGGGCTTTCTCTTGAATCTCGTCATTGGACTTTATCTGTGCTGGTTTATTACCGAATGTGTTCGTGACAGTGCGAACGGGGGCACACGGGCCCCGGAAGCCTTCGCCACCAGCAGCTTAGGCGACATGTGGTCACAAGCGCTGCATATCATCGGTTGCTATCTCATCCTTTTAGGGCCGGTCGGTTTTTATCATATCTTCACTCAAAAAACCGACGCAATCTTCTGGCTGCTCCTGGCCTACGGAGCTTTCTTCTTCCCAATGGGTTTGCTGGCCTGCATTATGTTCGACTCCGTCCGTGGCCTCAATCCCATCCTGCTGGTCTGTTCCATCGTCAGCACCTTTTTTCAATACCTCGGGCTCGTGTTACTTATCGTTGCGATCATTCTGGCTTTCAGCGCACTGCCAAGCATGGAAACGGACGATACGCAAACGTCCCCGATGTCCAATATATTTGCGCTGATCGCGGGGGGAATATTCTACGGACTTTCTGTTTATGTTGTTCTCGTCATCGCACATTTAATCGGCCGCTTCTACTGGCGGAATCAGGAAAAACTGAACTGGGAAGTATAAGGGTCATATGATGAAAATACTCGAGGAAGAACCTCCCTTAGCCAATGAATGTAAGATTCCGTGGCTCATTGATGCCTTCCTCTATCCGATGAGCGCCTCCGGCATGGTAAACCTCGCCGTTTTTGTACTTCTGCCGCGATTGGTTTCATTCCTGGTTGGAATATTAGCCGCCTTTCTGAGCCCCTTCCTTCAGTTCGGAACTCCTTATATCATCTTCCTTTTGACGGCGCCCTTTTACATCGTCTTCGGATGCTACGTATGCTATTATATTTCACATTGTATCATCGACAGTTCCCGAGGCCAGCGGCGGGCTTCCGACGTCTCGCTTGCGAACACATTCGACGTGGGCGATCTCATCTCGCAAGTCATTCTTCTATTGGGCTGTGTCGCCGTCTGTTTTTGGCCCATCGCCGTGTATTACATTTTCAAACAACGGACGGATCTATGGTTCTGGCTGCTCGCGACCTACGGCATCTTCTTTCTGCCCATATCATTTCTGGCCGGGGTCATGTTCGACTCATTCGATGCGCTGAATCCTTTGTTGATTATCCGGTCGATATTTCACACGTTTTTGCCGTACTGTGGATTGGTCTTGTTCTTTTACGCCGTGAGTGTGTTCATCGTGGAAATCTCACCAAGGCTCCCGGTCTGGGCATTCGTCCGGCGATTTATCGAAATCTACCTAGCCTTCGTCCTCGCGCATCGTATGGGCTGGTTTTACTGGTGGTATAAGGATAAACTCGACTGGGGCATATAAACTGAGACGATTTTGAAGAGAGTGACTGAGCAACGGAAAGGCTTTATGATCCGATTTTACTGCGAACAATGTGGTCACAAAATCAGCGTCCAGGATAAACATGCGGGTAAGCGCGGCAAGTGCCCGGAATGCGGCGCCGCTTTTGTTGTCCCGGCGGAGTCCGCTATTATCAAGCTAACGTGCGAAAACTGCGACCAAAAAATAACCGTGCCCAAGACCTATGCCGGCAAAAAAGTAAAATGCCCGACGTGCAAATTCATCCTTACCATACCTCCACAAACAATAGTGACTCCCGGCAGCCCCGGCATCATTCGATTTGTGTGTACGACGTGCAACCAGCCAATAGAAGAGCCGGAAAGCTCAAGAGGAAAACTCGTCCCCTGTCCCCATTGCAGCGCCTTTACAGCCGTGCCGTTACCGGAGACACCGGCACAACAAGCCGAAGCCCCGATTCAACCGGAGAAAGAGGTGGACGAGTCCGAAGAGCATTTCGAACAACTGCAAATCGGAAGCATCAAAGAGTTCAAACAACCGCCGAATGTCGTCACGGAGCGCAAGCTGCCGTGGATTCTCGACATTTTTCTCTTTCCGACGAGCCTGTCGGGGATGTCAGTTCTCGCAATCATCGTCTTGACGCGCTTTTTCTTCAGGATTTCCGTGATTTATCTCGGCGAAGCCTCTCGCCAGTTTTTACCCTGTCTCGCTTTCTTCGGCTTCATGTGGGGGCTCGGTATCGTTGCGCGGATCGTCATTTATATGTACCTGTGCTGGTATTTATGCGAATGCATCCGAGGCAGCGCCGCCGGCGGGGTTCGAGCTGTAGAGACAAAAGGCTACAACCCGGGCCTGTGGGAGATGTTCGGGAATACCTTTCGGGTGGCGTTGTGCATCGTACTTTATCTGATGCCGGCGATCATTTATCTCAATCTGACCAAAAGAGCAGACACGATCTTCTGGTCTCTGTTCGTTCTGGGAGCGGTCTTTCTCCCGATGGGTTTTATTGGCATCTCCATATACGAGACACTACGGGGCCTGAATCCCGTTCTCGTGATCGGCTCGATCTTCAGCACGTTGCTGCCGTACCTCGCGATGATCCTCACGTTCGCCGCGGCGGGTGTCGTCATCGTCACCAACGTCGCCAATCCGTACGCGTCGTCTCTGAGTTTTTTTATCACCTGGCTCGTGGGCGTCTATCTGCTGATGGTCGTGGCGCATCTGTTAGGATGGTTCTACCATCGCTACGAAGAGAAGCTCAACTGGGACGTGTGACTTCTCAGAAAGAGATTCGACTTCTACTCCAACGGGTCTTTTTCGCAGGCAAACTCGCTGATTCCGCCAGAATATTGTTGAAATTGAAATGAAATCTTTGTATTATAGGACTTGTGGCATGCAGGAGTACTTCCGTGAAGTGTCTATGGGAAATCCCGGTTCAATTAACATCCCATATTAAATTTTTGAAGGAGGGCTATTATGTGTAAGAAGTTGATTTATTCGGTTTCCATGGTGGTTGTTGGTTTTATGCTGGCCCTCGGTGGAGTAGCACAAGCCGATTTCGACACCGTAGGCGTTTACGACCCGGATGATGATCCCCACCACAATCAGGTGGATCAAAGCGGCGTATACGTTAGCCATACGGGCAACGCCGGTCCCGAAAACGTTATCGATCTGGAAACATTTCAGGCTCTGATTGGTCCCGCCTTCGATGCAGATGCCGGCGGTGTGGTGGATGCCGAAAGAGAAAGAGGGAGTAGGGATGGTTCAGCCATAATTGCCAACTTCGGAATCAGCAGAGCCAAGTCTGTAACCTTCACCGACACCACCGGCAATCTCACCCACGGGTCGGGCGGAAGCAGCGGCAATCGCTTACCAACGTCGGGAGATGGCCGCTTTTCGAACGCTGATTCCCCGGAGGACTGGGTGTTCGATATCAGCCCAGTTACCGGCGGTGCGCCGGGTGAGGTGGTCACGTATTTCGCCGGGACGTTGCTTTATCGAGACAATCGTGAGTTGAATCCTCAGGTGACCGCAACCTTCAGTGGCGGCGGCACGGTAACGGCGACCGCGGACATGCCTATGGGCGCTCCCGGTCATTCCCTGGATACATTTTTCGGATTTGTCGCGCCTCGGGGTGAGGGTATTGTGAATGTCAATTTCGATCTTGCTGGTTGGACGAATTTGGATGACGTGGCGTTTATTACTTCTGCTTTTGTCGTGGTCTCAAAGGAAGCCTCTGACCCAAGCCCTGCTGATAAAGCCACGGATGTTCCGCGAGATGTGGTCCTTAGCTGGACGCCGGGACAATATGCGCCCCCAACCAATGGGCACAAAGTTTACTTTAGCGAGAACTTTAGCGACGTCAACGACGGCATCGGTGGAATCACTCAGGATGCCAATAGCTATACTCCGCCCCAACGCCTTGATTTCGGCACGACTTACTACTGGCGCGTCGATGAGGTCAACGCCCCGCCGGACTCGACAGTATTCCCAGGAGAAGTCTGGAGCTTTAGCACTGAGCCTGTTGGCTATCCTATTGATGGCGCGAATATAATAGCTACAGCTTCAAGCAGCGATGCAGCTAAAGGGCCTGAAAATACCGTCAACGGCTCGGGACTGGATGCTAACGACCTGCACTCAACGGTGGAGACGAATATGTGGCTGAGTAGTACCACGGGGCCGCAGCCGGCCTGGATCGAATTTCAGTTCAACAAAGTCTACAAACTTCATGAGATGTGGGTGTGGAACTCGAATCAAAGTTTGGAGCAAGTGGTCGGTTTAGGAATCAAAGACGTTTCCATTGAATACTCGACCAACGGCATCGACTACACGGCGTTGGGGACTACTCATGAATTTGCGCAAGCGCCGGGAACAGGTGGTTATGCTCACAACACCACGGTTGATTTCGGCGACGTAGCAGCAAAGTTCGTCAGACTCACCGCTAACAGCAACTGGGGAGACATGCTGCCCCAATATGGTCTCAGTGAGGTCCGTTTCTTTTACATACCCATCCATGCAACAGAACCCAGCCCAGAATCCGGTGCAACAGATGTGGATGTGGGTGTGACCCTTGGCTGGAAAGCCGGAAGAGAGGCGGTCCAGCACGATGTGTACCTCAGCACCGACGCGCAGGCTGTAATAGATGGTAATGCACCTGTTATTAGCGTGACCGAGGCGAGCTATGGTCCCTTATCGCTCGATTTAGCCCAGATTTATTACTGGAAGATTAATGAGGTCAATATGGCTGAGACCCCCACAACATGGGACGGCGACCTCTGGAACTTTACGACACGCCAGTTCCTTGTCGTGGACGATTTTGAGAGCTACAATGACCTCAACCCCGATGACCCCGAGAGTAACAGGATATTTAATACGTGGCTCGACGGATACGAGATCCCGACGAACGGCTCTCTCGTTGGTTATGAAAATGCGCCTTTCTGCGAGCGAACTATCGTTCATGGCGATAATCAGTCAATGCCGTTCTTCTATGGCAACACCGGTACCGCAGTATATTCAGAGGCAGAACGCACTTTTGCTGCTACGCAGAATTGGACTGTGGCTGGCGCTACGACATTAGTGTTGTACTTCTATGGCACTGAGGGCAATACCGGACAGTTGTATGTGAAGGTCAACGGCTCCAAGGTGGTCTATGGCGGCGATGCTGCTGACATAGCGAAACAACAATGGACGCAGTGGAGTATCGACCTTGCATCGCTTGGCGTGGACCTGCAGAATATCACAAAGCTGAGTATTGGGATTGATGACATTAGTGCCAGTGGTACATTGTATGTTGATGACATTCGGCTGTATCGATTGGCTCCGTAACGAAAAGCCGGCTGAGGTGTAATTGGCCGTGCGGCTGATATAGGATCAATTGTATTCGGAGCAAAGTGGGTCCATAGTCAGTAGTATGACACGTTTGGAAAGCAGCCTAACTCCGGCTTGGAGCGGACGGCGCGGGCTGCTCCTGGAAGGCGCCGCCGCTCAAGCCGCTGTTAGGAATTTCGTAATCGGCCCTCTGAAGACTGCATGAGTCTTTTGAGGGTCTTTTTCTTCGTTAAACATATATTCCCGTCCGCGATACAAGGGCGAGACGCCCTCGCCACGAGATTAATCCTGCTGGCGGATTCGGATGCTTCTGGCGTGGGCGTCCAGCCCTTCAACCTGGGCCAACCGAATGATATCGTCGGCGCTGGCCGCCAGCATTTCCTGATCGTATTCGATCACACTGATCGACTTGAGGAAATCATTGCTGGTCAGCGCGCTGGCGAACTTCGCCCGCGCGCCGGTCGGCAGGGTATGACTCGGCCCGGCCCAGTAATCCCCGACCGCCACCGGGCTGTAAGAGCCAATGAAGATCGCCCCTGCGTTGGTGATTCGATCAGCGATCTGGCGAGACTCATCGCCGCACTGGACCTCCAAATGTTCCGATGCGAAATCGTCCGCCATCACAATCGCCTTGTCCATATTCTCCACAACCACAATGGCGCTGTATTTTTTCAGGGATTCTTTGGCTTCTTTGGTCCTCGGTAATTCCATCACCTGCTGCTTCAGCTCCTGAAGGACATCTTCTGCAAGAGTCTGTGAATCCGTGACCACAATGGCGCTGCTATCGGCGGCATGTTCGGCCTGGCTGAGCATGTCGGCAGCAATCCACGCCGGGCTGGCTTGCTCATTGGCAATGATCAAAACCTCGCTCGGCCCCGCAATGGAATCAATGCCACAATAGTCACCCGCAACACTTTTCTTTGCCGCCTGGACCCACTTATTGCCGGGGCCGACAATCTTATCGACCTTGGTAATCGTCTCGGTTCCCGCGGCCAAAGCGGCGACGGCCTGCGCCCCGCCGATTCTGTACACCTCACCAACTCCCAATTCACAACAGACCGCCAAGATGACCGGGTGGATACTCCCTTGATGCCTCGGCGGCGACACGACGGCGATTTCCTTCACACCGGCGACCTGCGCCGGCACGGCCGTCATAATGACCGTGGACGGCAGCGGCGCCGAGGCCCCCGGCACGCAGACGCCGACGCGCTTAATGGGTGTGTACCGGATTCCGCGCGGCGCATTATCCGCATCGATCAGGATGTCCTTCTGGTACGCACGCACGTTTTCAATCGCCTCCCGCAGGCAGGCCAATACGTCCTGGTCGATTTCCCGGTTGGCTCTGTCCAATTCCTCCTGGCTCACTCGGAACTCTTCGGGCTCCAGCTTCACTCCGTCGAACTGCTCCGTGTATTCTGAGACGGCTCGGTCGCCGCGATCGGCAACGTTGCGAAGGATATCGGCGACCTGTTGACTTTCCTCGTCCCCATCGTCGGCAAACCGTGCGGCGCGCGCCAGCGTCGAGCGAAACCGTTCTATCTTCTTTTCAAAGCCCGGACGGGATGAGGAAATGAGAATGCGGTCGAGTTCGTGGGGCACGTTTGTCTCCTTTACCTGCCGAAGTTGCCGTGGCCGTAAGCTCGCGCGGCCTTTTGCAGCAGCAAATATGTTTTGCCATTGTATTTCGTCATAATCCCTGCAATCTTGAACCGCAAAGGCTCGAGCTCGACAGACCGTCTGCGCTCGGCCAGCTCCAGTACCTCGCACGGCAACAACCGCAGGGAAAGCTGCTGGACATTCCGGCCAAGGGCATCCGGCACGAAGGCAAATCCACCGTCATCCTGCTTGACCAGAAAAGCCGTCCTGTCCACAAAAACCGAATCTACGCCTCGTGCATAGCGCCGGGCAGCCGGCAACTCGTTACTGTCTGCTATTTGTCGCAGGCTGGTGGTGGTTCTTCCTTCCCGCCTGGCCTTGAGCCTCTTAATGATCTCGGGGGGCATGGCCAGTATATCGTTGGGCTCGTCGATAGCGACCTCGGGCTCACGCTCCAATTCAGGTGCGGTATCGGTTGGTGGGCCCTGTTCCGGCTCGCCAGGCTGTGGCGATGCCTCAGACGCCGGCCTCTTTGCTTCGGCCAGTGGCAAAAAGTATCGCGGAAATATGAAGTTCCTGCCCTTGTACTTGGTGACCTCGGCGTTCCAGAGCCGGTAGGTTGGCGCCGAGCGCGTCTTGGCATCGGCTATCATCTTCTCAAGCGTCGAAGAGGGGAGCAATTCCAACTTCATCCCCGCCTTGGCAAGGGCCCGGTCGTCATTCACGTCCTCACTCAATTCAAGAAACCACGCACCATTGCTATCTGACCCGATGAGTTTGCCATCCACGCCGGCCAGGGAAAAACCGTCCCGCAGCAACGTGGGTTCAGGCACCGTCTCCGGGCCGAATCCCGCCGCCGCGAGACCGCCCATCAAAATGACAAGAATCAAAGGTTTTGGGGCTCGAATCATAGATCACCAACTATTTCAAGGACACGATTCGGATCGTCCGCCAGCTCTACGTACCGACTGCTGTCGGGATCGTCGGTCACAACCAAATCGACCAGCGACTTCCAGAATCCGCCTACAAGTATAATCGGCCGATCCGTCTTCAGAAAGCCTTTGTTTTTTAGTTCCCAGACCTTGGCCAATTCCAGCAACGTCCCGGTCCCGCCTGGAAGCACGACATACGCCCGCCCCAATTCGACCAACATTTCGAGCCTTTCATCAAGCGAATGGGTGACGATTTCGCGAGTCACATATTCATTGGCCTTGCTGGACCCGAACGCCGAGCAGGTCACACCGATCACTTCACCCCCGGCCTCGGCGGCCCCTTTAGCCGCCGCCAGCATCGTCCCGCCGTACCCACCATTAGCGATGGAAAAACCCGCCTGAGCTAACAGCATACCAGTCTCGTGCGCCAGCTTAAATGCCGCCTCGCCCGGCCTTGCCCGGCCGGTCCCGAAAATAGTAACAACCTTCTCAGCCATTGACATTCCTGCGCGTGAAATTCAAGAGCCCTGCTGAGAGCAGAATTTTTCTGTCCCGATCGGAAAGCTCCAGCTTGCCGACGAACTCAAATGAACCATCCGCTTTGGTAATCTTGACGGTGTCGCTGCTCTTTATCGCTTCGAGCAACCCGTCTACTTGAAGTTCGTCATCGCGCTCGATCTTGTCGTAGTCCGCCGGATTGGAAAATTCGAGCGGGACGATGCAGAAGTTGATCAGATTCGCCTTGTGGATTCGCTCAATGCTTTTAGCGACCACAATCCGCACGCCTAAATACATCGGACACAGCGCCGCGTGCTCTCTCGACGAGCCCTGGCCGTAGCTTTCACCCGCCACAATGAGACCGGCTATGCCTTTGTCCTTTAAGGCAAGCGCCCGCTCGGCAAAGGTTGGCTTGTCTTCTTCATTGAAGCAATTGAAGACCACCTTTGCATATTCGGGCACGTTCGAGCGGAGCTTCAAAAACGTTCCCGCTGGCATGATATGGTCGGTGGTGATTTTGTCGCCGCATTTGAGCAACACTTGACACGTCAGTTTCTCGGGCAACGGCTTAGGCGTCTCCGGCACAACGATCGTCGGCCCTCGCAGAACCTCAGATTTCGGCGCCTCGGCTTCACTCAGTGGCGCCTCTATCATGTTGTCATTAATGACAAACTCTTCCGGCATTTCTATACGTGGATAGTCCAGCTTGAGCAATGCCGGCAGATCGCGCGGATCGGTGATTTGCCCCGTCAGGGACGAGGCCACCGCCGTCTCCGGACTGACCAGATAAACCAAGTCACCCTTTGTCCCGCTCCGGCCAGCAAAATTCCTGTTAAACGTCCGAAGGCTTACG
>Ga0209427_10001966_pt1 | contig 23958 bp, 19 predicted proteins | sample DeeMarSWOR136_30_FD_187465 | JGI IMG/M metagenome (GOLD analysis project Ga0209427, IMG submission 187465) | Marine sediment microbial communities from White Oak River estuary, North Carolina - WOR-1-36_30 (SPAdes) (version 2) | ecosystem: Environmental > Aquatic > Marine > Intertidal zone >...
TGACGCTGCTCCCTTCGTCCTTCAGCGAGGTGAGGACGGCCAGGCAGTAGTTCATGACCGGCTTACTTCCTATGTAAACGACGTTTTCAACGGACATTTTAAGGCTCCATTAGGATAAGAGCTCTTAAGTCTTGGGTTAGACGAAGTAGATTTGAACGAGCGATGGCTGAATATGTTAAAAGGCTTCATAGGAGACAACCTGATCAAGAGGAATACTATCACTGGAAAACAGATTGCCCTGACTACCCCCGAAGAAGAAAGGAGATCCTACTGATATTCCCCAACAAGCCCGTTCACATTCCGCCATGTCCAAAATGTACTCAGCTGGATAGGAATGAAAGATCTCAACGTGCGCGCTCTTCCTAGATGAATCAGTCTCTCAGCATCAACAATTCGCGAGCGTTTCACACAAATTTGATGTCTTTATGCTACCGGACTTCTAAATATCACACATAACATCTTGGTGAGATGTTTTCATAGTTAGAATCTATATGTGCGAAAGGGTAAATTCACCACGTATTATTGTATGTTCAATGAGGGACTAGTTGGATGTAATCAACGTAGAATTCCGTTCTCAACCCTTTGAAACGTTCACGCGCGCAGTAACTTAATATTTAAATCAATGAAATAAGCTCATTTCACATATGAAAAGTTGATTCTATGCACGTAAAATCACAAAGTATTTTATTGTATTCACCTTTACCTTGGGAGAGTGTTTGTGAATGAAGGGTAAGATTAAAAAATATTTCTCGTTCAGAGGATTTGGATTTATAGCTCCTGAGAACAGTCAGGAAGAAATATTTTTCCACGTGTCAAACTACCCGGAACTGGTCCAACCCGAAGTAGGCAAGGATGTAGAATTTGAGCTAATCGAGACTCCTAAGGGAAAAGAAGCAACCAATATAACTATTCTACCTGATACGCCTGTAAGCGAACCCCTTGAAGCTGAGAGTCCCAAAGCTGCAACTCCGGAGATCGGAGAAATTAAAGGCGTGGGCAAGGCTACTGAGGAGAAACTTAGGATGGCTGGGTTCGACACCGTGGAATCGATAGCCTCTGCTGACGCTGATAACGCATCAGAGAAGACGGGATTATCCTCAAAGGTGACAGCCAAAATCATTGCATCCGCCAAAGAGCTCCTCGAATAAGCTTAAGGACCGACTTTATTTTACAATACATAACTCAAACCACCGAATAAAAGGTGGCTATACCTTTTCATACAATTACTTCCTCTGCGGATTTCAGATAGAGGTGTTCGGTGAGAAATGGTTCACAGAATAGGTATATCCCAATGAGGAGCTAGTTCGGAGTGGAGGGCGTTTGATAGAAAAACGTACTTCATATCTTGCTACGCTACAAGAAAAACTACAGGTTAGCCATCACATGTTTGGTCAAGCGGTCACTCATGTTTGCTGGCATCGAGTAAAACAACAACCAACTCGTTTACTATTGGACAGACCTTCGCCTTGTTGAAGATCGTTGAGTGAGTCGCCACGTATCCTAGGTCGTGCACCCCTGGAAACATCTGGCACACCTCCGGTTTGGTGCTCTGTATGGTGCAGAGATTATCCTCCCCCTGATACTTGCACCTCACCCAGGCGGGCTTGTTGAGCTGCTTTATCGAATACCTCGTGCAGCAGACACCGCACATCCTGCACCTTAGATCCAATCTGCTGATTATCTCGTCATAGGCATCCTTCTCGATGCCATGCTTCACGAAGCTCCTAACCCTCTCCAGATCATCGCCTGATAACTTCACGAGAGCGCTCAACTGCTCCAGCTCCGACTGGACCGCACCGCCAGTGCCATCACTCTTAGGACGTTATGAAGGCACGAGTATAATTCTGTATCCTCCCTAGATACGTGCAAGACATATCGCATTCAAAGCATGAGGTTGTTTGTACTACAGCTGGGGGAACAGGCTTTCCAACTACTGCAAAATCTTCAGGTTCAGGGGTCTACCACAGTTCGGACAGACCATGGTGCCGATGTCTCTGAAGATGGGGCAGTAGCCGCAGGACTCGGAGGTCTCCACATCTATCAGCGGCCTTATCTCCGTCCTGACCTCGACATCCCCCTGAGAGTTCTCACGAAGCGTGCTCTCGACCTCGCCTTCGCCGCCGTCCATGATCGGCGATGGGGGGATTACCTCAACACCTCTCAGGGGGAGGGTCTCCTCACCCTCGGGAGGATTATGATACGAGTCCCTGGATTTCTGGCTCTCGACTTCCGAAGTACCTGAGGTCTCGCTCGCCTCCTCCAAGATCGCCTCAATCGATTCCTGCCTAACCGCATGGGTCTTACCTATCCTGCTTTTCACCTCGACAAGCCTGTACCCCAGTCTCAGCCACTCATCCTGGAGGGACGGGTTCTGAGCCAGGAACGCGCTGAAGTCCCCGGTTATCCCGAGGTAGGACTCGTAGACCCTCTTGATGAACTCGATCGCCCTGCTCTCCCCCTTGGTCTCCAGAACCACCATGTTCCCCGCCTCATCTTCGCCTGACGGGCTCGATGATCACTCTGCCGTCCTCGACCCAGAGGTCGACCTCGTCCCCGCCCCTCATGCTCAGGACCCTCTCCACGTCCCTGGGTATCCTCAGTACGAGGGACCTCCCCGACTCGGAGAGCTTTCGACGGAGCTTCAGCGACATTTCATTACACAAAAAATACACATTAACTATATAACAATAATTTCTTCGCGCGAAAGTGTGCTGCATCTGCGGCCACCCCGAGGCATGACGGCGATGCCGAACGGTCCCATCATTGTCATCCCATTATCCCCGTCAATCAAGAGTGAGGCGTTCACAGCACTCCACGGCCTCAATTTATTAGTCTGAAGCGACCTACGTCGAACTCATGAGCTCCACAGTCACATCGGAGGTAGTGGATTTCCTCCTGAGGCGGGAGAGGCCCCCCGGGGAGGTCAGGAAGAAGGCCCTGATACACCTGATAGACGGCTTCGCAGTGATGCTCGCAGGCTCCAGGACGGAGTGCGCGAGGAAGGTGTTCGACCTAGTGAGGGAGAGGGGCGCGGGAGGCCCATCGTCAGCCATCGGCTTCGGCGCCAAGGCCCAGCCCAATGGAGCCGCCCTCGTCAACGGGACGAGCGGCCACGCCGACGACTACGATGACACCCAGCTCTCCACCTCCCCCGACAGGATCTACGGCCTGATGACCCACCCCACGGTCCCCGTCCTCGCGGCCGCCCTCGCCGTGGGAGAGGAGGTGGGGTGCTCGGGGGGCGAGTTCCTGGACGCCTTCATCGCCGGCTTCGAGGTCGAGTGCAAGCTGGCTGAGGCCATAGACCCCCAGCACTACAGGCGGGGGTTCCACTCGACGGGCACCATCGGGGCCTTCGGGGCCTGCGCAGCCGCCTCCTGGCTCATGGGCCTCGGGGAGGAGGAAGCCCGCTACGCCATAGGGATAACCTCGAGCCTGACCTCGGGTATCAGGGTGAACTTCGGGACGATGACGAAGCCCCTCCACGCCGGGATGGCGGCCTCCAACGGAGTGACGGCCGCGAGGCTCGGGGCCAAGGGGTTCACCTCGGACCTGAACGCCCTGGACGGCAGGTGGGGCTTCATGCAGATCCTGGGGGGAGGCATGGACCCTGAGAGGGTTCTGGGAAAGCTCGGCTCCCCCTACGCCCTCGTCTACCCCGGGGCCTCTGTGAAGATGTACCCTTGCGGCGTCCTCGGCCAGCCCTCCATGGACGCGATGCAGGAGGTCGTCACAGAGTGGGACCTGAGGCCCGAGGACGTGAGGCAGGTGAGGCTCAGGGCGGGCCCCAACATCTTGGAGCCCCTCCGCTACGCCAGCCCAGCCAACGGCCTCCAGGCCAAGTTCAGCCTCAACTTCGGCCTCGGCTGCATCCTCGTCCACAGGAAGGCGGGCCTGCGGGAGTACACGACCGAGGTGGTAAGGAGCCCCCGGATACAGGAGGCTATGGCCAAGGTGCGGACCATCCACGACGAGGGTATCGCGGCGATGGGCGTCGACAGGATGAGGAGCATCCTAGAGGTGGAGCTCAACGACGGCAGGGTGATTGAGAGGTTCGTCGACAAGACCCGGGGGACCCCTGAGAAGCCCATCAGGGACTCGGAGATAGACGACAAGTTCAGGGACTGCGTCAGCCTCATCCTAGGCTCCGTGGAGGTTGAGGCTCTCCTCCATGAGATCAGGGGAATCGACGGACAGCCGAGCCTGGAGGGGATAACATCCTTCCTCTGAGCTCCCAGTTCTATCTACGGCATGATTTATTTCATCGAGCCGGCTATGCCTAGGTGATGCCCTTTGAGCAAGCCCAGAGTTTACGTGACGAGGCAGCTGTTCGACGAGGCCCTGGACATCCTGAGGAGCCGGGCCGAGGTTGAGGTCTTCAAGGGGGTGGACGACGCCATCCCCAGAGACCTCCTCCTCTCCAAGGTACGAAACGTCGAGGGCCTCCTCCCCCTCCTCACGGACAGGATCGACGCTGAGATGATGGACGCCGGTGAGAACCTCAAGGTGATAAGCAACTACGCCGTCGGCTACAACAACATCGACGTGGAGGCCGCCACCGAGCGGGGGATCTACGTCACCAACACCCCGGGGATTCTCACAGAAACCACAGCCGACTGTGCCTTCGCCCTCCTCATGGCGGTGGCAAGGAGGATAGCTGAGGCCGACCGCCACGTCAGGAGCGGCGGCTGGGTCCACGCCTGGGGCCCCAGGATGTTCATCGGCTCCGACGTGCACGGGAAGACCCTGGGGATCATCGGCATGGGCAGGATCGGGACGGCTATGGCGAAGAGGGCGAGGGGCTTCGAGATGAGGGTCATCTACCACGACCCCTACAGGAGGAGGGACCTGGAGGAGGAGCTAGGGGTAACCTACAGGTCGATGGAGGAGGTTATCTCCGAGGCCGACTTCCTCAGCGTCCACGTGCCCCTCACAGAGGAGACCCACCACCTCATGAACTGGGAGAGGCTGAACACGATGAAGAGGACCGCCTTCCTCATCAACACCTCGAGGGGGCCCGTCGTCAACGAGCAGGCGCTCTACAAGGCCCTCAAGGAGAGAGTCATAGCGGGAGCCGGCCTCGACGTCTTCGAGCAAGAGCCCATAGACCCAAACAGCCCGCTGCTCACCCTCGACAACATCGTCACCACGCCCCACATCGCCAGCGCAAGCATCGAGACCAGGACCAAGATGGCCGTCACAGCCGCGAAGAACCTGGTCAGCGTCCTCGAGGGGAAGGAGCCGCCCAACCTGGTGAACCCAGAGGTAAAAAAGAGGAGACCTTTGAAAAGGTGGGGCCACGCGCCCGACTGGGGGTCTATCTCCCCCAGATCGTCTTGAAGTACCTGAGCCAGTTGCCGCCGAGTATCTTCATAATCTCGTCGTCTGAGTAGCCCCGGGCAACCAGCCCCTCCGTGATGTACTTAATGTTGCTCACGGTCTCCAGCCCGAAAACGTAGTAGTGCTCATAGGGATGCTTCCGCCGCACGTGGCTGGTGGGGTCCCCTTGGAACCTCGCCTCGTAGGTCTGGTTGTGGACGCCGTAGTAGTCGTCGGGGGTGAGCCCCTCGTTGATGTCGAGGCCGATCCCCACGTGGTCTGCGCCGATTAGGTTCACGGCGTAGTCGACGTGGTCGAGGTAGTGGTCGATTGTGGAGCCATCTAGGTCGCCCTCCTCCCTGACGAAGCGGGCGATGCAGGTCATCCCGGTGACGCCGCCTCCCTCTGCAATCGCCTGGAGCTCCTCGTCGCTCTTACCCCTCATGAACTTGAAGCCGTAGGTGCCGTGGCAGTTGGTGTGGGTGAAGGTCGGCGGCTGCTTAGAGACCTCAAGGGCCTCCATGGTGGTGGCGTAGCCTACGTGGGAGAGGTCGACGACGATCCGGAGCTTGTTCAACCTCTCAACCACCGAGACGCCGAAGTCGGTGAGGCCCGCGACGTCCGCTCTCCTGGAGCCGCAGCCGTCCCCCACCAGGTTCGCCTTCTGGTAGGTCAGCTGGAGAATCCTGAGGCCGAGCCTGTGGAAGAGGTCGAGGGGTGAGAGCCTCCCCCCTAGGGCGGTGGTGTTCTGGAAATTGATGATGTAGCCGGATTTGCCCTCATCCTTGGCCTTCACGATGTCCTCGGCCGCCAGGATCTTCCTGGCCTTGTCCTGTATGGAGGCCATCATGTTGTCCCAATCGACGATGGAGAGTGCCCCCTCGGAGATGCTCTCTCCCCCCAGGGTGAGGCTGTTCGCCGTGACTCCTCCCTTGAGGCCCATCTCGATGAGGTTGTGAGCCCTCCTCCTCCCGAACTCCCTCCAGGGGGACCGCCAGCCGTGGCAGCCGGTCAGGGTGTTGATGACGAAAGCCCTTCCGTGGAGCTCGTCAACCCTGTCCCTCTGGTTCTTATCAAGCTTGAAATCCACGATCTTCGACACGGTGAATCCCATTTTATATTCACAAAGAGGATTTATGGTTTGACATGGTCGAGCTGAGTTTTGACCACTACCACGGATACGAAGAGATGACGGAGATCCTGCGGGGGCTCGCCTCCCAACACCCGGGCCTCTGCCACATGTACTCCATAGGAAGGAGCACATCCGGGAGGGAGCTCTGGATGATGGAGATCACCAACAGGGAGACGGGGCCAGCCGAGGAGAAGCCCGCCGTCTACGTCGACGGGAACACCCACCCGAGCGAGGTCACGGGCCGGGAGGTCTGCCTCTGGATGATACGCCACCTCCTGGAGGGCCACGATGGGAACCCGATGATAACCGAGGCCCTCGACACGAGGTGCTTCTACATCCTCCCCTGCTTGAACCCGGACGGGGCAGAGCTCTTCCTCACCACCCCTTACAACAGGACCGGCGGAGGCATACCCAACCCCGAGTTCGAGTGGAAGGAGGGCTTCTACGAGGAGGACGTGGACGGCGACGGCGAGATCCACCAGATGAGGGTCGAGGACCCCAACGGCGACTGGAGGGTGAGCGAGGAGGACCCCAGGGTCATGGTGAAACGCCAGCCCGGCGAGTTCGGGGGCCGCTACTACAGGGTCTACACGGAGGGCCTCATCCGCCACTACGACGGAGGCGAGATCAAGCTCGCCCCGCCCAGGTGGATCGGCGGCACCAACAGGAACTGGCCCGAGCGCTGGAAGCCCGAGAGCCGCGCCTACGGCGTCGACGTCCCCCTCGACGAGCCCGAGGCCAGGGCCCAGGCCGACTTCTGGCGCACCCACAGGAACATCTGCGGCGGCCTCGCTTACCACACCCACGGGGGTCTGATAGTCAGGAGCTCCAGCGCCGTTGGCGACGAGGAGCTGGACATCAGGGACATCGCCACGTACGAGTTCATCGGGGAGACGGGCACCGAGCTTACGGGCGAGGCCCGGTACCCCAGCGTCGGAGGAAACAGCGAGCTCTTCACCCTCGACCCAAGCAAGCCCCGGGTGGGCACCGCGAAGGACTTCTTCTTCGACATCATGGGGGTCTACGCCTGGACCTACGAGCTCTGGGACATGGCCGGGAAGGCCGGACTCGGCAACTTCAAGGAGCGCGGGGGCATCAGGTTCACTAGGGACGACAACAGGACCGAGGAGGAGAACCTCGCAGTAATGAGGTGGCTCGACGGGGAGCTGGGCGGCGAGGGCTTCAGGGGCTGGACGCCCTTCACGCACCCCCAGCTCGGGAGCGTCGAGATAGGCGGCTGGAACACGAAGTACACCTGGAGGAACCCCCACCCCAAGTTCCTGGAGGAGGAGTGCGAGAGAGCTGGCACCTTCATGCTCCACTACGCGGCGCTGACGCCCCTGGTCAAGCTCAAGGACGTGAGGGCGGAGAGGATGGCCCCGGGCCTCCACAAGGTCTCCGCTGTGGTGAAGAACGAGGGCTTCCTCCCCACCAACGTCACCGAGCAGTCGAAGAAGGCCAAGGTGGCCAAGCCCGTCACCGTTGAGCTGGTCGGCGAGGGCTTCGAGGTGGTCATGGGGAGGCCCAAGGTGGAGCTGGGCCACATCGAGGGTCGCAGCGACAAGCTCCAGGGCAGGTTCTACACGAAACTCGGGCCCAGGAGCGACCCACCGGGCCGCTTCTACGGGGGCATGTTCCTGGGAGCTGGGAGCGACAGGTCCGCCATGGCAGCAGAGTGGCTCGTGAGGGTCTCGGGCGAGACCGAGATAGCCGTGACCGCGGTCTCTGAGAAGGGCGGAGTGGACAGGGTGAGACTCGCCCTCAAGGCCTGATCACCCTCATCCCATTTTCAGCAGGTCTCAATCTTTTATATTGAAATCAGCCTAGTCGATGCATATGTACGACATTGTGATAAAGAACGGGAAGATAATCGACGGCGCGGGTAACCCCTGGTTCGGGTCGGAGATCGGGATCCGGGGCGACTCCATCGTCGAGGTGAGCCGGATGCCCCTGGAGGGGGAGAGGGTAGTCGACGCCAAGGGCCTCGTCGTCTCCCCGGGGCTGATTGACAGCCACACCCACTCCGATTATGGCGTCCTCAGGCACAACATCGGCCTCAACTACCTCAAGCAGGGGGTCACCACCGTCGTGACCGGTGAGTGCGGCGGCTCCATGTACCCCCTCGTCAACGAGACGGGCCGGAGGGCCGTGAGGAGGAGGCTCATAACGGGCACCAAGGATCCCTCGAAGGTCTCCGTCGACTGGGGGAGCCTCGGGGAGTGGCGGGCGAAGCTGGAGAGGATGGGCATCGGGGTCAACCACATCCCCCTCGTCGGGCACAAGACCGTCCGGGACCAGGTGATGGGGAGCGAGAGGGGGAGGGACCTCGTCATGCCCGAGCCGGAAGAGATCGAGGCCCAGAGGGAGATCATCCGGGCGGCCATGGGGGACGGCGCCTTCGGCGTCAGCCTCGGCCTGAGCGCGAACAACATCTACCCCGAGGAGTGCATCGAGGTCCTCCAGGGCGTCAAGGAGTACGGCGGCGTCTTCCACAACCACATGCGCAGCCTCTTCTACACCCTGAGGGACGCCGTCAGGGAGACCATCATGATCGTGGAGAGATCCGGAGTCCCGGGCCTCTGCTGCCACGTCTACGGAAGGAAGTACGAAGGCTGGGGCAAGTCCATCGAGGCGATGAGGCAGATCCAGGACGCCCGGGACAGGGGCGTCGACGTAGTGGCCGACGTCTACCCCTGGCCCTTCTCCGCCTGCGCCAACGCCCTCGCCCTGTTCATCGGCGGCGGCTCCTACGACGAGAGAGTCCACGGCAGGATGGAGGAGGGTCTCACCGTCGAGAGCATGGTCGAGGCCCTGAGGGGGGCAACCGCATGGGAGGACATGAGGAAAGAGCTCATTGAGTCCTGGGAGGCTGAGAACGAGGAGAACGAGAGGAGAAGGAAGCTCCTCTGGGAGAGGAGCAGGATAGACGCGCCGAGCACCCGCCCCATAGAGACGACGCCCGTAATAGCATACTCGAAGACACACCCCGAGCTCTACAGGATGAACTTCACCGAGGTCGCCGAGGCCATGGGGATGGACGACTGGATCGCCGCCCTCCGCCAGGTCATCATCGACGACGGGGGCATGACCTACCTGGGCACCACCACGACCCACCCCGAGGACAGGAAGGTGGTCATCTCCCAGCCATGGATGATGTTCGAGAGCGACAGCTCCATGGTGGACGAGTCCCCGCCCCAACCCCAGCTCAAGCCCACCCACCCCAGGGGCTCCGCCTGCACCGCCATGATCCTGGGCCACTACGTCAGGGAGCTGGGGCTCCTCACACTTGAGGAGGCGGTCAGGAAGATGACTGGCCTCACAGCCCGCTGGCACGGAATCAAGGATCGGGGCCTTATCAGGGAGGGGATGAAGGCCGACGTCACCGTCTTCGACCCCGCCACCATCAGGCACAACGCCACCTACGACGACCCCTGCAACTGGGCCACCGGGGTCTCCACCGTCATCGTGAACGGGGAGATAGAGATCGAGGACGGTGAATACACCGGAAAGCTCGCCGGGCGGGTCCTGAGGCTCAACTGAGAGCCTCCAAACTCTTTTCACCCATTAGGGACAATCCTGAAACGAGCTGAGATAGATGACAGAGGACGTTGACCTCCTCATCAGCGGGGCCACCCTGGTCACCATGAACGCCGAGAGGCTGATGATCAGAGACGGCTCCATCGCCGTCAAAGACGGAAAAATCCTCGACGTCGGGAAAACCTCCAAGATTGACGGGAAATACGGGGCTGAAAAGACCATCGAAGGAAGCGGAAAGGTCGTCATGCCCGGGATCTTTGACAGCCACGTCCACCTCGCTTCCTCCCTCGTCAAGGGGCTCATCTACGGGGAGCCCATCCCCCTCGGGATAACCTACATGCCCTTCGGCGACGCCCTCGACGAGGAGGAGGTCCACGTCGCGGCCCTGCTCTCATGCATAGACCGACTCAAGAACGGGGTCACATACATCGGGGACGTGGGGAGTAAGTACCCCGACTCCGTCGCCAGGGCCGTCGCGGCCACGGGGATGAAGGCCACCATCTCCTTCGGCATGAGGGACAAGGAGATCCCCGGCTTCCCCTACTCGAGACCCCTGCCCCCGGGGCAGACCACCGAGAAGGCCCTCAGGGACGCCAAGGAGTTCCACGGGAGGTGGGACGGCGCCGCTGACGGGAGGATCAACGTGGGTTTCTCCACGAACATCTGGTCGACCTCCGACGAGCTGTACGTGGAGACGAAGGGGATGGCGGACGAGCTGGGATCGGTAATAAACGACCACCTGGACCAGCACAGGTACGAGATCGAGTACGCCATCAGGACTTGGAGGGAGAGGCCCGTGGAGCACCTGGACAGGCTCGGCGTGCTGGGCCCAAACTTCAACGCCCATCACATGGTTTTCGTAGCCGACAGGGAGATACCCATCGTGAAGGAGAGGGGCGTCTCAGTCTGCCACTGCCCCAGGGCCGCACTCAACAGCCACGGCATCCCCAAGTTCCCCCTCTTCAACGCACTGGGCATCAACTGCATGCTCGGAACAGACATGAGGGTCTCCGACATGTTCGAGCTCACGAGGCTCGCCTCCTACGTCTTCCACGGGACCGACGGCCTCTACTACTACGATCCCCTTGTGCTTCCGGCCGAGAGCCTACTGGAGATGGTGACAGTGAACGCGGCCAAGGCCCACGGGCAGGCGTCGAAGACAGGCTCAATAGAAATGGGGAAGAGGGCTGACATCGCCATCGTCGACTTCGAGAAGCCCCACCTGACGCCCTCCTTCGACGTCGTCGCGGAGCTGACGAGGTATGTCTACGGCTCAGACGTCGACACTGTCATAATCGACGGTAAGATCGTCATGGAGGACCGGGAGGTGAAGTCCGTCGACGAGCGTGAGATCCTTGAGAGGGCCCGGGAGATCGGCTATGAGACCTACGAGAAGACGAAGGATAGGATGTCGAAGACCGTGCCCGTAAACAGGTGGAGGGTCGTCTGACCCTCATAAGAACGGGAGGTAGTTCTCCTCTAGAGGATGCCCATGAACTCCGAGATGTCCTCGACCCCGTCAAGCCCCAGGAGGGCTTCCCAGATCTCCTCCGACTTCTCCCTGCTTATGCTGGGGCTCGACCATCTGGCGAACTTGTCGAGTAGCTGCTCGTCGGTCAACGGGTTCCTGGGCTCGCCCCAGGGGTAGTCGACCCGCTTGGTTAGCGTTTTGCCATCTTTGAGGACAACCTCGACAGTGGTGGGCCTGCACTCCTCGGGGTAGATAGAGTCGAGGCCCTCATCGGCCGTCACCTTGACCTTGGCCGCCAGCTCGTGGAGCTTGGTGTCGGCTATCCTCTCACTGGTGAACTGGGCCTCAGAGACCTCGCCATCCGCGATTGCTGCGGCGGCGATGTAGGGGAGGTTGAACTGACAGTTCTTGTAGTAGCTGTCGGGGCCGACCTTTTCGTCTGTGATGTACATTCCGTGGGTGAGTTGGCTGACCTGGACCTCCTCGACGTTATCGGGCGTTATCTCGTTTCCCTTCTTGAGCTCGAGGATCGCCTCGATGGCTCCGTGGGTCATCCTGCAGGTGGGGTAGGGCTTGATGTAGACCTCCATCACCTCGAACCTCTCTCCGAGGCCCCGGGTCCTGAACCGGGTTGATAGCCTGTTGTCATCCCCCACTTTTGGCCCGTTCAGCCCTTCCTTGGCGAGCAGGGCGGCCTCTATGCCCACCTTCGCGTTGTAGCCGTTGCTGATGAAGTTGGTGTCAAGGCCCCGGGTCTGGGGGAAGCTCTTCGGGCTGTGGTAACCAGCCATGCCCATGGCGAAGCGGGTCTCGTCGGCGTCGAGGCCGAGGAACTTTGAGGCGATGGCCGCGGAGCTGTAGGCCGAGGAAGGGGGCCGGTCCTTCATGCCCCTGATCTTGGCCGCGATGTCGTAACCGATTGCGACGGCGGTGATGATGTCCTTCCCAGAGGCACCCAGCCTCTCTCCCATCGCTAGGGCGACGGGTATCGCGACTCTCCCCGGGTGGGATGACCCACCGTAGGCGGCTGCCTCCCTGTGGCCATCGTTGCAGTCGTGGACCTGGGCGTAAGCCGCGTTGGCCCAGGCGGCCCAGGAGGCCGAGGCCCTGAGGCCAGTCCCCACGACGGTGCACTCCCCTGGCGTATCCATGCCTCTCAGAAACGTCTTGATACCCGCGGCCTCCTCCTTCCGGGTGCCCAGGTACATGGTCCCCAGGGAATCGAGTATCACCCTCTTGACCTGGTGCACGACCTCGGGGGGCAGGTCGTCGTAGGAGAGGCCAACGATGTAATCGGCGAGTTCCTTACCGACCCTGAGCGCGCTCTCCACTTCCTTAACCATCACAATCCACCTTGCCTATGATACCGTCCCAGATGTAGATAATTGATTTCCTATCAGGTGAGGGTGAAAAAAGGTCAGAGGGGGGCGTTGTAGTGGGAGATGATCGTGTGGAGCCTCCTCTGCATCGCCCTCGCCATCTCAAGGGCCTCAGAGGCCTTGGCGCAGGTATAGGTGGTGAGGAACTCCTCGGCTAGGCCGGGGTCCCTCTCGTGCAGCTCCAGGGCGGTCCTCTCCACGGCCTCCTGCATCCTGAAGTTGGCCTCCTCCCACCGCCTCCAGGCGGGGATCACCTCATCCTTCGTCGCCGTGTAGAAGAGGTTGACGAGGTTGGTCACTATCCTGAAGCCCCAGTAGGCGGAGCGCGGGTCGTAGTCGTTCATCGCGAGGGGGTCGCTGCGCGGGCGGTAGGGCCTCGTCCCGATGTTGTAGGCCTCGGGCGTCCTCCTCGTGCCGACGTACCAGGGTATGCGGCCCGCGGTGGCCCCCTCGCCTATGCTGGCCCAGATCAGGCCCCCTACCGGGTTCGGCATCCAGCCTCGGAGCTGGGCGCACCAGTTGGTGACCGACCTCGGCGTGCCTATGATGCGCTCCTTGCCCCAGATGGGGGCGAGCTGGTACTCTCGTTCCTCGTTTATGTGGAACTTGGAGCCCTCGAAGCTCTTCGCTGGGTCGGTGGCGACCATGGGGCTGACAGTGGGTCTGAAATTGTGGGCGTTGGCGCCGTAATGGTCGTACTTGGTCCCCTGGTAGTGGTCAGTGAACAGGGTCAGAACGTCCTTCGGTGTCAACGGCCTGTCGGGCTTGACGAAGAGGGGGTAAGTCCACGTCGGCTCCTCCGGGTTCAGGCCCGTGCTGGGCGCCAGGAGGCTTATCCCCCGCCATATGCGCCTGCGGTCGTACTCGGGGGCCGGGATGCCGTGGCGGACCTTTCCCGTCTGGGCCCCGTAGACTTTGCTGGGGTTGAAGGGGCCTTCCTCGGGGTCGTAGAGGCCGCGCTCCTCCGCGAAGCTGAGGAGGTTCGGGGAGCAGAGGAAGTTGTCGGTGTCGTCGGGGGCGTAGTGGTCTATGCGGACTGTGTTGGCCTGGACGACGAACCTGTCGTCGGGGACCCTTACGGCAGCCCAGAGGTCCTCCCTGTACTCCTCGTAGAACCAGGCCTCCCTCGGGTCGCCGACGATGTAGTTGTCCGTTCGGGCGCCATACCTCTCCGTGAGCTCCCCGACGAGCTCTATCCCCTCCCTGGCCGTCCTGCAGCGCTCCAAGACGAGGGTCATCCTGTAGTCCCCTACTGAGTTGGGCCACTGGCTGCAGGCCTCCTGGGCACGGGAGTTGAGGTAGCCCCCGCTGGAGGTGCCGGCCACGACCTGGTGCTCGTTGACGCCGCCCTCAGCCTCCGCGATGTCGGCCCCCTCAGTCACCATCATAATCCCAAGGTAGGAGTAGGTCTCCGGGGCCTGGGGGATGGTGGGAGTCTCCTCTCCCGGGATCTTTATCGTTTCTCCTGGCTCGTACCTCATCCTGGGCCTCTTGAGGACTTGGACAACATCGTCGCCTCCGTGAGCGTCGCAGCTCCGGGCGACGAGTACCGAGCCGTCGGCGGTGGCCCTCCTGCCGGCGGCTACCATGTAGCATCCTTTCGGGTTCAACATGTCTCAGGGATCGTTGGTTTGGTAGGCTTAAGTTTTGGTATGGTCGAGTCACTCAGAGAGACGGCTGCCTATTAGAACAACCTATAGCCGTGTGATTGAAAAAATCGTTAAAAAAATGGCAGTGTTTTTAGCACGCGATCTTGCTCGTCTGCGCACTCGGTGAAGGTCAGCAATGTTTCGTCGTATCTTCTGCCTCGCCAGGTCGTCCCTGGCGGTAGGGTCTCGATCGCCTTTCTCTCCATCATGGAGTAAAGCCTTGCGTTCGCCTCCTCGACGTCGATTTCGCCTTCCATCAGCAGAGACAGGGGAACGTCTACGCCCACTGGTCTCTCCGGTATCAGGTGCCTGGTGGCCTTGGACGCCATGATTCTCCCTGATCTCGCCGTCTCCACGACCTGCTCCTTCCTGACCGAGGGTGGTTGAATCACCGTACAGTGGGCTTTTTCAGCTGGCCTCAGATCGGCACTGATGTCCGCCTCGTACTCAAACTCGAAGCCCGAGGCCTTGAGCCCCCTCTCGAACCTGCTCAGGACCTCGTGCCCCTGGTACGTGTCAGAAGCGGGGATGAGGAGGTAGGCGCTCCCTTTCCCTAACCTCAGCACGGGGAAGCTGTACTCCTTCTGGTCCGCGGCTTCAAGGGGGATCAAATCCAGCCCGCTCTTCCTGGCCACCTCCGCCGCCTCCGCGGCTTCGATGGGTCTGGAGAGTGTTCTCAACCACCCTCCCAGCCTGATCTGGGGACCCATGTAGTCGACGAGGGCTGCGCAGGCGTACTTACACCCGAGCATCCTGAGGGCCGTCACCCTGTGGGCTCCGTCGAGGACAACCATGGTCTCCCTGTCTACGATGACCGGGGACCAGAGGACGCCGTCGGCCTCGATCTGACGGAGCAGGGCGAAGAGGGCCCCGGGATCGACCCGCTCGTGCAGCCTCAGCCTCTCCAGCTCTACCAGCGCGATCTCTATGACCGCCTCGCCTCCGCTGTTCTGAGTGGGCTGGGGGAGGCTATCGGTTGGCCCAGGGGTAGAGCTGCCTCAGCCTGGTGAGGGAGGCGTCTATCTTCTCCCTCGGCATCTCGTAAGGCTTCAGCTTCCCCGCCAGGTAGTCGTCGTAGGCCTTCATGTCGAAGTGGCCGTGGCCGCAGAGCAGGAAGAGTAGTGTCTTCTCCTCCCCCGTCTCCTTGCAGCGGAGGGCCTCGTCGACGACCTCCTTGATGGCGTGGCTGGGCTCGGGCGCGGGCACTATGCCCTCGGTCCTCGCGAAGAGCGCCGCCGCCTCGAAGGTGTCCAATTGGTTGTGGGCCTTGACGCCTATGACTCCCTCGTTGGCCATGAGGCTCAGGGTCGGCGCCATGCCGTGGTACCTGAGGCCCCCTGCGTGGATCGGGTCGGGTACGAAGTCGTGGCCCAGGGTGTGCATGAGCACGAGGGGGATGATCCTCCCTGTGTCTCCGTGGTCATACATGTAATTGCCCGCGGTCATGCTCGGGCAGGCGGTCGACTCGACGGCGGTGAACCTCACGTCCTTGGGCGCCCTCCCCTTCAGCTTGTCGTAGTAGAAGGGCTCGAATAGGCCGGCGAAGCTGCTGCCCCCGCCGACGCATCCAATGATCTCGTCGGGGTAGTCGTCCGCCATGGCGAGCTGCTCCTTCGACTCCTCGCCGATCACCGTCTGATGCATCAGCACATGGTTGAGGACGCTGCCCAGGGAGTACCTCGAGCCCTCGTCCCCCAGGCAGGCCTCCACGGCCTCGCTGATGGCGATGCCAAGGCTCCCCGTGCTGTCCGGGTCGTCGGCTAGTATTTTCTTGCCCGTGGCGGTCCTGTCGCTGGGGCTCGGGTAGACGTTAGCTCCGTAGAGCTGCATCATGACCCTCCTGTAGGGCTTCTGGTCGTAGCTGATGCGCACCATGTAGACGTCGACGTCGATGTCGAAGAAGCCGCCGCCGAAGGCGAGGGAGGAGCCCCACTGGCCCGCCCCCGTCTCCGTCGTCAGCCTCTCGACGCCCTCCTTCATGTTGTAGTAGGCCTGGGCCACTGCCGTGTTGGGCTTGTGGCTGCCCGGGGGGCTGACCCCCTCGTACTTGTAGTAGATCCTGGCCGGCGTCTTTAGCGCCCTCTCGAGGCCCCGGGCCCTGTACATGGGCGTCGGCCTCCATAGGCGATATACGTCGCGTACCTCATCCGGTATCTGCACGAACCTGTCCCCGGAGACCTCCTGCCTTATCAGCTCCTTGGGGAAGATGGCCTCGAGCATCCTTGGGTCTACTGGCTCTCGGGTCTTCGGGTCGATAAGAGGTTGCAGGGGCTTGGGGAGATCAGGTAGAACGCAGTACCATTTCTTGGGAATTCTGTCCTCCGTCAGGAGGATCTTCTTATCCAGTCCGAGTGATACACACTCATGCCTCCTCAGATATGGGTGGCATTCATAGCTCCTTGGAGAATAAAAGACTTGCGTCCTGATAATTTCTGAATACAGTTACATAACGAGCCCAGAAAACAGAAAATCGACCGAAAAACACTGGTAAATGAAGAACGGAGTCATTTTTAGCAGCTGAAAATAAAACGTGAAGGCACCTTTTGCCTCACCCCCTCTAAAAATTGTGTTGTCAAGGACTCTGAGTGGCAGAGGAGTCTAGGACCGCGCTCGAATACGTCAAGGTTATGATAGGCCGTTAAAAAACTCAAGGTGAGATGATACCGGATCAGTGGTACGCCGTCCTTGAGTCCGGCGAGGTGAGGGGCGGCAGGCTCGTGGGGGTGACCCGCATGGGGGAGCGCCTGGTCTTCTGGCGCACGAAAGGCGGGGGCATCGTGTGCATGAGGGATAAGTGCGCCCACAGGGGGGCTGCTCTGAGCGGGGGGAAGATCGAGGGCGACCGCATCGAGTGCCCCTTCCACGGCCTCCAGTACGATCCCTCCGGGAGGTGCGCCGTCATCCCCGCCAACGGGAGGGACTCCCCCGTCCCAGCCCGCTTCAGAGTGCACGCCTACCCGGCCAGAGACGAACACGGCCTCATCTGGATCTGGTGGGGCGAGCCCAGGGAGGAGTATCCTCCGATCCCCTTCTTCGAAGAGCTCGATGAGTTCCACTACTCCACCATAAGGGACCACTGGACGACCCACTACTCCAGGGCGATCGAGAACCAGCTCGACGTCGTCCATCTCCCCTTCGTCCACCGCACCACGATAGGCAGGGGGAACCGGAGGCTCGTCCACGGCCCCGTGACCCGGCTCGAGGGGGACGTCATCAGGGTCTGGGTGACCAACGAGGTGGACAGGGGGCAGAGGCCGATGCGCCCCGAGGAGATGCCCGAGCCCGTGGGGCACGCCCTCCTCCACTTCCACTTCCCCAACGTCTGGATGAACAGGCTCTCAGAAGACTTCCGAATCTTCGCCGCCTTCGCCCCCATCGACGATGAGAACACGATGATGTACGTCCGCCAGTATCAGAGGTCCCTCAGGATCCCTGTCGTAAGCGGTCTCTTCGGCTTCCTAGGGAACCTCGGCAACAGGGTCATCCTCCGCCAGGACAGGAGGGTCGTCGTCACCCAGCTGCCCAGGCGATCCGGACTCAGAATAGGGGAGCAGCTTTTCCAGGGCGACAGGCCCATAGCACTCTACAGGAGGCGGCGCCAGGAGCTCCTGGACTCGGCCGCAAGCCGCATGGATGAATCTTCGGCTACGCCGCAGCCCGGCTAGACCATCTTCTCGAAGTCCTGCTTCGGGGCCCCGCAGACGGGGCAGATCCAGTCCTCCGGGAGCTTCTCGAAGGGGGTTCCCGGCGGGATGTCCGAAGAGGGGTCTCCCTCCTCGGGGTCGTAGATGTAGCCGCAGACGGTGCACTGCCACGTGGACATGCTTCAAAGTTCCTCTGAACCCGTATATATGCTTCAGGACTCCGGTGCCAGCTCAGGGAGTTGAAGGAAGGGCTATCAAACCGCATCTGGCGGGAGGTGTACTGCGATCTTGCACAGATCGTCCCCCTGGAGGACGGACTCGAGCACCTCGACCCTCACCGGCCTCCCCAGGATGTGCTCCCAGATCCCCTTGTAGAAGCCTGCACCGCAGTAGCAGTAGGTGGCGGAGAGACGCTCGTCTCCCTCCCGGATCATCTCCCTCACCCTGGGGCAGTGGCAGAACTGGTACCTCCTCTCCGTCGGGTTCTCCACCTCGAAGAACTCGTGGAACCTGAAGGGCATCTTGGTGGCTATGATCCTGTCACCCTCCCTCACGCCGGCCACGCCCCATCCCATACGCTGGATGTCCTCCATCTGCCCCTCGTCGAGGCCCAGGAATCCCCTCGTAGTCTCCAGGAACTGCTTCTGGAGCATCCCGTGGACAAGAGCGAGGTCCCCGGTCTCAGCGTAAACCTTCCTAATCTCCTCTAGGCGCTCCCTCGGGTATTGGCAGGCGCAGCCGGTAAGCACCTCGTTTCGGGTCTCCTCTTCTAGGAGGTCGTCGAGCCTGTCCATCGCATCGCATGTCCACTCGATCACCTCCAGTCCCTCGGATTCCGAGGAGAGGCTCTCCGCCCCCTCCAAAACTGCGTCCGCGACCTCCTGCCCAGCCTTCTCCCTCAGCCCCCTGTGGAGCTTCGCCAGCCACCTACGCTCGAAGTCTGGTGATCGCTCGGCCCGCTCGAAGTCGTGCTTGTCGCCCATGCATCACTGGTTGGGCTGGTTCGGCTTTATAGATTTCCAAGGATTGATCTTGGGGCCTCAGGAACCATGAAGGGAGGATGAGCACTCATTCCCTTAGAGAACCCGATGGAGCTTCTTGACCCGTGAAAAATCTTATGATGAGAGTCGAACCCTATGAGACTCTGATAGAGATGACGTTCCTCATCGGCACCGACATCGGGACCCTGGGCACGAAGACCGTCGTGGTCGACGCGGAGGGCAGGGTCCGGGCGTCCGCCTTTCAGGAGTACGGCGTCCTCAACCCCCAGCCCGGCTGGGCGGAGCAGTGGCCCGGCGTCTGGGCGGAGGCCGTCTCCGCCACCATGAGAAGCGCGATTCAGAGCTCTGGAGTCGACCCCGCCGACATCGCCGGCGCCTGCATCAGCAGCCTCTACGGGGGGAGCGGGATCCCCGTCGACAGGGAGGGGGAGCCCATCAGGCCCTGCATCATCTGGGCGGACAGAAGGGCCACCCGGGAGTGCCGGTGGGTGAGAGAGGAGATAGGCGTAGATGAATTATTCAGGGTCACGGGGAACGTCATTGACCCCTACTACGGCTACACGAAGATGCTCTGGATCAGGGAGCACGAGCCCCGGAGCTGGGAGAGGATCCACAGGCTGGTGACCCCCAACGCCCACTGCATCCAGCTCCTGACGGGGGAGGAGAGCATCGACCTCTCCAGCGCCGGCAACTACGGCGGCATCTTCGACATCCACGGGCGCACCTGGTCCGAGGAGATGATGGAGGAGCTGGGAATACCCCGGGCCTTCTTCCCCGAGAAGATCGTCTCCTCGGAGGAGGTGGTAGGGGAGGTGACGTCCGAGGGCTCGAAGGCCACCGGGCTCAGGAGGGGGACCCCCGTCTGCGCGGGCGGGATTGACGCCCCAGTGAGCGCCCTCGCCGGAGGCGCCATCCTCGACGGGGACCTCGCCTCGATGCTGGGGACCTCCATGTGCAACGGCTTCATCAGCCACACCCCAAGGCTCTCCCCCAGGCTCGTCAACTTCCCCTACGTCGTGAGGGGGAGGGAGATCACCTACTCCTTCACGGGCGTCGTGACGGCGGGCTACTGCGTCAGGTGGTTCAGGGACGAGCTGGGACACGCCGAGAAGGAGAGGGCGGAGGCAGCGGGCGCGGACGCTTACGGTCTGCTGGACGAGGGAGCCGAGAAGGTGCCGCCAGGCTCCGACGGCCTCTTCTTCCTCCCCCACCTCATGGTCGGCGAGCGGGCTCCCTACTGGGACGAGCACCTGAGGGGAGGCTTCCTCGGCCTCACAGTCTCCCACACGAGGGCCCACATGTTCAGGGCCGTCCTGGAGGGCGTCGCTTACGCCATGAGGTACAGCATCGAGGCCGCGAGGGAGGCGGGGCTCCCGATCAACAGGGCGACCCTCGTCGACGGGGGGGCCAGGTCACCCCTCTGGAGGCAGATAATCGCTGACGCCACCGGCCTGGGCATGGACTACATCCCCGATGCGAAGGGGGCACCCCTGGGAGACGCCATCCTCGCAGGCCTCGGGACCGGAGTCCTGAGGGACCACGGGGTGGTCGAGGAGTGGCTCGGAGAGAAGGTGAGGACCGAGCCCGACGCGACAAGGCATCAGATCTACGACAGGCGCTACGGGCTCTACAAGCTGGCGCTGGAGCAGAACAGGGCTCTTTTCGAGAAAATGGGGGAGCTGGGAGGCTGAGCCCCCCGCTCAGCTCTTCACGGAGCTCTTGACGATCTCGACGTTTATCTCGCCGCGGGTGAACGTCGCCCCCGTTCTGGCGCAGGTGAGGGAGACCGACGCGGGCGCGAAGAGGGCCGGGTCGATCTGCGTGAAGTCGAAGTCCACCGCCTTGTAGATCTCGTAGGAGGTCTTGCCGTAGTCCTTGCAGTTGCTGCTGGGGGCCTTCTCCGCCATCTCCCTCAGGACGTCCTCAGCCTCGTCGACGACGTAGCTCGTCACGCCGCCGTAGGTCAGCGCGTCCTCGGCCCTGCCCATCGCCTTTCCATGGTCCGTGTGCACAGGCATTATCGGTGCGTAGCCGACGCCGTACTTCACCTTCTTCAGGTCGAGCCCGAGGATGTCGAGCCTGAAGAGGCCCGTCTCCACTATCCGACCCGAGATCTGCACCATCCCCGCCATAGAAGTCGTCGTCGTGAGCAGGAGGTAGACGTCACTCGGCTCCACTCCGCAGGCGTTGGCTACGAAGTGGGCGGCCGAGTCAGGAGGCTTCTTGTCCGTCTCCAGCAGGAGGACGGCCACATCGGCCTCGTCCTTGTACTCTATCTTCTGGAACACCTTCTTGGGCTTGAGGGCGAGGGCCCTCGCCGGGCCTGAGCCGTCCGCCGTGTAACCCTCGGGCTTGATCCTCCAGCCTGCGAGCTGGGCCCCGAAGAGCGCCACCGCCGGGTGGTCGGTCGAGACGACGACAGTGGGGAGCTTCAAGCCGCCGAAGTCGGCGTACCCAAGCTCGGCCTTCCCGGCGCCCCCCATGGCGATCCGGGTGGTCATGAGCCCCGCTTCGTAGCCTCCCGGCGCCTGGAGGCCCGTGTCGATCACGGTCGCTCCGGAGGGCAGCTTCTCGATGGTCACCCCGTAGTATTCGGGGTCCTCCATGAGCTCCTCTACCAGCCTGTAGGCTAGCCTGTTTATGCTTAGCAAACACTTCACCGGCATGAATACGCGCTCACGCCTTAAAGAATTGCCGAAGCCCCTGCGCCGCTTCCCGGAGCATTGCTCCATAACCCCTTTATGAAGCGTGGAAGAAGAGAGTCAGCCGGTATCCGCGTTGAGGAAGCTGGCGGCCTTCTTCCTGTGCTCTTTTCTAGTTCTCTCGCTGGGGTACGCGACCCTCCACGGCTCACTTCTGCTCATCTGCGACTGGCTGGGCCCCCTACTGGGGAGTCCCCTGACATCGGCGCTGACTGTACTCTACCTCCTCCTCGCCGACCCCCTGGAGTTCATATCCATCGCCGCCCTCTGGCTGGGCGTCGCCTTCCTGGGAGGAGTGATCATACGGAGGAGGGTGGGGGCAGCCCTCACGATGCTCCTGGTATTCATCCTGCTTCTGCCCGCCCTCGGGCTCTCGGCCTTCGAGATCCTCCAGAGGGCCTCGTCCCTGGGGCTGGAGATGAGCGGGGGCAACCCGCTGGATTTCCTCCCACCCCTCCCGGAGGGGTTGACTGTCGCCACTTTCTTCGAGGCCCCAATCGTGGGGAAGGCGCTGGAGACGGTCGTGGAGATGATAGGCGAGGGGCCTCCCGAGGAGATGGGCTTCGGACTCGTCATGCAGGTGGTGCAGCCCCTGCTGCTGGATCTGGCCCTGAAGCCCGTGATAATTCTGGTCGCCGCGCTGCTAGGTGTGGAGACCGGCAGGAAAATCGAACCCGCCTTCGCCCCATACTCCGCCTCCCTGAAGGCCTACCTCGGGGGCGAGAAGGGCCCATCAGTTGCCAACAACTCAACCCTTGTCAGGCGGGCAGCGTTGATAATCACCCTGATCCTCTTGACCGCCTCTCCCCTCGCGCACCTCGCAGGGGCCTCGGAGGACGACTTCTACTCCGAGATCCTCGTGGGACTCGTGGATGAAGGCGGTAGGGGCTACGTTGGCAGCCTCTTCGTCGACTCGGGTATGTCCCTGGGTGGAATCGACTTCCAGTCCCCCGAGGCTGAGGGGCTCCTCGCCTCCGTCGTCATCTCCCACAGAGGCGTCCTGGAGAGGCTACCCGAGCTCATGAACATGACCGGGCTCCCAGAGATCGAGGGTTTGATCGGCGTTCTGCCTCCCACGGTGATGGTCGCAATCTACTTGGACGTCCCAATCGAGCTGGCGGAGCAGAGGGCTGCCTCCTTCTCAGCGGCCTTCTCGGAGGCCCTCGACATGGATCTCCACAAGCTCATGGCGTTATCTCCCCCCATGCCGACCGAGCTGGGTGAGGAGATACCGGCGATATCCCTTGTCATCTACCAGTCGTCCAAGGACATGGAGTGGATGGCCGACGACTACCTGGGGCAGCTAACCCACCACGGCGGCCTCATAGAGGTGGTCCAGTCGGCCTCGGCCAGCGGAACGCTGATACCCGGAGGCGCCACCGAGTCGGCCGACGGTTCTGTACTGATCACAGGGCTCGTCAACCCGTTTCCCGTGCTTGACCGCATCGAGGGAGCGGAACTCCCCGAGGTCGTGGAGGGCGTTGAGGTCCCGGCGATGCTCGAGGACTTCCTGGCACTCCTCAGCGGGCCCTTCGGCCTCTCGGGATCGCTCTCCTTCTGGGACTACGGGGTCGAGCCGGAGGGCGACGAGTACGGATTCGACATTCTGGAGATCCTGGGCTACGAGGGAGAGGCCTACTTCTCCGAGGACTCCGACTTCTCGTTGATGATGGTCGCGACCCCCAACGAGACCGACCCCGAGGGCGGCGCACAGGGATCGGTAACCATGGCCTTCTCTCACTCCCTAAACGAGACTGAGCTGGAGGCCCTCTACGGGAACTTCCCCTTCGGCGACTACTTGGAGCTCATGGCCCCGGGGGAGACACTGGCCTCGGAGTCCCACAAGGCCTCAGTCACAGGTATCGCCCTGCCACTGAAGGTAGAAGTATCGAAAGCGGCCTCTCCCGTCAGAGCCAGGCCTGGGGAGACTGTCCAGATCTCCGTGACGGTCACCAACCAAGACCTAAAGACCATGGAGGACGTGGTGGTGGAGGACGGTTCAACCACATCCGGATACCCGATTAGCGTAGAAGTCGTCGGCGGATCGACGGAGATGAGCTGGAGCATGATCCCGCCCGGGGAGTCCAGAACCATGTCTTATACCCTGAGGTTGGGTGAGGCGGG
>Ga0209427_10001967_pt1 | contig 23946 bp, 32 predicted proteins | sample DeeMarSWOR136_30_FD_187465 | JGI IMG/M metagenome (GOLD analysis project Ga0209427, IMG submission 187465) | Marine sediment microbial communities from White Oak River estuary, North Carolina - WOR-1-36_30 (SPAdes) (version 2) | ecosystem: Environmental > Aquatic > Marine > Intertidal zone >...
AGTGCCGGGGGCGGGATTTGAACCCACGCTCTCTATCCGGCTAGGGCACTGGTGCCGCAAACCTCTGGATCATGAGTCCAGCGCATTAGCCTAGCTATGCTACCCCGGCTACCGAAACTAGATATCCAAACCCAAATTTAAATGCTGGCGCTACTACTCCACCAGCCTCGGCTCGCTCACCGCCACTGGTACACCGCCCTCGTAGTAGACCCGCGGCGTCAGAGGGCTCAGCCCCACGCAGAACTTGTAAGGCTCTATACCTGCCAGGGTGCAGAGCCGCTCCACTGTGTTCTCCCCCTCCCTGGAGACAAGCTCCACCACGTCCCCGACGCCCACGTCAAGGTCGTCAACGTCAACCACGTGGTGGTTCACAGAGACGGTGCCCAGCAGCGGCCTGACCTCGCCACCCACCTTTACCACCCCCTTCATCATCAGCTCCCTGGGGTAGCCGTCCGAGTAGCCGGCGTGCACCGTCCCCACCCTCATCCTCCTGGGCGCCACGAACCTCCTGCTGTAGGTCACGGACTCCCCGGACCCCACCCACTTCACGTGCTCCAGCCTGGCCTTAAAAGAGAGCACAGGCCTCAGCTCCACGCCGGCCTCCCTGTCCTCCGGCTCGGGATACAGCCCGAAGAGCATCAGCCCGGGCCTCACAGCATCTAGGTAAGACTCGGGGAGGTGGAAGATGTCGTGGCTGCTAGCCATGCTCCTCGGGGGTACCTCGACCCCCCTCCCCCCCAGCTCATCCGCCAGCTTCAGCATCCTGTCCAGCTGCACCCTGTCGAACTTCTCGTCCTCTGTGAAAGTGGAGAACAAACCGCTGACAGTGAGCCCGGGCAGCCCCGAGATGTACTCGATGAGGTCGGCTGCCTCCCCGTGCCTCACGCCAACCCTGTTCAGCCCCGTGTCCACCTTCACCCAGACCTCTGCCTCGGTACCCAGCTCCACCACGGCCCTGGAGACCCCCTCAGCAGTCGCCATCCGGAAAACCGTCTGCGTGACACCGCGCTCCACCACCGCCCTGAACTCCGCCTCCGAGAAAAGCGGGTCCATGTTCACGACATCGCAGTCGAGACCCGCCTCCCTAATCTGCAGCGCCTCCCAGAGCTTCGCGACGAGGAAACGCCCGACCCCCTTCTTCATCAGGTACGCCACAACTGGGACAAGCCCGTGACCATAGGCGTTCGACTTCACGCAGGGCACCACCTCGACACCGACCCGCTCCCTCACCCGCTCCAGGTTAAACCCCAGACAATCCAGATCGATCTCCAACCAGGACGGGTAGCCCTCGACCCTCCTACGGATCTCCTCGGACAAGGGCTGGGAGCCAAAAAAACCCTCCGACAACCAAGATCGATACCAACCACACCCCCAGGGCTTATAAAACGTTCAACCCGCATAAATGAAATCGGGCGTGGATCACCTCCCAGAGAGACGGATATGCTGGCAACGTAGCCAGACCCCTTTTTCATAATCCCCGTCTAGGAACTAGAGTAGGAAATCGGGTGGCAGGGTCATCTTCCTTATCTCGGTGCCTGTGAGGGCCTCGATCCTGGCTAGCTCCTCGTGCTGCTCCGGCGTCACGAGGGTCACAGCCGTGCCCGCCTTCCCCGCCCTGGCAGTCCTCCCGATCCTGTGGAAGTACATCAGGGGATCGTCCGGTATATCGTAGTTTATGATGAACGGTACGTCGACTATGTCAAGCCCCCTGGCCGCCACCTCCGTCGCTACCATGAGGCTCAGCTTAAAGTCCCTGAAGCTGGCCAGTACGCCCTCCCGGCGGGCCTGGCTGAGCTGCCCGTGGATCGCCTCCGCGTCGTAGCCCTCCCTTTTAAGCCTCCCCGTAAGGCGGTCCACCGTCGTCCTCCTCCTGCAGAAGATCAGGGCCCTGTCTATGTTCAGGTGGTTGATAAGCTTCTGGAGAATCTCGAGCTTCTCCCAATCGGCGACTATCATGTAGCGCTGGTCGATGGTCTCGACGGCGATCTCGTCCCGGCTGACGCTGATCAGCTTGGCGTTCGGCATGTACCTCCCCGAGAGCCTCCTCGTCCTGTCGTCTATGGTGGCAGACCAGAGGCTGATCTGCTTCCTACTCGGCGTCCGCCTAAGGATGTACTCGATGTCGTCGATGAAGCCCATGTCGAGCATCCTGTCGGCCTCGTCCAGGACCATGGCCTTAACGCCGTCCAATGTCAGGGTCCCCCGCTTCATGTGGTCTATTACGCGCCCGGGCGTCCCCACGACCACGTGGACCCCCCTCCTAAGCTCGTTCATCTGCCTCTCTATCGACACGCCGCCATAGACCGTGAGCACCCTCAGACGCGTGTGCCTGCCGTAGCTCCTGAGGTCCTCGGCGATCTGGACCGCCAGCTCCCTGGTCGGGGCCAGGACGAACCCCTGCACCCGCCTCTCATCCCAGTCCAGGCCCTCGATCATGGGGACACCGAAGGCCGCCGTCTTCCCGGTCCCAGTCTTAGCCTGACCTATGACGTTCGTACCCCTAAGCATCTCCGGTATGGCCTGCTCCTGGATCGGGAACATCTCCGAGAACCCCAGCTCGGAGAGAGCCCTCTTAACCTCCTGGCTTATAGGCAGCGCATCGAAGTTCATAACGGATCATTCACTCGCAGCTTTCCCTATTCCGAAGAGGGCTTCGGAAGACATCTAGGAGAGGTCCTAATAAAGATTCTGAACGGAAAAAAGTGGGAGGGGATCAGCCACCCTTCGGGAGGTCGAACTTCCCGCAGGTCTCCTCGATGGACTCCTCCAGCAGCTTCAGGCCCTCGTCCACCTGCTCCTCGGTGATGATCAGGTACGGCATCATCCTGATAATCCCCGTGCCGGGGCTGGAGCCGAAGATGAGGCCCTTCTCCTTCGCCTTATCCCTCAGGTAGACTATCGGGCTGTACTCCGGGTCGCCCCTCTGCTCCGGCGTGAGGCCCTCCGGCTGAAGCTTCTCCTTCGTCTCCGGGTCGGCGACGAGCTCGATCCCCATGAAGAGGCCCAGGCCCCTGACGTCCCCGATGACAGGCAGCCTCTCCTGCATCCCCCTAAGCTCGTCCATCATGTAGGCCCCCATCCTAGCCGCCCTCTCCGCCAGCTTCTCCCTATAGTAGAAATCTATGACGGCCATGCTCGTAGCGCAGGCAAGGGCGTGACCGCTGTAGGTGTAGCTGTGCGGGAAGCTGTGCTCGTCGAAGTGGTCAGCTATCTTCTTGTTAACGATGGTAGCCCCCAGTGGGACGTATCCGGCCGTGATCCCCTTGGCATAGGTCTCAACGTCCGGGACGACGTTCCAGTGCTCGCATGCGAACATCTTCCCAGTCCTAGCGAAGGCCGTCATCACCTCGTCGAAGATCATGAGGACGCCCGTCTCGTCGCATATCTTCCTGATCTTCTGCCAGTAGCCATCCGGAGGAACCACCTGCCCAGCCCAGCTGCAGATCGGCTCCGCCATGAAAGCCGCTACCGTACTCGCCCCCTCCTTCTCGATGGTATACTTGACAAAGTCAGCGCAGAGGAGGTCGCACTCAGGATAGGACTTCTTGAAGGGACACCTATAGCAGTAGGGGCTGGGCACATGCTTGAACTCCTCGAAAATGCTGAGGCCCTTGTGCTGCCTGTTCCTAGAGCTGCCGCCGACGCTCACCATCGAGTAGGTAGAGCCGTGATATGCGTCCCAGTAGCTCACGATCTTCTTCGCCTCCTTGTACAGCTGGGCTAGCTTGATCGCGACCTCGTTCGCCTCGGTCCCGCTGTTAGCGAAGAAGACCTTGCAGAGGTCCCCCGGGGTGATCTGGGCCAGCCTTCTAGCCAGATTGATCTGGGGGACGTTGAAGTAGCTGGGGGAGGCGTAGGCCATCTCGTCCATCTGCCTCTTGGCGGCCTCGATGACATCCCTGTTGTTCAGGCCTATGTGTACGTTGTAGAGCTGGGAGATCAGGTCCAGGTACTTCTTACCCGAGGCGTCCCAGAAGTAGACCCCCTCACCGTGGGTCAGTATCAGGGGCTTATAGTCCGGACGGGGCTCCCACCTCCTTATCAGGTAAGCCTTGGCGTCCGCGTAGAGGTTGTTCACCTCGTCCTTGGTGTAGAACTTACGACTCATGAGATTCAAGGACTATATTCGCGCTTAACTGCACTTAAGATTGACCACTCGAACCCCTGTAAAAAATAGAAATTCATCTTATGATCGTTCAGCCTAATGAAGCCCGTTTTGATGTATTTACTTCGATGATCTTCGTACATGTAGGGCCTCGTGGAGCGAAACACTTCAGAATTGTCCACCTCACAAATGAGACGCCCGTAAAGATGGACACGATCATAGCTGAGAGGGATGTGGTGGCCACCGACATAGTCGCAGCGAGGTAGATGGGCTTAGACCCCACTGAGATAGCCCATATCAGGGTGGCGCACGAGAAGGTCCTGTAAATATTGATGATAGCGATGTACTAGGATGCAACACAGAAGAGGTAGCGAGCGCTTTTCTGCTTAAACTAAAATGGATGCTATTGAGTTACTTTATGGACTTCAGAATCCCTGTCGGGAGAATCCTCTAGCAATCTTTATCATGTCGCCGAGTTTGAAGGGGTATATCTTGGCCAGCTCCTTGGCCTCCTCGGATGGCACGCCCGATACCTCAAGTTCCTTCTTGAAGTGGCCGATTGCGCTCCTGCGCTTGAGGTAGTATCTGATTATGATGCCGGGCATAATGAATATCATCTTGAGAATAAAAAAAGCGGAGGATAGGGTAGTCCTGAGGTTCATCTCCGAGTCTACTCCTCGCTCTTGTACCTGTGGCTGCCGATGCGGGCTTCCCTCATCATCCCCTGCCAGTTCGTCAGGGTCCTGAGGTACTCCCTGGTCATCTCCATGGCCTCCTCCTCTGAGATCCCGCCCTCTATGAGGGTCCTACGGAACTCGGCCACCGCCTTGCCCATGTTCGCGGCGGCATCTGGGGAGAAGAAGCTCTCGATGATGCCTCTTATCATGGTCGGCACCTTGTCGGAGATGACTTCGAAGATCTCGGCTATGTCCTCGGGGCTGTCAAACCCTTTGTGTTCTCTCATTGTTTTTCACCTGTTACATGTATAGGGGTGGTCAATCGAGATAGGTGTTCTGGACAGAGCTGACCAGATTCTGATCAGTTAGCCGCGGAGGTCGGGTATGACCTCCTCGGCGATATGCTCGAAGAATTTGAAGTGCTCCTCCCTGAAAGGGTAATAGACCATGAACTCGGATATCCCGGCGTCCATATAATCTTCGACAACCTCCATGAAACCTTCCTTCGAGGTGTAGGCCTTCTCCGCGTTCTCCCTGAAGAGGAGTAGAGAGCGGCTTAAAGCTGCGGGTTCTCGGCCTATCGCTGTGCAGCACTCGTCGAGGAAGGCGTTTCTCTCCTTTGTGGCCTTCATCTCCTCTTCTACTCGCCGCCATCGGTCAACCATCTCCTCCTAGGGAGCATTCTGGACGGTAATCACGCCGAAAAGAAGATTCGTACCCATCATCTTCCTCCATGTTAAAAGAGGAGATAGTATTTGCCTTGACACTTGTGAACGCATAGAGTAAACGGCTATATCCACTTCCTTTTCCGGACTCCCAGCAGGCACCCTACTAGGAAGTCCAGAATCCTCGAGAACACGCCAAACTTGGGTTTCTTAAGGGACCCACGTTCCGTGTTCTCTGCGGAGAGACATATATCCGATGCTTCCACGCACGTTCACCGTCGATATGTGTGGGTGGTCAGAGGCAATGAGGGTTCTGGATAAGTCTGATCAGGTATTGATCACTTTAGGTAGCTGGTAGCCCAGTCAGCTACCCTGGGAATGCAGCTTGTAATCGAAGCCCTCCCCCTTCTCTATGGCTCCCTCCTCGAGTAGGTCCTGCACCCTCTTCCTGATCGTCACCCTCGACCCCGAGCCCCGTTCCCTGGCGACCTCGCGGGTGAGCTGGGAGATGTTCATGGGCCCCTTCAGGGCGAGGGCGTTGAGGATGATCCTCGAGACATCATCTCTCGACTCCGGGGTCCTCTCAAGGTACCGCCGGACGCCGAGGAGTCGCTGGATGAGCTTCAGGGGCTCGCCGTAGAGGGCGGTGCCGACCTTCAGGTCCCCCATGAGCTGGGCGAGCTCAGGATACTTCCGGCTCTCTGTTAGGATGGCCTCCATATAATCGAGGCGGCGCATCATCCTCTCCATCTTCTCGTTCAGAGCCTTTAGGTCATCCTCGGCGTCCGACAAGGATATCAAAGATGAAAACGTCGGTGGGTTCTAAAATATTATCCCAAAAAAAGGGCCTGTAAACGCCCAATATTCCGCCCAAAAAGCTTACCACCCACCCAAAAGTTGATTTAATGATGGATGAAGGTTGAGGCGTAGAGGGGAACCAGTTCCCGGCGTTCTAACATCCGGTGGTAACGATATATGGTGAGAAGGGTCCACGTGACGGAGGAGGACTGGGATCACCTAATCGTCCTGGACGGTTGCAGATACGACTACTTCCTTAAGGTCCACGCCTCGTTTCTGGAAGGCAAGCTTGAGAAGGTTGTGTCGGTCGGCTCTAACACCGTGGAGTGGAGGGACAACTCGTTCCCGGGGAACTACGATGACGTCGTCTACGTCTCGGCCAACCCCCATATCAACTCGACGGTCGAGGTGGGGGGGTTCAGGGGCGGGGAGCACTTCCACGAGGTCGTTGACGTGTGGTGCTGGGGTTGGGACAGGGAGCTGGGGACTGTGCACCCCTCAGTTGTGAACGAGGCAGCATTGAGGGCTCGGAGGGAACATCCCGGGAGGAGGCTCATAGTCCACTACCTCCAGCCCCACTGCCCCTACATAGGCTACCAGCCTGGGAGATCTGGCTTCCCCTCACAAGAGCCGGCCTCAAGAACCGTGTTAGACGGCGTAGGATCGGACGCCCATCGGCAGCGCCTGAGGGAGAAGGTCTACGAGCTGATTTCGGCTGCCTCGAGCAACCCGGCGATGAGACGAGCCGGCTTCCTGCGGAAGGGGCTCCTGTGGAGGCTTCGCGAGGTTCTGGGTCTCCCTCCCGAGTCACCTATGGACGCCGCTAGGAGGGCTCTGGGAGTGGCGGGGCTCAGGCACGCGTACGCAGGAAACCTGGAGCTGGTCCTCGAGCACGTGTCAGAGCTACTGAACGTACTCCCCGGCACCGTCGTCGTGACGTCTGACCACGGCGACCTTTTGGGTGAAGGCGGGCGATTCAGCCACGGCTATGGCAGGAAGGACCCTCTTCTCCTCCAGGTTCCCTGGTTCACTGTGGAACGCTGAGGCCGTCTCATATAACCTCAAATCCCGGGGAAAATGAAATTAATGCAGCTCCTCCCCATAACTACCATGAAGATCTACTTCTCGTGCTCCATAAGGGGCGTGAGGCCTGAACCCGGGACGACCAAGAAGCTGATAGACCACATGAAGAGACACGGGACCGTCCTGACAGAGCACATCGGCGAGATAACCGATCCGGACGAGATCGGCCAGGCGGACACGGAGATATTCAGGAGGGACGTCAACTGGCTGGAGGAGGCCGACGCCCTCGTCGCGGAGGTGACGGGCCCATCCATCGGAGTGGGATACGAGATAGGCATAGCCGAGACCCTGGGCAAGCCCATACTCTGCCTGTTCCGCGTAGGGAGCGGGAGGCGTCTCTCGGCGATGGTCGGGGGCAACGACTACCTGACTGTCAGAGAGTACAGCTCCTTGGCTGAAGCCTTCGGCCTCATAGATGGGTTCTTGGAAAACAGCGTAGGCTAGAATCCACCACCCACAACGCCCCGCCCCATCGGCACCCACGACAGCCACAGACCCCTGAGAACACGGACCCCCCTTCACCTCAGTGAAAAAGAACCTCAAAACACCACCAACTTCACACGGAAAACGAAAAAACCTGAAACCCTTATGACCACCCACCGACGCGCGGAAAACCGCTACAAGCGGGCACCTTTACAACGATCTACTCCCTGACGAACCGCCTATACCTCTCCAGATCCCCCCTCCAGTCCTCGAAGTTAATCGGCCACGCGTACCTAGGAAGCCGGGGCTTGCAGATGATCTCCCTCACCTCGAACGACCTGAAGAAGTTGACAGAGTTCGATGCCCCAGCGACGATCGCGGTGTCTAAACCCACGAAGCTGCCCGCGAGGGCTATCGCCTCCTCCCCCTCCACGAGGTGGCCCGCGTCCGTGGCCTCCAGCACGGCCGTCATGCAGACGTGGAGGCCCCCGCATATCACCTTGAAGTACATCATCCCCAGCCTGCAGGCGTCCACCATACCGGTGTGCGCAGCCAGGTTCCAGAACGGGTCGGTTCCCCTCACGACCTCGGCACCCCTCTCCCTGAGCTCCACCAGAATACTTTCATCGGGTATGCCAATCTTGAGATCACCTATGACGCTGCCCTCTATGCAGGTACCAGCCGCCGAACTCACCACGACGACCTTCAAGTCAGGGAAAGCCTCAAGGACCCTGAGAGCCGTAAGGCCCGTCTCCGAGGCGACGACGACTTTTCCGATGCCCAGCTCGGACGCCCTGTCCCTCGAAAGCTCGATTGATTTCTCCGTGTTGATCTCGCCATGAACATCGAAGTAGAAGGTCGGCCTGCTCTCCCCAAGCCCTACCATACCAATCAAATGGATTCCTCTTTAACTGGATATAAAACAGGTGCCTAGAACAATCTTTAACAGCAGCCTCGCACGAGATATTGCCGAAACAAACGGAAAGTGCTGCGTGATGGTGCTGGAGAAGCTGGGCTCCTCCCTCTATGACGCCCTCCGGAGGGTTCTGAGGGCGCCGATCGTTGACGAGGAGCTGGTCAAGGAGCTGATCAGGGACTTCCAGAGGGCCCTTCTCCAGGCCGACGTAAACGTGCAACTTGTCATGGAGCTCAGCCAGAGCATCGAAAAGCGGGCGCTGGATGAGAAGCTCCCTCCAGGCATTAGCCGAAGAGAACACGTGGTCAAGGTCGTCTACGATGAGCTCACCAAGTTCGTCGGCGAGAAGCCAGAGCAGCTCACCATCCAGCCGGGGAAGCAGAACGTTCTCATGCTCGTTGGCATCCAAGGCTCTGGCAAGACCACCCACGCCGCCAAGCTCGCGAGGTACTTCCAGAAGAGGGGCCTAAAGCCAGCCGTAATCTGCGCCGACACCTTCAGGCCTGGCGCCTACGACCAGCTCAGCCAACTTGCGGAGTCCATCAACGTAGACTTTTACGGGGAGCCAGATGGTAAGGACCCCGTCGTCATTGCTAGGAACGGTGTCCAGAAGTTCAGGGACCACGAAGTAGTCATCCTAGACACCTCAGGTCGCCATAAGGAGGAGAAGTCCCTCATATTGGAGATGCAGCAGATAGCGGCGGGAGTAAAACCCCAAGAGATAATTCTAGTACTGGATGGTACCATCGGTCAGCAGGCGGCCTCACAAGCCGCGGCTTTCAACGAGGCAACCGACATCGGATCCATAATAGTCGCCAAGCTCGACGGCTCGGCCAGGGGTGGCGGAGCCCTGTCAGGAGTGGCCGCGACTGGCGCCCCAATCAAGTTCATAGGCACCGGGGAGAAGATAGATGACATGGAGTCCTTCGTCCCCAGCCGCTTCATAGGCCGCCTACTAGGCATGGGGGATGTGGAGAGCCTTGTGGCGAAGGTGAAGGAGGCGGAGATAGACGTCTCGGAGAAGGATGTCTACGCCATGTTGTCCGGGAAGTTCACCTTGGCTGACATGTATGAGCAGTTCGAGGCGATGAGGAAGATGGGACCCCTGCAGAAGGTGATCTCAATGATCCCTGGGTTCAGTTACCAGCTCCCCCAGGACCAGCTTGATATGGCAGAGGAGCGGCTTGACAGGTTCAAGTACATTATCGATTCTATGACCCCCGAAGAGAGGGAGAATCCAAAAATCATCAACGCCTCGAGGACGAGGCGTATCGCCAGGGGATCGGGCACCGAGGAGCGGGAAGTCAGAGAACTTATAAAGCAGTATAACGCGATGCGTAAGATGCTCCGGCAGCTTAAGGGTAGACGTAGGACGCTCCGGCGAATGCCCTTCAAGCTCGGGTGAGGCAGCGAAAATGGGAAAATCCAAGGGACCACGAAGGAAGAGCCGAAGCGTGCTCACGAAACGGGTAAGGGAGAAGGGGAAACTAGGCCTGAGCAGGCTCCTCGCTGACTACGACGTAGGCGAGAAGGTGGTCATCAATATAGACTCCGGAGTCCACAAGGGTATGCCTCACAAGCGCTTCCAGGGGCGGGTGGGCACCGTCGTCGAGAAAAGGGGGAAGGCCTATGTCCTCGACATCCCCCAGAGAAAGACCTCAAAGATTGTAATAGCCGGCCCCGAGCACCTGAAGAGGCACGAGGAGCAGCGAGCATGAGCATCATAGAGAAGAAGCCCATCACGGTAGCTGAGGCTAAGAAGATCCTAGAGGCGAACTTAGAGGAGCTCGATCCCCTCCAGAGAAGGGTTCACGACTACACGGTTCGCTTCTCTAAGCGATCCGAGGAGGACTCCGAGGCGATGGTGGAGGAACTAGTTAAGGAGGCTGGCCTGGAGAGGAATCTTGCCGTGCAGATAACTAACAGCCTACCAAGGAGCCGGGGGGAGCTCAGGACTTTCCTCGGAAGGAGGAGAATCATCTCCGAGGACGTCATGAACACGATTTTAGGGATAATTGAGAAATACAGGTCCGAATAATATTTCCTGAGGATCTTCGGGGGGACCGCTGCTGGAGAGAGAGGCAAAGAAGTACGAGGAGTATGCCTACATTCTGGACGATCTACCCCATGGTAGGCCTAGTGCAATCAGAACCCAGTACCACGGGAGACCCATCATCCAGATGGTCGGGGAGACTTACTTCACACTCCTTGAGGCCGTGCCCAGGCATGAGATGCCCTTTAACATACGAGAGCGTATATATGTAGGAAAGAAGGGCCGGACCAAGGTCGAGCACATCTTGGGGCGGATAACCTATGAGGAGCTGACTTCAGCGGCAAAGTCCGAGCTCCCACAAACAATAGAGACGATCATCAATGCGGACGCCGGACGCTTCATCGACTTCTTCAACAGGTCCCAGCCTGTCACACCCCGGATGCACTCGATGGAACTCATCCCAGGAATCGGTAAGCGTCTAATGTGGCAGATACTAGATCAGAGGGAGAGGGTTCCCTTCGACAGCTTCGAGGATCTTAAGAACAGGGTAAACATCACGGACCCGGCTAAGTTGCTTGCTCGGAGGGTGCTGAAGGAACTCTCCGAGGAGGAGAAGTACCAGCTCTTCACCAGAGCATATTGAGTATACATAGGCAATCGACGCTCCCGATAGACTTTTTTCAAGGCAAACACCTCGAGTTTACATAATATGATCTGGAAATTCCATCATCAAGTGTCATGCTAGGTTCCTAAAGGGGGTTTCAACCTAGGGGACTCATGCGTGCATTACAGCACTATATTTTTAAGAAGCTAGCCCATCAGCATGGTGGAAAGCCATGAAAGCCCGCAACTTCAGAAAGATTAAGGGGATGTCCTACACCCGTCGGAAGTATATGGGAGGTATCCCAGGCTCAAAGATCGTCAAGTTTACCATGGGAAATCCCTCAAGGGAGTTTCCATATACTGTCGAGCTTGTTAACATCAAAGACGGCCAAATCCGCCACAACGCCCTCGAGGCCGCCAGAATCGCCGCTAACAGGCTCATGGAGCCCCTCGGTAGGGAGAACTTCTTCCTAAAAATAGTCCCCTATCCCCACCAAGTCCTCAGAGAGCACAAGCGTATAAATGTCGCTCAGGCAGATCGCTTCCAGGAGGGCATGAAGGGGGCTTACGGGAAGCCCGTAGGCGTAGCCGCTAGGTTGAAGGAGGGAAGCCAGGTCCTAATAGCGGGAGTCGAGGAGGCCAACTTGGAGGTCGCCAAGGAAGCTCTCAAACGGGCGTCGGATAAGTTTCCTGTTCCCTGCAGGATCTTCGTAAAGAGAAATAACTAATCCTTCACTCTAATTATGATACCAGTCGCTTACTTGGTTAAGTCCTAAAATAACAGTGGCGACATACAATGTACAAAGTATAAAAAAGGCGTAGTTCCTCAGCCCAATTATGATATCTATGTACGACCTCGAAGTCCAGCGCGCAGTGGACGAGATTAAAAGACATAGTGCTAGGAAAGTGCTCATCCAGCTTCCCGACGGATTACGCCCAATAGCCTTTGCCCTCGCCGAGGAATTGAAGCAAAATACTGGCGCCGAGGTTTTTCTCAGTGGGGACTCGTGCTATGGGGCCTGCGATCTAGCCCTTCACGAGGCTGAGGTTCTAGATGTCAATCTCATCCTCCACTATGGCCACAGTAGGATGGTGGATGAGCGATCCATCCCAGTAGTCTACATAGAGGTAAGGATGGACTTTGACGTCGAGGTATTGGTCGGAAAGGCTATGCCTCATATTAATGGTTGGGGTAGAATTGGTCTGGCTGCTACGGTCCAACATGTCCACAAACTCGGGGAAGTTGCCGAAATCCTCAGGTTTAATGGTCTTACACCCTTTATTGGGAGGAGGGGAGGGGGGACGCCATACAATGGACAGGTGCTGGGATGCCAATACGCCACCGCTCTGGATATCTCCGACAAGGTCGAGGGATTCATCTTTATCGGGGCAGGACGATTTCATCCCCTCGGGCTGGCTACAATCACGGGAAAACCCGTGGTGATTGCCAATCCCTACACCATGTCAGCAGATATGCTGGATGAGCACGAGGTTATGTTGCTAGCCATGAAAAGAATGGCGGCGATAAAGTCAGCCGAGGAAGCCTGTGTATTTGGTATCGTTATCAGCCTCAAGCCTGGGCAGTACCAACTCGACATTGCGAGGCAACTCGTCGGAAGGATGGAGGAAGCGGGCAAGAAGGCCACAATCATTTGTTTCGACGAGGTCGGTTCACAGCAGCTTGAAAACTTCACTGAGCCGGAGGCCTTCATAAGTACGGCATGCCCGAGAATAGCCATCGACGGCGTCGCAGGCATGACAAGGCCTATCCTGACGACCACAGAAGCCCAGGTACTTCTAGGCGATAGGAGATGGGAGGAGATTTGGGGTCACGATTATATCAGATAAGCCAAGATCACAGGGTTTATAATGGAAGGAGATACATTAGAGGCGTGCCCTAGTGGTTCAGAAAAAGTTTAAAGGGAAGGCAAAGCCTTCAGCCCACAAGAACCTTTAGACTCGGGCAAGAGCTGATGTGAAGATGCCAAAGAAAATGTTCGAAGATAAAGACGTTTATCCTGGCGAGAAACTGGCGGTGATAGAGGCGCTTGAGGATGGTCCGGGCTCATATCAGAGGAATGGCGATGTTCGCTCATCGGAGTTGGGAACGGCTCACTACGATCTAGATAAGAGGCAGGTGAATGTCGAGAAGAAGACTAAGGATCTCATCCTCCCCGAGGAGGGCCTAGTGGTGATTGCTGAGGCTGGGTCGGTGATGAGGAGGGATGCTAGGGTCGACATACTCATGATCGACGGCAAGCACATTGAGGTACCGTACACCGGTGTCATCCATATATCTGACGCCGGAAGGGGCTACGTGAAGGATCTAGGGATGGCCTTACGAAACGGTGATATCGTGAAGGGGGAGATCATCAATGTCAAGAACAGGTTGATACAGCTATCTATCAGGGATCCTGAGTACGGTGTAGTATACGCCTATTGCTCGAGGTGCGGTACCATTCTTGAAGAGCGTCAAGGGCGCCTTCATTGCCCCAAGTGTAATCGCACGCAGCGGAGAAAGCTCGCAAAGACCTACGGGAAGGAGGAACTGGTTTGAAGCTGAGGATCGTTGATGAGGATAAGGATAGATTGGAGATGGAGGTAGGTGGTGAGGGTCACACCCTCCTCAACCTGCTTCAGAGCTCCCTACTAGAAAACAAGGACGTGACTATGGCCGGCTATAGCAAGCCCCATCCCCTAATGGACCGGTCGATCCTTTACGTTCACGTGAAGAAGGGGAAAGACCAGAAAAAGGTTCTCATCGCCTCCGCTGAGAACGCGAAGAAGAAGGTCGACGATTTCCTGATCCAGTTTCAGAGTCAGATCTCTAAAATAGCAAATTGAATTAACAAGTTCTCCCAGGTTTAAGTGGGACCCGAATGACCGTGCAAGGCATCAGGGAGGTCAAGAAACAGATCAGGATCCTAGGCCTTGCCGCGAAGTCCATTGGAAAAGGTGGCCATTACTTCTTAGTAGGCGTGGTGTATAGGGGAAGACTCTGCTTGGATGGCATAATGAGTGCCCTCGTCGATGGAGGGGATCTGACTAGTGAAATCGTGAGGATGGTCACCGCATCCCGGCATCACCCCCAGATCAGGGTGATCGTGTACTACTACGACTCATTGAATGGAGCTACCATCGACCCTGAAAGCCTCGTTAAAGGGGTCTCTAGACCCGTGATCGTGCTTGGGTTTGATGGTGTCAACTTGATCGAAGGTGTTCCGCTACCGAGGTTAGACTTCAAGCAAGGGGAGAGTTCAATTCCAGCCTTCTCAGTGTGCTTGAGTCGAGAGACGGCGCTGCGCGTCCTTTCCACCTCTTCGGTTACAAACGCAATCCCAGAGGCCGTCAGAGTGGCCGAACTTGTGGTTTCAGCTGTAGTTAACTGAACCTAACATAAGCTTTAAAAGGTCTTCCTAAACCTGTGATAGAACGGCAGGGGGATTCCTCAGTGAAATTCTGCTCGAGGTGCGGTACCGTTCTCAAGGTGGATTCGGAGAAAAAGCTCCTAGTCTGCCCCAAATGCGGGAATGAGGAACCCCTCGAGAGTGACATAGTTCGCTCCGTAAACCCGGAGAGGAAAGATAAGATAGTTGTACTTGGTAAAAAGGAACGCAACCTGAGGACGACACCAACGACGAAGACGAAGTGCCCCAAGTGTGGAAACATGACGGCCTACTGGTGGATGGTCCAAACCCGCAGCATCGACGAAAGTGCTACGCAGTTCTTTCGCTGCACAAAATGCGGCCACACTTGGCGCGACTACGGCTAGCGAACACCTTTTTTAAATCATCCCCTCTATATGATAGCAGCATCGAGTCATTAAAAGGGATGAAAGGATTTGTTCGAGGTCGAGATATCACACATCGAGCCCTTCCGAAACCTCGTTAAGGCGCTTTCCGTCATCGTCGACGAGGGCACATTCAACATGAATGAGGTCCAGATGAAGCTCCTTGCCATGGACCCCAGCCACGTCGCCATGGTCGATTTCGAGCTCCCAAGAGAGTTCTTCGACAAGTACGCAAGCGAGGGGGAATCTAGGTTGACCGTGAACATCGGGGAGTTCCTCAAGTTCTTGGACAGGGTCGACAGGGATGAGCACGTCTCCATCAAGCTCGAGGAGGATCAGGCAAGGCTAGTGATCCGGTGCAAGCGGGGAGGGCACACAAGGCGCTTCATGATGCCCATTCTTGAGCCTCTGGACGAGGAGGTTCCCCAGCCCAAGATATTCTTCAAAGCTTCGACACGCATATTGACTCAGAGTCTCAGGAGGGCCATAAGGGACGCCAATCTTGTAAGCGAGCACGTCAAGCTGGAGGTAAACTCGGAGGCCTTCAAGGTGAGTGCTACCGGCGACATGGGGAGCGCGCTAAGCGAGTGGGAGACTGGCTCAGACGAGCTACTGGACCTCAAGACCGAGGAGGACTCCAGCGCCACTTTCACCCTCAGCTACCTTCAGGACATCGTCAACGCGGTCTCGGCGTCAAGCGAGGTGGCGAACTTGGAGTTGTCCACGGATATGCCGATAAAGATGGACTTTGAGCTTCCGCAGGGTCGGCTCATCTACTACTTGGCACCTTGCATAGGGGTTTAATTGGTGGGTTCTCCTTCCCTTTTTTCCCTGTGTTTTTTGGCTGTGATTGCTGCAGCTTATAGAGATTTCCCGGCGTGTCGGTGAGTTACGTAAGGGTTTCGGGTTTTTCAATCCGGTGTTGATATTGGTGGGTCAGTAGTCTTGGAGTTCAGTTTCATATGTCTTGGCTTTTAGGGGGGGAGGGGGTGTTTTTTCATCATCATCGTTTTTTCGCGTGCGTTGTTTTCGCACCTCTTTCATGGAATGGCGTGTTTTCCATCGGTGATGTTTTCCCGTTTAGGTACTAGGCTATCGAGAACGTTGTTAGCAGGATGGGATATCCGGCGATCAGCCACAGTAGGCCGTGTATCTCTGACAGGTTGTTGAGTAGGTGGAGGGCCACGGTCCTTATCTGACTTAATACCAACACGAAGGGCAACGAGGTTAATGTGGGCAGTGGTGAAACGGTCGTTGATGAGAGCGGAGATTGAAATATTGTATATGAAGAAAGTATGCCTGAGCCCTTTTTTACTATATGTTATCTTCATGAGAAGGCTGAGGGTAGATAGCCATTAGACTAAAGCATAATATTCCGCCGAGGCCTCAATACAACGAAGAGCCTGGAGATGATCTCCGAGAGGGAGGCCGCCAAGTACCCTTTTCTTAGGGATGCGGTGGGCCTCGTCGATGTCCTGGACCTCACCGTGGATGATCTAGCGGACCCCAACTATTCCAAGGTCCTCGACAGGGCCGAGAATAGGGTTTTGGATGCGATACTGAAGGGCGAGTCCGAAGCCGCCCTCGGAGACTCTCTAACAGAACTCCTCGCCTTCCCCGTGGCGAATATGTTCGTCACGGTCATCGGGGACGACTTCCTGGACAGGAGATACGCACTTTCTGAAGCTGTTAGGGCTAACTCTCTTTTACTGAAGGAGAGCGACGCCCGGATAGCGAAGATGGCGAGAGTTGATTTCAACTGGGGCCTCAGGCTGGTCTCCGAGCGGCTTGACGGCAGGCTCTACGGATTCGAGCTCTACTTCAGCGACTACCTGAGGAACGCCGCCGCCTTCCGGGAGCCCAAGTGGAAGCTCGTGAACAGGCTGATGAGGGAGGGCTATGTGCTCCTGACGAAGCCCGAGTCCGCCCGCCTGCTCCAGGAGGAGGTAAAGAGGAGGGTTGGTGACCTCGTGTCTGAGCACAAGAGGCTAAACCTCCCGGAGCCCCTGAAGGCCAGGGTGGTCAAGCTCAGGAGGTTCTTCGAGGAGAACAGGTCGAAGATCACGGGAGAGGACATGCCGTCTGAGGTGTTAATGGTCGCTCTGCCCCCGTGCATACAGCACGCTTACGAGGGACTCGTGGCCGGCAGGAGGCTGGGGCACATGGAGAGGTTCGCTCTTACCTCATTCCTAGTAAACGCGGGCATGGAGATTGACGAGATCGTGAAGCTCTTCGTTTCAGTCACAGACTTCGACGAGGAGTTCACCCGTTACCAGATAGAGCATATAGCCGGTCTCAGGGGGAGCCGTACAAGGTATACTCCTCCCACATGCTCGACGCTGCGAACCCATGGTATTTGTTATAACCCAGACAAATTGTGCAGCCGCGTGAAGCACCCCCTAGGCTATTATAGGATCAAGGTCAGGCAACGCCAGAGGGATCAGGAAGAAGAGGAGGAATCGGAGAACTCTAAAATATCAGGAGAGTGACAGTAACGCGTTCGAGGTTCACGGAGGTTCATCAGTGTCGGTTGATAAGGGAAGGAAATCGCGGTTAGTGAAATGCGGACTACATTTCTGCCGATACTACCAGAACCTCGTACAGTATCACCCCCAATTCTGTGGTAAATGCCCGTACAATGGTATGAGAGAGGCTTCAAAGGTCTCGACAGGTTCCGAAACTTGATTTAAGGGTGAACTCAACCTATTCATGGAACGACCAATGGCAGATCAGGGCTTGGGCAGCGAGCAGTACGTTGGGATGCAGTTCAGGCGTTTCTACGCGTCGAGCGCTAAGCACGTAAAGCCCCCGACCGAGATCAACCGCAGGGAATTTGGCTTCCTCTCTTTCGGGGGGAGGAGCATGTTCCGTCACATAGGGTTCAGCGATGTTATCCAGCTGAGGGGCTACCTTCAGGAGTACCACCCAGCTCACTCATACTTCTCAGCGGCCTACTACAATGACCCGAGGGCCTCCATGGAGAGCAAGGGTTGGCTTGGAGCCGACCTAGTCTTCGACATAGACTCAGACCACTTCGATATCCCCTGCCAGAAGGAGCACGATAGGTGGACGTGCAGGACGTGCGGAAAGGAGGGAACCGGCCAACCACCGGAGGCGTGCCCAGATTGCGGCAAGTCGACGTATATCGAGGAGAAATGGCTGTGCAGCCGGTGCCTCCAAGCGGCGAAGTATGAGGCCCAGAAGCTAATCGACATCCTTGTCCAAGACTTCGGGTTCTCCGAATCGCAGGAGCTTACAGTTAACTTCTCGGGGAACAGGGGTTATCACGTCCACGTGAGGAGCATGTCGGTCAGGAACCTTAACCAGGTGGCCCGGCGGGAGATCGTCGATTACATCATGGGCATAGGCATCGAGGCCGAGTACCAGGGTTTCACTTCCTACTCCGTTGGGGGCGGCTCCACGCTGACTGAGGGGGGGTGGAGGACGAGGACGGTGAAGGCCCTCTACGACTTCGTGGAGGGTTCCACTCTCGAATCGATCAAGGAATTGAAGCTGGGGAAGGTCGCCAATGAGAGGTTGCTGGAGGGCCGGGACGGCCTGCTCTCGACGCTGCTTGAACGCCATCCGAGCTCTGTCTACAAGCACGTCAGCAAGAAGACCTTGGAGAGACTCGTTTCGGAGTCGGTGGACGAGCAGGCCTCTGCAATAGACACAGTTGTCACCACGGATCTCCGCCGCCTGATACGGCTTCCCAACACCCTCCACGGGAAGACGGGCTGGCTAACACAGGAGGTTTCCCTTGACGAACTGGCCGATTACGATCCTCTGACTGAGGCCATAGCCTTCGTAGAGGGAACTCAAAAAATTTACGTTAGGAGAACTCCCCTGATAGAGATCGCAGGGGAGAGATATGGGCCATATGAGGAGGAGGTTGTTGAGCTCCCCATAGCTGTAGCAATATTCATCCTCTGCAGGAGGGCTGGTAGGGTCGTAGGATGACGGAGATGTACGGAAGGCTCCTCGAGGCCTGGAGAAAGGAGCGGGGCAAGGAGGAACTTCAGACCCTCCAAGATAGCTTTTACACGGAGATGACCGAGTACATCTCACGGCTCCGAGAGCAGAACAGGATGCAGGACAGGACCTCCATTCTGGGCCGCATCTCCGGGAAGGAGAGGGAGAACGCAGAGAGGATGCTCAGGGAACTCTCCGACTTGAGGCTCAAGAAACTTGTAGCCGCCGAGCTGGATGGTGTCGGGGTGGTCAGTTCGGCACTGACCAGGGAGGAGAGGGCTCTGCACTCAGATCTCCGGAGGCTGCTCTCCGTCCATGATGACAGACTGAAAAGTATTTTAATGGGTCGTGTGCCTCAGGTAGACGCAAAGTCCCCGCCGGAGCCCGGGCTCAAGGTGGTCCGGTTCCTGCAGGCGGTCCCCGCGATAATGGGTATCGACATGAAGACCTACGGACCGTTCAAGCCCGAGGATGTGGCGTCGTTGCCCGTGGAGAACGCTGAAAACCTAATAAGGCGGGGTATCGCAAAAGAGGTGGAGACTCCGAAATGAAGTTCCCGCGTACGATGAGGACATACTGCCCTAGATGCAAGACGCACACCGAGTTCAACGTCTCCCTATACAAGGCTGGAAAGAGAAGGGCCGCGAGGGAGGGGGAGAGGCGCTTCTCTTCGAAGCAGAAGGGATACGGCGGGATGAAACGTCCTGTGCAGCACAATCAGGCGAAGGTCTCGAAGAAGCAATCTATACAGCTGGAGTGCAGGGAATGTGGGTATAAGCTCCAGAGGAAGGGCATCAGGCTGAAGAGGGCGGAGGTCGCCTAGCCTTGACAGAGTGGGAGCATCTGATACCGCGTCCGTCCTCTAGGTTTCTCAGGGTACGATGCAGGGCCTGCGACAGTGAGCAGATAATCTTCAGCCATACCTCTCACAGCATCAAATGCAGAATGTGCGGTGAGACCTTGGCTGAGCCCACAGGCGGTAAGGCCAAAATAAACGGGCCCGTCATAGCAGTTCTGGGGTGAAATTAATAAGCGCGCATAGATCCGATTGGCCCGAAGTCGGGGACCTCGTTGTTGCATCAGTGATCCGTGTCGTCGGCCACGGGGCGTACGTCTCACTGGACGAGTACGACAACAAGGAGGGGCTACTCCACATCTCCGAGATCTCCTCGAGCTGGGTCAGGAACATCAGGAACCACGTAAGGGAGAGGCAGAAGGTTGTACTCCAGGTCCTTCGCGTAGATCCCTCGCGTGAGCAGGTTGACCTCTCACTGAGGCGTGTGACCCAGGACGACAAAAGGAAGAAGATCGAGGACTGGAAGAAGAATCGCAAGGCGGAGACCCTTCTGAGGAACGTCGCCTCCATGCTCAAAATGGAGGAGGAGGACGTCTACAAGAGGGCAGGCGTCAAGATCATCAACCACTTCGGCAGCCTCTACGCAGGGTTTGAGGTGGCCGCGGAGAGAGGCTTTGAGGCGATCACCGAGGCCGGTATACCCAAAAAGTACGCTAGGGCCATGGAGAAGATCGCCAAGGAGAAGATAACCGTCAAGAGCGTAACCATACACGGCCTCTTCGAGATTAACTCGATGGAGTCCGATGGCGTGGTAAGGATAAGGGACACTCTTCTTGAGACTAGAAAGGTGGCAGCTGATAACGGCGCACAGGCAAATCTGTTCAGCTTGGGGGCACCCAAGTACAGGATAGAGGTGACCGCCCCAGACTACAGGATGGCGGAGGTAGCCCTGGGCAAGATCGTCGACTTCACCACAAGAGCCTGGGGCGAGGAGGACGGGGATATCTCGTTCACTAGGGAGTAGGCTGGGAAATTCTTGGTCTGGTTTCTGAGACGATGCTCAAAATGCCAAAGCTATACGCTTAACGCGGAGTCCTGCCCCCGTTGCGGGGGGCCTGTTAGGGTGCCTCATCCGGCCAAGTTCTCAATGGATGATAGGTTCCGTAAATACAGGCTTAGGATGCGGAGGCTAGCTAGGGGTGAACAGGAGGCTCCCTCATCCCCTGAAGTATAATGGCAATCATTGAGTGCTTTCATTTAATTACTAGGTCGTTAGGCCGACACGTCATCGAGCATTTGAGGTCCATTACTCACTGATAGTAAAATTAGGGTCACATTTGGTGGTGAAAGGATTTAAGTTATATATTGTACTTACTTGAATTGGGATATTGCGATGGTTAAAAGTTATGTAAAGATCTACGGTCCGCCAGTTATGAAGGCAATAAAGGTCCTCGAAGGTGTGGCGGTGGAGATGTCCAAGTCCACCGACCTAAAGTTCAGCCACACCTGCATCCCCTACCCAAGGCACATGCAGTCCGATACAACTGACTGGGACACCTACATGAAGAGTATGCAGAAGACATACGTCGACTGCTATGAGCCCGTCAAGCTCATAAGCGACTCTGACCAGCTGCTGGGCGAGTTTGATTTCTTCTACGAATGGACAGAGGACCCGGAGAAGGAACAGATCGAGGGTCTGCTTGAGAAGATCGATGAAGCCTTGGCAGGCCTGGGCTGCTACTATACGATTACAACGAAGTGATCCGTCACTTTTCTTCATTTTTTTCTATGAAAGAAATTTTCTAGCAACCAAGATCTTTTAAAAAAGGATGTACAGAAAAGAAGGGGAGTTTGGGTTTTTCTATTCTTCCTCGGCCTCGACCCTCAGGGCTTCGGCCAGTGCCCTACGCTCTTTGATCTCCTCGTAGACGATGAAGGCCGGCATGATGATCCAGATGATGATCATGACCCAGAAGAAGATCATGTCCATGTCCATCAGGATTCCTCCTTGCCGCGGAGGCGGCTCATGAATCCTCCGCCTCCCTTAGAACTAGCCTTAGGTGCCGCCCTCCAGTCTACGGGTACCTCCTCCCTGACCAGCTGCCTGTAGTTGATGCCGGGTATGTATAGGAGCTTCTCAGGGATGAGGCCGTTTGGCCGGAAGATCATGACGATGAGCAGGAGTATGCCGAGCAGCAGCCTTTCGAAGTAGGCGATGGGGAAGAAGAAGAACTTGTCGAATACCCACTTGTAGACGATGATGATGCGGCGTAGGGCCACGATCAGCGTGGTTCCAAGGAAGGTGCCTGCGTTGTTGCCGGGTCCGCCCATGATGAGCATGAGCCACGGCCAGTAGGTCCACATAGCCCTCTGGTAGTTCGCTTCCACGACGAAGGAGAAGTAGAAGGCGAGGAGGCTGCCGGATATCGCCGTGATGCCGGAGGCGAACATGAGGATGTTCCTCCTGATGCTTACGACGTTCTTGCCGACGCTGCCTACTGTGATCTCGTTCTCCCTGATGGACCTCATCAGCCTTCCGTAGGGCGAGTTGAGCATCGTCCTGAAGATGAAGAAGCTGACGAGCCCGATGAACAGTGTGATCACTGCCATGATGACCGTCCTATCTCCCGGGTAGAAGGCGAAGACGTTTGGGACGAACATTCCAAGGGTGCCGCCGCTTATCCAAGGTACATTCCTGCCGATGATCTGGGAGGCGTCCGCCATCGTGATCAGGGTGACCATGAGGTACGTGGCCCTGAGCCTGATGGCGGGGACTGCGATGACCCAGCCGATGAGTGATCCTAATATGAGGGCGAGGGCCAGTGTGAAGAGCATTAGTGTGAAGCAGAGCATGGGGTTCTCCTTCAGGTACGCGTTTGTGAGAACGCTCACGTTGATCTGGTTGTTGTAGACCCAGTCGAAGTCAGAAGCGTACGGTAACAGCTCCACACCAGCCTGCTTGACGATCCAGAAGCAGAGCCTGGTGGTGATGGCGCTAACGGTGAAGCCGCCGACGATCACCTGGACGGCGCAGCCCATGTTGGGTACGCCCGCGTTGCCGTACTGGAAGTTGATTGACATGGCGATGATGACGAAGAGACCGAAGTACATGGCAATATCGACTATAAGACGGGCGTTCCCGCTCACTGCTGCCAAGTTTCCTATTAGGTCTAGCATTCTATTCACCTCTCCCTAGAGACTTTAAGATGCCCTCACCGGTCTTGGTAGCCATGAACCTATGATATAGTCCCTGGAGGCCTTGGGGCTCTACTAGGAGGATTATTACAAGGACAGCCATTGGTATTATAGGTCTGTACTCGCCCACCCATGCCCCGAAAATCATTTGCAGGTAATATGTGAGGATGATCTCTAAAAAGCCGATGCTGAAACCTCCTATGATTGCGCCGTACATGTTGGTGAAACCGCCGATGAGGCTCCCTGCCATTACGCTGGTCTGCATACCACTTGCAGTCAATGGACTCGACATGAACCACATTGGAACCATAGATCCTGCTAGTCCTGCAAGGCATCCGGTGATGAACCAAGAGTAGAGCTGGATTCTATCGGTGTTGATACCCAATATTGAAGCTAGTTCAATGCTCTCTGTTGTCGCTCTCATAGCTATACCAATCTTAGTTTTATTCAGCATGTAATGCAATCCAACAATTACCAAAATGCTGGTAATCAATGAGACATATAGTATTCCTGGAGTCTCCAAAAACACGAAGTCTCTTGTCTTCAACAGGAACCCGATTGTGTATAGCTTCCATATTGAGCGAACCCAGTATGCATATATGTATAATGCAGCTTGCAGGAAAATTTGGATGGCTAATGTAGCTATCGTTAGGACTATTGCGCCTCCACCCATTGACGCGAGGACTTTGACTATAAGCAAGTATACCAAGACGCTGAAGACTCCGCCAAGGAGAGTTCCTACAGGGAAACCATAGTAAGGGGATACTTTGAATATCCGGGAAGCCATGTAGACGGAGTAGATGCCGATACCGGACATCGTGCCATAGGCGAAGTTGGGTATCTTGGCTGTCAGATATGTCAGTGTAAATCCGATACTTAGTATGGTTAGCTCGCAAGCGTAAACGATTGCGGCCATCCATAACGCTGGAA
>Ga0209427_10001968_pt1 | contig 23940 bp, 22 predicted proteins | sample DeeMarSWOR136_30_FD_187465 | JGI IMG/M metagenome (GOLD analysis project Ga0209427, IMG submission 187465) | Marine sediment microbial communities from White Oak River estuary, North Carolina - WOR-1-36_30 (SPAdes) (version 2) | ecosystem: Environmental > Aquatic > Marine > Intertidal zone >...
CCCCTTCTCCGGGTCGGGCCGCCATATACTGCCGCACAGAGCGCTTCTCGCACCGAAATCATAGGCCAGTACGGTCGCCAGTATGACATCCTTGCCCGTTGCCTGAATCCTTTCGCCAACGCTTAACGCCGAGAATAGGGGAACGCCGCCGATGTGCCGGGTCTGATAAAGTGTCTCGTCCATATCCAGTATGTTCGACATCTTGCCGTTGACATAGGCAGCGCTAGCGCAGTGCAGCCTGTCGCCACTTCCCATTACAGTAGCTTCCGGCCTGCCTCCCAGGTCTCTGCCGACTGCGGTGACCTTCTTGCCCCAGTCGAGGGCGTAACCGCCCAGGGTACATCCAATCGTGTCCAGTGTATGTATCTTTGTTTGTTGTAACACTTCGGCAGGTATATCATCAAAGGTGCAGGTGGCCAGGAAATCGGCCCATTTCTCCGTATTCGATGTCTTCATAATGGTTACTCCTTGCTGAAAGCGCGTGTTGTGCTCATCAACAGGCGAGATGCTTGTACTATCATAACAGCCGAGTTTCCGGACATCAAGTTAATCCGGCACCTCTTTTTTTATGGAGCATAAATAGGAATTGATATCATCTGTCCGTTTATTATATATTTATTTCGCATAGACCTTAGACCGATGGTGAATTAAGGTATGCTGTATTTATTCGATAGGAGCCGGAGGGAAACGCAATGGCCGAAACAAAATACGGGAAATACATCGTTAAGGAGCCTTATAAAAAGGGACGTAATGAGGAAGTTATCGAGCCGGCAGTGCACCTGGATGGTGAGAAGGACGGCGGTGGCGCCAACCTTACGGTAAACCGGTCGTGGATTACCCAGCCCTTCCGCATGATAAAGGAGCCTCATCGGCACGACCATGACCAGTTCCTGATTTTTATGGGGGGCAACCCCATGGATGTCAGGGATTTTGGAGCGGAAGTGGAGCTATTTCTTGGCGAGGAGGCGGAAAGACATATCATTGACTCCCCGGCAATTGTCCACGTACCAGCAGGACTGATGCATGGCCCGCTCGAGTATAAGAGAATCGATAGACCTATCGTTTTTCTGGATATCTATCTGGCGCCAACCTATGTAAGAAGAGAGAAATCAGATTAGCCTTTATTTCCCGGTGAATCGTGGCTTGCGTTTCTCGGCGAAAGCCTGCTGTCCCTCTTTAAGGTCCTGGCTTTCCGTGCTCTGCTTTTGCAGCGCCAGAAATGCTGCTCTCGTCTCAGGACTCAGCGTCTGGAAACCGAGTACTCTGCGTATCATGCTTTTTGTGCCCCTGACTGACAGAGGCGAATTATCGGCGATTTCCCGGGCTAATTCATAGGTAACGGCAGCCAGCTGGTCAGCAGGTACAACCCGGTCGACCAATCTGATTTCTCTGGCTTTCTCAGCGTCGATGAGCCTTCCCGTATAGAGGAGCTCTTTCGTGGCTGAAATCCCGACCACATTGATGAGTCGAATCATGGCACTCGGCGGGCAGACCAATCCCAATTTAGCCACAGTGATTCCGAGTCGGGCATTATCGGCGGCCAGACGGAGGTCGCAGGCGATTGCCAGGGCGCAGCCGCCGGCAATACAGTAACCGTATATCATGGCGATTACCGGAACGGTGCAACTCTCGATAGCGAGGATAACATCCTCAACCGGGTCTTTAGTACTAGAGTCCTCGATAATATGCAACCGTGATATTTCGTACCCGGCAGAGAATGCCTGTTCACCGGCACCCCGGAGGACCGCCACCCTGGTCTGCCCGTCTTCGCTTATTGAGTGAAAAACCTCGATAAGTCGCAAGTAGATTTCTGGATTCAGAGTGTTTCGTTTCTCCGGCCGATTAATCGTCAGGGTGCAAATGCCGTCTTCTTTATTGACCAGCAGTAAATCCTGTTCTTTTATGGCCTCACCTCCAGTAATATGTTGGATAGTCGTTCTCCAGTTCCTTGGAGATGCGTGTCCGAAGCCGGGTAAAGTACGCTTTCGACCAGTGTTATTGAGGAGGTTGTAGTTATTATCCTTTTATACGCGGCTTAGCTCCGGCCAGTTCTTCCAGGCGCAGGATTACAGCGTCGACATGTTTATCACCGTGACCTGCGGTCATTGCTTCAATGAGCTTCTGTTCGACCGCGGCTGCCACCGGAAGCGGTAACCCGTATTCTTTACCCATTTCCATTGCCAGACCAATATCCTTCAGACCGAGACTGAGTCTGTAGTAGGGCGTGAAATCGCCCTGCAAGACGCCAGATGCGTACTGCTGCAGGGCCCAGTTATTACCGGTGCTGATGGTGATTATATCCCAGAGCACCTTCGGGTCAATGCCGGCCTTAACGCCCAGGACAAAGCCTTCGGCGGATATGGAGCTGCAGGTAAGCGCTATCATGTTATTGATAAGTTTGGCAATGTTGCCGCAGCCGATATCACCGACGGAGAAAATTTTCTGTCCCATAGTTTCCAGGACCTTTCTCGCCCTTTCCAGTGCAGCTGGGTCACCCCCGACCATGATGGTCAGGGTGCCCATCTCGGCGCCTTTGGTGCCGCCGCTTACCGGCGCGTCCAGTACTGCCACGCCAATGGCCCTGGCGTCTTCGGCTATACGCCGTATTGTCGAAGGTGAATTGGTGCTCATATCAATGTAGATATCCCCGTCTTTCCATCCTGACTTCAGGCCCTCCGGTCCGTAGACCACCTGCTCTACGTCCTGTGGTGTTGGCAGCGAAGTTATAACTATCTGGCATGATTCGGCCATTGCCCTAGGTGTAGTACCCCATTTAGCTCCTGCTTCCAGCAAATGGGTAGCCGCCTCTTTATTCAAATCAAGGACAGTAAGATTATATCCAGCGTCAATTATGCGTTTTGACATATGCTTCCCCATCTGTCCGATGCCGATAAATCCTATATCCACGATTACCTCCAGCATATAATAATGATTGGCTTTTTCCGCTAAAGTGTAGCACCAGGCAGTAGCGCTGTCAACGAGCCTGATTCACCGGGAATCTGGCAGAGTGAAGATGAGGCATTGGTATTGACCGGGGATTAATCAAGGAAGTAAAATCAAGTCTGACCTGTAATTACAATATAAAAAGGGGAATACATAAAATGACGGCGACCAAATACGGAAAATATTTCATTAAAGAACCGATATCGATAGGCAAATTTGTTCCGAATTTACGCTATAGTAGTGACTTTGCCGATACAGATTTTACCATCAGGTGGCATTATATTACCGGTCCGTACATGATGGAGGAAGAGCCCCACGCTCACGACTTCGACCAGTTTACCTGTTTCATTGGAGGCAACCCCATGGATATCAGAGAATTTGATGCTGAAGTGGAGCTATTTCTGGGCGAGGAGGGGGAAAGACATATCATCAATGCCACGACTATTGTCTATATTCCCAGGGGGTTAGTCCACTGTCCGCTCAATTTTAAGACTGTTAATAAGCCGATTATGTTCATGAATATTCCGCTCACGTCTCACTATGGTAAAAAGGAGACACTGCCCCAGCCTTAATGCCTACCTGATTCCGGATATTTGGCCTTGTTTAGCTCTATTATTAGTCCGTACATTCATCCCCGAGAATGTGTGATAGGACTCAGGCCTTCAGAATATCCTTATGCCTTGACTCATTATGCTGGCAGATCAATGGTTATGCTTGATCCCTCACCCGGTTGAGATCGCACCAATAGACTGGCACCTATCAGTTGAGCTCGCTCCTGCATCCCGACCAGACCAAGTTTACCCTCCCTAGCTAGCTCAGATACTGTCTTGGGCAAGCTAAATCCTTTTCCATTATCACTGACAGTTACTCTTGTTCTTTTCTTTTCAAACTCCACCACTACATCGGCTCGTGTTGCCTTCGCATGTCGCCACACGTTTCTCAGTGCCTCTTGCACGATGCGGAAAAGCACCAACTCTACCTCTTCAGAGAAGCGGCGTTTACTACCAATCGCGCTGACATTGACCGTTACTCCTGAGAACTGTGACACATCAGAAGCTAGAGAGTCCAGCGCTGGTATTAGGCCAAGTCGATCTAGTGCGGCTGGCCGTAGATCATGGCTTAGACGACGCACACCCTGCATTATCTCGTCAATCTCCTGACGTAGCCCTTCCAGGCCGAGGCGGATATCCTCCGGCAGTTCTGTATCGCTTGAGGTGAGAGCGTCTAACCGGCGTGCATGCACAACTAGAGCCTGAACGGTTTCATCATGTAGCTCATGGGCAATACGCTTTCTCTCCTCTTCTTGAGCCTTTGTAGCCTGGCTTAGGTAGAAACGAAGGTTCTCCTGCATCCTTTTGTGCTCAGTAACATCTCTCGCAATGTGCTGAAATGCTGCCGGACCATCTTCCCCAAGGACCAGACTGCTGGTCAATTGCACGAATGCCTCGGTTCCGTCCTTCTTGGTTAGGCATAGTTCATAGGGCTGCTCTAGTGGTTCTTTTTTTAGCAGCTTCTTCCGAATCTGGGCAACTAAATTAAGACTTGTGTTACTTAAGAAATCACTTTCGTTCATTGTGTATAGCTCTGCTTCACTATATCCAGTTAGTTCCTGAACCGATTTGTTAGCAGCTATAATCTTGCCCTCCATGTCATGAAGCCAGATAGTGTCGTGGGCGTTTTCGAAAAGCTGCCGATATGTTTCTTCAGATTTTTGCAGCTCCTGGTGAGCCGTTTCTAGCTGGCTACGATATTCCCGTTCCCTACGAAGCGATGCAAAACTGAAAGTTAATACATTGCCAATAATAAAAACTACACTGGTTTCAAAAAGGCTGTCCATCGGGTATGGTGAGATGAAAACAGCACGAGGTAACATGCAGGCAAGGGTGGCTAATGAAGTTACAAAGCCTCCTCGCCAGCTAAAAAGGAAACCAGCCCAGACTATGGGTGCCAGATAGAGAATTCTCTCAAAGGCATGTCGCTGAAGGCCAAGGTTTGCGGTTGCGTGAGTGAGGAATGCAGGGTGTTTTAGACTTTCTTCATAATGCGGAAGTGTGATTAGTACGAGCAGAGCTAGAATAAGCCAGAATCCCGGCTTACGAATGACCTTCATAAACGAGCCTATGGATAGATATCGTGCTATATCCATGATTTAACTTCCAGATGATGGTCATTATTGTACATCATCAAGAGTCACCCAGCCTTCTTTTAAGGCGCGCACGACAGCCTCGGTCCGTGAGCTAACCTGCAACTTGTTAAAGATGTGACTAAGGTGACCCTGAACCGTACGTAAACTGAGGCAGAGCTTATTGGCGATATCTTCATTGCGCAGTCCTCTCGCTGCTAACTTGAGAACGTCCAGTTCTCGCTCGCTCAACAACTCCCTGAGCTCTTGCCTCTTCAATTTATCAGGATCAGATGCAAAACGGTCTAGCACCTTACGGGCAATTGTTGGATGAAGCACCGATTCTCCAGCATATATTGCCTGAACCGCGTCAACGAGTTGACGGCCACGAACACTCTTTAGTAGATAGCCGGCGGCTCCAGCTTCTAAGAAACTGAAGACGAATTGGTCATCATCATAGGCAGTAAGTATCAGCACGGCTATGCTGGGATATTGCGCTTTGATCTGTTTGGTGGCTTGGATGCCATCAAGCTTTGGCATTGCAATATCCATTATGGCAACGTCTGGCTTGGCACTACCCGCTAGCTTCACGGCCTCTTCCCCATCGGCAGCCTCAGCAACCACCTCTAAATTCGGTTCATGTTCCAGTATCTGGCGCGTACCCTCTCGTACTACGGCATGGTCATCAGCGATTAGAATTTTTATCTTTCCCAAATGACACCCTTGCTACCTAGCTATCCTTATCGTACACCCCATGGATTAGGTCCTAAATCGGTATAAATACCTAATATCAAACAGATACAAGTAGGCATAAATACCTACAATTTAGGCATCGTAAACAGGCATAAATGCGGAAGGCAGATTTACTAGCATAATGATAGTCTGGAATTGGAGGTAAGAGGTAAGGTGACAATAGAGAGAAATCTCTTCGGCTTAGCTCCATAGGCCTCCTACCTCCAACCAATCTCTCGGTCGAAGGGAGGTGTGAACAATGCAGTGGGAATTTATTGTAGCGTTAGTGATAGCAATACCAATTATCCTTTTCCCGGCGGCGTTCATTTGGTACATCAACATCGGTGGTATCTATGCTGCCATTAAGGATGCGAGAGCCAGACGCGTTGCCCGTGAGAGGGGAGTCAAGGTAACAGCTAAAACCAAGTAGAAATGTCGCAATTATAGGCAGATATTTAATTTGAAAGGAGGACTAATAAAAGGTGAGTTGGGAGATTATACTGGCCTTAGTAATTGCAATACCTATCATCATTTTCATCCCGTTACTGATTTGGATAGCAGTCATCAGTGGTCTGTACCAGGTTGCTCGTGACAGACTACGACGGCGTGTCACCATAGCAAGAAGGAAAGCGGTGAGGCCAGCTGAAGAAACAGTGGTTCGCAAGATTACTTAGAAGGGAGTGTTATCACTCCCTTTTTTCTTATCTGACGGAGTTTTACGGCTAAATAACGAGCCCCGACAGAATAATGAGCACTCTACCTGATAAAAGGGGAAATTTTATGGAAATAAAGACAAAAGCTAATACTTTCATAGATGAAATTTGTGATATCCCCGGCGGTGAAGGTATTCGACTGTGTATTCAATGTGGTACCTGCACCGCTTCCTGTCCCAATGCTGATAAAATGCAACATACACCAGCCCAGCTCATAGCTATGGCGCGAGCAGGTATGCGCGAGGAGGTCTTATCTAGTAATGCCATGTGGTACTGCCTGTCCTGCTATCTATGCACGGTGCGTTGTCCGAGAGGGATAAAGCAGACTGGCCTGATGCATGCCTTTGAGTATCTGGCCGTGCGTGAAGGCTTGAGTTATGCCGGAACTTTTACACCCACTATGTACCGGAGCTTCAACCACTTCGCCTGTGCCCTGGGAAGTCTGCCTGAATTCGGGTTTATGACCTGGTTTTACATCGTGAGTAATCCATTTCGTGCCTGGAGGATGATTCCGATAGCTATAAATCTACTTAGGCGAGGCCGCTTGTCTATCAGGGCGAGAAGGTTGACCCCGGAGGCGACCAGTCAGCTCAGAGCTATCCTTGATAAAGCTGAAACCTTGGGAGGTGTAAGTTGAGATACTATACCTATTTCCCCGGTTGTTCCGCTTCTGAAGGAGCCGCCAAGGCGTACAACTGGTCAGCTCGGGCAGTGAGTAAGGTCCTGGATGTAGAACTTATTGAGATGGAGAACTGGAACTGCTGCGGTTCAACGCCATCGGGTGCCGTTGATGAACTCGGTGCCTATTGTATGGCGGCGCGCGACCTTGCCCTTGCCGAGAAGAGAGGGCTTGACATGGTGACACCATGCAGTGCCTGCCACGTTATTTTTAACCGCACCAATACCTACCTTAACGGGTATCCTCATTTTATGGCCAAGGTGAACGAGGCTCTTGCTGCCGGCGGCCTGGAGTACCGTGGCACGGTAAGAGTCAGGCACATGCTTGACGTCCTGACCACCGACGTTGGCTACGATGAGATTGCGGACAAAGTGAAAACCCCCCTGAGTGGCCTGAAGCTAGCCCCCTATTATGGTTGTCAGGTGGTTCGTCCCCATTTTGGCTTTGACCACCCCGAGTCCCCCCAGTCACTGGATAAACTGATAACCACGCTGGGAGGGGAGCCCACGGTGTTCCCGCTTAAAGCCCGCTGCTGCGGTGGTTCCCTGATTATTTCTGAAGAGGACGTGGCACTGGACCTGATTCGCAAGCTCCTCGACTCTGCCTCAAGTAACGGGGCAGAGTGTCTGGTTACGGTCTGTCCGTTGTGCCAGACGAACCTGGACGCCTATCAAAGTAGGGTCAACAAGAAATATAAAGCTAATTTTAAACTTCCTGTCCTGTTCTTCACCCAGCTAATGGGTCTCGCCTTCGGGATTGAAGGCAAGACTTTGGGGCTAAATACAAATATAGTATCACCAAAAGAGGTGCTTAACCATATATATAATCCTATTAGCCACATGACCACGCATTAGCTAGCCTATTTTTTATAAAATGGGGGTTGCTTTTAGGCTTAAAGAAAAGACGTTGGTTTAAAGACCAGCATCGTACTATAAGAAAGGGTTTTGGCAAAATATATTTAAGGAGCGGAAAATGGATCCCAAAATTGGTGTCTATGTTTGTCACTGCGGAGCCAATATTGCCGGCACAGTCGACGTGGCGCAGGTCACCGAATATGCAAGTGGTCTCCCATCAGTTGTGGTGGCACGTGATTATAAATTCATGTGCTCAGACCCAGGCCAGGATTTAATCAAGAACGATATTAAGGAATTAGGATTGAACCGCGTTGTGGTGGCCTCATGTTCACCCCGATTACATGAGCCCACCTTCCGGAGAACCCTGGCCAGTGCTGATTTAAATCCCTATCTCTTTGAGATGGCAAATATTCGCGAGCAATGTGCCTGGGTGCATGAAGACGGTGAGAAAGCTACTGAGAAGGCCAAAGCTCTGGTCAGCGCTGCCGTAAGACGAGTCTTCTGCCACGAGCCGCTGGAAAGGAAGGAAGTCCCGGTTAATCCAAACACGCTGGTTGTTGGTGCAGGCATTGCCGGTATTCAGTCAGCCCTGGAGATAGCTGATTCCGGTCGCAAGGTCTATCTGGTGGAGCGTGAACCATCTATCGGTGGCAACATGGCCCGGCTGGACAAGACCTTCCCCACCCTCGACTGTTCGGCCTGAATACTCACGCCGAAGATGGCCTCGGTGAGGTCACACGAAAACATCGAACTGATGACATATAGTGAGGTTATGGATGTATCAGGCTATGTGGGTAATTTCAAGGCTAAAATTAGAAAGAAACCGCGCTATGTAGATGAAAGCAAATGCACGGGATGTGGCACCTGCCAGGACAAATGCCCCATGAAAGCAGATAATGAATTTGACTGCGGCATTGGCACGAGAAAGGTAATCTACACACCATTCCCCCAGGCTGTGCCCAATGTACCGGTTATCGATCCCGAGCGTTGTACCTATTTCCTTAAAGGCAAGTGCCGTGCCTGTGAGAAGTTCTGCGAAGCTAATGCCATTGACTTCGAACAGACCGAGACAATTATGGAAGTGGATGTTGGCAATATCATCGTAGCCAGCGGCTTTGATTCCTTTGACCCATCAGTGATGGTACAGTTTGGCTATGGACAATATGACAACGTCATTACCGGCATACAGTTCGAGAGAATGAGCAATGCCTCCGGTCCTACGGATGGCAAGATAGTGCTTAAAGATGGCTCATCGCCACAGAGTGTCGCCATCCTGCACTGCATTGGTAGCCGCGATACCAACTATCACCGCTATTGCTCCCGTGTTTGCTGTATGTACTCGCTAAAATTCGCTCACCTGCTGAAAGAAAAAGTGCCTGAGGCAACTGTCTATCAGCTATATATTGACATGCGTTGCGCTGGCTCGGGATATGAAGAGTTCTACGAGCGACTTCAGGAAGAAGGGGTTAACTTCGTACGGGGAAAAGCTGGCGAGATTACCGACATCGCTGAAAGCCCCGATGAAGAGGGCAAGATGATTGTCATATGCGAGGACACATTAATCCGCCGCAAGCGGCGTCTGCCGGTGGACATGGTTGTCCTGAGCTGTGCTCTGGAGCCCCGTGCCGATGCGGAGGATGTGGCCAGGCTCTTCTCCCTGAGTCGGAAGGCGGACGGATTCTTCCTGGAAAAGCATCCCAAGCTTGACCCTGTCGCCACGACGACGGATGGCGTTTTTGTCGCCGGCTGTTGCCAGAGCCCGAAAGATATCCCCGATACCGTGGCTCAGGCATCGGCAGCTGCGGCTAGAGTCCTGGCTATGATAAACAAAGGGAGTGTGGAAATAGAGTCGGCCATAGCGGTTGTGGATGAAGAGCACTGCGCCGGGTGTAAGATATGCATCGACCTCTGCTCTTACAAGGCCATCACCTTTGATGAAGAAAAGAAGGTCTCCAGTATCAACGAGGCGCTCTGCAAGGGCTGCGGCACCTGTGTAGCGGCCTGTCCCAGCGGTGCCATTACGGGCAGACACTTTACCACCGAACAAATTATGTCTGAGATTGAGGGGGTATTAGTATGAGCTTTGAACCAAAGATTTTGGGCATTCTGTGCAACTGGTGCTCCTACGCCGGCGCTGACCTTGCCGGTACTTCGCGGAAGAAATACGCTCCCAATGTCAGGGTCGTGCGCGTCATGTGCTCCGGAAGGGTAGACCCTACCTTTATCCTCAAAGCCTTTGAAAGGGGGGCTGACGGCGTCCTGGTCTGTGGCTGACATCCCGGTGAATGTCATTACCTGGAAGGTAATATGAAGACAGCCCGCCGGATACCCTTACTGAAAAAAATGCTGGCCCAGCTTGGTATTGAAGTCGAGCGGGTGCGTTTGGACTGGGTCTCGGCGTCAGAAGGAGATCGCTTTGCCACTATCGTCAACGAAATGACAGAGCAAATAAGGCAACTAGGGCCTTTCAATCGTAACGGAGGTAGTGAGAATGGCTAAACCAAAACTTGCCCTGTACTGGGCGGCTGCCTGCGGCGGCTGTGATGTGGCAGTACTTGATACCAATGAGAAGATACTGGATATCGCCAATCTGGCCGACATAGTGTTCTGGCCCATCGCTGTGGACTTCAAGTATCACCACGTTAAGGCTATGGAAGACAAGAGCATTGATTTATGCCTCTTCAATGGGGCTATCAGAAGCACCGAGCAGGAAGAGATAGCCAGACTGCTACGTGATAAATCGAAGGTAATGGTAGCTTTCGGTGCCTGTGCCTGCTTCGGCGGCATTCCAGCACTGGCTAACTTTACCAATCGTGAGGAGATATTCCAGCGGGTTTACCATGAAGCACCTTCAAATAATAATGAAGATGGTACAATTCCGTTGTTGCAGACCAGTGTTGCTGAAGGTGAACTGGAACTACCCGAATTGTTTGACACAGTGCTGACGCTGCAACAGGTGGTTCCCGTGGAGTACTTTGTCCCCGGCTGCCCGCCACCGGTAGACCTTATCTTGAAATTGGTGGACTTATATGCCAGTGGCAAATTACCTCCAGTGGGGGCGGTAGTTGCCTCAGATAAGACGCTTTGTGATGAGTGTGAACGTATAAAAGAAGAAAAGAAGGTAACTAGGCTCTATCGCCCCCACGAGATTATCCCTGATCCTGAGAAATGCCTCCTGGAGCAGGGGATAATCTGCTGCGGCCCAGCGACAAGGGGTGGCTGTGGCTTACGCTGTATTGAAGCCAATATGCCTTGCCGTGGCTGCTTCGGGCCACCACCGGGGGTCATCGACCAGGGTGCTAAGCTGGTAAGTGCCATTGCCTCTATCTATCAGGGGGACAGTGAGGAGGAAATTAAGAAAATGGTTGAAGAGATGGTTGACCCGGCAGGTACCTTTTATAGGTTTGGGCTTGCGGATTCAATGCTGAAGAGAAAGCGCCTCCAGCAAACTGAAGGGAGAATGTAATATGCAGAAAGTCACGATAGACCCCATAACCAGACTTGAGGGACACGGCAAGATAGAAATTTTTCTTAATGATGATGGGGATGTTGAAAATGCCTACCTGCAAATACCGGAATTGCGTGGCTTCGAGAAGTTCTGCGAGGGAAGGCCGGTTGAGGAGATGCCTCGGATAACGCCACGCATCTGCGGGGTCTGTCCCGGAGCCCACCATATGGCATCCACCAAAGCTACTGACGCTGTTTACCATGTAGACCCACCACCAGCCGCCAAGAAGCTGAGGGAGCTGTTCTACTGTGCCCATATGATTCACTCCCATATTGCTCACTTCTATGCCTTGGCCGCCCCTGACTTCGTTCTGGGACCTATGAGTGATCCGGCGTATAGAAATATCTTGGGATTGGTCAATAAGGTAGGGCTGGAAATTGGCGCTGAGGTGATAAAGCATCGCGCCTTTGCCCAGGATATTCAGGCGGTCATTGGGGGTAAGGCAACTCACCCCGTCTGCGGTCTGCCCGGCGGCATGAGCAAGCCAATCACCGAGGAGGAGCGAGAGGACTTTGAGGAAAAGGCCAGGTCATTAGTAGAATTTGGTAAATTCAGCCTGAAACTTTTCGACGACCTCGTACTGGCGAATAAAGAGTACCTGGAGCTAATAACCGGTGATATCTATACCATGAACAGCTACTACATGGGGATGGTTGATAGCAACAACAAGGTAAATTTCTATGATGGTGACCTCCGCGTGGTTGACCCCGAAGACAAAGAGGCTGCCAAATTTAAAGCGGCTGACTACCTGGACTATATAGCCGAGCACACCGAACCCTGGTCTTACCTGAAGTTCCCCTTTTTGAAAAAGGTCGGCTGGAAAGGTCTCGTTGACGGCAAAGATAGCGGCGTTTACCGCGTGAATTCTCTGGCCCGGCTTAATGTAGCCGATGGCATGGCCACGCCTCTCGCCCAGGCTGAGTACGAAAGGATGTTTGATACCCTGGGTGGTAAACCGGTGCATGCCACTCTTGCCTTCCACTGGGCAAGACTGATTGAACTGCTGTATGCTGCCGAGCGCCTTCTGGAGCTTTGCCAGGATAATGAGATAACCAGCCCCGAGGTCAGGACCATCCCAACGGCCACTCCCGATGAAGGGATCGGTGTTGTCGAGGCGCCTCGCGGTGTTCTGATTCACCACTATAAAACCGATGATAAGGGCATTATTGAGAAGGTAAACCTGATTGTGGCTACGGTAATGAATAACCCGGCAATGAATATGTCCGTTAAGAAGGCAGCCCAAGGTCTGATCAAGAAGGGGAAGGTGGTATCGGAAGGTCTTCTGAATATGGTCGAGATGGCATTTCGAGCTTATGACCCGTGCATGGCCTGTGCCACTCACGCCCTGCCAGGGCAGATGCCACTCGAGGTAGTTATCTATAAAAGCCAGGGAGAGGTGGTTGACAGGCTCAGTCAACATCTGCACTAATAACCACCTGAGGTAAGAGCTATAGTTCCATAAGAGGATTGGAAGATGAAGACACTAATTCTGGGACTGGGTAATCCGATTCTCGCCGATGACGGTGTGGGTCCTCGAGTTGCCAGAGAACTCGAAGGTCGCCTCGACCTGCAGGAGGCAACAGTTACGGAGACCAGCCTGGCTGGCCTGGATATGCTGGACCTGCTGGCTGGCTATGATAGGGCTATTATCATTGATGCTATTCAGACCAATGGAGGCAAGGCTGGCCAGATTTACCAGTTTAAACCCGAGGCATTTAATGCCACCCGCCATGCTGCCTCACCCCACGATGTCAATTTCGCCACGGCTCTTGAGCTTGGCAGAAAGCTTAACTTGCCACTCCCCCAGCAAATTACTATTTTTGGCATCGAGGTAAAGGATGTTACTTCCTTCCGAGAAGAGTGCACACCTGAGGTAATGAAGTCAGTTCCCGCTTGTGCTGCCATGGTTATTCAGGAACTAAGGGGTGGAAGATGGAGTTAAAGGAAGGCAATAATTCGGCAAGTTTAGAACGGGGTAAGACGGATAAACGAAACAAAGTCAGTTTTAGGTTATTCATCCTGCCTCTGCTTCTCGTGGTCTGTACTCTGTTTTACTATTTCGGCGAGCTGGTAGACTGGGCAGCCTGGGATACCTTGCGTTCCAATTTCTTTTACGGTGTACACGATATACACCGCCTCCTGTTTCTGGCTCCAATAATCTATGCTGGTTACACAGCCAGAGTCAGAGGGGCCCTGATTGTTACCATGATTGCCCTCGTCATCTTCTTGCCCCGCGCTTTTTTCATATCTCCCTATCCTGACCCGTTACTCAGGATGTTGCTTTTCGTCATCTTTGCCGGTGTAATTGGAGCCTTCGTTGGAATCGTACGAAATCAGTCGGCAAGATCCCGGCAACTGGAAGCTATGGTAACCAGCGAAAGAGACAAGCTGCTGAAAATCGTAGACGGAATGGTAGATGGTGTCGTCATCACCGGCCCGGATTACAGGATACGGTTTATGAATTCAAAAATGGTGGATGCTTTCGGTGAGGGCACAGGCCTCACCTGCTACAAACACCTGCGTAATCTTGATGTTCCGTGTCAACAGGAATGCCATATACCAGATGTCATCAATAATGAAAAAATCGAGAAATGGGAATGTAGCTTTCCAGATGGTAGTACTTACGAAGTGCTGGCGGCACCCTACGTTGATACCGATGGGACACTTTGTCAGCTGTCCATATTCAGAGATATCACCGAGCGTAAGAATATCTAGTCGAAATCATCGAATTCAATCGAGTTTTCCCAGTCTTTCCCCTTAATATATAATAATGCAACGGGGAGAGAGACCCGATGAGGGTAAGCGCATGAGCCTAGAGTGGGTTCTGAGGATTGTCCTGTTTGGCATAGTTCACTGGATATTGGCCGGATTTATGCTACACGACCTAGCATTCAGACAAAATGTATTCGGGAAACATAAGCCACCGTGGGTGATAGTAATAGTGATAATTCCTTGCTTCGGTTCAATATTATACTTACTGTTCCATCCGCAAATTCTGAATCCAGATTAACAGCAATGGGAATACAACCGCGATATACGCGAGAGATGATAGCTACCACTTTTCCTGCTGTAATCTGGCAATAAGCCATTTCTTCAGACGCTCATCCAGCTTGCCGACCCATGACTCAATTTTCCGGATATCGCCGCTGGCAATGGCCACTTTCTCCTCAGTGGTCAGGTCATATTCTTTCAGCGCCTCAGCAGGGTTCTCGGCAAGACGAGCCAGAAAGGCGTTGTCCTGAGCTGCCCTGTCTAACACCGTCAGTACCGCTTTAACAGCCGATACTTTAAATTCCGGTATCTTGGCTACTGGATCCAGCGCTGAGTTGGTCAGTGCGTTAGCCGGGGACTCCTTCCAGTGGAAGGCCATGAAGGCCAATCCAGGTGAGGTTTTATCGGTAATGTTAACTGGCGCTTCTATCTTGCCTCGTTCCGAGGCTATGGTCACAAGGTCTCCGTCCATGATGCCGAGCTTCAATGCGTCATCAGGGTGAATGTCAACGGCGCCGTTAGGATATAGGTCGTGCAACACTCTAGTTCTCCGGCTCATACTTCCCGTATGCCAGTGCTCAAGTACTCGTCCTGTAGTAAGGATAAGTGGATAGTCGGTAGAAACCGATTCTGCTGGAGGTTTATATTCAACGGCATGGAACTTACCCAGACCACGGGTGAACTTATCCTGATGAAGAGTAGGGGTGCCGGGGTCAGTCCGGTCAACACAGGGCCACTGCAATCCGTAATCCTCCAACCTGTCATACTGCATACCACCATAGATAGGTGTGAGTGAGGTCATTTCCTCGTTTATCTCCGCAGTACTCTGATAAGTAAATGGATACCCTAGTTTGTTGGCCAGCAGCGAAATAATTTGCCAGTCGGGTTTAGCCTCGCCGGGTGGCTCAACAGCCTTGTTGAGTTTTTGCACCCGTCTCTCGGTACTGGTATAGGTGCCGTCTTTTTCAGCAAAGACAGCCGCGGGTAAAATAACGTCGGCGAGAACGGCCGTTTCGGTAGGGAATATGTCCTGAACCACTAGGAAATCTAGCTGCTGCATGGCACGCTTGGTATGAACCGTGTAAGGCTCGCTCATTATCGGGTTTTCACCAACAACGTACATAGCCCTGATTTTACCCTGGGAGGCAGCCTCAATCATTTCGGTAACGGGCAGTCCCGGTTTATCCTTGAGAGTACAATTCCAGGCTTTCTCAAATTTTTCCCTGGCTTCTTGATTTACCACCTGCTGGTAGCCGGGGAAGACATTGGGTAAAGCACCCATATCACAGGCTCCCTGGACATTGTTCTGACCTCGAAGCGGGCTGAAGCCAGTGCCCTCACGACCGATATTGCCCGTCAACATCAGCAGGTTGGCCAGACTCTTGACATTATCCGTTCCCGTGGTGTGCTGGGTTATACCCATACCATATAGAATAGCTGCCCTTTCGGCACTGGCGAAGAGGCGTGCCGCTCTTACTATATGGGCCTTAGAAACACCAGTTATCTCCTGCGCCATCTCAGGTGTATAGCGCTTGATAGTCTCGGCTAGTTCGTTAAATCCTTCGGTACGTTCCTCAATGAATTTACGGTCATGCAGGCCCTCTTCAAGAATTACGTGCATCATAGCGTTGAGCAAAGCCACATCAGTTCCGGGTTTGTGGCGCAGGTGAACTGTGGCCAGTTTAGCGAGCTGAATACTGCGTGGGTCAGCTACAATCAGTTTAATGTTCTTGGATTTTACGCCTTGGCGAATGATTCGCCCGATGATGGGATGACACTCGGTGGTATTGGAGCCAATCACAAAAAGGACTTCAGACTTGGCAAAGTCGGCAATTGAATTGCTCATGGCACCGTCACCGAAGGCAGCCTGCGCGGCCACCACGGTAGAAGCATGGCAGAGACGAGCGCAGTGGTCAACATTGTTGGTGCCCAAAACAGCCCGGGCTAACTTCTGTACCAGGTAATTTTCCTCATTGGTGAATTTGGCTGAGCTCAGTACCCCGATACTGTCAGGTCCGTGTTCCGCTCTGATTCTGGCGAGGTTGTCGGCCACCAGGTCAAGGGCTTCATCCCAACTGGCTTCGCGGAAGATGTCTTTGAAGTTGCCATCAACTTCAACATTCTTGCTCCAGCCTTTCTTTCTAATCAGCGGTTTAGTTAGCCTGTCGGGGTGGTTGACGAAATCAAAACCAAACCTTCCCTTGACACAAAGACCACCCTTATTAACGGGGCTTTCCTTGTCACCCCGTACGCTGACGATTTCATTACCGCGAATGCCCAGATATATAGAGCACCCGACGCCGCAATAAGGACAGATTGTTTTGACCTCTTGCGTTGGCTGCTTGGCACTTACAGGCATTAGGGCTCCGGTAGGGCACAATTCAACACATTCGCCGCAGGACTCACATATTGATTTAATCATGGGCTTATCACCAAAAGTGCTCACTTTGGCCGAGTTGCCTCTAAAGGCCAGATCAATAGCGCCGACGCCAGCAATTTCATGGCAGGCGCGAACACACTTGGCACATAGGATGCATTTATTCAGATCGCGGGTAAAAGCAGGATGACTGTCGTCAATGGGAAGCAATTCCTTACACTTTCTCAGTCTGTCAAAGTGCTCCTGCTCGATACCCAGGTATCGAGCTATCGTCTGTATCTCGCACTGTTGATTTTTGGCACAGGTGAGACAATCCCCATGATGGTTAGCCATGATTAACTCCATGGTAATGCGGCGGGACTGGTTTACCATGGGTGTCTCGGTATGCACCACCATGCCGTCCGTGGCCGGAATGGTGCATGAAGTGGGCAGACCACGCATCCCTTCAATCTCCACAACACAAAAGCGGCAAGCCCCGTATGGCTTGAGGTTGGGGTCATGGCAGAGTGCCGGAATATATACGCCAGCACTCTGTGCCGCTTCGAGCACCGTAGTCCCCTTTGGTACTTCAACTTTCTTCCCATCAATGGTCAAGGTAATCATATCCAGCTTTCTCTCCTCGGCCACTGTTGAGCTTGTCGTCGTCATTATTCGCCTCCCTTGCCATCAAATAGCTTCAGTTTCTTACATTTTTAAGCCTTGCTGTCGATAGGAATAGACTCGGCTAGTGCCGTAACAGGTTGTCCGGATATTTTAGTTACGGCGCTAAACTTAGTCGGGCAAACATCAAGGCAGGTTCCACATTTTATACATTTATCCTGATCGATAACGTGCAGCATCCGCTTTCCACCCTCAATAGCTTCGGTAGGGCAAGCCCTGGCGCAGATACCACAGCCCACGCATTTCTCCGAATTTATGTAATAGGATACTAAGGCCTTGCAGGATAGCGCCGGACAACGCTTTTCCGATATGTGAGCATTATACTCATCACGGAAGTAGCGGATTGTGGTAAGCACTGGGTTGGGTGCCGTCCCACCTAGGGCACAAAGGGAGCCGCTCTTAACGGCTTCGCCTAGCTCAACAAGTAGTTCGATATCTTCTTCTCTCCCGTGGCCACTTATGATATCCTCCAGGATGTCCAGCATCTGCTTGGTACCCCAGCGGCATTGTATACACTTACCGCAGGATTCAAGTTGAGTGAAGGAAAGGAAATATCTCGCCATATCTACCATACACGTATCCTCGTCTATTACGACCATACCGCCCGAACCCACAATGGACCCGGCACTCTCCAGTGTTTCATAATCGACGGGTGAATCGAGAAAGCTGGCAGGCAGGCAACCTCCCGAGGGGCCACCAGTTTGCACGGCTTTGAATTTTTTACCTCCCTGAATGCCACCACCAATCCCATAAATTATTTCACGCAGGGTAATGCCCATAGGCACCTCGATGAGTCCTGTCCGCATAACCTTGCCTACCAGAGAAAAGGTCTTGGTGCCTTTGCTTTTCTCGGTGCCATAGCTTGCGTACCAGTTTGCCCCCTTCTGAATAATAGCCGAAACATTAGCCAAGGTCTCGACATTGTTTATGTTCGTGGGCATACCCCATAAACCGGACTGAGCAGGGAAGGGGGGGCGGGAACGGGGCATGCCGCGGTTGCCCTCAATAGAAGCCATCATGGCTGTCTCTTCACCGCAGACAAAGGCACCAGCACCCTCCTTGATGTGTAATCTAAATTTAAATCCTGAGCCCAAGATATTCTCGCCCAATAGACCGTATTTCTCCATCTGCTCAAGGGCAATTTTCAGACGTTCAATAGCAAGGGGATACTCCGCCCGAATATAAATGTAGCCCTCGGAGGCGCCGATAGCATACGCCCCGATGAGCATGCCTTCCAGAACAGAGTGTGGGTCGCCTTCCAGTACAGCTCTATCCATGAATGCTCCCGGGTCACCTTCGTCGGCATTACATATTATGTATTTTTGAGTGCCCGGGGAGTCATGACAAAACTGCCACTTGACCCCGGTAGGGAAACCAGCACCCCCCCGACCACGCAGTCCTGATTTCTTGACCTCATCAATTGCCGCCTGGGGTTTCTTCTTGAGCACTTGGCTCAGGCCCTCGTAACCACCATTGGCAATATAATGGTGGATATCCATGGGGTCTATGTTCCCACAGTTACGCATGGCGATACGGACCTGAGGTTTAAGTACGGGCAGGTCGAAGAGGTGAGGGATGCCGTCAATAGTGCCTTCACCGCGGGTGCCAAGGGCGAGGTCAGGACGGGGATTATCAGCCACCAGATAGTCCCTGACAATCTCAGCCATTAGCTCCGGCGTAAGGTTTCCGTAGAAGACACCGGGCATGCCGGGCTTTACTATCTCAATAAGCGGCTCGGCGTAGCAGAGGCCGATACAGCCAACCTGGATAATATCAGCCTGTATGCTGTTCTTGTTGAGTTCCTCTCCGAGAGTATTTAATACGTCTTCGGCACCGGCGGCGATGCCACAGGTGCCCGTGCCGATTAATATACGGGGTTTCGAACTATTCTGTATGGCTTCCCATTGTGACATGGCCTGCTTTTTTATCTCTTCGAAATTCATCACATCCCCTTATATATGCTATTAGTACTGGCCTTCATTACCGATTATCTTTTTCACCTTATCTGTCGTCATTCTGCCGTATACCTTGCCATTGACTACCATCACTGGAGCCAAGGCACAAGAACCAAAACAAGCGACCGTTTCCAGCGTGTATTCCAAGTCGGCTGTCGTTTCACCAGCATTGATACCCAATTCTTTCTCTAGTTTATCCAGTATACGGGGTGCTCCACGTACGTAGCAGCCGGTACCCCGGCAAACCTTTATGATATTTCGTCCCGTAGGGACAAGCTTGAACTGAGCGTAAAAAGTGGCTATCCCGTAGACGGTGCATTCCGGCACGTCGACAAACTCCGCTATCCGGCTCATTGCTTCTTCGGGCAAATAGCCGAAGACGTGCTGAACCTGCTGTAATATCGGTATTAACTCGGCCTTCTCGCCAGTAAATGACGACAGCACTTCATCTACTTTAACCGCTATATTACTTTCATCTTGCTTTTCTATCGCACCTGTAGCCTGTGTGACATCAGTCATACTCATTCTAGACCTCTCTTTACTTACCACTTTTCCTGCTGAAGCCGGCACCAGACCCAGGTGCTCAATCGCTTATCCAGCTTACCGACCCATGATTCTATCCGTCTTAAGTCACCTGATGCTAGGGCAGCTCTCTCTTCTGATGTCAGGTTATACTGTTTGAGTACTTTTTCCGGGTTTTCCGCCAGCCTAGCCAGGAACTTGTGGTCATCGGCTGCTTTTTCCAGTACTTTAAGAATTGCCTCTTTGCCAGAGGGAGCTTTTTCTTTTTCCAGTTCAATTGGAGGGCGTATTAGGTCTTTTTCCAATTCATCAATCACTGTCGAAATGTTGATAAAATTATCATTCTTTCCCCTCTCCATAGGTATCGCCTCCTTAAACTTCCTCTATTTTCAGGTTAACAGTGAATGAATTACCTTTCATCGCCTACCTCGCCTAATCTCACTTGTAACCTTTGCCTATTTTTAACTAGGCAATTTGTGCAGTTAGATAGAAGTTAATTACATAGCATAAGTTGTACTTCAGCACTAACTATCTCGGGCGAGCTGTGTGCCTTTGAACTCTTCCTTTTCACAGACTATAATGGGGGTGAAGAAATTCCACTGAGTTAGTAAAGATAATAACCATATGGGCATGATAAGAGTGATTATCGCTGATGACCATGTACTTTTTCGTGAGGGAACGCGCAACCTGATTGAGAAAGAGAAAGATATGGAGGTTATTGGCGAAGCTAGCAATGGTGAAGAGGCTGTTGAGTTAGTGACCAAACTCCATCCCCACATTGCTTTAATGGATATTGCGATGCCCAAGGTCAATGGTATTGAGGCAACCCGGCGAGTCAAAGCCAGCCAGCCGTCCACAGCGGTACTGATTCTCACCGCTTATGATAATGACCAGTACATTATGGCACTGTTAGAAGCAGGGGCAGCCGGATACCTGCTGAAGAATGTCAGCGGCAAGGACCTGGTTAGCGCTATTCGTGCTGTATATGCTGGTGAAGCTGTGCTTCACCCCACTATTGCCCAGAAAATCTTCGGCCACCTGAGTGCTACTGGTCGGAAAACAAGCGAGCCTACACAGCTATCCGGGGTTAGCGAACGAGAGATGGAGATACTAAGGCTGGCCGCCAAGGGTATGAGTAATCAGGATATTGCTAATAAGCTTTTCCTGAGCCGGCGTACCGTGCAGGCCCATCTGGGTAATATCTTCCGCAAGATGGATGTGGGCTCCAGAACTGAAGCTGTATTGCAGGCGCTAAGAAAAGGCTGGCTCGGTCTGGATGACTTAGCATAAGGGCTGGTTGAGAGGATGGTACTTGTGAAGAGGGTGTACAGGGTCCCCCATTTCTGGATTATTATCGCTATCATGACGTGCGGAGCCCTTATCTATTATGCCGACCGAATTCCCTTGCTTCAGACTATCTTACCTCAGGCACCTATTCAACTTGCTCGCTACTCAACATACCGTATTCTCTCCGTCATCCCGGTAGCTTACGCCGCCCTCGTTTTCGGGCTGAGGGGTGGGGTAATTACGGCCGTTTTCATCAGTCTGGCACTCCTCCCGAGGGCTATATTCTTTTCCGATGAAGTGTCAGAGGCAGTCACTGAGACTGTTGCCTTCTTTTGCATTGGGGTGCTAATAAGCTGGCTGATTCATCGACAACAGCAAGCGGTTCATCAACTGGAAAATACCCAGCAGGAACTTCAGGCAGATGTTCAGATCATCAAGGATGATGAGAAGCGCTTGGCCTCTCTTAACCAGATAGCCAGTACCGTATCTGAATCTCTGGAGCTGAGTAATGTCTTGAGCAACGCTATCGACAATGTTATTGATGTCATGAAAGCTGACGTTGCCTGGATATTTCTTCTGGATGAAGCAACCAGTGAGCTTTCTCTGGCGAATCACCGTGGCACATCCGAAGAGCTTGCCCGAGGCGTGGACAGACTCAAACTGGGCGAAGGTTTCAATGGCAGGGTAGCTCAGTCAGGACAACCTCTGTTTGTGGAGGATGCCTCTCAAGACCCCAGACTTACCAGGGAAGTGGTAAGTAAGTTTAAGCTACATTCTACGCTTATCGTGCCTCTCAGATCTAAAAGGAAGGTCAATGGTACCTTATGTATAGCCATGCACAGCTACCGCCAGTTTCAGCCGGAGGAGGTCGAATTGCTTACTGCCATTGGCAATCAGATTGGCGTTGCTGTTGAGAATGCGCACCTTTATCAACAGCAACAGGTTACCACGCAAGAACTGCGAATATCGGAGGAGCGCTATAGGGGTCTCTTTGAAAATTCTAGTGATGCCATTTTTATCTGTTCTACTACTGCCAGGATTATCTCAGTTAATAGAACTTGTGAACAACTTACCGGCTATACACAAAAGGAGCTAAAATCCACTACTCTCTATGATCTCTTTTCTGGGGTAGGCAAGGAGAAGGTCAGCCAACTATTTTCAGGAAAAATAGGGCGGGTAAAGGTAGGTGGGACTGAAGAGATCCGTTTGACCAGAAAAAATGGGACAGAGGCATTTGTTGAGCTTAGATTTAGCCCTCTACTCAGAGGAGATGAGGTAATTGGACTGCAGGTTGTTGCCCAAGATGTAACCGAAGAGAGGCAATTACGGCAAAATATGGAGTATTATATGAAACAAATAACCAGAGCCCAAGAAGACGAACGATTACGTATCTCCCGGGAACTTCACGATGACACCGCTCAGGTTCTCGCTACCCTTACGCGTGGCCTCGACTCGCTTATCACGGGAGAAAAGAAATTAACAAAGCCGGTAATAGAACACTTGGGAAAGCTGCATGAAACGGCTAACTCTGCTCTCGAGGGGGTGCGTCGTTTCAGTCAGGACCTCAGACCATCAATACTAGATGACTTGGGGTTAGTACCGGCACTAGAGTGGCTAATCACCGACCTCAAGGAGAGCTACGAGATTACCACGAAGGTCAGTATTACTGGCAGTAAGCGTCGGCTGGCACCAGAGGAGGAATTAACTGTCTTTCGTATCGCTCAGGAAGTACTAAGTAATGTTAGAAGACATTCACAGGCCTCCACAGTTGAGATGACACTAGATTTTGGTGCTGACGCCTTAACCCTGATTATAAGCGACAATGGCAAGGGATTTAATATGCCCCAGAGAACGAGTGACCTTGCTCTATCCGGTAAGCTCGGTATTATTGGAATGCGTGAAAGAGCACGCTTAATTGGGGGTACCATAATTGTACAATCAGAACTGGGTGTCGGTACTACGGTAACACTAAGAATTCCCAATTAACTTAACCAATACAGCCTTGATTCCTCGAATGCTCCAACAATCCATTAAAAAGTAGAGACAGTTAAGTCTCAAGAGCGTCGGTCCACTCTTTATTCAATACAGTATTGCATCACCACTAAAGGTCACCAATTATCTTACCACGGTGTTGAATCAGCCCGCCCCCATAAAAGGGGATATTTCTATGAGCTCAATCCGAGTGGTGTAGATAATCATAAACGACCTATATAGATATAGAGGCAATGGAGAAAGCTGAGAAATGGAGCTGTAGCTATCTCGTTGGTTGAGCTAGTTTCGCTAAACCTTGGTCACTCGGCACATTACAGCTTTGGGTGAATGGTTGCCAGCCATGGGACTAACGGGGTTATTATCAGTTAGGATATTTTACGTTGGCTTCATGCCAGCCATGGTTGATGTAAACAGACTTCGGAACGATATCCACAGTTAAATTATCCTTGATACGAATGGCTCCCCCCTAACTGAAAGGAGAACCGTTAAAATGAGGAAAATTAGCCTCAAAAATGGTGAGCCGCGGAGGACTCGAACCTCCAACCGGCTGATTAAGAGTCAGCTGCTCTGCCAGTTGAGCTAGCGGCCCATGCGTAATATTGTAA